>Ga0183095_10292_pt1 | contig 45334 bp, 43 predicted proteins | sample BioMet4_FD_130346 | JGI IMG/M metagenome (GOLD analysis project Ga0183095, IMG submission 130346) | Microbial communities from bioreactor (seeded with sewage sludge) at LBNL, California, USA - Biofuel metagenome 4 (v2) (version 3) | ecosystem: Engineered > Bioreactor > Anaerobic > Unclassified ...
AGATACCGATTCAAAATATCGGTAAACACGGTCTGCTGATTAGAAAAACCAGGCGGCCAAAAGCCGCCTGGGAAAATATCATTTTTTTATTCGATTGTGCTCCACCCCAACATTTGACATAGAGCCTGAATTTACTCTTCTTCCATAGCTTTCATGTTAGGGTCGAAGATCAATTTGCAGCCTGTTGCAGCCTGAATGTCTTCCTTTGTATAATCAGGATGAAGTTCAGTTACGACCAGACCTTCAGGTCTAACTTCCATAACGCCCATCTCTGTTACGATAAGGTTTACGCATTTCTCAGCTGTAAGAGGAAGTGTGCACTTCTCAAGGATCTTATGATTACCCTTCTGAGTGTGTGTCATCGCTATGATAACCTTCTTGGCACCTTCCACAAGGTCCATGGCTCCGCCCATTCCTGCAACTTTCTTGCCAGGGATGATCCAGTTAGCCAAATCACCATTCTCAGCTACCTGCATAGCTCCAAGTACAGTTGTGTCCAAATGTCCACCTCTGATGATACCGAAGCTTGTTGCTGTATCAAAGAATTCTACTCTTGGAAGTACAGTTACATAGCTTCCACCTGAATCTATGATATCAACATCCTCTTTACCTGGTTCTGGATATCCATCCAAACCTGCAAATCCATTCTCTGAATGAACTGTTACGACTATATCTTCTGCAATGTAATCGGATACCATTGTTGGAAGGCCGATGCCAAGATTTACAACGTCTCCGTCATGCATTTCTCTTGCTACTCTCTTAGCAATTCTTGCTTTTATATCTGCCATTTTGGTTCTCCTTCCACTACATGATTTACCATAACACCTGAAACCTGGAAAACATCAGGATCTACTGATCCGATCTCAACCAGCTGTTCAGCCGCAACTATTACGTTATCAGCAGCACCTGCCATTACGTAGTTATAGTTCTTTGTTGCCTTAGCACTCATGAAATTTCCGAATCTGTCGCAGATAGTAGCTCTGCAGAATGCATAGTCAGCATGTAGAGGTCTCTCGAAAAGATATTCTCTTCCATCGATCTCAACAACCTTCTTATCTCTGCCAAGTTCATCTTTCTCTGACTGCATTGGTGTACCAACGCCTGTAGGTGTTAGAACTCCACCAAGTCCGTAGCTTGCTGCTCTGATCTTCTCAGCCAATGTTCCCTGTGGAACAAGAGTATACTTAAGTGAACCGTCAGCAAACTGCTCATTCAATCTAGGGTTAACACCAAGATGTGATGCTATGATATGGTCTACCATATGGTTATCTAATAGCTTACCAATTCCTCTAGGTGTTTTTCCCGGTCCGTTAGCAGGCTGTCCTTCAGCTAATCCACCGTCGTTTCCGATTACTGTCAAGTGTTTAACGCCTTTTCTAACAAGAGCGTCCATTAAGATCTCAGGTGAACCTGTTGCAAGGAATCCTGCGACCATTATGGTCATTCCGTCTTCAACGCCTGCAACTGCTTCATCGGCAGTTATAACTTTGTCAATCATTTTATTAATCACCTTTCTTTTAAAAATTATTAACTATTTTAGTGGGTATCCGGGTCTAAACCCGACTATCCCATTATAGCTCAACTATTCCGTAATGGCAACGACATTTGTAAATTAGACTATCGTGTTAATGTGTTGTCTATGCAAGTCCAAGTACACCTACAAGAGTGAATCCTACGCATACTACTACTCCTGTGAATAATAGTGTTATTACGCAGTATCCCATGATGTCTCTTGCAGAAAGTCCTGCAATACCCAGTGCTGGCAGAGCCCAGAATGGTTGGATCATGTTGGTCCAAGCATCTCCCCAGGCAATGGCCATACCGGTTACTGCCGGGTCTACACCAAGCTTCAAACCTGCTGGCATCATTATAGGTCCCTGAACTGCCCACTGTCCGCCGCCTGACGGGATGAATATGTTTACGATACCTGCTGACAGGAATGTAAACAGTGGGAATGTGATTTCTGTTGAAATACCTACGAAGAATGTACTGATAACACCTGCCAGTGAAGTACCGCTAGGTCCCACGAATACCATCATACCCATGATTCCTGCGTAGAATGGGAACTGCAGGATGATTCCGGCAGCGCCTTTGGTAGCATCAGTAACGGCGTTAACATATCCTATAGGTGTTTTATGGAAGATTATTCCTAAAATCAGGAACATCATATTAACTATGTTCAATGTAATATTAAATCCATTAGTAGCGAAGTAATATACAAGATATATGATTCCAGCCAATGAGATTATTCCGGAACAAATAACACTGTTTTCCAGTTTCTCTGCAGGAGTAACCGGAGCCTTAACAACAACGGCATTCTCTACCAGCAGATCTGGATCTACTGAAATTACATCTTCCGGTGCTGGATGCATCTTCGCATTGATGAATGGCAGACATATGATGATTACTGCGACCATCATAAGGTTCCATGGTGCAAATATCGTCTGTGATGTGGATATTACCTGAGTAACAGCTCCTCCTGTTGCTGTTGCAAGTGCTCCCGGAGCACCAACAGGATCCGGTGTAGCAAGAGCAAGAGGAATTGATCCTGAAAAGCCCGCATGCCAGATTACAAATCCGGAATATGCTGAAGCTATCAAAAGTCTATAGTCGATTCCTTTGACCTGTCTTGCGATTTCTTTAGCAAGTATAGCACCTACGACTAGACCGAAGCCCCAGTTTAGCCAGCATGCTATCAATGAGAAAAATGTTACTACGATGATTCCCTGAGTAGGTGACTTTGCAATGCTTGCAATAGCAGCTATAAGTTTCTTTACAGCTGGTGCATTAGCTAATGCAGCTCCTAGTACAAGTACAAGTGCCATCTGCATTGAAAATTGCAATAATGCCCATACTCCAGTTCCCCAAGCGCCAATAACGCCAATAGGTGTGGAGCCGGATGCCGGCCAAGCTCCTAAGAAGACTATTACCGACAAGATAATACAGAAAATAAATGGGTCTGGTAGCCAGCGATTCACCATATGAACGCAGCCGTTCGAAAATTTCTTTAACATTTTCTTTCTCCTCGTAAAAATACATTCCTAAAACAATAATAACTAAAAATAATGATAATTAAAACAATATACCAATCCCAGTTATAATTATAAGTCTTATATGTATGATTGTCAAGAAAATGTCAAAGATTAAGCTGGACGTCAAATGTTAAAATTTCAACGTCCAGCATAAATTGACCAATAATTAACGTTCAACTATCTGTCTTCGATTTTTGCCTTTTTCTGCCAGCCTCTCTTAACGATTTCTTCCATGATATATGACATTACGTGTTCTGCGTATTTACCAGGACCAAATCCTGCGTCATAACCAAGTTCCTGAGCAAGCTCGTGTGAGATTCTAGGGCCGCCGCATGTCAGAATGATCTTATCACGAAGTCCTTCAGCTTCCATAAGTTCAACCATGTTAGTAAGGTTCATGATATGTACATCTTTCTGTGTGACTGTCTGTGAAACCAGTATTGCATCAGCGTTTACTTCCTTAGCTTTTGCAATCAGTTCCTCGTTAGGAACCTGAGATCCCATATTGTAGGCTACAACGTTCTTGAATCTCTCAAGACCGAAATGACCATGGAATCCCTTCATCTGGATTATTGCATCGATTCCTACTGTATGAGCATCTGAACCTGTTGAAGCTCCAACAACTACTACATCTCTGCCGATGTTGTCAGCGATCCACTGTCCGCACTCTTCTCTGTCGTAAATAGGAACGTCTACCTTGTTTACTTTGATAGTTGTAAAGTCTATAGTATGCTGTGCCTTTGCATATACTACAAAGAATGTATATCCCGGGCAAAGTTCATGGTAATATGTAACGTTTGGTTCCTGCATACCCATCTTGCCAACATACTGTTTAGCTGCTTCTTCTGCTTCCTCTCCATAAGGTACAGGAAGAGTGAATGCTAATTCCATATATCCGTCATTCATGGTATCGCCATAAGGCTTAACCTTTGTCAGATCTACCTGAGCAGTTGCTGCTCCGCAATTCTTATCTGCCATTATTCTGCACCTTCTTTCATTAGTGGAATAAATGGGTTGAAGTACTGGTCGTCCTTTGAGCAGACGCCGTCAAGTCCATGTCCACCGTCTTTAGGTCTCTTGACTCCGCCGAATTTGCCCTGTTCAATAGTTGAGAACAGACCTTCTTTTTCGATATCTGCAAGCAGATCGTTAGCCTTGCTGAGTACCAGCTGAGCTCTCTTCTGAACGATTCCGTCTTTCTTGAACTCGACTTCTTCGCCTATGTCTCTGCAGTTATTGAATATATATGATGCGTTCTCTATTGAAAGATATCTGTCCTGCATATGTGGAGTCAGAATAGCTTCTGTCATCATACCAAGTAATTGTATGCCCTGTCCTGACCAAACTGAAATCAGATTGAATAATGCATCCTGGATATGACCTCTGAAAATGTTTCCTGTCATAAACTTTGTTGGAGGCATGTACTTCAGACAAGCGTTAGGGAATATCTCTTTAGCCATAATAGCCTGAGCCAATTCATAAAGGAATCCGTCTTTCATGGAAGGATCCATCTCGAATGCATGGCCAAGACCCATCTGCCATTCTTTGATATTTGCAAGAACTGCGAACTGTTCATTGATGAACTGTGAAGCAGTTACAGTGTGTGCTGATTCATAAGCATCATCTGTAGTCAGGTAGTTATCCTCGCCTGAGTTAAAGATGATTCCGCAGTATCCGATGATAACACGGCTGAAATACTGGTCAACCAGAGTTCTCTGCATATTGATGTCTCTGAACAGGATACCATAGATAGCATCGTTCAGCATAACGTCAAGTCTCTCAAGAGCTCCCATTGCTGCGATTTCAGGCATGCACATTCCTGATGAATAGTTGCAGAGTCTGATGTATCTGCCAACTTCTTCACCAACTTCATCAAGACCTTGTCTCATGATTCTGAAGTTTTCCTGTGTAGCATAAGTTCCGCCGAATCCTTCTGTCGTAGGTCCATAAGGAACATAGTCCAGAAGTGACTGTGCAGTAGTTCTGATTACTGCGATGACGTCAGCGCCCTGTCTTGCTGCAGCCTTTGCCTGAACAACGTCTTCATAGATGTTGCCTGTAGCAACGATTACATACAGATAAGGTTTGGAACCCTCGCCAAGTCTGCTGAGGTAATCCTCTCTTGCTTTTGTCTGTGCCTTGATTTTCTTCAATGACTCATGAACTGCTGGCATGATTGCGTCTTCCGCTTCTTTTGCTGATGCAGTTTCAAGCTTTGTAATGTCCAGCTCACCTTTAGCTACCTTCTCAGCGATTGCCTGAGGCTCTAATCCTGTCTGGATCATTGCATTACCCATCCAGTAAGCTGCTCCTCTCGGAAGTCCGCCTGCTGCCTGGATCTGCTCAACTACTACGTTTGGAAGCGGAGTTTCGACATCGTCAATGCCATCAACTCCAAGTAGTCTCAGGATAGTTCTCTCTGTACTTACCGTAGTATGTACATCGATGAATTCCTGCATATCCTTGGCGATATTCGCTGCGTGCTGACGAGCGCTATCGACCATTTTAGGATCAATGTTTAATTTGCTTTCCATCCTACTATCTCCTTACTTAATATATTTTTTTGCTCCCTCGATGATTTCCTCATTAAGGCCAAGCATTTTTGCTATATTTAGCGCATCTTTTGGTATCTCTCTGTTTTCCGTAACAGTATACAGTCTATAATCCATATACTTGGAAATTATATTTATTCTCTCTCTTCTATTCGCGATATGCAGTTCACTGTCAAGCTTCTTAAAGTCTGCATCTGCAAGTCCTCTGACCTGCATGTTTGTAATGTCGTCCTCTTCGGTCACCGCCTCAAAGTGAGTGGTTATCAAAGAGATATAGGTCTTATGCTTCAAATAGTCTATCAGGCTCTTTGTCAGTGCAAGACCCTCGACCGGGTTAGTGCCACTGGCTATTTCGTCGATCAGAAGAATCGATCTATCCTGACTGTTGTCCAGGATTTCCTTTAATTCCTCCATCTCGCTGCCAAAGCTCGATAACCCCCTTTCGACAGACTGGCTGTCTCCGATCAATATCTGCATATAATTGGAAAGCCCTATTTTCGCCCTTTTACAAGGTACGAAGAATCCGTATTGGGCAAGCATTGGGATAAGGCCTGATAACTTCAGAGAAATAGTCTTCCCTCCCATGTTAGCACCTGTAATACATGTAACTCCATCCTTCAGGGTTATGCTAATAGGACAATATTCTTTTTTCTTTGAGTGCAGGATATCCTCTACCTGCAGATGTCTACCATCCTCAATCTCAATGATATGCTCCTCGACAATTTCCGGTTTAACGCAATCATGCCTGATTCCATAGATTGCTTTTGCCAATGCCAGATCCAAGGCTCCTATTCTATCGCAGTTTACACGCAATATTTTATCATATATGGCTACTTTCTTAGAAAGCTCTTCACGTACAGCCAATTCCTCTTCGTCGATCTCGCCATTGACGTTCTCCATGTCCTTGACGAGTGCGTATACCTTTTCTGATTTGGTCAGTTCAAATGTTACCGACATATAGTCCTCTGCGACCTGCTCCAAATCTTCGATCTGTCTGGCTTTATCCAACTCGTCGCCGCTCTTCGAAATAATAACATCGAACTTAGGCGTGAGTACAATGCCGTAGTCTTTTCTGATTTCCTCTTTTCTCGCCTTCTGCGTTCTCCTGATGGAGACTTCCAACTCATGTTTCTTTTTGCGCAGTTCCGCAAGTTTAACAGAGAAATCATCGTAGATGTAAAATGTATTCAGTCTGTCGTGTCTGGGATCCAGTTCATCCAATAGCCCTTCTACTTCTTCCAGAATAAATTCTTCTGGAACTTTGCAGTCCGGCTGACCGCAAATCTTATCGATAGTCTTCATCTGTAATAAGAGTGATTTGATCTCAAACAATTCAACTACCGAAAGTGGATTCTTATGACTACGTTCGAGGGTAAAGGTAAGATCCTTCATCATCATGAAGGTTTCCTGCATCAAAGAGACCTGTCTTTCGCTGGCTTTTACAAAGGCCATCATGCCTTCTACCTTATCCAGCTCGCTTTTGAGTTCTTCCTCCTGTCCTGGATAGAACGGTTGAGACTCCTTCAAAAGTTTCTTGCCAAATGGCGTGTTAAGGTCCAGATTCTGCATAACATATTCAAGCCCTGTCTCTGTTCTTGTCTTAACATTTGCCAGTCTTCTGTTAGAACCCTGAATCATGCGTATTTCCCCCGTCTGTTACATCCTTACATCGATTACCGGAATATCTGGGAGCGCTTCCTGCATCGTATCTCTAAGCACTCCATGCTCGAACGAATAACCGCTCGGCGAATATGGATTAACGGTCACCGCCGCTATTTCTATATTCTTGAGGACATTAACTGTAAAACCCTTTCTCACCAGCTGACGCCAGTCCATAACATTTATGAATATCCTCGTAGGATCCTTCAATATGAACTTGACCTGTTTCAGCTTGTCTATCCTGATGTCTGCAATCACGCTATTGGTGAACGCACCCGGTATATACACATAACGTGTATCATCGTCAATTGCATCATCAATAAATCTGCTTGAACCTAACCCCGTTTTCAAGTTCAACTTGCTGATTTTACCATCCTTGTCGATAAGCATTATCCTATCCTCACGGCAATGCTTTTCGATCAGGCCACGTATCTTTACATCTTCCAATACTGGCAGATTGTATAGATTAACTATATGAGCCGTCTCCTCAACTACCTTTTTCATAGTTCTGGAGATCACCGCGCCTGTAGATAAAATGATTGCATCCGATGTTTCAGGAGACGCAATGGACTTTCGATCAATCGCTCCATCGATCAGTATCAACTCACAACCCAGGTCGAACATCTCGCTGCACATTTTCTTAGTGTCAGCGGTTGCAACGGGCCCTGCGATCTGGACGTAACCGCTGTCAACAACTTTGCATAACATCAGTTCTCCAATTGCTGTCCTAAACGCAGACATTTCCATTATCTCCAGACCTGCATCAGCAGAATCATATAGCTGAGATGGTACTGATACTATCGTATCTTCATACAGGAACACCCTCGGCTTATCCGTACCGGTTACCAGGTCTGTAGTTTCTCCGTCTCTTCCCGTTGATGTAATGCCAAGTGTAATGCCTTCATCATCTGCCTCTTCTATCAAATAGTTCAGCGCCGTAGTTTTCCCGGCATTCTTGGCCATTCCGACAATTGATAGGGTTTTATATTTAGTTGATAAGTCATAAAGCAAGCCCATGTCAATATCCTTTATTGTTGATATAGGGAGACCGAAGCCTCCCTATATTATTTGTAGGTTTCTACCTAAGCAGACTCCCTATTAGTGTTTCTCATTTCTCTTATGTCTAGCAAGGTTTGAAGGCTCCATTGATTTGATCTGAAGTCCTTCGCCTAAAGCTGAAACACCCTGATACTGATAGCTCTTCTTTCCTGTGCAGTAATCGCACTGGCAAGGAAGATCTGGCAGACGAGGCTGAGTATATGTTGTAATAACTCCCTCGTAGTTTCTCAGGATGATCTTGTCCGGTGTCTCAGAAATTATGTACTGAGGCTGAACAGGTGTCTTTCCACCGCCACCAGGAGCGTCAACTACGAATGTAGGTACGCAGAATCCTGAAGTATGGCCTCTCAGACCCTCGATGATCTCGATTCCCTTAGCAACTGAAGTTCTGAAGTGCTCGATACCAACTGAAAGGTCGCAGATGTAGATGTAGTAAGGTCTTACTCTGTTCTTAACCAATACATGAACCAGATCTCTCATGATGTGCTTGCAGTCATTTACTCCTCTAAGAAGTACTGACTGGTTGCCTAGAGGGATACCTGCATCAGCAAGTTTCTTCAAAGCTGCTTCTGCGTCTGGTGTCATTTCCTTAGGATGATTGAAGTGTGTGTTCAACCAGATTGGATGATATTTAGCAAGCATCTTTACTAGATCATCAGTGATTCTCTGTGGCATAACTACAGGTGTTCTTGAACCAAGTCTAACGATCTCAACGTGATCTATCTTTCTCAGCTCGCTGATGATGTACTCAAGAGTGTCATCCTCAACCAGAAGAGCGTCTCCGCCTGAAAGCAGTACGTCTCTGACTTCTGGAGTTCTCTTGATATAAGCGATACATTCGTCTATATCTTCTCTTGATCTTGCTCCGTCAGTTTCTCCTGCAAGTCTTCTTCTTGTGCAGTGACGGCAGTACATTGAGCACTGGTCAGTGATCAGGAATAAAACTCTGTCAGGATATCTATGGGTAAGTCCAGGTGCTGGTGAATCTGCATCCTCGTGTAGAGGGTCAGCATCGTCAGCTTCTGATCTGTGCATTTCTGCTAATGTAGGGACAGCCTGCATTCTTATCGGATCTCTTGGATCGTCTGGGTCCATAAGTGAAGCATAGTAAGGAGTGATTCCTACTCTGAATCCACCCATAACCTTCTGGATGTCAGACTTTTCCTGCTCTGTCAGGTTAACTACTGCAGCAATGTCTTCTACTGTAGACAATCTGTGTGATACCTGCCAATGCCAGTCATTCCACTGTTCGTCTGTAACATCCTTGAATAAAGGAATGTCTTTCCAATTTCTTATTGCCATAATAAATCTCCTATCATTTACCAATAATTCTATATGTTTTTGTATGATTATAAAGAATATTTAGGCATGCCCGGCAGCACCTTACGGTGCTGCCAGCCATGCTAGCTACAATAGGTCATTAAATTAAAATCTTAATATAATGAGAGTTGTCGCCAATTAAGCATACATCTCTTCGAACAGCTTCTTGATTCCTTCGTGGTCTCTCAAGCACTGAAGTGTGATCTCAGCATGTCCCTTGCAATATCCGTTACCAATGATCATGTTAACGTCTTTGCCAACGCCCTCTGCACCAAGAGCTGCCTTTGTGAAGCTTGTAGCCATTGAGAAGAAGTAAACAACTCCGTCATCCTTGCATGCAAGAACTGAAGCCATCTCTGTATTCTCGATGTTTACACAGTTGATAACTACGTCGCAAAGTTCGCCGTTTGTCAGCTCCATGATCTTGTCATACATGCCAACTGCATCTGTTGCGTCGATGTGGAAATACTCGTCAGCAAGGTCAAGCTTTCTAGCTCTGTCTTCTGATTTCTGTGAACCAGCAGCGCAGATAACTTTACCAGTAACGCCAGCTCTCTTCTTAGCCTCGAACAGGCAAAGGAGTCCGGATTTTCCGCCACCACCGATAACCAGTACAGTCTGACCTGACTGAACCAATTTAGCTGTCTGAGCAGGAGCTCCTGCTACGTCTAATGCTGAAAGAGCAAGTCCTTCTGGCATATCTGTAGGCAATTTAGCATAGATTCCGCTTTCGAACAGGATTGCATGTCCAGTGATATCAACCTGGTCGATAGCTGGTCTCATCTCATGAATCTCATCGATTACCAGTGGAGTCAGTGAAAGTGAAACTAATGTAGCGATCTTGTCGCCAACCTTAAGGTCACCTTTGCCACCCTTCCAGTTAGGTCCGATTTCTTCAACTGTTCCAATAAGCATTCCGCCGGAACCAGTCCAAGGGTTCTTATGTTTGCCTGCTTTAGCAACGATACCCTTCATGCACTCTTTGATCTTTTCGATCTCTTCTGCTGAAAGATCATCAGTAGGTTTCTTGTTTACTGTCTGTCTAACGATCTCAGTGAATGAAGCTGAGTCTATGTTCAAAGTCTTAACATTGATTTTAACTTCGTTGTCATAGATCTCCATGTCGTTATCGATTACGTCTGCAGGCTGTGGTAAAACTCCCTTAGGTGAAATTACTCTGTGTGTTCCATATGGATTTCCTTTTTTCATTATAGTATCCTCCTAGAATAAAATTATTAATTATAAGCCGAAGCTTACTGTTGACTAGTTATAATTATAATGTTATGCGAAATATATGTCTACAATTAAGAACAATTGATTTGTGAAAAAGTTGCTAATCCAAAAAACGAACCGTTTTGTGTTCGAAGAAAATACCGCTTGAATCCCATAGGGTCCAAACGGTGTATTTCTAAAGGTTATACTTCTTTTTCTTGCGAACCAATTGTGTTTGGCTGATTCCCACAGCCCTTGCTATCTTTCTCGTGGATCCGTATTCCTCGCATGCATGTCTCAGAATATTCTTCTCAAAATTCTGTACCATCATCTCCAGATCCATGACCTGCTCGCTGCTTTCGTTTCCGTTAAGTACATCTATTCCTGATGCATCAAAAATGTCTCCATGGAGTTCTTTCATTACGTCTATCAAAGTGATCTGCTCCGTCGTTGCAGAGATCATCAGCCTCTGCACCACGTTCTCCAATTCTCTGATATTGCCGGGCCAGTCACACTGCTTCAGATACTCTACCGCATCGCGATCCACAGTCCTGTTCATCTCAAACCGCTTTCCATATTTCTTAAGGAAATGATTTACCAAAGCCGGTATATCTCCTGTCCTTTCCCTCAGACTCGGAACCTTGATGCAGACTACATTCAATCTATAGTAAAGGTCTCTTCTGAATCTTCCTTCCGCTATAAATGCTTCCAGGTCTCTATTGGTTGCCGATATGATCCTGACATTAGTTTTGATAGGTACTACTCCGCCTACTCTGAACATTTCACCATCCTGTATCACTCGCAGCAGCTTTGCCTGCATATCCAGCGACAGTTCTCCTACATCGTCCAGGAATATGACGCCGTTATCTGCCAGCTCAAAGTAGCCTTTGCGCCCATCAGCGTTTTCTCCGGCCATCGTCCCCTTTTCATATCCAAAGAATTCGGCTTCGATCAAGGCAGGTGAAATAGATGCGCAGTTGATCTTGATAAACGGCTGCATCTTTCTGTTACTGTTCTTCTGTATTATATTTGCCACTTTTTCTTTTCCGACTCCAGTCTCACCTGTAATAAGCACATTGCAGTCGTATTTGGAAACGGTGAGCATCTCGTCGAGAACCATAGCCATCGCCCGGCTTTCGCACACAAAGTCCTCCAGCATGGTTTTCCTCTGTCCGGAAGCCTCCTGCAGCCTTGTCTGTCTGCTGATAGGATATGACGGATCATCATCCATCTGCCCGCTGGTCTCTACGGCGTCCTTTATGTATGGTGCCAGCTCTTTCACCAGCTCGATATCGAATTTATCGTAAGCCTCCACATATCCTTCAGCGCATCTAACATCCAGTTGCCTGGAAATATACTCCGTTATGTAGAGGGCAATATTGTAATTGTTGATAAGGTTGGCAAACAAAACGGTGCCGCCCTTCTTTGTGGCCAGAATGTTTATAGTTTCCGCGCCCGGGATGTCCGCGCAGTTTATGGAAAGATCAAATGGTGCTTTGCTCTCCAGATCTGCCAGACATTCAAGGGGCTTCAAAATATCCACCGAACGCACCTCGGTGAAAGTATCCACCATAAGCCTGTCTATGGAACTGCCTCTTAGCACCGCATCTGTTTTGGTGTCCAGCAGGCACACGATCTCTGCATCCTCTCTGGCAACTTTACGGATGGCATAGCCGTATATAATATTAGTAAGCTGATTGTTTCCCACAACGAGGAATTTCTTCTTGCCTACTGCGATACTGCTTATTTTGTAAAGCGTTCCCGATTCGTTGAGAGCATACATCAAAAGATTGACCGGCAAGTCCTCAGTCTTTCTTACCATAGGTATCATTGGATAGAGTACTGCATAGCCTTCTGCCCCCACCTGTCCGTATGCTTTGTCGACGCTTATCACCCTGTCCAGGTACAAAGGGATCGATGTCAGTGACGCATTGCATATAACTTCATCTCCCGGCTTAAGGTCAAGTTTGTTTGGATACTCACTGCCGATTTCAAGTACCGTGCCACAGAAAAGGCCTCCTGTATCAGTTACAGGATTATGGAGCTTGCCGCGTCTTATTACTATGTCCATGATCTTCTGCTTGATACGCTCGTCGTTGTTGTTCGCCTCAAGACATATCTGCTTGAAACTGGTTCCTTCAATGTGGATACGATTGATACCCACCTTGATTTCGAACGGCATTATCTTCCTGCTGTTATCCAGTTTCCACGCCGACGTAGGCAGGACATACTGGGGTTCAAGCACTCTATTAGTTCCAAAGTTGTAATTGTCCTGTTTCATTTTTAACTCGCTCCTTCAATAATGAACACAAATCGGTTCGACCATTTATAAACAAATCATAAACCAATTTACGATATTTTGCAATTATTATTTACAGAAAGAAATTTCGAATATATAATAATTCATATCTATTAAATCAGTTAATAAGCAAAGGAGAATCTAAAATGGAAGAGAAAATCACATCATTGATCAGAGTAAGAATGTCAGCTAAGGATGCTCATTACGGTGGAAATCTAGTAGATGGAGCTCATATGGTTCATCTGTTCGGAGACGTAGCTACAGAGCTGTTAATCAAATTAGACGGAGACGAGGGTCTTTTCTGCGCATATGATAACGTAGAATTCCTGGCACCTACATTTGCTGGTGACTATATCGAAGCTTACGGCGAGATCACAAAGATCGGTAACACTTCAAGACAGATGAAGTTCGAAGCAAGAAGAGTTGTTAAAGCAAGAACAGACATCAGCGCTTCAGCTGCTGACTTCCTTGAAGAGCCTGTAATCGTTTGCAGAGCTACAGGAACTTGCGTAACTCCTAAAGAGAGCAAGAGAAAATAGTTTAAGCTTTTAAAAAGAGGCCGTGCTACGGATGATCCGTAACACAGTCTCTTTTTTATTACCTTGTTATTCTGTAGGCGTTGGCGTTATCGTATTGTACTGATATGCACATGCTGCAAACATCTTCTTATGCTTGCTGTAGATCGTCTTCAACTGATAATGTGGCACAGGTATAGTCGTCCCCGTTTCTACGCAGGCGTACGGCGCCTTATATGTGTTGATGATGTAGTGCTCCAGATCGCCGTGGTTATTGCTGCTTCCGCTTTCATTTATCGTCTTGTATCCGTTGAGTGATTTCAGAAGTTTGACCAGTGACCAGCAATTTGACTTATACTGAGTCTTGCTGTAGTATCCCCAGTACATCACGTTGCCCATGCTGTGTATGTTAAGGAATGCTTTGACGTTGGTGCAAGTGCCCAGCACGCCCAGCACTGCCTGTGTCTCCTTTTCGGAAAATACCGACGGACCGCAATAGTATGCCCACTGCGGGCTCTTGGCGCTGCCATACTTTTTGTAGTTGCGGTTAAGGTCTACACCGTTGGCATTAGCCTGCCAGTTGCTGTAACCACCATACCTCTTCATCTTTTTCAAAGCCGTGCGCAGAGCCGTATCTCTGATAGCCGACGAACCGCCGGTGGCAATGGCTACTCCGTCCGGATTGACCATAGGCATCACTACTATACAGACATTATTGAAAAGATCTGAATACTTGACATTGTTGTAACTGCCGGTTTCGTAATTACTGCAGTAGTACTCTAAACACTCCATTATCATCTGACCGTTGATATATTCTCTGGCGTGCATGTCCGCAGTGACGAATATCTGATTTGGCGCGTCAGGATTGCCCAGCTTCAGGCAGTACAGGTTCCTGTTGTCTGCTGTTACTCCTACGACCGACTGTGTCAGTATGTTGGGATATGCGGCAGTAAGCTCTGTAATGTCAGCCTTCAGGTCCTTATAAGTGTACTTGCTGTCACTGGTGCTTACCACAGCTCCAAAGCTGAATGCCGTTGATGCCGTAAATATCATGGCTATCGCAAGTGTCATTGTCAGTAATCTTCTCTTCATCATTAATCCCTTTCCAAAATCAATTCACCCTAGCAGTTCATCAAATAGTCGATTTCGCTTTTGGTAAGTTTTCTGTACTGGCCCGGTTTCAAATGGCCCAGCTGAATATTTCCTACAGATATGCGCTCCAGCTCCTGGACATCCTTGCCCACGGCCGCGAACATTTTACGTACCTGTCTGTTCTTCCCCTCATGTATCGTTATCTCTAAAATACTGGAATGTCTGTTCCAGGTTATCACGTCTACCTTTGCTCTCGATGTCACAAAGCCTCCGATGTCGACGCCGCTTCTCAGCTGTGAAAGCTTTTCTTTAGTTAGTGTGCCGGCTATCCTTACACGGTATGTCTTATCGACATTATGCTTTGGATGGGTCAGCTTATACGCAAAGTCGCCATCGTTGGTCAGGAACAAAAGCCCCGAGGTGTTGTAATCAAGCCTTCCGACCGGAAATATCCTCTCGTCCACATCGGTCAGCACATCTATGACCGTCGCTCTGCCTTTGTCATCGCTTACCGACGTAATACAGCCGATAGGCTTGTTCATGGCATAGTAAAGCTTTTTCTCCGACGCCTCTATGTATTTACCGCCGACCTGAACGACATCGCCGTCAACCACATCGTAGCCCGGCTCTGTCAAAGTCGCTCCGTTGACCTTGACCTGACCGCTTGCGATCAACTCATCAGCTTTACGCCTGCTGGCCAAACCGGCCTGTGCAATATACTTATTGATTCTCATTTTCTTCTCTAAAACTTTCTGCGACCTTCATCATGATCGCACATTCTATACGTTTACGGAACAGCTCGCAGCCGTACTCATAAACGCCTTTGATAGAACCCGTTCCATGGTACGCATTGGCAGCGCATCCTCCCGAGCAATACAATCTTGCCCAGCAGTCTCTGCACTCCTCACGCGCATATACGTTGCACATCTTGAAGTCGTCACGGATATTTTCCTCAGTCACACCCTTCCAGATGTCACCCATTTTGAATTTCTCTTCACCGACGAACTGATGGCAGGGATAAAGGTCGCCCCACGGTGTTACCGCAAAGTACTCAGTCCCCGAGCCGCAGCCGGAAATTCTCTTATATATGCAAGGGCCGCCGGTCAAATCCAACATATAATGATAGAATGTGATCGGATGTCCCTCTTCCTCACGTCTCAGCATATCTTTGGCCAGTATTTCATACTGTTCCTCTATCTTTGGCAGATCTTCCTCCGTCAAAGCATAAGGATCGTCAGGTGAGCATACCACAGGTTCCATGGACAGCTGGTCGAATCCCAGATCTGCCATATGGAATATATCTTCAGTGAAGTCTACATTGTTGTGTGTAAAGGTGCCGCGCATATAGTAGTTCTTGCCGCCGCGGGCTTCCACAAGTTTCTTGAACTTTGGTACTATCATATCGTAGCTGCCTTTGCCGTCTGCAGTCTTGCGAAGCCTGTCGTGGACTTCTTTGCGGCCGTCAAGGCTCAGAACCACGTTATGCATTTCTCTGTTGGCGAATTCGATGACGTCGTCGTTGATCCCCACGCCATTGGTAGTCAAAGTGAACCTGAAGTTCTTGCCGTGCTCTTTTTCTATAGAGCGGCCGTACTCCACGATGCCCTTTACGACATCCCAGTTCATCAAAGGCTCCCCGCCGAAGAAGTCCACCTCCAGATTTACATGCTGTCCGGAATTTTCAATCAAAAAATCCAACGCGCGTTTACCTGTTTCCAGGCTCATCAAGCCACGTTCACCTTTGAAATTTCCCTGACTCGCGAAGCAGTATGTGCAGTTCAGGTTGCATGTATGAGCCACATGGAGGCATAAAGCCTTCACCTCTGTGTGACGGTTTTTCAGGTCGAACGCTCTCGGCTCATAGACATCCTCAGCAAAAAGCCTGCCCTGAGAGATGAGCTCTTTAACATCGCTGATAGTGTCCTCGATGTCTTCCCTGGTCACATCATGCCTGTCCTTATATTTCTCCACGATCGTATCGGCGAGGTTATCATCACTATAAAAAAGCTGGATGATGTCAAAAGCAACATCATCCACGCAATGTACCGATCCACTGTTAACGTCCAATACGATATTGTAACCGTTAAGTTTAAACTGGTGTATCATTATTCGGACTTCTCACACTTCTGGTTGGCAACTCCACATGAAGTCTTGCACGCGGACTGACATGAAGTCTGGCACTCGCCACATCCTCCGTCTTTGATGCTTTCCTTTAAGTTTCTTGTCTCGATTGTCTTGATTCTCTTCATTGATCTTCACCTTTCTATTATTATTACTAAATTATCTTACTCATTATATGTGATTTTGTCAAGTGATTGAGCGGGTTATTTACCATACTTTCCAGCATTCCCACCTACTGCCCGGTTCCACTTTGCGAAGGATGTGTACACTTTGTTTCTCCATACAAAGCTGGCCGAGTTTTCACCTCCGCCGTTGTAAAATCTATTCCCTGCGAAGCTTATTTTTCTGGTGTATTTTGTCGAAAATTCGGAGTATACTATGGCGCAGCGTATCTTGGAATTGCTGAATGCATTATTCGTCACTTTTACGCCGTTGCATTTGCTCAAAGTCAGTATCGCCTGTTCTTTGTCCTTACCATTGTTCAGACATTGATTTTTATCGACGGTCACGTTTCTGACCCATCCCAGCTTCTTCTCATATCCGCCAACAGTTATGCCGTTCTCAAGGTTTTCGCTCACGATATTTCCGGTTACTCTGATATATCTGGTCGAATAAGCGTACTTCTGCGGCTTCTGCTCCGCGCCGATTTCTATACCGCCGCTGCACTTGCTGACCACATTTCCTGACAGCTTGATTTTCTGTCCTCCGTCAACGTATATCCCATAGGATGTTGCGTATTTGGAAACGCAGTTCGTCACCGTGTTATTCTTTGCTTCACAGTTTCTCGGGAAATCGACCGATGCCTTCTTGCAGTAACCATAGTTTCCTGAGAAGTCTATACCTATATTTCCCGTATTGTTTATATCATTCAAATTCACCTTTACGCTGGTCGCGTTGCCGGTGACGGAAACGCACTCAGCCCAGCCTGTCTCACAGTCGTAAAACTGATTGCCACTTATAGTCACATGATTAATGCTTTTGGATCCGCTGTCTCCGAACAGCAAAATGCAGTTGGCACAATGGTCTTCTACTGCAGGCCTTGGAACCGTTATATCGTGAAATCGATTCCCGGAAATCACCAGATGGCTGCTTCCCGCGCCTACATATATGCCGCAGGAGTCCTGTCCATCGGCATCAGCAAATTCAAGTCCTTTGACCTTGACATAGGATGCACCTTCAATATCCATAAGCACCGCTTTGCTCCCGCCTCCGCTTATCACTGGCGATTCACCGGGCGCATTGCAGATGGTAATGTAAGCATCCTTCGTACCCCTGACCCTGCCGTCAAGGGTGACTTTGCCGTAGGTCCCTCCTTTGATATACAAAGTGTCCCCTGCCTCAAGCCTGGACACGGCATATTTAAGTGTCTTGAACGGTTTGCTCTCTGTACCTGTCCAGCTGTTATCACCGTCTGCGGCCACATAGTAAACGTGGCCGGAGGTTGCAAATGTGCAGCAGCGCGGTACCAGCATGAAAGCTCCTATCAAAGCAAAAATGGCGATAAATACGACTACCGCCATTTTTTTATCTAACATTCTTGTCATGAGTAACGCCTTCTTCTTAAGCCCTTTCCTGCATCTTCTTCAACAAACCGCTGATTCCAACCAGCATATCATCGTATGTGTTGTCAAAATCATTGGTTATGCCGGAATCAGGAATGTCCTTTTCCTTACCGGTGAACTCTAACAGTTTATAGACTTTGCCCTCGGGATCACTTTTGAATATATCTGTAAATTCCTTTTTATTGTTATCATTCATTGCGACGATATAGTCAAAATCGTAGTAGTCCTGATTAGTTAGTTTTCTTGCTTTATGATGCTCGTCATATGGGACTTCGACGGCATCCAGTTTTGCCTTTGCCCCATCATGTATCTCCTGACCAACGTATTCATCGCTGGTTGCTGCAGAATCTATAAAGTACTTATCATCCAGCTGGCGGTATTTCACCATATCCTTCATCATGTACTCTGCCATTGGTGAGTTGCAAATGTTGCCATGGCACACGAATAATATTTTTATCAATTTTGTTCCCCTCCATAAGTATTATCTCTACATCTACCCCTCTATAAAGCCGTCGATATTATATCACAGATTGCCGTCCCCGTCAAAACGGCGGCCATTTACAGGTTAATTTGCAATTATTTCCCACATAGTGTAAAATGTGCTTAACACATATGCGAATGTGTTAAGGTATTATTTAAGGAGGTACATAATATGACAGATTATCAACAGCAGTTGCAGGATGCAATGAGCAACACTGGTTTAACTCTATTCAGTTTATCTATTGCAATTCTGACAATTGTAGCATGGTGGGTATTATTCAAAAAAGCCAACGAACCTGGATGGGCAGCAATCGTTCCATTTCTTGATACATATAAGCTGTTCAAGATTTCCTGGGGCAACGGCTGGCTATTCCTGCTGCTGTTCATACCAATCGTGAACATCGTAATCCAAATCATAATGTGCGTAAAGCTCTCCAAGGCTTTCGGACACGGCGGCGGCTTCGCATGTGGACTTATTTTCCTGAATACGATATTCATCTACATACTTGCCTTTGGCAGTTCAGAATATATCGGACCAAACGGCGAATCAGTACCAGGCTCAGGCTACAACCTGAATGAAGGCGCATCAGGACACCAGGATTACGAACATATGGACTAAAATCAATCAAAAAGACTGCCATTTCGGCAGTCCTTTTTATTGCTTATTTTTCAAAGCGCTCCGCGATCCATGCCTGATCCACTTCAGCATAATTATTGTCAGGTATGGAAATGACATCGATATAGTTTGACTTCAAATCATTGTATAGATCATCATCGAACGGGATCGTCAGTTTTTCGCCATCATCGTTATCTGACGGCCATATGACCAGATAATCCTCCTCTTCATCGAACATGAAAAGCAGATCTCCCTCTTCCAGGTCCGCCCATTCTTCCTTAACACTATCCCATATGAGGAATTTGTAAAGCTCGACCAGCCTGTCATCGCGGCCCCTTTCCGCTATCAGTATCTTTTCCATCAGCTGTATTCCGCTGTTTGTCAGGCGGAATATGGCATCAGGATCCAGATCCGAATCCGGGATATCCAGGCTGTTCAGCTGGTCTAACATGTCCGGTTCGTGGTCAGGTGCCATATATATGTTCAGTTTCTTATCCGGATCCATATACATCAGCGGATATTCTACCATTACGCTGTCTCCACATCCCGGACATTCTTTGAGGAAAAAATCCCCTTCTATTATGCTTGCCTTGTACTCGGGATTTTCTGAAACATCGACGAACTCGTTCATGTTTACCTTGATCGTCTCTCCGCAGTTCGGGCATTCCACTTCTATTATTTCAGACATTCTCTGCCTCCATTTCAATAGTTATTTGTCTGGAATCTTCTTCGGCCTCTGCCTCCTCAGCATCGTTGGCCATTCCAATTATTCCCTCTATGTCTTCGATCTCCGGCAATTCGCTAAGCGATGCAAATCCGAAGTTTTTCAGGAAAGTCTCTGTAGTTCCGTAAAGCACCGGACGGCCAACGGCATCAGACCTGCCCTTGTCGCAGATGAGTTCTTTCTTTAGAAGTCCTTCTATTACCCTGTCACACTTGATTCCTCTGATTGAATCTATCTCACCTTTAGTTACAGGCTGCCTGTACGCAATGATAGCCAGGACCTCAAGCGCCGCCTGGGAAAGCTTTTTGATTTTCACCGGTGTGCATAGTCTCTTAACGAATTCACCGTTTTCCGGTCTTGTGACGTACTGGAATGAATCATTGACACGCCTTATGACTATGCCACGACCTTCCTGCTCGTACTCGTCCATCAGTTCCTGAAAGTATTCGATAGCTTCATCTACGGTTATATCAAAAATATCCGCGGCATCCTTTGCCGGAAGGGGCTGACCCCATATATACATCATCGACTCGAAAGCCGATTTTATCACTTTCTTACTGGTCACTTCCATAAACCTCCTCTGATTTGTCGTCAAAGTCCCTGCTGCCTGTCTTTACGATTATGTCGCCATACAGCGATCTCTGGTCTGCATCAAGATACTTGTCTCTCATCATCTGCAGTACCGATACAAAGGACACTATGATGTCATATCTTCCCTTGCCTGCCGGTATAAGCTCCCTAAAATTCATATGCTCCATACCTGCTTTATATGCGCGCTTAAAGGTTTCTTCAATGAATATCATTCTGCGCTCTATGGTCTCTCTTTCCCTCTCTATCCTGGTATAATGCTTTTCTGTCGCCTCTATCCTCTGCTTTTTCTGCAAAAATAGGCTGAACGCCTTGGCGAATTCTTTGAGATCCAGGCTCAAATATTCATCTGGGTTTTCCAGATATTCAGAAATGTCCTCCTGCGGCTTTTCAAAAACGTCTTCCATTTTAGTTTCACATTCCTGCAAAAGCTCACTGCAATGCTTGCATTTCTTGTAGGCCAGCAATCTCTCAACCAGACCGCTTCTCGGATCCTCTTCATAGATCGCCTGACCGTCCAGCTCATTGCGAGGCAGCATCATCTTGGATTTGATCTCTATGAGCTCAGCTGCGAGCACCATAAACTCTGAAGATACATTTATATTCATTACCTTCATTGTTTCAAGATATTCAAGATACTGTCTGGTGATCTCCGAAACCCGTATATCGTAGATGCTCATTTGAGCATTTTCAATAAGATATACGAGCAGATCGAACGGACCTTCAAAGGTCGAAAGTTTAACCTTATAGCTCATTAATTACTTCTCCAGTTTTTCTTCAAGGCTGGTATTGTAGTTATAGTAAAGCAAACCAATAACAACGATGGCTGCTCCGAGGAGCTCCCATGACGTAGGTATCTGTTTCAGGAAAATCAATCCTAAAATTATCGCGAATACTGACTCGCCCGATTCCCAGGCCGATACATAAACAGCATCAACATAGCCAAAGCACAGATTGAACACAGCATGAGCGCCGATCTGGCAAACCAGAGTCAATCCCACGATAAGGATATAATCTCTTCCAGGATATCCGAGAGCAGGTGTTTGTGTGGCTAACATACCTACTGAAAAGCATATCCATGTTGCGAGGAAGCAGAGGAATACATATACTGTTCCCTCAACGTTTTTACGAACCTCGTTACCTACTGTAAAGTACAGTCCCATGAATACTGCTGCTAAAAATGCCAGAATATCTCCTTTAAAGTTGCCCGAGGACAGCTTGCTGTAGTCTAAGCCCGCAACGACAGTTCCGCCTAGCAGTGCCAGTATTATACCCATGATCGGTCTTCTGCCGACATGTCTCTTGAATACGAATATGGTTATTATCAGTACAACCAGCGGATGCAGTGCAGCAAGCACTACAGCACTGGCTATATTTGTCATCTTTACCGCATTGAACCATGTGAAAAAGTGACAAAACAGGAATGCTCCTGCAACAAATGACCAGAACAGATCTTTCTTTGATACCTGCTTCAGTATGTCTCTCTTGTTTATAAGTACGGGTATGGCAAAGAACGGCAATCCCAGTGTCAGTCTCCAGAAACCTATCGCCATGGAAGGCGCCGTAATAGCGCTTCCAAAGATGCCTGATGATGATCCTGCGACTACCGCGAATACTACTATTATTCTAACGTATTTCTCTAAAAAACTCTTCTTATGTTCCACCATTCTCCACTCACTCCTAATCTTCCTTGACCTTGCGGAGATTTTCTTCGTAAGGTGGCCTAATAATACCCTTTTCAGTTATCACTGCCGTGATATTCTTGGCAGGTGTTACATCAAATGAAGGATTATATGTCTTTATCCCCGACGGCGCCATAGGTTTAGAGTACCACATCTCATATATTTCATCACCTTTGCGTAGTTCTATCTCAATGTCGTCACCGGTCTTTGTGTCAAGATCTATTGTTGAAGTCGGCACAAACATATAAAACGGAATGTTATATTCCTTTGCCAGTATAGCTACTGCGGATGTGCCTATTTTATTGGCCCCATCTCCATTGGCTGCCATTCTGTCACATCCTACGACTACTGCATCGATCCAGCCGTTCTTCATGACGATCGAAGCCATATTGTCACAAATCAAAGTAACGTCAATGCCTGCCTTTGACAGCTCCCACGCCGTTAGACGCGCACCCTGCAGCAAAGGTCTTGTTTCATCAGCAAAAACTTTGAAGTTATAGTTCTTTTCCGCTCCCAGATACAACGGTGCCAGACTGGTGCCGTACTTGGCTGTAGCCAATGTTCCGGCATTGCAATGAGTCAAAATACCCATGCCAGGCTTTAACAGTGAGAGTCCATATTCTCCCATTTTCCTGCAGGCCTCTTCATCTTCTTTTCTTATTTTTTCCGCTTCATCCAAAAGCATCCACTTAGCATCATTCACACTGCCCTGGAATGCCTGCAGTTTATCTTCCATACGCTTTAATGCCCAGGAAAGGTTAACAGCTGTAGGCCTTGCCTTAACCAGATATGCTGATACTTCTTTTACTTCCTCAATAAAATCAGGAAGGGTTTTTGCTCTGCTGTCTCTGGTAGATATATAAAGCCCGAATGCCGCAGCTATGCCAATAGCAGGGGCTCCACGCACTTTCATCTTCTTGATTGCAATAAAAACGTCTTCCTTGGTGTTCATCTCCAGATAAATTTCCTCACCCGGCAATCGTGTCTGATCCAGCAGGATCATTTTGCCATCGTGGAATTTAACCGGGACTACTTCGTTGATTTTCATACTCCCCATCTCCAAAACTTATTTAGTCATAATGCATTATTATATCATTTATATGGCTTTGTGGCAAATATGTTGCCCAAACAATTTAATAGACGCCGGAACACGTCCGGCGTCTTACTTTCTATTCATTATTACATTATCGGCTTATACATAATTATGCTTTTCCAAATATCTCTTAATGGCTTTTCTCGTGCTCATACGGGCATTGGCTGTGGACTTTGAATAATGTCCTGATTTAACGGCATACGTGCCGCAGCAATAACCAGCTACTGCTTTATAATAATTATAATGAAAAACCTTAAGATTATATCTTAGATATCCAGCACCTGTTTTGATGCTGTTCTTAGCCTGAAGAAGCTCGCTTTTGCTAAATCCATAGTGTCTTCCCAAGCTTGCACTCGTTTGCATGATCCCATAGTATCCAGCTGAATTATATGCTCTCTCGCTAAATGTGCTTTCACGCTGTGCCATTGCCATCAGCATCGTCGGGTCTGCCTTATATTTCTTTCCGTATGCGATAAAGTACCCGGCAAGTGTCATTGACTTGGCTCTGCTTATCCTGCCATTTCTGGATCTGATATATGCCGCCAGACCTTTCTGGTACTTAAGCGCCTTGGCCTTTTTCGCGGCAGCGGCTTTTGCTTTAGCCTCAGCCTTCGCCTTAGCTGCTGCCTCTGCCTCTGTCGTTTGATTATTCTCAGCTGTTGTTGTAACTGTGCCATCAGCCGCTGCGGTCGTATCCGTAGTTGCTGTGGTTGTATCTCCCGTTGCAGTCGTTACTGTATCATCGCCGAAAATTGTTAACGTTGAACATGCGATCAAAGCAATCGACAATATCAATGTGAAAATTTTCTTATACATTACTTCTACTATCTCCTTTTCTAAAAACAAACGAATGGCGTCTCCGTCATTCGTCCTGTTTATTATATAAGACAAGTGGAGCCAGTAGAGTGCTCAAAAATAATCTTCACACTATCAACACATAGTATCATCTGTTTTTGTGTATATCAACCAATTTTCTATCCATTAATATGTTGTTGCTGAACGATTGTATACCATTTTTCTCATTTTTCCTTAAGATTTCTTAAGGAAGTAATATGCCATTGCCGGCATGAAAATATCGACAAACATGCTCCCTATGAATAGGAATGTCACGCTGCCGGTAACGACGCATTTAATGATTGTCATCACTACTGCGCAACCGCTTGCTGTCGCCCAAAGGCAGTAGCCGCCTATCTTTTTCGCGAAGAGCATTACCAGTAGTCCCGATACCATGCACACCTTCACTATGACAAAGATAACGTTGGCGGCGCAGGGTCCTATAGGATATAGCATCAGTGCACCTGAAATTGCCAGCACCACAGATATCCAAAGCCATATCACCAGTGTTTTGCTCATATGCTCCATATTCTCTTTCATGATCATCATCCCCCTTTGTTGTTATCACCCTTAAATTATACGCTGCTTCCGCATCCATTTCCAAATACAACTATGGCAAAGTGTACCATTAATTACGATCATTTGTGTTCGACAAATACCTTGAAAACAGAAGCATTTTAACATATACTATTCATATGAAATTAAACGAATTAAAAAGAGGAAAAAAAGCAATAATCAAGACGGTAGGCGGCAAGGGTGCGCTGAGACGGAGACTGCTGGATCTGGGGCTTACTCCCAAAACAGAGGTAATGGTCCAAAAGGTAGCTCCGCTGGGAGACCCCATTGAGATATCCCTAAGAGGTTATGAATTGTCGCTGCGCAAAGCCGAAGCCGCTGTCATCACAGTAGAGGTAGTCAGTCAATGAGCAAATTCAGGGCAAATATAGCATTAGCAGGAAACCCGAACTCCGGACTGACGACCTTGTTCAACCAGATGACCGGAGGCATACAGCATCAGGGGGTTTTTTCCACTAAGAATAACAAAACCAAAGAGGGACCAGTAAGAAGTCATCCGGGCGTCAACGTCATTGAACTTCCAGGCATGTATTCACTTTCCGAGTACACCGTGGATGATCTGGCAAACCGCCGCATTCTTTTACGCGGAAAGCCGGATGTAGTAATCAACATAGTCGATGCTACTAATTTTGAGCGCAATCTCTATCTGACATTGCAGCTCATGGAACTGAATATTCCAGTGGTACTCGCCCTCAACATGATGGACGAAGTCTACAATAACAAAATTTCGATTGACATAGAAAAGCTTTCCGAAATCCTCACTATACCTGTACTGCCTATATCGGCAGCCAAAAACAGAGGCATACACGATTTGATTCATTATGCTCTGGAGGCCGCAAGGAAAAACGAGGTTCCTCAGAACATTGACTTCTGCAAGGGCCACATGCATACAGCTATTCACTCGATCAGTCATATAATAGAAGATCAGGCAAAGGCCTGCGGGCTTCCCGTAAGGTTCTGTGCCACCAAGATAGTTGAAGGCGACAAGCCTATCATCAAAGAGATGAAGCTTGAGAGCGACGACAAGGCAATCATAGACAGTATCATAACCGACATGGAACACCACATGGATACCGACAGAGAAGCGGCCATGGCAGATATGCGTTATTCCTTTGTAGAGGACGTCTGTGAACAGGTCGTACACTGGGAAACTCCTACTACCGTGGAGCAGGAACGAACTGTAAAGATGGACAGGATCCTTACTAACAGAGTTTTTGCCATACCGATATTTTTATGCATAATGGTATTCATTTTCTGGCTAACCTTCGGAAGTCTTGGAAAATGGCTGTCCGACTGGCTATCGGTAGGCGTTCAGTGGGTAATAGGCAGCATTGGTAATGGACTGCTGGCCGCCGGAGCTTCCAAGGAAGTTTATTCCCTTGTAATCAACGGAGTCTGCGCAGGAGTAGGAAGCGTAATATCCTTCCTGCCGATAATCGCAGTGCTGTTCTTCTGTCTTTCCATACTTGAGGACAGCGGATATATGCCGCGCGTAGCCTTTGTTATGGATAAACTGCTGGAAAAAATCGGCCTTTCCGGCCGTTCAATAGTGCCGATGCTCATAGGCTTCGGTTGTTCAGTACCTGCCATAATGGCTACCCGCTCACTGCCAAGCAAGCGTGATCGTGGTCTTACTATAACATTGATACCATTTATGTCATGCAGCGCCAAGCTGCCACTCTATGCAATGATAACTGCGGCCTTTTTCCCACGTCACGGTACGCTGGTCATGTCCGGATTGTATATAACCGGCATCGTCGTCGCCATAGTATGTGCATTGATATTCAATCGTACGCTTTTCAAAGGCGATCCAGTACCGTTCGTAATGGTGCTGCCACCTTATAGAGTTCCTGCCGCAAAAAGTGTGGGGCTCAGGGTCTGGGAAAACGTCAAAGGCTTCATTAAAAAGGCCTTCACGGTAATATTTGTGGCAACCATCGTCATATGGTTCCTTCAGAGCTTCAGCCCTGGCCTGACCATGGTAGAAAACCCGAGCAACAGCATACTCGCAGCGATCGGCAAGTTCGTTTCACCAGTCTTCTCACCTCTTGGCTTTGGAGATTGGAGAGCTGCAACAGCGCTGATCACAGGTCTTTCAGCAAAGGAAGCCGTGGTAAGTACCATGGCAGTGCTGACTAAGGCGACCAGCGGAATGACGCTGGCAGGCATGCTTTCGCAAATGTTTACACCACTTTCCGCATATTGCTTCCTTACCTTCTGTCTTCTGTACATGCCGTGCGTTGCAACGCTGGCAACGGTCAGAAGAGAAATGGGCGGCTGGAGATACGCTTTCGGAACAGTACTGTTCCAGACAGGTGTCGCATGGATAGTGGCATTCATAATTTATCACATAGGAGGTTTGTTTATATGAAATTTCTGATCGTAGATGCTTTTACCGAAACCACTTTCGGAGGCAACCCTGCAGGAGTCGTATTGCTTCCTGACGGACAGGGTTTCCCAACTGACGAAACAATGGTAAAAACAGCGGCAGAGCTGAGATACTCTGAAACCGCTTTCATAAGAAATCTTGGTAACGGAGAATTCAACATCCGTTACTTTACACCTGCAGCAGAAGTGGAACTTTGCGGTCATGCGACCATCGGTTCTTTCTGTGCACTGCAGCATCTTGGCATTATCAAAGCCGGAGATACCTGCATGAATCACACCTGTGCCGGAGATCTGGAGATCAACGTTGGAGATGGTTTTGTCATGATGGAAATGGCTACGCCTGTAGACATTGCTACCATCAGTGATGAAAAGGCTCTCAACGAGCTTTACGATATCATGGGTGCCAAATATGACCCTGCTAAGATCAGGCTTCTTCCTAAACTGATTTCTACGGGACTTCCGGACATCATGATGCCGCTGGCCACCCAGGCAGATCTTAACGCCATGGAACCTGACATGAAGGCTTTGTCGGCCCTTTCTGAGCGCTACAAAGTCACAGGTGTGCATGCGTTCACATTAGACTCAGAGGACGGTGTAACTGCCCACTGCAGAAACTTTGCTCCTCTTTACGACATCGACGAAGAAGCGGCAACAGGCACATCCAACGGCGCCCTGACATACTATTTCTACCTGAACAAAATCATCGATCCTGTAGACAAATGCAAGATCATTCAGGGAGAAAGCATGGACAGACCATCGGTTATCTTATCCGAAATCGACGCAAATGGTTCTGAGTGCAAGATAAAGGTCGGTGGCAGCGCTGTCGTTCTGGCCGAAGGCGAAATCAATATTTGATTTGATTTTGAGAGAGAATAAAGGGGTTATATGAGAATTAATACAATTTTAAAAAGAATCACTGTCCTGGCACTTGCCGCAGCGGTCATCACAATGATGTCGGCAACTTTGACATGGGCTGCCACCACGACATCAAGCGCTTCTAATGCAATCAAAAACCAATACGTGATTTCATCTGACCACAGCCTGAAAGCTATCAGACTGCCAAGCCATGTCAAATCGATCACCTATGCAGGAAGCCATATTGCTTTGATAAAGCTTACCGATACCAAGTACCTTGGAACCGTTAAGAAATCGCTTAAATCGCAAATCAGCGATCTGGCGATACAGCCTAATTACAAGTACCATACCTGCAGTTCGACCAACGATCCCGGATACTCACAGCAATGGGGTCTTCAGTCTGATAGCACTTACGGAGTCAACTTTGAGAGCGGCAGCACATTCCTTGCCGACAAAACTTCCAGTATGTCTAATACGGTGGTCGCAGTCATAGACACGGGCTTTGATTTCACCCACGAAGACCTGCAGGGCAACGTCTGGACCAATTCCGGTGAAATTGCCGGCAACGGTATAGATGATGACAACAATGGTTACATCGATGATGTATACGGGTTCAACTTCAGCGGCATCAAGGCTCTTTCGCAGACTCCGACATCCACCGAGTATGACCATGGAACACACTGTGCAGGAACCATCGCTGCTACGACCAATAACGGCATCGGCATTTCAGGCATCACTTCAGCCAGTGGCAAAGTCAAAATAATGGACGTAAAAGTATTGGACCGTTCAGGTGCAGGCAGTTCGTTTTCTATCGTAGCGGGTATCAAATATGCCGAGAAAAACGGTGCAACCGTCTGCAACATGAGCCTTGGCAGCGCAGCGCCAGATGATCTTATCGGCAATGCCATCAAAGCTTCCAAGATGCTCTTCGTCTGTGCGGCCGGCAATTCGTATAATGATAACGACAACAGCGGATTCTACCCAACGTCATACCCGTACAGCAACATCCTTTCCGTAGCAAATATGAACGTCTACGGAAGGCTGAGCGCCACTTCCAACTACGGCAAAACCTCCGTCGATCTGGCAGCTCCGGGCGCCGGCGTTTACAGTCTTGCCGCAGGCAATAAGTACGAAAAAATGACCGGTACATCAATGGCAGCTCCGTTTGTGACCGGAGTCGCGGCCCTCGCTCATTCCTATTATCCGGGGATCACAGCATCCGAACTGAGACAGCTGATCACCAATAACACTACTGCAAACAGCGAGCTTACCGCCTTTACTGTATCAGGTGGATTCCTGAACGAATACAAGGTCCTGACCGCCAAAGATCAGAACTACTACCTGACTAACTATACCACTGCGATTTCCCTAAGCGCCACTTCCAAAACTTTGAAAGTCGGTAAATCATACACCCTGAAAGCTACTCTTACGCCTTCATCCAAGCAGGGAACGCCTCTGACATATAAATCATCCAGGAAGAATGTGGCAACCGTCACCAGCAAGGGCAAAGTCACAGCTAAGGAAAAGGGTACCGCGACCATTACGGTCACTACTGCCAATAACTATAGCGCCACCTGCAAAATTACAGTGAAATAGGATCTATGATAAGCTGAGGCAGCCTTGCGACTGCCTCGATTTTTATAATCCTGTTATCACTCTATTGAGCCATTTCTTTGATAAGAAACGTTTGGTCAAAATGATTCCCTCTACAAGATCGTTTCCGCGCACGCAGAGTACAGCTAAATATATTGGCAGATGCCACCAGAGTGCCGCGGCAAAGGCAAGAGGAACTGCAACGCACCAGATACAGCCTACCTCAGCAAACATGGCAAAGCGCGTATCGCCTCCCCCACGCAGTATTCCGGTAATATTGATTCCATCATACAGGTTCAATCCCATAGTCAATCCGTAAACCAGTAGAATTTTGAAGCCATATGCTTTACCTGTAGCGCTTAGAGCAAAAAGGTGAATCATTGGATAAGCAAAGGCTACTACCAGGAGACCAAACAGCACGCCGAAAATAGTACCGATTTTAAGGAGCTTCTTACCAAGAGCATACGCATACTCTTTGTCGCCCTCGCCCAGTTTCTCACCTACCAGAATAAGCGTTGCATCTCCGATGCTGAACGCTGCAAAACTGAAAATGCTGTTGATGGACTGTGCTGCCTGGAATGACGCATAGGAAGTAGTTCCAATTCTGGAAAATGCGGCCACATAAAGGGATGTACCTATACTCCAGAAGAGCTCATTGCACGTGGTCGGAAGCGCATTTTTAACTATGCGCTTAAGCATGTCCCTATTCCAGCCTATAAAGTCACTGAAAGGACCCACTAAACCAGTATTTTTTCGAGTTGCAAAGACGATGCTCAGGCTTATCTCCAAAAATCTGGCAATAGCTGTTGCAACTGCTGCACCAGTCACTCCCATTTCCGGAGCGCCAAACTTTCCGAATATAAAAACGTAATTCAGAAAAGTATTGGTCGAAAAAACCATAACGCTGATCATCATCGGTATCTTTGTCTGCTGCGTTGCCTTAAATGCCATTTCCAACGGATTTGATACTGCAAGGAAGAAAAAAGTTATAGATCCGACCCTGACGTAGGGCACCGCCATGGCGATGACTGCCGGATTGTCCGAATATATCCTGAGTATCTGCTCAGTAAAGAAAAATGACAGTGCGAAGAAAAACAGGCCAACGCAAAACGCTACTGCTATGGCAAAGCCCAACACCTTGCGGATGTTCTTTGTATCACGTGTACCATAGAATTGGGCGACGAATGTAGCCGTGCCGCTGGTAAATCCAAACAAAAAAAGATAATGGATGAAGAAAATCTGAGTAGCAATGCCGACCGCCGCCAGCTCAGCTTCTCCCAGAAATCCAACCATTATCGTATCTATCAATCCCAGCGTTCCAGAAACAACACCCTGTATTGCTATTGGTACCGCTATCTTGGCTAGTTTTTCAAACAGCGCCTTATTTTCAATTGTTATCGGGTCGCTCGTGTTCAACGTGTTCTTCCTTCTTCTCTTTCTTTTCTTCTTTTTCTATATTGACCGCCTTGATATGAGGCATTTTCTGATTCGGATCTGTCAGGAATACATAAAGGTATACGCAGGCTATTCCAACGAGTACTACGGCGTCTTTATACAGTTCACGGCTGATCAGAACCGCTGCCATACCCATTATTGCACTGATTCCATACAGCATCAAAACAGATCTTCGCTGGCCGTATCCTGATGCCATCAAATGATGATGCAGATGTCCTTTGTCTGCTTCCATGATTGGTCTTTTGTTGATTGCTCTCCTGATGATAGCAAAGAACGTATCAAATATAGGAATACCCATGACCAGCACAGGCACTACGACTGCCACCAGGGTTGACCGCTTCAGCGGCCCCACCACAGACATCGTCGCTATCATGAATCCGAGGAACAGCGAACCGCTGTCGCCCATGAATATCTTTGCCGGATAGAAGTTATATGGCAGGAAGCCTATTGCTCCGCCTGCTACAGCCATCATAGCAGCACAGACTATGAGAAGTCCGTACTTATCGCCATGTATATATGCTACATAAGCTATGGACAGGCACGCAATCGCCGCAATTCCAGCAGCCAGGCCATCCAATCCGTCTACGAGATTGATGGTATTGGTAATGCCTACTATCCAAAGCACAGTAATTACAAAGCAGGCAATGGTACCAAAGCGCCAGTTGCCTTCCCCGAAATAATTGTTGATAAATTCGATTTTCAAGCCCATGTAATACATGAGTATGGCGATCCCGACCTCGCATGCGAACTTAAACTTCGCGTTGAGGTTTTTCAAATCATCTGCCACGCCCAGGGCATAGATCAATACTCCACCGATAATAACCGCCATAATGCGTTCATTTTCGTGGAGGAAAACAAGGAGTGAAACCATTGTACCCAAAAATATCGCCATTCCACCGAAGCGCGGCATTGGTTTGCTGTGCATCCTGCGCTCATCCTTGGGGATGTCCATGGCACCGATCTTCGGAGCCAGTTTAATAGCGACAGGTGTCATAGCTAGTGCCACGAGAAACGCGACCAAAAATGAGCCTAATATGATCATCTTTGTTATTTCCATAAAGTCACCTATTTTTCCAGCATCACTATCTTAAGTCCTGCCTCATCAAGTATCTTTACTGCCAGCTCATCGGGATATCCTTCACTTACCACGATGCGCTTGATGCCGGCATTGATTATCATTTTAGCACAAATAGAACAAGGCTGGTTAGTTACATAAATCGTACTGTCCTCAATGCTCTGTCCGAGAGTGGCAGCCTGAATTATGGCATTCTGCTCAGCATGCAAAGCTCTGCAAAGCTCATGTCTTTCACCCGATGGAACATTCAGCTGTTCTCTGAGGCACCCGACTTCGTCACAATGAGCAACACCTCTTGGCGCTCCATTGTAGCCCGTAGCTATGATGTGTTTGTCCTTGACGATTACCGCTCCCACCTGTCTTCTCAGACATGTTGAACGATGTGAAGTAAGCTCTGCCATTTCCATGAAATATTCATCCCATGAAGGTCTGTTGTCAATTTTATGAGCCATTACCCTATTCCTCACTTTCGATTTTACTTGTAATATACCTCTACCAGATAGAGTCCCTGAGGCGGTGCTGTATGTCCGGCCAACTGCCTGTCAGCACTATCCAGTATTTCATTCATCTTTTCCGGAGCGATCTTTCCCTGTCCGACTTCCACCAGCGTACCAGTGATGATCCTGACCATATTATACAAAAATCCGTCTCCCGAAACTTCCAGAACAACGTCTCCGCCCATAGCCTGAAATACCTTAATATCGGTTATCGTGCGCACGGTTGTCTGTCTGGGATTTCCTCCAGCTGCCTGAAAGCAGGCAAAGTCATGGGTTCCCTTTAACAAAGCCGCCGCTTCGTTCATTTTCTCCACATCCAGTGGTGTTCTGACATGGTAGCGGTAGTTTCTCAAAAACACCGGCATATCCTGAGTGTTTCTTATCTTATAGCGATATTTCTTTCCTACCGCATCAAAGCGGGCATGAAAGCCGGCCGGCACCTCTTTCACATCGATTATCCGCACATCGCCATCCTTTGTGGATGCAATGGCTCCGCCAGCAAGCAGATTATTCACTGCCAGCATTATTCGATCTGTCGGGATGCCAAAATCTCCTGAAAAAGTTGCCCTTTGTCCCAAAGCGTGGACTCCCGCATCCGTCCTGCTTACGCCATCTATGGATATCGGCATGTCACACACTTTGCTCAAAGCTTCCTCCAGGATTCCTTGAACAGTTCTCTGATCAGGCTGTCTCTGCCATCCGGAATAATCCGTCCCATCGTATTCTATTGTGATCAGGATGTTTCTGTTCATCGGTCCTCGCAGATCTGCCTAATCCGGCAATTCGATCTTGTCCTTCTTAGTCTTATCCTTCGTCGGCTTGTAAAGTACAAATACCTTTCCAATTGCTACAACGAATTCTGCCTGCAGTCTGTATGCCAGTTCTTCGCACACATCCTTGGGTTTCAGGGCGGCTCCATCCTGGATCCTCACCTTCACCAGTTCATTAGCTTTAAGATTCTTTTCAATCGAGTCTACGACATTTGATGTCAATCCCAGTTTCCCAATGTTTACCGTCGGTTCCAGCTGCTGTGCCAGTCCCTTCAGATAGCTCCTCTGTTTGCCAGTTATCATAAGTCAGTCACTATCTCCTTTCTTGAATATACCTAATCAATATTATAACAAACTATCCTCATTTTTACCATAGAAATATGGAGAAATGCTAAGTATCCGTGCTGCACGGCCTATGCCCAGCGATTGGAATTTGTCCGCTCCTTGATTGCCGAGTGTCAAAAAAATTGTATTTTAGAAGATTTTCTGCATTGCTCATCAGATTCGTTGCAGATTAAGCGGAAATGATTCTGTCAGTTGTAATAATTACCATTAAATACCACTTAAAAGTCGCATATTAAAACTAGATATACATTTATGGGCACTGCTTTTACGAATAATCGCAGAAAAGTTGCAAGTATACAAAAAAGTCGAACATCATTTTACGCAAATGTCAGTACAATAGGCTTTTGATTGTAGTGATGCGTCAACTCCCGATTTTCCGGACTAGTCTTGTGGTTTTGCAAATAAATCGCAGATATCCTGAGATATTGAAGAAAAATGAGCGATTCCACAAGACCCCCCCTCCCGATTAGCGCACACCAACACGGGACATAGCGAAAAAAACGGCCCGGCATATTTCTACGCCGGGCCATTTTGTTGAGTTGGAGTATGGATTATCAATTATTATTTTTCTTCTTTCATTCTGAGGATATAGAATCCATCGTCCAAGGCATCGATGATGATGTTGCCGCGGTCGTCTACTATGACGTCCTCAGTGACAGCATTACGAGGTCCCGGGAATCCAGGGAAGTAAGATTCTTCCGGATTCTGAGTTGGATTCGGTGGAATGAAATATGCTATCTCTCTAGGTCTGAATTCATCGGATACATCATAAACTCTCAATCCTGCATGGAAGTAGCAGCAGTAAACTCTGTCGCCGCGCTGCTCCAGCCAAGGCTTGCCATCCATTGGCTCGTGGAGATTATGAGGTCCGAAAGGACCCGGTTTATCCATCTGCATGTAGTTGAAGTTTTTATATGGGAAGTTTTCTGGAACTTCCGGATACGGAAACTCAGCTATCAAAGTCGGTCTGGTAGGGTCACTTACGTCTACCATATGTATATTGTTGAGTGCCTGTGGGTGCTGGATCTTTCCAGGTCCAAAGAACTGGAATCTCTCGCCCTCATTCTGGCAAACAACTAAATCTCTTCCAGGGAGAGGTAATGCCGTGTGAAGTCTTGCACCTGCAAGCTCACTTGAAAATGCCGGCATAAATCTCAAATTACCAAGGCATCTTGGTCTTGTCATATCGGATACGTCGAGGACATAGAGTCCATCACCGCAATAGCCCAGATATGCTTTGTCGCCTCTGACAAACGGAGGACCGTGCATCCAGCCTTTGTCCATGAAGTTAGGAACATGACCTGCACTGTGGTCGAAGGTCCTGTTTGGATAGCCGTCAGCATACTGTTCAGGTGACCACCATCTGCCTATTTCCTTAGGATTCTTAACGTCAGCAATGTCGATTATCCTGTAGATCATACCCTCGAAAGGCATGCACTCGCAGGATAAATGAACATATCTGCCGCCGTTATACATAAACCTGTGGACACCGATCGAGTGAGGTACACCGCAATCCCAGTAGCTTAAGAACTCAGGATTCAATGGATCATCCTTCAGGCTGTATATTCTAATGCCGACCTGACATTTTACCTGCGACATGTCCTTCTTTCCAGTCAAAGTCTCAGGTCCTGATCCTGCTGTCATAGCACAGATCAAAAGGTCGTCTGCTATCTGTACCTTAGGAGTTGATGTAGTCGGATACTCCTTAGGATCCAGAAGCTGCATATATTTTACAAATTTAGGGTTTTCAGGATCAGTAACATCGCTGATCATGACACCGTTCTTGGTGCCGCCGAAGCATGCGCCATACAGCAGGTATCTGCCGTCTTTTGCTTTATAAAGGGCCATCTGGAACATGCCGCACTCGCCGTCCATCTTGCTGTAACCCAGGACTTCCATATTCTTTATGTAGCCTTCGTTGCCAGGTCCTTTAGCATAGAATTTCTCTGCCATTAACTTTATCTCCTCTCATTCTATTGCAGAATGTCTTTCTTATTAAAAAGCATTATGGAGACTGACTTATGGCCAGTCTCCTGATTGCTTAAATTTATCTCATTGTGATATAGCCGTGATACTGTGTATAGTTGTCTGATCTTGCGATATCTGAGAGGAATACGCTTGTGATTCCAAATGACTGTTTCAGATAAGGGAAGTCAGGAGTCTCAGCCCATGAAGGCTTGCTGACCTTTCTGTATACCTGTGAAATGCAGGACTGCCATGCGCTTGGACATGGGAACCACATCTCTGTAACTCTATCGAATTCACATCCATTGGCTTCTTTGATGACCTTGCTGGACAGGATCCTTGTAGTTTCACTGGTCTCTACGAAAGCAGGGATAAGTTCTTCATGGAACCACTTCTCGCCTTCTTCTTTATCTACACCGTCAGGGTATTTGATTATGAACTGCCATCTGTAGTTAGGGCCATCTTCGACAGTCCTTCCTTCACCTTTGAAGTCCTCTTCCCACCATACTGGTACGAATGCGAATACGAAAGGTACTGTGCCCATTGACTCGTCGCCCTTGGTTGATCTTGCATCGTCACCCTCAAAGTTTACTTCAGCGCTCTTGTCGATGAAGTGTGAGTCACCTTCGTCAGGAAGGTTTCCCTGCCAGATAAGTACATCCTTAGGAAAATACTCAGTCAATGCTTTGTGGTGATCAAAAAGCTTAACATTGTTAGGGTTAGCCAGCCAATAATGCTCTGTTAACTGCATCTTTATGGCGCCGTAACGTTCTCCGCCTTCTGGTACAGGAAGTGCTGCATAGAAAGCGTACTTGGATACATATGGACCAAACTGTGAAATGCTGTCTGGAATGTGATATCTGTACAGCCAGTTCTCCAGTTTGATTCTGTAGTCCTCTTTAGCGCAGTCTACGTAAATCAGACTTCTCGTTGGATAAAAAGTAGGCATTGTCATAATAATTCATCTCCTCTAAATTACATTACTCCGGCTTCATTGGTGATATGAAATCGATGTAAGTCTGTTTCTTCTGCTTGAATTCATCAGTCTGCTTCCATTCCATCAATTTGCCTTCATTTTCTTTAATATCGTCTACATGCTTGAATTTGCCTGATAATGTATCATGAGCAAGTACTTCAGTTTCAGGTGGGAATGTGAATGACAGTTTTCCACCGTCGCTGACCTTTATCTCTCCTACAAGACCGCAGGCACAGCATGTTGCGTGTTTAGCATCATCTGCAAGGTAGAAGTTTCTGCAGTGGCAGTGTGGGCAGATTCCAGGATCGCCGATCCACTTAGCTGCTTCATAATCCTTTGCTGCATTTGCAAGGTCTACACCAATCTTATGGCTTCTCTTGACCTTTTCCTCTTCCATGATTATGCACTTGGACCATGAGAATGTTACTGTATCGATCACCTTCCACGCTGGTGTCAGTGACTGATTGAAGAAATCGCACTGGATCCTAGTTGACCAGTCTGAACCACCGATTCCGATATATGATACTACCTTGTCCTTAAGCATTCTCTGATCTGGAAGTTTTCCTCCCTTGCCTTCAGCCATTCTGCCTTCAGCAATTTTGCTTCCTACGATGATCATAGCCTTATCATTTCTTGGTCCCATTCTGTCAGTAATAGTTCTGAACAGACCGGATGCACCTTTCTCAAAGATAGGAATCGACCATACGATCGCATCTGCATCCATCATCTTGTCGCGCAGCCATTCAAAGTCATCTTTGATGACGCAAGCTCCGCCGTTGCCACTCATCAGGCTCATTACGCAAGCCGTACAGCCTGTGCAATGTTCCAGGTGCAAGTCATTAAGGTTTATAAACTGGATCTCATCAGCTCCAGCTTCCTTTGCTCCCATGAGAGCTTCCTTACACATAGCATCGTTGTTTCCATTTTTGGAACCACCGGATATTCCTAGTACTTTCATTTTTTACTCCTTTATTATACTATTGCTATTTATATTCTGCTAATGACTATTTCATTATACAACCCATTAGCTATTGTTAACAGATGTTGATTATTCAACCTTTTCGCCGCTAATACTCTGTTTATCGTCCTTTGCAAAATCTTCTTCATCTCTTCCAAGTTTGCTGTCTGAAGTGAAGATTATAACGATCAAAGCTATAACTGAGAGAACTCCTACTACTTCATATGCCATAACATATGACTGAGTCTGACCTATGATACCTACAACTGCTACGCCGCATGCACCAAGTGCTGCAACCATTGGCTTAAGTACTTTGTAAGCCATTGGGAAGTCATAACGTCCCCAAACCGTATTTGTGAATGATACCAGATAGTTTGAAGCTCCGCCAAGCATCATAGCCAGGAACGGAAGTGATGCATACTGAGTACCTTTGTTAGGGATAAGGTCAAGTATGATAGATGCAATAGCCAGGCACCATGTGATGATGATGGCTTTCTTTGTACCTACACGCGCGTCAAGCTGTCCGCAAAGATAACTGCCGAAGCATGCAAGTATTCCAGCTATACCAAGCATCTTAAAGATTTCCGGATCCTGATATCCTGCTTCCCTGAATCTTGGAAGGAAGTTAGTCATGATACCAAGTGAGAACAGCTCCATGATCCCCAGTGAAAACGCAATGGCCCATACTCTCTTTGTCTTGAAGAGCTTGCCAGGCTTCCACACTGAAGTTCTCATGTATTCGAGTCCCATCTGAAGGTCTCTTTCTGCTTCTTCTTTTGAATATGATTTATCGTTATCAGGATAAGCTCCCTTCTGCTCTGGGAAATCTCTGATGAATGCATAACAGATTATAGCAAATACCAATGCGATGATTCCATATATGTCATATACTCTTGTAAGTCCGCCAGCTACTACTACTTTACCGACTAATACTGATGTAATGGCTGCTGAAAGAGGGAAACCGATAGTAACCCATCCCATTGCCAGACCCTTTTTCTTAGGGAACCAGTTTGAAATTACGTTCAGGTTTGCGATATATGCGAACGCCATGCCGCCTACAGTTGAGACTGCCAAACATACGAAGTATATGCCTAAGCTGTTTGTTCTGCCCCAGATGAAGCATGCAACTGCAGTGATTACCAGAGAAACTGTCCACGTAAGTCTGATGTTCGTCTTGTTGGACATATATCCCCACATAGCAGCTCCGGCTACTGAAATGAATGAACATATGGATGAAATTGCGTACAATGATGTAGCGCTCCATCCTTTAGTTGCCGAGAACACATTGATTACTACGTTCAATGAATCGTTGATCAGTGAACTGTCAAGTAAAATGCACAGGAATGAGAATATGATTACAAACCATCCCTTTGCTCCGAAATTACTACGACCCTTTTTAATGTCGTGTGCTTGATTACTCATAATAATACCTCCGAATAACTATAAATGATTACATTGTCAAATTTTCTGACAATTAAAAAATACCACGAATCGTGGTATTTTTGAAATACTGATTTTCTATCATGTCATAACCTCAGGTTATCATCATTGATTTTTATGTCCCCCGTGATATATGCCTTCATACATATGATGATACAATGTAATTATAGGATTCAGATTGTCTTTTCTCCAGGCTGCAACCAGCTTGGCTTTGCCCAGCTCCTTGCATTTCAGGAACTTGACATTAGGGCTTCTGGTAATCATCAGGTCATCCGACGTAATGATGATTCCCTTGCCCATTTCCACCATCAGATTCATGTGGTTGAGGTCGACAGCATATATCTCGTCAGGCGCAAAGCCTTCCAGGAAACAGGCATCGCGGAACTTATCCTGCATGGTGAATATCTCACGCTCATCTGGAATTATGACCTTTTCGCCCTCGATATCCTTCAGGTCAATTTTCTTACGTTTAGCAAGCTCGTGACCTATAGGTACAGCAAATCCAAGATTTACCACAGCGACCTCTTCATACAGAATATCTTTGACCAGGCCTGCCTCTTCTTCATAAGTAACGACCATATCTGCAGTTCCATCCTCCAGCCATGTCCTCAGATCCCTGAAGCCACCTGATATTTTCTCTATCTCAACATTTGGATAATTGCTCTCCAAATTGCTAAGCACTGTTTTGGTGGTTTCGTTGAATATCTGCCCGAACCTAAGGCCAATGACCAGATGTCCTTCCTGTCCGGATTCTGCCATGTGTGCTTTCTCAACGGTACCGTCAAGTATCTTCTCTACTTTTTCAAGTTCACAAAGCATTACTGCGCCGGCAGGAGTCAACTGCACACTTCCCAGCTTTTTATTCCTGTAAAAAAGCTTCATGCCGCATTCATCTTCAAGAGAAGCGATGTTCTTGGAAAGAGCTGGCTGCGAGATATAAAGCTTTTCCGCAGCTTTAGTGAAATTCAGACACTTGGCAGCTTCTATGAAGCACTGTGTTTTCATGTCTATGAACATTTGGTGCCTCCCTTTCTACAGGTTCAGCCACAGCTCCAGATGTCCCCAAAGGAACAACAGATAAATGGCTGCCGCAATGGTAATGTATGGTACCATCGGCATGGTATCAGTTTTCTTTATCTTCTTACGCGCTAAAAGCCATATGAAATGCACTGCGCTTATCAGCGTCGCCATGACAAAAATCGTCAATATTCCATAGGTTCCCGTCACCAGTCCAAGACTGGCAAACAACTTGATGTCTCCACCGCCAACAGCATCTTTTCTGTAAATGATCTTGCCGATCACGGCGATAAAACCCATTATACCAAAGCCGATCACAGCTCCAATCAGACAATCCTTCCAGCTGTCCTGAAAGGCTATAAACCCCACCGCTGAAACCGCCAGCAGGATTACCAGCTGGTCTGGCACTATGCGATACTTTATATCCGATATGGAAATTTCCGTCAATATCCAGATCACGCAGATCGCCGGTATGGCGAATCTCCAGTCCCTGATCACCATCCAAATGCCCATGGCTATGAAGAGCATGGTAAACACCCATTTCCACGGATAGCTTTTGATGCGCTGTGTGTATGGGTCCCTCAGTTCTTCCGACGGCTCTTCGCCATAGTCACAAAACCACTTTGCTGGCATTTTGTTGAAAAAGTATACCGCGCCGTTGCCGAAGAAAATGCCTGCAAGTACAGCTGCAAGGCACTTTACTATCACTATCAGGTATGGTACATATTGCGACACTATTGCTCCCCCTATTTGTTAGGCTTCCACGAACTCTTAAGGTCGACGATACGGTTGAACACCTTTTCAGTGTCTGTGGAAAGCTTGCTGTCTGCAATGTAATATCCATGGCGGAAGAACTGGAATCTCTCGCCCGGCTTTGCTTCCATAATAGCAGGCTCTGCATATCCCCAGGTCTCCTCTACGGAATCCGGGTTCAGTTTCTGCTCGCCGTTTTCATCGTCTATCATTAAGTAATTATAGTTTCTTATCTTGATCTTGACTGCGGTCCTGGCGTCAACAAAGTGTATCGTGCCCTTGACCTTGCGTCCTTCGAATCCGCTGCCGCTTCTTGTCTCCGGATCGTAAGTGCAATGCAGTTCCTTAATGGAACCGTCGTCATCCTTGACTACTTCCTCGCATTTGATGAAGTATGCTCCCTTGACCCTTACTTCATTGCCTGGGAACAGTCTGAAATACTTCTTGACCGGCTCTTCCATGAAATCTGCACCGTCAACGTAGATTTCGTTTGAGAACGGTACCTGGCGAACGCCCATCTCTGGAACGTTTTTATTATTCTCTATATCGACCATTTCGGTCTTATCCTCAGGATAGTTGGTAATGACTACCTTGATAGGATTTTCTACGACATTTCTGCTCTCGACCTTATCTTTCAAATCTTCTCTGACACAATGCTCGAGCATTGCCACCTCGATGGTGCTGTTGGACTTTGCCACGCCTATCTCTTCGCAAAATTCACGAATAGATTCAGGTGTATAGCCGCGGCGACGCAAACCTGCTATGGTCGGCATTCTCGGATCGTCCCAGCCATCAACTACGCCATCATCAACAAGGCCCTTCAAAAGTCTCTTGCTCATGACAGTATTGGTCAGGTTAAGTCTGGCAAACTCTATCTGCCTAGGTGGATGTGGCCAGAATCCCACTTCGTTGAGCACCCACTCGTAGAGTGGTCTGTGATCCTCGAATTCCAGCGTACATATGGAATGAGTTATACCTTCTATGGCATCCTCTATTGGGTGCGCAAAATCGTACATCGGGTAGATGCACCATTTGTCTCCTGTGTTATGGTGAGTCGTATGAGCGATTCTGTAGATTACAGGATCTCTCAAATTGATATTAGGCGATGCCATATCTATCCTGGCGCGGAGAACTCTCTCTCCGTCAGCATATTTGCCGGCCTTCATCTCCTCGAACAAAGCGAGGTTTTCCTCTACGCTCTGATTCCTGCAATGGCTTTCTTTGCCCGGCTCCTTAAGTGTGCCGCGGTACTCTTTGATCTGCTCTGCTGAAAGATCATCGACATAAGCCTTTCCTTTTTTAATAAGCTCGATTGCCGCTTCGTACATGGTATCGAAATACTCCGATGCCCAAAGTCTCTTCTCCCAGGTGAAGCCCAGCCACTTTACATCTTCCTCAATAGAATCCACGTACTCTACATCTTCCTTTACAGGATTGGTGTCGTCGTAGCGCAGATTACACTTGCCGCCATACTTTGCCGCAGTGGTAAAATTCAGGCATATCGACTTGGCATGACCTATATGAAGATATCCGTTAGGTTCTGGAGGGAATCTTGTGTAGACCTCACCGCCGTAGGTGCCCTCTTCAATATCTTTGTCTATGATGTTATGAATAAAATTATTTGAATTATTATCGCTCATTTGTTTCCTCCAAAAATTAATCAACGTTAATAGTATAGCACAATTTCAACGTGTCGCCAAACTAATATCCCAGTGCCTCCATTATCTTCTTAACAGACTTCTGGTACTTGATATTTACGTTTGCCACAAACATCGTATTGCCTATCTGCGATACAACCATGTACCTACTTCCTGACGGGCAGGAATAGTAGTTGTAATTGCTTTCACTCAGTACAGTCTCCGAGTAATCATTCATAACCCTTGCGTCTTTGAAAATGCTCTTTTCCATCTTGAATCCCTTTTCCGCATTTGCCTGCGAATCAGTCACGAAAAATTCAACCTGATAGGTCATCTTCCTGCTTACTGCAAGAGTCGCTTTATCTACATATTTGAACTGAGCATAGGCTTTAGTCTCGTCTGATACTGTAAAGCCATATTCCTTCATCGTTTGCTTAAACTCAGTGGTGCTTGCAGATGCTTTACCTCCGCATGATGTGAGCACTGCTGCCATCGTTACGGTGAGTGCAGCGCACAAAATCAACGCAATAATCTTTTTGTTTGTCTTTCTCATATCGATACCTCCGCGTTTATGCCTCGATTATACCACTACTTACCTATGAACCACAACTTGATTATTTTCAGTAGCAGCAGCAACGCTTTTGTTGTATAATGATGTAAACTATGAAAGAAGGCGATTGTATGAAAGCAGTAAAATATCATGGACCTGGAAACCTGGAAATCGTTGATATTCCCAAGCCGACGGCTGGTCCGGGGCAGGTTCTTGTAAAGGTCATGTACTGCGGTATTTGCGGGACGGATGTTCATGCGTATAAAATGCCGGGAATATTCGATTGGGAACTGGTACTTGGCCACGAATCTGTCGGTATCGTTGAAGAAGTCGGCGAAGGAGTAGACTGCGTTGCTGCAGGCGATCGCGTCGCAGTAGGACCACCGGGAGACTGTGGTGAATGCTATGCGTGCAACACCGGTAGGCCGAATGTCTGTAGTAATGCATTTCCAAATACCCTTGGCATCGGGCCAAACACTCAGGGCGCCTATGCGGAATACGTGCTGTCACATTTCCCAAAGAACGAATTGTTCAAGATCCCTAAAGATATGAAAATGGAACAGGCTGTACTCTTTGATGTAATCGGCGTAGGATTCCATGCGGTAAGACGCTCAGAGATGATGCTGGGAGATAGTGTGGTCGTAACGGGATGCGGGTCCATTGGTCTTTCGGTAATACAGTCGGCTAAGCTTGCCGGAGCAGCCAGAATTGTAGCTTTTGATTTAGTTGAGTCAAGACGCCAGCTGGCTTTGAAGGCTGGAGCTGACTTCGCTTTAGATCCTACAGACGAAAAGAATCTCAAGCTTGCGCACAAACTTTTCGAACACACGGAAGGAGCTCAGATAGCATTCGAGGCAGCCGGGAATCCTACCACAGTACAGCTTTGTGTAGATATGCTAATGCCTGGCGGCCAAATCATGATCATAGGCAGTGACGGCCGTCCTTATGAACTTGTATCGGCAGCCCTCGGTCCGCGTGAGCTGGACTTCAAACTTTCATTTACCTATACAAAGGAAGAAATCATCAAATTATTCGATATGATTTCCACTGGTAAGTTCAAAACAGATGTCTATACCATTCAGAAGGCTCCGCTTTCTGACGTAATAGAAAAAATGGAACAGCTGGCATCGGGAGAATTAGATGTAGCAAGAGTGCTGCTGATGCCAAATTCTTAGTATTAAAGGAGGAACTATATGCAGTATAAGATTATTGGAGACTCATTACCTGCAGTCATCTGCGACGTCAATGAAGGTGAAACTCTGATTACAGAAAAAGGTGCCATGAGCTGGATGTCATCCAACATGGTAATGGAGACAACAGCAACTGGAGGTTTCGGTAAAGCCCTCGGCAGAATGTTTTCAGGAGATTCTTTTTTCCAGAATAAGTATTCGTCAGCCGGAGGTCCTGGACAGATAGCCTTCGCTTCATCCTTCCCAGGCTCCATTCGTGCAATAGAAATCGGACCGGGAAAGGAAGTCGTAGTTCAGAAGACTGCATTTCTTGCCAGTGAGGAAAGCGTTCAGCTTTCGGTATTCTTCCAAAAGAAAATCGGATCTGGCCTGTTCGGCGGTGAAGGCTTCATCATGCAGAAGCTTTCAGGCAAAGGAATGGCATTCATAGAAATAGATGGCTCAGTTCAGGAGTATGAGCTTCAAGCTGGCCAGTCGATTATTGCAGATACCGGATATCTGGCAGTGATGGATGCGACCTGCTCAATGGATATTCAGATGGTCAAGGGCGCAAAGAACATCGTCTTCGGAGGCGAAGGCGTTTTCAACACGGTTATCACCGGACCGGGAAAGGTGATCCTGCAAACCATGCCGGTTCACTCAATAGCTAATGCTATAATCCCATATCTGCCACAGACCAACAGCTAAAATCACAAACAAAAAGAGCTCTGCTTGCAAGCAGAGCTCTCAGACTGTAGACAAAAATGGAATTGATCATGCGATCAATTCCATTTTTAAGTTGAATAATTTCATTCTGCATAGGATTTCTGATATTCTTTTGATTAGTGGGTTGCCAGGGCCGCTTTTATGGTTCC
>Ga0183095_10737_pt2 | contig 45305 bp, 47 predicted proteins | sample BioMet4_FD_130346 | JGI IMG/M metagenome (GOLD analysis project Ga0183095, IMG submission 130346) | Microbial communities from bioreactor (seeded with sewage sludge) at LBNL, California, USA - Biofuel metagenome 4 (v2) (version 3) | ecosystem: Engineered > Bioreactor > Anaerobic > Unclassified ...
CTGGACGGCGCCTTCGATTTTATTCTGGAAGGTGACGGCTATACTTCCGTGATTGACGGTTTTGATGGCGCGTATACGGTGCGTGAGGACAAGACTGCCACCAAGGATCACCGCCATGGCCGCGGCAATCACGGGTTTATGCCGGAAAAAGGCCCCAAGCCCATGTTCTGGTGCAAGGGCCCGCACATTGTTCCCGACGTGTGGCTGCCGGAGCATGTGGTGGTGGACGAAGCGCCTACCTACGCTGCTCTGCTGGGCGCCAGTCTGCCGGATGCTCAGGGGAAACCAATGCTGGAACTGCTGAAGCAGTGATTTTGCTATTTTGTGTTAGGGGGAAAGAATAATGCGGTATTACAACAAATTTCAATGGGGTCTGAAGCCCTATCGCCTTGCTTCCCATAAAATCTGGCACGTAGCGCCACAGGAGCGCGATGAATACCTGAAGCTGGACTGGAACGAAGCGACCATTCAGCCGTCGCCCCGCGTCAGCGAACGGATTCACAAGCTGCTGGAGCATGAGAATTTCTTCAATCTGTATCCCTCTATGGTCAATGACGAATTGACCCGGCGCCTGAGCGAGTATGTGGGTCTGCCTCCTGAATATATGCTGTATTTTGTCGGCTCGGATACGGTACACGAGGTGATCTGCCGGTCCTACATGGCGCCAGGCAATTCCATTCTGATTCTGGGTCCTTCCTATGACAACTTCCGCCTGACTGCCGAAAGCATGGGCGTCAAGCTGAATTTCTTTGAGATGACGGAGAATTTTGAATTTATCGCCGAGGATTTTGAGGCTGCCATTGACCGCGTGGAGCCTTCGTTTGTTTACATTTGCAGCCCCAACAACCCCACCGGTCATCTCCACAGCATCGATTACATCCGTCATCTGCTGGAAAAATATCCCGAAACCATGTTCCTGCTGGATGAAGCCTACTATGAATTTGCCAAGAAATCCGTCTGCGGACTGACGAAAGATCACGAGAACATTCTTGTGACCAGGACCATGTCCAAGGCCTGGGCGCTTGCCAACTTCCGTTTCGGCTATGTGATCTCCAACCCTGTGAACATTGAGCAGATGAGCAAGATCCGCAATCCCAAGAACATCAATTCCTTCACGCAGGAGGCTGTCTGCGGCGCCTTGGAGGATACTGCGTATATGTGGCGCTATGTGGACGAGGTCAACCGCGCCAAGGACTTCTTCTATGAAGAGCTGAAGAAGCGCAGCCAGTATGTGACCGTCTATTTCGGCTACGCCAACGCCTTGCTGCTGAAGTTCCGCACCGCCGAAGAGAAGGACGCCATGTATCATTATCTGGACGACCACAAGATCATGGTTCGTCCCTTGAAGCAGAGTGCCCTGCTGGAAAAATGCTTCCGTGTGTCTATCGGCACCATGGAGCAGATGAAGCGGGTGCTGGCCTGCATGGATGAACAGTTTGCCAGGATGTGATTTGCCGCAGAAAGCGACAGACGAATAAAAAAAGCCGCGAAATCAAAAGATTTCGCGGCTTTTTTTCTATGGTGGACCTGAAGAGATTCGAACTCTCGACCTCACGGATGCGAACCGTGCGCTCTCCCAACTGAGCTACAAGCCCGTGAATTGGGCGAGGCAAATTTGCCTCGCCCAATCATTATACATGAATCCTGAAAAAAAGCAACAGTTTTCTTTCCCGTTTCCGGGAAATCAATCCAGCGCCGGCAGCTTTGCCATGACGGCGGCGCAGCGGGGGCACAGATCGGGATACTGGGCGTTCTGACCCACCTGGGGATGGTGCATCCAGCAGCGCATACATTTTTCTCCCTTTGCCTCGGTGACCTCCACCGTGAGGCCGGGGAAAGCGGACCCCTTGCCCACCACGTTGCTCTCATCAGGCGCACCGGTTTCCACGGTGCAGTCCGAAACGATGAACAGCTCTGCCAGATTCAGCTCCGACACGCTCGCAAGCGCCTGACGGGCGGCTTCGTCGCCGGCGTACAGGGACACATGCGCCTCCAGCGCCTTGCCGATGCGCTTGTCGGCGCGGGCGGCTTCCAGCACAGCGTTGACGTCGCCGCGCAGCGCCATCACGGTGTCCCACCTGGCCATGGCTTCCTCGGAGAGGGCATAGGCGGTATAGGGCTTCACCATTTCGTTGAGCAGCACGTTGCGGCCGTCGTCGGAAGAGCGGTGGGGCATGGCCTGCCAGATCTCGTCGCAGGTGAAGGCGAGGATGGGGGCGAACATCCGGGTCATGGCGTCCAGGATCAGGAACATGGCTGTCTGCGCGCTGCGGCGGGGAAGCCCTTCGGCTTCGTCGCAGTACAGACGGTCCTTGAGAACGTCAAAGTAGAAGGAGCTCAGATCCAGCACGCAGAAGTCGTTGATGGCGTGGGCGATGGGGTGGAATTCATAGACGTCGTAGCTGGCAAAGACCTTTTCGATGAGGGCGTTGAGCCGTGTCACCGCCCAGCGGTCCAGCTCCAGCATCTCCTCCGGCGCCACCAGCGCGTCGGGGTCGAAGCCCACCAGGTTATCCAGGCAGAACTTGGAGGTGTTGCGGAACTTCAGATAGTTCTGAGAGAGCTGCCTGAAGATGTCGTCGGAGCAGCGCACGTCCACGCGGTAGTCGGCGGAGCCCGCCCACAGACGCAGCAGGTCGGCGCCGTACTTCTTGATGATCTCGTCGGGGGCCATGCCGTTGCCCAGCGACTTGTGCATGGCCTTGCCGTCGCCGTCCACGGTCCAGCCGTGGGTCAGACACTCTTTGAAGGGTGCGGTACGGCCCAGGGCGCCCACCGCCACCAGCAGGGAGGACTGGAACCAGCCGCGGTACTGGTCGCCGCCCTCCAGATACATGGTGGCGGGCCAGAACTTCTGATCGCGCTCCATGGCGCAGAAATGGGTGGAGCCGGAATCGAACCAGCCGTCCAGCGTGTCGGTTTCCTTGTCGAAGGAATGGCCGCCGCAGTGGGGGCAGGTAAAGCCTTCAGGCAGCAGGTCGGCGGCGTCGGCGTCGAACCAGGCGTTGGAGCCGTCGGCCTCAAAGCGCTTGGCCACGGCCTCGATGCTCTCGCTGGTGCAGACGGGTTTGCCGCAGTCCTTGCAGTAAAACACGGGGATGGGCAGGCCCCAGCGGCGCTGACGGGAGATGCACCAGTCGTTGCGCTCGCGGATCATGGCGCCCATGCGCTCCTTGCCCCAGGAGGGGAACCAGCGCACGTTTTCGCAGGCGGCAATGGCCTCGTCCTTGAAGGATTCCACAGAGCAGAACCACTGGGGGGTGGCGCGGAAAATGATGGGGCTCTTGCAGCGCCAGCAGTGGGGATAGCTGTGGACGATCTCCTCGGAGGCAAAGAGGGAACCGGCCTCCTTCATATCTTTGAGGATGACAGGGTTGGACGCCTCGGTGGACATACCGGCGTACTTGCCGGCGTAGTCGGTATGGCGGCCCTGATCGTCCACGGGCACCACCATTTCCATGCCGTAGCGCATACAGGTGAGATAGTCGTCGGCGCCGAAGCCGGGGGCGGTGTGGACGCAGCCGGTGCCGGAATCCATGGTGACGTAGTCGGCCAGCAGCAGGCGGGAGGTCTTGGGCAGGAAGGGGTGCTGGGCCAGCATGTTTTCAAAGAAGGAGCCGGGATGGGTTTCCACGATCTCATAGCTGTCGAAGCCGCCGATGTGCATGACCTTTTCGGTCAGCGCCTCGGCCATGATATACATCTCGCCGTTGGGCGCCTTCACCACGGCGTAACTCTCGTCGGGATGCAGGGCGATGGCCAGGTTGCCGGGCAGGGTCCAGATGGTGGTGGTCCAGATCACAAAGAACAGCCGGCTCTTGTCCAGGTGGGACAGCTTGCCCAGATCGTCGTGCATGGGAAACTTCACATACACGGTGGTGCAGGGATCGTCCCTGTACTCGATCTCCGCCTCGGCCAGCGCCGTTTCGTCCTTGGCGCACCAGTACACGGGCTTGAGGCCCTTGTAGATGTAGCCCTTCTGGTACATGGCGCCGAAGACCCGCACCTCGTCGGCCTCAAAGCCCTTGTCCATGGTCTTGTAGGGGTGTTCCCAGTCGCCCACCACGCCCATGCGCTTGAAGCCGTCCATCTGACGCTGGATGTATTTTTCGGCGTAATCATGGCAGGCGGAACGGAAGTCGGCCACGCTCATGGCCTTGTGGTTGAGCTTCTGTTCCTTGATGATGGCGGACTCAATGGGCATGCCGTGGTTGTCCCAGCCGGGAATATAGGGAGTGTAGTAGCCCCGCATGGCGTAGGAGCGGGTGATAAAGTCCTTCAGCGCCTTGTTCAGGGCGTGACCCATATGGATGTCGCCGTTGGAGAAGGGAGGGCCGTCGTGCAGGTTGAAGAGGGGCTTCCCCTCGTTCTTTTTCAGCAGTTCGTTGTAAAGGTCCAGATCCTCCCAGCGCTTGAGCATATCCGGCTCCCGCATGGGAAGGCCCGCCCGCATGGGAAAGCCGCTCTTGGGCATATTGAGTGTTTTCTTGTACTCCATTTGCTTTTCCTCCATCTATGATACTTGACCGTACGCATAAAAAAACGCCTTTGCCTCTTTGACAAAGAGACAAAGGCGCGTTGACCTCTGCGGTACCACTCTCATTGCCGCCCGAAAAGGCGGCCGCTCAACTCCACAAGCTGTGGGCGGAGGATGATAACGGCCTCCTGCCGTCCGGGCTTACTGCTGCTTCAGCCGGATGCTCCGGGGTGATGTTCCTGCTCTTTTCGCTGACCGCCTTTCACCGAACGGCGGCTCTCTGCCCAGCGTCGAGGGCGCTACTTGTCCCCATCATCGCCTGTTTTTCATATTATGCCTTATCTTACCCACTTTCCGCCGTTTTGTCAACGGAAAAATGCGAGAAATTTATCACGCGGGGCAAAGACTCAGAAAAGCAGGCCGATGAGCCCGATGAGGCCCATAACGGTATAGATCACGGCGATCACGGCCAGCACCCAGGTGACGGCGGTGTTGCCGCCGCCCTTTTTGCTTTTTTTCTGGAAAGTCTGGCGGACATAGAACAAAGCGCCGCAGCAAAGACCCAGCAGCAGCGAGGAAACGTAACTCATGGGCATGCTGTCCTTGAAGGCGGTGAGCCGCAGGATCAGCACCAGGCCCAGCACGCCGAACATAACGCCCAGCATGACGTTGACCCAGACGGGCAGCTTCTGGCGCTGAGGGAGCTTCTTCTCGGCGGCGCCCTCTTTTTTAACGCTGGGGTGATAATTGGAGCCGTTTTTCTGCGCGTGGCTGTTCCGCTTGGCCATCTGCTCCTTGCGGCGGGTGTAGGCGCCCTGTTCGGTGCCGTAATAGTTTTCGGAATTGTTAGCCATGATGATGTTCCTTTCCGTTTTATGAATGGAGAATGCTTCTCACAGCGAGAGGCCGGCCAGGTACCGGTGCAGCAGATCGAAGGCGTGATGGGCGCTGACGGTGCGGATCCGTTCCCGGTCCCCGCCCAGCAGCAGCGGGCGGACAAAGGTGCCGCCGGGGGTGTCCAGTCCCACAAAGACCGTTCCCACCGGGTTGCCCCGGTCGTCGCTGTCGGGGCCGGCCACGCCGGTGACGGACACAGCCAGATCCGAGTTCGTAAGCTGCCGGACGCCCTGCGCCATGGCGCGGGCCACCTCCGGCGATACGGCGCCGCATTCGTCCAGCAGCGCCTGCGGCACGCCCAGCACGCGGGCCTTGACTTCGTTGGTGTAGGAAACCACCCCGCCTTTGAACACGGCGGAAGCGCCGGGCAGATCGGTGATGCGCTTGGCAATGAGTCCTCCGGTGCAGGATTCCGCGGCGGAGAAGGTGAGATGACGCTCTGCCAGGGTGCGGCGCACGGCGTCTTCCAGACTGTTTACGTCCACGCCGTACACGGTGTCGCCCAGCGCGGTCAGCACGGCCTGCAGCAGCGGCTGCATCATTTCCTCGCCCGCCTCCGGGTTTTTCGCCTTGGCGGTGAGCCGCAGCAGCACCTCGCCGGTCTTGGCGTAAGGGGCCAGAGAGGGGTTCACAGCCTTATCCATGACGGCGGAGAGCCGGCGCTGCACCTCCGGTTCTCCCATGCCGAACACGCGGATGTTGTGGGAAACGATGACCTCCCGGCTGTGGGGCCGCAGGTAGGGGACGACGCTGTGGGCCAGCAGGTACCGGCACTCGGAGGGTACGCCGGGCAGGAGAATGACGGTGACGCTGCCGGCGGTGAAGGCACAGCCGGGCGCGGTGCCCACGGGGTTGTGGAAAACGGTGCAGTCCGCCGGCAGCTCGGCCTGACAGTCGATGCTGCTGTCGGCGTCGTGGTGAAAGACGCGCTGCACGTACCGGCGGATCTCCTCCCGCACTTCCGGACGAAAAACGAGCGGCACGTCCAGCGCCTGGCAGACGGTCTGCTTGGTGAGGTCGTCGTAGGTGGGGCCCAATCCGCCGGTGAAGATCAGCAGGTCGGACCGGCTGCGGGCAATGTCGATGACGGAGGAAAGCCGGGCGGGGTTGTCGCCCACCACGGTGTGAAAATGGACGTCGATGCCGATGTCGGAGAGCGCCTCGGAGATTTCCCTGGCGTTGGTGTTGGCGATGTTGCCCAGCAGAAGCTCCGAGCCGACGGCAATGATTTCGGCACAGTGAAACATATGTCTGCCTCCTTAAAAGCGCACCTTGACCAGCTCCCGGCCGTCCCAGGCCCGCTGCATCAGGCCCTCCACGTCCAGCGCCTGTTCCAGCTCCCGGACTTCCTCCACATGAGGGCGTGTTTTGGGATGGCGGGGGGTAAAGACGGTGCAGCAGTCCTCGTAGGGGAGAATGGAGGTGTCGAAGGTGCCGATCTGCCGGGCGATGCGGATGATCTCCTCCTTGTCCATGCCGATGAGAGGCCGCAGCACGGGCATGGTCACCACGTCCTCGGAAACGCGGAGGGCCTCCATGGTCTGGCTGGCCACCTGCCCCAGATTTTCGCCTGTGACCAGCGCCTTGCAGCGCAGCGTCACGGCCAGTTTTTCGGCAAGGCGCATCATAAAGCGGCGCATGATCAGGGTGAAGTGATCTTCCGGACAGTTGGCGCGGATGGCCTCCTGGATCTCGGTGAAGGGGATGATGTAGACGTTCAGCCGTCCGCACCAGGGGGTCAGAAGTTTGGCCAGCTCCAGCACCTTTTCCCTGGCCTGCTCCGAGGTATAGGGAGGCGAAAAGAAGTGGATCATCTCCAGCGTTACGCCCCTCTTGGCGATCATGTAGGAAGCGACAGGCGAGTCAATGCCGCCGGAGAGCAGCGACACGGCGGAGCCGCTCATGCCCAGAGGCAGACCGCCCGCGGCGGGTTCGGCCGGTGCGTGGACGTAGGCCGCGTCCTCCCGCACTTCGACAAAGACCGTCAGCTCCGGCGTGTGCACGTCCACCTTCAGATGGGAAAAGGCGTCGTGCAGTTCGCCGCCCACCCACTGGCTGATCTGGATGGAGCCCATGGGAAAGGATTTGTCGGCCCGCCGCGTTTCCACTTTAAAGGAGCGGGCCGCCAGCAGCGCATCCTTCAGATAGGTGCGGGCGGTTTCAAAGATGGCCTCTTTGCTCTTCTCGCAGGGCAGGGCGCGGGCCACGGCGATGATGCCAAAGACCTTGCGGCAGGCTTCGTAAGCGCCGGAGAGGTCGCAGGCGTCGTCGCAGGGCTCCACATAGATGGTGCTTTGCTTGGAGTAGATGTTGAACTTGCCGTAATGCTGGGTACGGCGGCGGATGTTGGACATCAGCCGCATTTCAAAGCTGCGGCGGTTGAGTCCCTTGAGAACCACCTCGCCCAGCTTGCAAAGGATCATTTCACGCATGGCTATCTCCTCTGTACGGCACCGCGCGGTAAAAAACCGGCGGCGGGTCGTGTTTGTTTTTATATTTTGAGTGAATTCAGAGTGAATGTCAAGGGGGCGGACGCGTGAGAAAGGGGTATTTTACGCTCCCGATGAAAAAAATCCGTCCGACCCGGCAGGACCGGATCGGGCGGAGTGTTACAGCAATGCCTGGATCTCTGAAAAGACGGTGGTATAGTCCAGCCGGTCGGGCGCCGTCATATCCACTGTGACGGTGGGACCGATTTGGATATTGTAGTCTTTTTTCCGACAGTCGGCCAGAAAATCCGGGAAGGAAACGGGGCGGATGTAATCCTGTTCCCGCACAGGCACACCCTTGTGGTAGACACTGACCAGATGGCCGGGGTGGCGGGCGGTGTCGCGGTTGCGCGTTTTGCCCCGCTGGTAGAGGACCTTCATATCGCCCGTGAGGAGGACGGTCAGGGCCTGATAGCCGTAGGTGCCGATCAGACGGCGCAGCTCGGCGGCGTGCTTGCGGCAGAAGGGATACTCGATCACCAGATCGCCGCCTTTTTCCATAGCCCCGCTCAGGAGCTGGTAAAAGGTGTCAAGGCTTCTGTCGTTCAGGGCCTCCCGTTCTTCCAGGCTGTTGAAGCCGAACCGGTCGAAATATTCTTCCTTGAGCGTGTCGTAGGACAAGAGCTCAAAAGAGGCAAAATGCCGGATCAGTCTTGCGGCGAACTGACTTTTTCCGCTGCCGGGACAGCCGGTCACAATAATAAGATGCTGCGGCATTGGCATCAATCCTTTGGTGAAATATGAAGCATACGGTAAGTGACGTTCATCAGCAGATGGTTGAGAATGAGATGGACGTCCTCCACGATCTGCATATTGGGCAGCTCGACCCAAAAGCAGATGTCGGCCAGCTCCTTGAGTTTTCCGCCGGAGAAACCCGTCCAGCCAACGGTTTTGACCCCCTGCTCCTTTGCGTAGCCGACGGCGTTGAGGACGTTGGCGCTGTTTCCGCTGCCGCTGATGCCGATCACCAGATCGCCGGGTTTCAGCTTGCCCCGCAGCTGAAAGCGAAAAACCTCGTCGTAACTGATGTCGTTGGCCACGGCCATCAGAGTGGCCACGTTGTCGTTAAGGCAGACCACATGGAATTTTTTGTCCACGTATTCGGAAACGCCCTTGTTGAAATCGTTGGCCATATGGGAAGCGGTGCTGGCGCTGCCGCCGTTGCCGAAGACGTAAATGGTCCCTTCGTTTTGGTAGGTGTCGAGAAAAGCGTCCAGAACGCTCCGGATCTCCTCCCGGTCCAGCTTTTGCAGGGTTTCCTGTTCCAAAGCCAGGTAATCCCGGATATAAACGGTTTCCTGTTCATTCATGATATCACAGCTTTCCGCCGGGGATAAACGGACGTTTTTTCCCGGCCGGTTAAATTGACTTAGATGTTTGACCGAACAGGGACTGCTCGATGCAGTCGCAGATCACATGTCCGATCATGATGTGGGCCTCCTGTATCCGTGGGGTGTCGTCAGAGGGGATCAGGAAGGCGAGGTCGGTTTCCGGAAGGCAGATCCCGCCGCCGCTTCCCAAAAATCCCACGGTGTGCATGCCCGTCTGTCGGGCCTGACGCAGGGCACGGGCAATGTTCTGGGAATGGCCGGTGGTGGTGAAGCACCAGAGAAGGTCGCCCCTGCGGCCCAGTGCTTCGGTCTGCCGCTGAAAGATATAGTCGTAGTCGTAGTCGTTGCCGATAGAGGTCAGGACGGATGCGTTGCAGTTCAGGGCGAGGGCGGGCAGCGCAGGGCGGTCGAAACGGAAACGGCTGACGAACTCGGCGGCCAGATGCTGGGCGTCGGCGGCGCTGCCGCCGTTGCCGCATAAAAGGATCTTCCCGCCCGACTGAAAGACCGCGGCGGCGTCGATGGCAGCTCTCTCGATGTTTTGCAGGATCTCCGGGTCGGCCAGAAGCTGCTGCTTGAGCGAGATGCTGTCGGAAATGCTGCGGCGGATCAGTTCTTGCATGGAATCGCCTCCTTAGATGACGTGAATATCGGGGATGTCGAGAGCCAGAAAGGCATGTTCGCCCACCTCGTAGATGCGTTTGTTCTTGGGGTTGTTTTCGTGAACGGTGATGGTAAGGCCCTGGAGATCCAGCTCGTAGAGCTGATAGGAACCCATAAAGGTGGAAAGAGTGACCTCCGCTTCGAAAAGTCCGTCCTCCTGCAAAGAGCAGGCCTCGGGGCGAATGACCAGCGAGCAGGCCTCTCCGCTCTGGCAGGAGCGGGAACAGTCCACGCCGGCGAGAGTTTTGCCCAGCGCCTCGACGGTAACGGACCCGTTGGGCGCCACTTCTTTGATTTCGGCGTGAAGCATGTTGGCCGTGCCGATAAAATTGGCGCAGAACTCGCTGGCGGGATGATAGTAGATCTCCTTGGGCGTGCCCACCTGGGCGATTTTGCCGTTGTTGAGGATCACCACGCGGTCGGACATACTCATGGCCTCGGCCTGATCGTGCGTGACATAAATGGCGGTGATGCCCACGGCGCGCTGGATCTTGCGGATCTCAGTGCGCATCTGCACGCGCAGTTTGGCGTCCAAATTGCTCAGCGGCTCGTCGAAGAGCAGCACGCCCGGCTCCATGACCAGGGCGCGGGCCAGCGCCACGCGCTGCTGCTGGCCGCCGGAGAGCTCGTTGGTATGGCGGTTTTCAAGGCCCAGCAGGCCCACCAGGCGGATAATATCCGCCACGCGTTTTTGGATCTCGTTTGAAGAGAGTTTTTTGAGCTTCAGGCCGTAGGAGATGTTATCGTAGACGTTGAGGTTGGGGAACAGGGCGTAGGTCTGAAAGACCATGGCGGTGTCGCGGCGGTCGGGGCTGAGGTTTCGGATGGACTTCCCGTCCAGCAGGATGTCGCCGCCGGTAGGGCGCTCAAAGCCGGCCACCATACGCAGTGTGGTGGTTTTGCCGCAGCCCGAAGGCCCCAGCAGCGTGACGAATTCGCCGGGCCGGATATCCAGGGAGATATCGTCCACGGCCCGCACTTCTTTTTGTTTATCGTGCTTATTGGGATAGACCTTTGACAGGTTTTGAATGGTAACGCCTTTTGCACTCATGAGAAATCCTCCTCCGATTACGACAGCAGATTTTTGTCGCTGCTTTGGCCCAGCCGCTTCAAAACGGCGCTCATGATACCCACCGCCACAAAGACGATGACCATCAGGATGACGGACAGGGCGGCAGCGTAGCCAAACTGTCCTTTATCCACATGCTGCATGACGCGGACGGTCAGCAGGTTGTAGTTGGCCGAAACCAGGAAGATCACGGCGCTGATGGCGGTCATGCTCTTGACGAAACTAAAGACCAGGCCGGTAAAGAACGCCGGTTTGATCAGGGGCAGTGTAATAGATGTAAACACTTTTCCGGTGGGAGCGCCCAGATCGGTGGCGGCCTCCTCGATGCTGGGATCGATCTGGCGCAGGGCGGACATACCGGAGCGTACGCCCACAGGCAGTCGGGTCATCACCAGCACGATGACCAGGATCCACAGTGTGTTGGTCAGCACCAGAGGCTTGTTGTTGAAGGTAAGAATGTAGCCCAGGCCGAAGACGGTGCCGGGGACGGCCATGCCCAGCATGGAAACATACTCCACGAAGCGGCGTCCGAAGAACTTTTTGCGCACCACCAGGAACGCCACGATCATGGAGAGGATGCCGCCGATGGGAGCTGCCAGAACGGCGATGAGCAGGGTGTCGGACACGGGCTTCATGCTGTACTTGAACACGTAGATAAAGTTTTTCGTGACCAGCGTATAGTCGGCGCCCCAGGTTTTAAAGAAGGCGCTGAGGACCAGAAAGACATAGAACAGCAATACCCACAGGGAGATGAGGATGCAGAAGATGTTGGTGGGGATCATAATGGACTTGTCGTCGATCATTTCCCGGGCGCGGCTGGCCTTGCCGGTGAGAGTGATGTAGGAGCGCCGGTCCAGCACCACCTTTTGCAGGATAAAAACAGCCAGCGTCACAGCCAGCAAAATGGCGGCGATGGCCGTACCGGTCTGGGTGTCGTAGTTGCCGATGGCCTGGATGTAGATCTGGGAAGCCAGGGTTTTATAGCCGCCGCCAAGAATCATGGGGTTGGAGAAGTCGGTGACGGATTCGATAAAGGACAGAAGGAACACGTTGGCAAGACCGGAGGCCAGCATGGGGATGCGCACGGTGGTAAAGACCTTGAACCGGTTGGCGCCCAGATTGCGGGCCACTTCCTCCAGGGAAACGTCGAAGTTTTCCAGCAGGCCGTCCAGTGTCAGGGCGGCGATGGGGAAGAAGGTCATGGTCTGGACGACGATGAGTCCCTTCAGACCGTAGATGTCGAAGTTCTGAATGCCCAGGAGCTTAAAGGTAATGAGTCCCCGCCGTCCCAGCAGGGTGATGGCGGACAGCGCCAGCACGAAAGGAGGCGAGATGATGGGCATGATCTCAATGACGCTGTATAGCTTTTTAAAGGGGCTTTTGACGCACTGCTTCACATAGGCGAACAGGAAGCCCACGATGGTGGAGGTGCAGCCCACGATGAAGCCCAGCCGCAGGGTGTTGCCGAAGGCGGCGAGAAAGTAACTGCTGTGAAAGAGGCTGATATAGGACTGCAGGGACAGTGTGTGCTGCTTATCCAGAAAACTGCCCTTCAGAATGGAAAACAGCGGCAGGAGGATAAACAGGAGCAAAAGCGCGATGACGATGACGATAGTAAGGAGGAGCACAGGGTCCTGCAACAGACCTCTGCGCTCCAGAGGATTTGATTTTTCTCTCATAAACGACCTCCCGTGCGCTCAGGCGCACGCTGTGAGATGGGAGCTTTTCCCGGAGGGGGAAGGGGTGATTTTGCGGGCTGGAGGACGCCGGACGGGCGTCCTCCAGCCTTCTGAATGCCGCTGAAACGGAAAATGCTTAAGAAAATGCCGTCAGTTGCCGGTGAGCTGAGCCCACTTGGCGGTGTTGGCGCTCTTGTTGGCGCCGGCCCAGGCGGTGTCGTAGTTGATGGCCTTGGCGCTGGCGATGGACTTGGTGGCCTCGGGGTTATGAGCGCCGGCGGCAGTCAGGAATTGATACGCGCCGTACTCCTGGAACATATCCTGGCAGTCAGCGGTGAGCGCCCAGTCGTAGAACAGCTTGGCGGCTTCCTGATCCGGGCCGTCCTTCAGGATGGCGATGGCGCCGGTTTCATAGCCGGTACCCTCGGAAGGAACGGTCACGGTGAGCAGATCCTGATAGCCCTCAAGCTGGTTCTTGATGGCGTCGTGGCAGAAGCAGACGCCCACAGCCACCTCGCCGGAGATGACGGAAGCGATACAGCCGGAGCCGCGCTCGGTGTACTGCAGCACGTTCTTGTTCAGATCCTGCATGTACTGGAAACCGGCGTCAGTGCCCTTGAGCTGCAAAAGGGTGGCAAGGATGACGTAACCGGTGGAAGAAGCCGCCGGGGAGGCCAGCATGATATTCTTTTGCAGCTTGTCGCTGAGCAGATCCTGCCAGGAAGCGGGAGCGTTGATGCCCAGTTCCTTCAGGCGGTCGTTGTTACTGACGAAGCCGACGTAGCCGATGTAGATGCCCGCCCAGTAGTTGTCGGGATCTTTGTACTTGGCGTCGATGGTGGAAGCGTTGGGGGACTGGTACTGCAGCAGCAGGCCTTCGTTTTTGGCGGTGATGAAGGAATCGCAGGGGCCGCCGAACCAGACGGAAGCGGTGGCGTTGGACTTCTCCGCCTCGACTCTGGCCAGGATTTCGCCGCCGCCGAGAACGACACAGTCGGTTTTGACGCCGGTTTTTTCCTGGAAGCGCTGGCAGATGGCCTGCGTTTCGTCGTCATACACGGCTGAATAGATGGTCAGATGCAGATTGGAATGATCTGTTTCTGATTTGGTGTCGGTAGTAGAAGTGCTTGCCTTAGACCCGCAGGCGGTCAGTAAGGAGAGGACAAATGCCATAGAAAGGAGCAATGCAAGAAACTTTTTCATTTTTTGACCTCCTAAAAATATTTATTTCAAGTGCGATCAGACACTTAAAACCGAACCGGTGCGACGGTGTTCGCGCCCGGCGCCGTTTCCGGCGCCGTATGCGGCTTCTTATAGCCCTTTACTTTTATCGTTTTCGATATTTCTATTATAAAACGCCCCTGAGAGCAGCGTCAAGATGGCATCTTGCAAGATTTATCGAAAACGATTTTAGTGAAAAACACCAAAGATGAGGAAAGAAAAGAGGTGGGTATCTTGCAATTGAACGAGAGGAAAGTTATAATACATTGCATAAAAGCACGCAGGGCAGTCTGAAAAGAGGCCGGAAGGTGCGCGGGGAAGGGAGATGGCACGATGCAGACGCATGTGGAGTATCGCAAGATGCTCAAAAGGAACCATATTCTGGATCTGATCCGGCACAGCACGGAGCCCATTTCCCGTTCGGACGTGAAGAAGACCACGGGTTACAGCATGACCACGGTTTCCAATGTGATCTCCGATCTGGTGCGGGAGGGCCTTCTGTGGGAGGACGCCTGCACGGACGAGGCGCGCATGGGCCGCAAGCCTGTTTTTCTGCATATCAACGGCGATGGAGGGTACTTCATCGGTATTGAATTCAATATAGAAGCGCTGCACTATGTGGTGCTGGATTTCAGCTGCCGCCTGGTCTATTCCGGCGGCGTTCAGCTGCCGGAGAATGTATCGACGCCGGCCCTGCTGGAGCTGATCTTTGCCAAAACGCGGGAATGCCTGGATCAGCTGGCCGGGAAGCGTGTGCTGGGCATCGGGCTGGGGCTTCCGGGGTACATTGATTCCGCGGCGGGAGTCGCGCTGCGGTATCCCTATCTGGCCGACTGGGTGAATGTACCCGTGATGCGTCTGATGAAGGAAAAATTCGGTCTTCCGTGTTATATCGGCAACAACGTGGGGGTAATGGGTCTGGTGTTCAAGTGGATCAACGAATACCACGAGGACAATGATTTCCTGCTGGTTTCCATTCGGTCGGGCGTGCGGTGCATCCCTGTTTTGGGACAGCAGCCCTACTTTGGCAGGATCAGCAGCTCGGGCGAGATCGGACATCTGCGGGTGCGGCAGGGCGGCCGTGTCTGCGACTGCGGGCACAGGGGCTGTCTGAACACGGAAGTGACGGATCAGAGCCTGGCGGCCATTATGGAGGAGGGCTTCGGACAGGGACAGTATGCGGCGGTGCAGAAGCTCTCCGGCGGCGGTCGGCCCACGGTGGCGCAGCTGGTGCGTTCAGCGCTGGCGGGAGATGCGGAGTCCGCGGCGCTGGTGCGCCGCGCGGGGACCTACATGGGTTCCGCTGTTGCGGCGGCCGGCAATTTGTACGCGCCGCAGAAAGTGATCGTGTCGGGCCAGCTGACGCTGGCCGGCCCGCTGTTTTTTGAACCGCTGCGGGCGCAGGCAAAAGAGGAGTGTCTGCCGGCGGTCATGGAACACATGGAGATCATCTCCTCTCCCTTTGGGGATACGATCGGCGCGCTGGGGGCGGCGGCGCTGCCGCTGGAAAATGCATTCAACCCGCTGGTGACGAACCGCGACCTGTGAAAACGGCAAAAAAACGCTCTGAAAAGCACCGTGCTTTTCAGAGCGTTTTTTCAGATATCAGCCCTGCTTCAGGTCAGCCCTACTTCAGGACGGAACTGCTTCTGTACTGGATGGCCTCGGCCAGATGGGCGGCCTGAATATCGCCGCTGCGGGCGAGGTCTGCAATGGTGCGTGCCAGGCGCAGGATGCGGTCGTGAGAGCGGGCAGTCAGGCCCAAACGGTCAAAGGCGCTTTTCATCATGGCTTCGCTGGGCCCGTCCAGTCGGCAGAAGCGGCCGATCATGGCGGGAGTCATAAAGGCGTTGCAGGAGATGTCGGTGCCGGCAAAGCGGGCCTTCTGGATCTCCCGCGCCGCGTTGACGCGCTGGCGGATGACGGCGGAGGATTCAGGGGTTTCCTTGCGGCGCATGGCCTCGTACTCCACCGACGGCACGTCCACGTGCATATCGATGCGGTCGAGCAGCGGTCCGGAGATACGGCGCATATAGGCGTCCACCTGCGCTTCGGTGCAGGTGCAGCGTCCGGAGGGATGCCCGTACCAGCCGCAGCGGCAGGGGTTCATGGCGCACACCAGCATAAAGCGGCTGGGCAGTGTCAGGGAACCCGCCACCCGGGTGATGGTCACCACGCCGTCCTCCAGGGGCTGGCGCAGGATCTCCAGTGCGGCTTTGTCGAATTCCGGCAGCTCGTCCAGAAAGAGGACGCCCGACAGACGATGGCTACTATACCTCGTGGCAAAAGTAAAGTTCCACCACAATATGTAAATAATGACCTCGCCCCCCCTGGGGTAAAAGCACCCCACCTCAAAGTCGAGCGTTTGGATGCTCAAAAACAAAAACAGCCCAGAAAACGCCAATAGGCATTGACCGGGTTGGACAGTTCGACGCGCGCCTATTTTCACTACGCGCCATATTACAACATAATATTATACCACAAGCCTTCGTCAAAAACAATGGCTCAAATGTGAACAGCAGTAAAAATTATCATTTAGCATTCCAAATACTACTTTGATATAAAAAGGGCGACCGATCAATGTCGAAGTCAAACGGTCGCCTTTGCTTTACCATTTCTTTATATGTACTGTCTCAGCCACTCAGGCATGGTCGGGTCGTCGAGAGCCCAGGACTGTTCCATGCTCTCGTCTTCGTCCCAATTATTCTCATCGCCATCAAAGAATTTTTGCCTATGGCATTTGTATTTGATTACTTCGTTACCTTCAAGTCGGTATTCGTTCCAGTAGTAGTTTTGTTTACCGTAGCCCTTCCACTCATTGGTTCTATAAATTGTTGACACGGCTTTTCTCCTTTCGTTTTTCATCGCTGAAGCAAAGATGTCTCTTTACGTCATACCATGAAGCCACGTCCCGGCTCACTCTTAATTTGCGTTTTCCGGGTCTTCGACGTCTGGCGTAGGAGTCTCCTCGCTTTCATCCGACTGGTCGGCCGCCTCCACCCCTCTAATGAGTTCGGCTTCTGCCTCTTTAGCGACCTCATCTGTAATCTCAGTCTTGCATAATGTAGCAACATCGTCAATAGGAATGTAGTCTTAATCAGCCATTATGTTCAATCCTCGTCGATGTTTGCCGCCGACACGTCATTATCAAAACCGCACTCACTACAAGTCCAATGACCGCTGTCAGTATTGAAGCCAGGCTGCCTGTTCAAAAACGTCTCGCACTTATCGCAGAACCAGAATACCTCGTTCTGCAAGTCGGCATCCGTAATGGAATAATCGCACCCCTTGCACGTCCATATCTTTGACTTTGTGTTGAGCTTCATTGTCTTTCCACAGGAAGGGCATATCATTTCTTTTGCGTGCTTCCGCTCTTCTGCAAGTTCTTTTTTCTTTGAGAGCTTTGGCGCTACCTTTGTTTTCCACCAGTTTATTACCACAGGAGTGGCCTTGTAAACTCCATATCCAATAACGACCAAGCCGCCGATTATCAATGCCAAGCCCGCGGCATCGGAATCGTCGTCCGAAGAATCCCCGGAGGAATAATAAGAGCTTTCCTCCTCATCTTCTTTGTCCTCCTGCTGGCTGGCGAGGAAACGGGCATCTGCTTCGGCTCTTGCTGTCTTTATTTCGTCCCATTGCTGCTTCCGTGTTGCTGCGACAGCAGCGCGGGCCGCACTCTTGTCCTCGTCGCTAACATCCAAGACATCAGCGATGCCTTCATCCCATGACCGGGTTGTCCAATATCGATTGTACTGAGCGTACCCTCCCGTCCCACGATGGAAGTCCTGTTCTTCTGCAAAGGGGCGTCCCTGCTCGGTAACGCCGTAATCGCCAGCATCTCCTTCAAGAAATCCCTTCTCCTTGAGAACGTAATTCATCTCCTGTGCCGAAAGCCCGTAGTCATAGCCTAACGTCCTTGCAGATTTTCTCATTTTTACCCCCATCTTCGTAGCAAATGTCGCTACCATCCATGTTTTTATTTCTTCTGATTCTCGGACTCGGAGAGCAGTTCTTTGTGTTCCAACAGGTATTGAAGCTGCTCGATTTGCAGGGATTCGCTCTGTATTTCCTCCTCAAGATGCTTAATCGTGGTCTTCTTGCTCTTTATGCTTTCGGAATGCTGGGCGATCGTTTCCTTTATATATTGCTCGATGTCCTCTGGCCGGATGCGAACTTCGAGCTTTTTCTTTTCGTCCATATACCCGGCCACCTTGCCTCCAATAAGACTTCCGATGAGAAGTGGGAGGCTGACAGCCGGACCCGCCGCCACCAAACTTGATGCTAAACTGGCTGTGAAACGCGGCATATACTTTGGCGATGCCTTCAAGAAACGCTGAAGTTCGGCTTCGGTAACCACGTTGCCGTCTTTCCGCGATACCTGGACTGCGTTCAGCTTTTTATCCCGAATCCATCGTCTCACGGTTTCCGGGTTGGTTTGCAGCATATCTGCGATTTGTTGAACACTAAAACTTTTCATAGGACACCGTCCTCTCGTGAAGTCATTATACGATAATGTCGCAATAATGTCAATAGAAATGTAGCATTAAAATTGCAATACAAGAAGAGAAAGCCCAAGCACACGGCCTGGGCTTATTCGCCTCATAATCAGTCTGCTGCGGAAACGCCCATCGTCGTGCCGTCAAGGAAATAGAAGTCGAGGACGTTCAGCGGATGTGCCACGCAGCGGTCAAGCACCTTCCCGACAAGGGCGAGGTCGATTTCAGTTATCGTCCCTGCCGCTGTAAGCTCTATCATCTGCTTGGCGCGGTGCTTTTGAAGCGGGTCGCCCTCCGCGAGCATCTGCTCCCATCTCGCAAGGTACTCGTCACGGCTCTCCACCACAGCATTCCATGCGTACACGAAACCTCGGAACAAGTCCTTTTCAAAGAGGTTGTCGCTTCCGCAGCCTGGAACGCCCTTTTCTCTGTAGCGGGTTCCGCATTGCCACACCTTTACCTTCTTGCTCAAGCGCGTCCAGGTGCGCCGCCAGTACACATTCCCGCATATCCCGCAGAACACTCGATTTGAAAACGGCTGACCGTCCGTGAAACGCCCCATCGAACGCAAACCGTACCGCTCCATGTAGTCGTGCCTCCGTTGGATTTCGAGCTGCACGGCCCGCCACAGCTCTTTGTCGATAATTGCCTTGTGGTTGTCCTTTACCCAATACTGCTCGATTTGCCCTTCGTTCTTCGCCATCTTCTTTGTAAGGAAATCGACCGTGAAGGTCTTTTGAAGCAAGGCATCGCCCGTGTACTTCTCATTCTGAAGAACGCCCATAATAGTTGAGCAGACCCACTTCGGTTCGCCCATCACGCCAGGGATGCCCTCTTCGCAAAGGTGACGGGCAATCACATCGGGGTTTACGCCGTCCATGTACTCCGAATAAATCCTGCGGACGATGGCTGCTTGCGGCTCGTTTATGATGAGCTGTCCCTTTTCGTCCTTGTCGTAGCCGAGAAAGCGGTTTGTGTTGAGATGCAGTTTGCCTTGACGGAAAAGCGAGCGAATGCCCCATGTGCAGTTTTCGGAAATGGAGCGGCTTTCGTCCTGTGCCAGCGAGGACAGAATGGTGAATAGCAGCTCGCCGGAACCCTCAAGAGTGTTTATGGCCTCTTTCTCGAACTGAACGGCAATGCCGAGGTCGCGGAGCTGTCTGGAATACTTAAGGCAGTCTGCCGTGTTTCGGGCAAATCGGGAAATGGACTTCGTGATTATCATGTCGATTTTCCCCGCCTCGCAGTCTGCAATCATGCGCTTGAACTCCTCGCGGTGGCGGGTGCTTGTTCCTGTTATGCCCTCGTCGGCGTAAATCTCCACAAGCTCATATTCGGGATGTCTTGCGGCATAATCCTTGTAGTAGGTCACCTGGTTCTCGAAGCTCAAAAGCTGGTCTTCATTGTTGGTGGACACACGGCAGTAAGCCGCGAGCTTGATTTTCCTTTCTCGGACGGCGGCTCTGTTGACCGCTTCCCTCCGAGCGGGGATGTGTTGGATTTCTCTTGCCATCTCATTCTTCCTTTCTGTATGGGCAGTCCTCGGAAACGTCATATTCTGCTTTCAAGTAAGCTGTAAAATGCGTCATGCGGTTTTCATCGGTGTAAGGTATCACGGTCACAGGCTCGGTAACGCCCCAGGCATCGGCAATGTGCGCGGGAAGCCACACGCCCTTGCAAGCGGCCGCCGAAACCTTGAGGTTCGTTTTGCAAGCCCAATACTCCCGACTGCCGTTGCTCCATTTGTGTATGAGCTTCTCTCCGCAGTAAGGGCAGTAAAGCATATTGGTCAGCGGATACTGCGTTCTGCTTGAGCGCGGCGTAGTTGGCGGAGGAGGAAGCGGCGTGTCCAGGTGCTTCCTTCTTGCAGCGTGAACCGCTTGCACCCGCTCCCATTGAGCGGGGTCGACTATGGCGGGATGGTCTTCTGCAATGTACCATTGGTCGGCTTCCCCGCGGTTGGGGCGGCTTATTCTGCGCCTATCCTTGTAGGTTTTCTGCAAAATAATATCGCCCTTGTACATCACATTTCGAAGTACACGGGCGATTTGAGAGTCATTCCATTGGTGGCCGCTTGGCGATGGGATACCTTCCATATTCAGTTTTTCTTTGATTTTGGAAGCCCACACGCCATGCTCGGCGAGATCGAATATCTGTCGGACGACTGTTGCCTCGCTTTCGTCTGGCATCAAGTCTCCGAACTCATCGACCTTGAAGCCGTAGGTGCGGTCAGCCCCATGAGCGCGTATGCCGTTTTGGAACTTTCTCTGATAGACCATCCGTCCGACCTGGCTTGCGCCCTCGCTCTCGGCCTGTGCAAAAGCACCTTGAATGGTCATGAGCAGTTCGCCGGAGGTTGTGAGAGTGTTGATATTCTGAAGCTGGAAGAACACCCCAATGCCCAGGCTTTTCAGCTCTCGCGTGGCTTCGAGGGTCGTTTCGGTGTTTCGGGCAAACCGCGAGATGCTCTTCACGATGATGAGGTCGATTTTTCCGCTCCTTGCATCCGCGAGCATCTTCTGAAATTCGGGCCTATTCTCCTTGAAGCCGGAAATGCCCTGGTCGGCATAAACTCCGGCGAACTCCCATTCAGAATTGGCGTTGATGTAATCCGTGAAATACTGCGTCTGATTATCCAGCGAGCCTTCTTGCTCGTCGCTGTCGGTCGAAACACGGACATAAGCGCAAACGCGCAGCTTCCGCAATAGCCGACTGGCGGTTGGTTTTACGACTCTGATACGCATTTCAGCGCCTCCTTTCTTTTGGCGTAGTGTATATATCACTCTAAACGGCGTATTAGTCAAGCAATATGAAGATAATAAACCGTCTGTTTTTTCGATGAATTTTTGAAGGTAAAAAGAGAAGGCCGGACGGTTAAATCCGGCCCTCAATGCCTTATAGCTTGGTCGCGTAGTCCAGGGAAATCCACCCGCCACGGCTCTTCTTGTATGCTTTCAGAAGCCCCCAGCGGGTCGCTCCGGCGCCGTTTGCTTCCTCAACGATGGTGAACACGCCTTTGCCCGTGTACCTGCCCACGGTCTTGTAGTTTGTTCCGGGGCCCTTGCGAATGTTCAAGTTCGGGATTGTCACTCGGACTCGGTATGACTCAAATGCCACAGACTCTTCAACGGGAACGCTCGGCTGCTCTGTGCCGGCCGCAAGCCCTGCCTTCACATCGGCGCGGAAAGTATCCATGCTCTTGCCGTGCTTCGGATACCAATGCATGACATCGCCGTGGTTGGACGCAATGCCGAGCTTGTACCCTTCGGAATGGCAGATGATGTTCTTCTCCGTAAGGCCGTACTGCTTGCAGAGGTACACGCAAAGCTCGACAGCCTCTTTGTAAACGGCAGAAAAATATGCGGGGTCGGAAAGTCCGTCCTCGCAAATCTCAAAACCGATATGAGTGTTGTTGGATGTGCCGCCGCCGTGCCATCCTCGCATATTCCACGGGAGCGTCTGATAGGTGGCGATTGTGCCATCCTTCAGCTTTCCGATGAAAGCATGAACGCAGACCTGGCGGCCGCTCGGACGTGCGGTGTTCCAATGGTTACCGTACTGGTTCACGCCGAGCAGCCCATCGTCGGGGCCGACATAGCGTTTGAGGTTGGGGTTGTTTGCCCCGGTGGAATGCACCATGATGCCTTTCGGCGTGATTGTTTTGCCCACCTTGTAGCATTCGTTGTTTGTTAGAATCAGTTTGTGCAGGTTCATTTAGTATCCTCCTTTTCAGCCCTGTCGTGGAGCTGCTCAAGGACGGCCTTCAGCTTTGCGGGAATGGGAAGCCCCAGGTGTCCGGCGTTCTCCAGGAGGGACACGCCCTCGTTAGAAATGTAGAAGAAGATGATGGCAGTCCTGAGAACGCTGCCAGTACCAATGACGTTTACATCGAGGATGTTTGCCACGCCCACCAGGGCAAAAATCAGCACCTTCTTAAAGATGCCTTTGAACCCGACCGAGCTGGACAGCTTCTTGTCCACCACGGCGCACATGATGCCCGTGATGTAGTCCACGACCACAAAAGCAATGAGCGCGTAGAGCAAACCGTCACATCCCCCCAAGAACCAGCCCAGCCATCCGCCGATGGCGGCGAACGCAAGCTGAATCGTACTCCAAAATTCCTTCATTTTAATTACCTCCGTTTTAATAGATTTCCACGCCGTTGGTGTTCGGCGTATTGGATGCTTTGCCAATCAAGTCGGACAGACGGGCTTTTGCCTTTCTGCCGCCGCTGTCCACGGTGAACGATGTGTAGAAGCCACCCTTACCAAAATTGTGCGTTACATCGGTGATTGTGCCGATGACCTCCTCGTCGCCGTTTTCATCTATAATGTGTGCTTCATCACCGAGCGTGAGCTGCGGCGTGAATATGCCAACAAAGCTCTCAAGCCGCCCGGAAATGGAAAGGGACTCCGCCAGCTCGTTTGCCATAGCCGTGACCTCTTGTGAAGTCGCGCCGTCCGCAGCCGAAACAAATAGCGTTCTGTGAGAGGGCTGAACCCACCACTTGCTCTGCGGCACATCGGCGTAGACCCGAAGCTCCGGCTCTCCGCAGGTGACGCACACTCTGCTTGCGGCATCGGAGTCGTCATACTCGACGCTGTAGCTCCAGCAGGTGCGGTCGCGCACAAAGGTATAAACGCCCGGTTGGTCGAAGCGCGGGTCAGTAGAAGAAGCCACACCCACTTTGCCGCTTTGCGTCTCATCGATCTTCCAGTCGGGTAAAAGGGAGATGACCCGCTTCAAGCCATCAAGGATGGTCACATCGGGGTCAAAGCGGAGTTTCCACGCCTTTCCTGCATCGCCAACGAAAAAGCTCTCCACCTCTGCAAGCTGAAGCACGGCGGTCATATTGTCGATGAGCGAACCCTCTTCAAAGGTCGTGTCCTCGTTGAAGGTCTGCTCCTTCAGCAGCTTGCCGATGGCGTTTCGCGCCGAAACAGATACCTTCTCTTCGGGATAGGAGACATTTGCGCGGTCAATGTAGAAGATGCCGATGGGGATTTCGCCGCTGTTACCGAGGGAAAAGTACATCTCCATCTTCGTTCCCGGCGTAACGAGGGCGCGGTATCGGTTTAGAAGTTCGCCGCGGATATTCAGCAGACTGCACGACATGGACGAAACCTCGCTGCCCGTGCTGAAGGTGGTCGAGCCGTCCACGAGCGCCTTTGAGATGTCGGTCGGCATCATGAACATTACGAAGCGGTGGTCGCCCTCCGCGCTCCAAAAGCCATAGCCGCCGAAATGCGCCACACGCTTAAGGCTCGGATAGGAGATGTCATCGTCGGGAGAGGCACGCCCCTTGTCGGAAAAAACGAGGTCGGCGTACAGCCCCAGCACAGGGTCGGCGTTGCGCGCGCGAATTACTCCGTCCGAGTTGAGATAGAAAACCCGCAGGAGATTATCATTGGAATGAATCGCCTGCGGGTACTGCCCCTGCCCGATATTCATTGTGTACTCGAAAGTGAGCGTCATGCCGTTACCCCCTTTGAAGCTGAATGGAACAGGTGAAGCGGAGGAGGTTGTTGGCGGTCTTGAACGGATATTCGATGGAATAACTCGCCGTGATGGTTTCGCCGGCCGCAGGAGGGTTGGTCAGTTTCAGACCGGGGACGGTTTTGCCGAGAGAAAATGTGCTTTTATAAGATAGACCATCTCTCGCTGTCACGCTGTTGTTTGAGCCGTAAATGCTGTACGTCCAGTTGTAGCCCGGAATATACACGCGCCAGTATCGTGCGGAAACAAGCGGCCACGACCACACCTGCGCGTTCCGCGTATGGTCGACGCGCGTCCAGGTTTCGTTATCGGAAGAGTGTTCGATTACAAGATTATCAATCTGCGATGAAGTGATAGTCAGCGTATCAATTTTCAACCTGTTGCATTCTTTTGCGGAAAGAAAGTCAATCCATATCGGCGTTGCTTCCGAAACTGTACATGAGGAGGGATAGAATGCGGTATTATCGCAGTTCCACCATGCCAGCGGGTCATATCGCGCATAGCTTCCCGTGTATGGGGTACAGCTTCTTATATTGCCGAACTCCACATTGTCATCCTGTGCAGTCATGGCGGCAGTATGGTAGTTTTCGTACCAATCGCCGCAGTTGCTCTCGCAGTCCACGGTGAAGTCCGTACCTGCAACAAGCTCCACGTTATTCACATAGACCCTCGGCGTTCCCGCCTGGATGAGCGGACACTTGATGTTGAACTCTGTAGTCTCGCCGTCGCCCTCCCCGATAACGAGGTGATTGACAGCATACGGCGGGAACGCATCGTGGTTAGGAAATGTGAACGCGCCGAATCCGGCAATCCCGAAATGCCGCACTATGCGGTTGTTGCACTCGCTGTCAAGGAAGGTCGTAACAGGAAGGTCATACTGGTAGTTTTCTATACTCCCCACGCCGTTAGTGAAGGAGTAGCTTTTTGAGCTTGTGTACTTGATTTCCATATCCGATGAATACTGGATTGGAAACCGTGCAAAGCGAATCGTACTATCCACGCTGCCCGTAAGAAGCCAGCTCAGAAGGTAGTTTTTGTCCGGCAGCGGGTACACGCCGTTTTCACCGAAGCCGGACGGCGTATAGGTGGCATAAAAGGTTGCCGTGATATACACCACATCAACATCCGTCTTTGCGATGGCTATCTGATTACCCTCGGAGTCCTGAAGCATGGCGTGTGTCATAAGATAATAGGTGCCGGACCACGTCCCGCTCCGATATGATTCAAAACCCACTTCCGTGATGTTGCTGCCGTTGCACTCCGTAGCTTCGAGCTTGATTTGCCGAGTAGTGTGGGAGGTCGGATATTCGTACACGGTTTCGAGCGTTGTGACCGCTTTGCGTGTCAGGTGAGTAAAAAGCCCGGTGTCGGTTATCGCCGGAGTTCCCGACCCTGTACCGACCGCGATATAGGTCAGAAGGTCACTTGTCTTATACATAGGCGAGTTGAGCAAGCGGCTGTTAAAATAGTAGTTCAGAATGACGTTGTAGGCGGTCGCTGTCTGCTTAACCTCGCCAGTACGGGAGTCAACGACCTTCACGTCGAATTTGTTGTGCAGAAGCACTTTCTCTTTAATTTGCATAGTCATTTCCTCCTTAAATCGGCAGCGTGGATACGGGAACAAGCGCCATCGTCGAAGATGGTATACAGACCGTCGCATAGCTCGGCTCGTCATACAGCGAGGTAAACACAGCGTCGTCTACCCATCCGTTCACGTCGAAAGTCGAGACTGTGGCGGTTTCATTTTCATAACCGTAATGGTAAAGCGCCTCGGCTTCCGCAATGGCGGTAAGACCGGGCAGAAACCATTTCTGACCTTGATGACTGTAGTACCACAGATTTCGGTGTTCGGGAATTGTGATGGTGACCTCAAGCGTCCTGCGGATGTCCGCGCTTGTAAGAAGCACAAGGGCTTGCAGCGCGGCATCGTATTCGCAAGAGTTGACCGTGATATTGCTCGCGGACACACGGCATCCGGCGCAAAGCGCAGGGTCAGGTGTTCCGTTCAGCGGTTTGTCAAGAAACACCCGAAAGCCGTAGCAAGAGAAACCTTCGTCGCGGTTGAGTTTTTCCACTCTATCCACGGCGATCTCCGGGGAGCCGGGCAGCTCGTCGAGCATGAAGTACGGAAGCTCCGTCCGAAGCCCTGCACTCTCGTCTTCGATGCCAAAATACCATCTGATATCCGGCAGCCAAGCACGGGCATTTGATGTGTTGATATGCACCGTTTCCGGGCGGACGCTCATTCCGGCGTAGTTGCGGTGCGTCAGGGCAAGTTGAATGCTTCCGGCATTCTGTGTGAGAAAACCCACGCGGAAGTCGTTTGTACGAATAACAGAAAGCGTGGTGTTTCCCGTGCCAAGAGCGGTCACTTCATGCTCACCCTCCCAGACGTTAGAACCATCTGACTGGCAGCAGAAAGCGCGGTAAAACACAGCCCCGCCACGCAGATAGCCAATGATAAGCCCCTGGTCGAGGTCTATATCCACGCTGGACTGCCACCCTTTACAGGAGGAAATCTGTGTGACGTTCTCTGCGAGAAGTGTTCTTGTCGAAGCATTGTCCCAATACTGGACGTAAAGGTCGCCGCCCTCGACCGTGAAAATGTAGGGATACTCCTCAGTTTGTAGGAAGTACCACTCTTGGGCGGCATTCATGCGCCACACGCCGTTGTACTCCATTGCAACATCGGAAGCTGTGCCAAATGTCCAGAGGTACTCCCACTTGAAGTCGAAGCCGGCCGGAAAGCGGCGTGTGTAGATTTGTGCAATGCTGTCGTCCAGGCAGATGGCATAAGCGCGCGATAGACTGTTTTCGCCCTCCATCTGTCTGACCGCTACATCGCCGAGGGCGGGAGCAATATCCTCGTGTATCGGTTCGGAAAGCAGGGTGTTGATGGAGGTCTGCGTAGCCACAAGACGGATGTTCAGCTTGCTGTCGGTGTCGTCCGCTTTGAAGCGGTTGAGCAGTTTTTGCCGCAGAGCGGCGGGGATACTCCTCATCGGTCGGTCACCTCGCTTACTGCGGATAGAACCGCCGTGGTCTTATACCACCCTGCCGCAAGGTACTCAAACTTTCCAAGCTCGGTGATGCGCCCGGTGAACAAGCCTTGTTTGACCGAAACTTCGAGGAGCGGAAGCGCATCGGCGGCGCTCATAAGCGCGGCTTTGCCCGGCTCATCCGCATAAAGCTCAAGCTCGTAGCGGATGGTCGGGTTGCCGAAACGGGTCAGATACTCCGTCCCGTCCAAAGCTGTCTGTACGGTGAGTATCTGCTCCTGTGTGTTCTTAAAGGAGACGTAGCGCGTGATAATCCCGCTTTCGCCATAGATTTTCAGATAAGCCATTACACGCGCACCTCCTGTCTGAGTCTGTCGATTACGATATCGACCACGCCCGTAAGCATTCCCTCGTCGGTAACACCCTCCACACGAATTATCCCGGTGTGCTGGACGATGGTCTTCACGGCGTTTACCGTGCGGTCGAGAAGCGAAGTGTCAATATTGGCGTTTGCGGCTACATCAAAGTCGGTGGGCAGCGCGGTTTCCATGTCCTTTGCAATGCCCTTCATGACGTTGTCGATATCCTTGCCCATGCCGTTTACCGCATCAACGGCTTCATGACCGTTGGAGTCGATAGACCCGGCAAGTCCCTCGACCATCATTTTACCGACCCATCCCATTTCCTTTGAAGGAGATGCAATGCCGAAGAAGTCGCAGATGCCGTCCCAAATGGAGGAAATCCACCCGGAAACCTTGTCCCACAGCCACCCGGCAAGGGACTGAATGCCCTGCCACAAGCCGGATACGATGTTCGCGCCAATCTCAAAGACCGCGCCGACCGCTTCGCCGAGTCCGTTTACGATAGCCGCAATAATCTGCGGAAGCGCGGCAATAAGCTGCGGAATGGCCTTGATTAGACCGAACGCAAGCTGAACGATAAGCTCAATGCCCATCTCGATGATGGCGGGAAGATTGTCTGTGATGAAGTCTATAATGGTCGTGATGATTTCTGGCAGAGCCTCCACAAGCCGGGGCAGCGCCGCGAGAAGCCCCTCCGCAAGCCCCTTAATGATTGTAAAGGCGGCTTCGAGGATTTTATCCATGTTGTCGAGAAGCACCTTGCAGATGAGAATTATCGCTTCCACGATGGAGGGAATCAGCTCCGGCAGCGCGTCGGCGATGCCCATAGCAAGGGTTACAATCATGTTGATTGCCGCTTCGACAATAGCCGGAAGGTTGTCGATGATGCCCTGCACGAGCGTCATAACAAGCGAAACCGCGCTCTCCGTGATGGCCGGCAGAGCCTCCACAAGTCCTTCCACAAGGGTCATAATGATGGACGAAGCACACTCCACAAGCGTCGGCAGGTTCTCGACGATGGCTTTTCCTATCGCCATAACGATGTCCATGCCGACCTGGATGATTTTCGGCAGATGCTCCATAATCATGTCTGCAAGACCGCCGACTGTGCTGCCGATGACCTCGCTGATTTTATCGAAGTCGTCTCCCGCTTCCACAAGCCCGGAGGTAAACTCGCCAAGCAGCTTTGTGCCATCGTCCGCGAGGTCTTGGAGCTGCGGAAGAAGCACCGTACCCATAACGCGCTTTGCCGCTTCCGAGCCTTGTTTGAGCCGCTGTACGGAGTCATCGAACTGGCCGAGCTTGGCGATGGTTTCTTCCGAGAGAACCGCGCCCATGCGCTTTGCCTCATCCGTCAGAGCCGCAATACCCGCCGAGCCTTGCGCTATAAGCGGATTCAAGTCCTGGGCGCTCTTACCGAAGAGCTGCATAGCGAGCGCGTCGCGTTCGGTTTCGTTGGATACCTGGCCGAGTGCGTCGATAACCTCCCAATACACATCCTCGCTGTCGCGGAGCGTACCGTCTGCGTTCGTGACCGCCACGCCAAGCTGCGCGTATGCGTCGGCGTATTTCGCCGAACCCTGCGCCGCATTGGACATGGACTTCACGTTCTTTGCCATTGACCCGGTCAAGGTGTCAAGGGAAACGTCCACAAGGTCAGCGGCATAGGAGTACGCCTGTAGGCTTTCCACGCTCATACCAGTAACGGTGGACTGGGTTATCATTTCATCGGCATAAGCGGCGGCTTCAACGGTCATATCCACGAGAGCCTTACCCGCAGATACCGCCGCCGTGCCGATGGCGACGAGAGCCGCGCCCATTGCGGCGCCTACGCCCTTAACGATAGAGCCGAGCTTTTGAAACTTGCCGCCGGATTTATCTGCCTGGTCGCCAGTTTGGTCAAGCTCGTCGCCGAACTTGTCCGTCTGCTTGGCGGCATCTTTCATCTCATCGCCGACCTCGTCGATGGCCTTTTCGTTCTGCGAAAGCTCCCGCTCCATGCCGTTTAGTTCAGCCTGGGCATTATTCAGAGCGGTCACCCATTGCTGGGTGCGCTTGTCGTTTTCTCCAAAGGAGTCCGAAGCGTTCTCAAGGGCTTTCCGCAGGGTTTCGATTTTCTCTTTCTGCGCGTCGATCTGCTTGGTGAGGACTTCGTTTTTCGCCGTGAGCGATTCGACGCTGCGCTCGTTGGAGTCAAATTGCGAGGTGGCGAGCTTCATCTCCGAGCCGAGAACCTTGAACTGCTGATTGATGTCGGAAAGGGCTTTTTTGAATTCTTTTTCGCCCTCGACTCCGATTTTCAGACCGAAATTGTCCGCCACATAACCACCTCCTTCAGCGTTGGTTCAAATAAGTAAAAAGCCGTCCGCACATAGAACAGCTCCGTGTGCGGACAGCTTATATCCCGACCGGAATGATTTCGTCGATGCAATACTCGCGTTTCGGCTTCGTCATGCCGTTAAACTGCATATACACCTCCCATTGGTCGAGGAGATGACCGAGCGGCATGAGCCACACTTCCTTCTCCGGCCGATGCAGGAGGGATACGCCGTAAAAAATCAGTCGGGCAAACAATTCTTCATCGCTTACCCGACCTCCGCGTTTTTTGAGGAATCCTCTTCGCTCTCCACATTCCGCTTCGCGCCCTTCATCATTGCGGACATGATGCTGTTCTTGTACTCGGCAAGCTCGAAGGGAGAAGTAAGCAGCTCGACCGCATCTTCGGTGAGCATTTCCTTCTTGTCCTCCGGGTTTTGCAGGTTGTGAACGAGGACGGACTGATTGACAAGCAGCGTAATAAGCCACACGATTTCATCGAGAGCCATCTCGAAGTTTTCCGTTTTCATCAGCTTCTCGCCCAAGTTGGACAGACCGCCGTAGCGTTTGGCGATTTCCTTTGTGGCGCGGGTAGTGAGAATCATTTCGTAATCTTTGCCGCCGATGCGGACGGGCGCGCTTCTTTCGTCAGCCATTATTCGTCACCTCCAACAGCGGGAGTGAACACAGGCTCGTAGACCTGCGAGTACCAGCCGGAGATAACAGAAGCCGGAACCCCGGCATCGCCCTCGGTAACCTCCGCTTTCCACGGATGCTTCCCGTTAAGGTCGAGCTTGTTGCGGCGCAGCACCGTACCTTCGATAGTCGGCGTGGAAAACGTGATGGAGTCGCCCTTCGTAGCAAGGTTGGTGGCGGGAATGCCGAACTTCACGCGGTACAGCCAGAAGTAGCGGTATTTGCCGTTGGACTTCTTGGCGCGGAAGCCGATAGCGACCGGGTCACCTCCGTCTTCGGATGCGGCGATAACCACGCCGTTGTCGTCGATTTTAGCCCCGGTGAGGTCTTCAGCGACCGTTTTTCCGATGTCGTCCACGCCGAGGGACAGCGTTCCGCTTTTGAACTCCTTGACGACCTCCGAGGGGCCGTCGTCGGCGTAGAGGGTGGCTTCGGCAAGCTCAACCGAAAGGTCGGCCTGCATAGCCTTTGCAAGTTGCACAGGAACCGCATAGGTTTCGTCGCCGTTCGCGCCCTCCGTGATTTTCGAGTAGTAAAGTCTGTCAAGACCGATAGTAGCCATAATTCATTCCTCCGTGTTATAAACTTGCGCCACGTCAATGGCGCTGTGATGATACCCGGTATCGTCTTCGTGGGTAATGTACCGCCTGTCGGTTATGGTGATCTCCGAAGCGAGCAGCGCGCTCACGATACGACCGCGCGTCCGCAGGTAGTTGCCTTTGTCGAAAAGAGAGATTCGAACTTCCTGCACTTCATGCTCCGGGCGATTGTCCGCATACAGCTCAAAGCTGTCGACAAGCGGTGTCAAAACGACGTAGCAGTCGGGCGGCGTGTCCGAGAACACCCCGGTTTCAACGGGAATGCCCATACTGCCGATGATGCCTTTCAGCGTGGTCAGCAGATATCTGTCGCCCACGGAGATTGGCGTAAAGAGCGCGCGGACGGTCATATCTTCCGTCACATGAGCGGTCGATTCACTCCATCCGTCAAACTCGTATCCTTCACGCGACGGGTCTGCCGGAGGCATAACGGAGCCGCCGGAGTCCACAGTTTCGGACTTCAAGACCGTGCCGTCCCAATCAAGGAACTGGACGGTGCATTGCCGGATGCCCTCTTCAGCGGTGATTTCCACTTCGCCAAGTCCGACATAGGTGTTGCTCGGCATATAGCCGTCCTCGCATACCACCCACAGAGTGTCTGTTACGACTGGCTCATCCAGGTCAAGGTCGAGAGTGGCAAACGCCGCCTGTTCAAACTGTCCCTGGGCGATGAGCCGCCCCATGTCTGCGTCCGCATAGACGGATACGCTCTTGGTAAGGTGGCTGTAGGAGGAAAACTTGTTATACAGCTTCAGATGCGAGATACGCAGCGTTGCCGGAAACGACCACTTCCACCAAGCAGGAAAAGCGTCGCGCGATGATTCCCACGAGCAGCTTGGACCTTCGTGAATTCCGTCTGAAGCCTTCCAAGCGAATGCTGGTGTCCCGGAACTATTGACAGAGCTTGCGGCGACAAGTCCATATTCCGTGTTGGAACTGATAATGGGCTGTGTCCACGGAATCCATCTGTATCCGCTCATATCTTCTCGACCTCCTCCTCAAACACGCGCTTCATAGCGTCGATGCATTCAGATTTGGATGCCGATTTCGCTGGTTTCAGAAATGGTTTAGGCGGCTGACCGCTTTTGCCATATTCCAGGATGTTGGCGATTTTGGCGTTGCTCTCGCCGTTGCGACGAGGCTCTGCAAATCCCACCTTCACATCGTGGTTGCCGTCCCGGTTTACCCTCGGCTGTGAAACGCCGAGAGCCGAAGCGAGCTGCCCCGTAGATTTGGACTCGGTTTTCGTATTTGCGCCGATTACGGATTCGAGGTTGCCGCGCACCTTGTCGGCGACGACAGCTCCTCCGGCTTCAAGCGCCTTACCTGTGATTTCATCGGTTTTCACGCCGAGCCGAGAGAGCTTCAGAAGGAAATCCTCCGGCATTTTGATATCGCATTTAGCCACTCGGTTTTACCTCCTTTGCCAGCACCTCAACATACATACCGCGGCCTTTCACATCCTCCACAGAGGTAATTTCAAAACGGCCGCTCTCGTTTACCACGACCATAGCGGTGGTGACCGTTATGCCGGGTATGACGCGAAAACGGAATAGGTCGGTGGCTTCCGAAAACTGTGCGCGATTCGCCCAGCGTTCGCTGCCGTGCCGACCTTCCCGATACGCGCGCACGGACGCGAGGATTACATCCGTCTTGGTGGAGAACCCTTCGCTGTCCTTTACGGTTCGTTCTTCAATAAGGTCAATAAATGTGTTCATCTGCCCATAGCTCATACTCACACCTTCCATTCCCGGTCAAGCCGGAGAAGCAGGTTTACGGTGTTCCACACCTGCTGCCCCGCTTGAACGCTGTCCGCAAAAAAGCCGCCCGTGCTGCCGTCCCTGGATTCGTAGAAATGGGACGACAGCATAATGACGGCCTGTTCTGTGGTGGGTGGCATTGCGTGTTCTGCATACCATCCCGCCGTGATGTGCTGATAGCTTTCGGCATAGGACACGGCGGCGGTGATATACATTTCAAGCAGCGCGTCATCCACGCTGTGTTCCAGAATGAGGTTCGCTTTGACTTTCTCAAGCAAGGTCATATATCATCGCCGCCTTTCTGATTACGCGCCCATCTGAAGGAGCTTGATGCCCTCGTTCAGAATGACCTTGCCGTCCACGCGCTCGGTGGCGATGAAGCCCACCTGACCGTTTCCGGCGTAAAGCTCGTTCAGACGCTGAACCGTGCGACCCATACGGTCGGCAATCCAGTAGTTGGAGAAGTCGCCGAACGCAATGGGAAGCGCACCGGCCGCCGCCACGGGAACGTAAGGAGAGGTGTAGATGGGATAACCGAGCAGACGGTCGGGCTGACCCGCCTGAACGCTGGGCTGCCACAGGTACGCGCCGTTGTTGTCCTTCAGCTTACGCAGAGCGGAAATGGTGACATCCTTCATAAGGAACACGGCGTTTCTGCGGTACGGGGACTTCAGAGAGTGGATGAGGTCGATGATGTTATCCACGGTGATAGCGGTGGGGCTTCCTGCAGTAACGCCGACCTCGCCGCCGTTCGCGGTGAAGATGCCGGAGGGCTGACCCACGCCGGAGCCGACGCAGAACGCTTCCTCTTCGGCCACGCCGAAAGCACGGGCAAACTCCTGGGCGATGTAGGACTCAAGGTCGAACATGGAGTCCTGGAGCAGCTCGGTGCTGACTTTCACGAGGTCGGTCAGCTTGAAAGCGTCAATCTGCTTCTGTGCGAAGGTAGGATTGCTCTCGGTATAAGCCGCATTCTCGGCAGTCCACTGTGCGGACGAATGGGTAGCCGCGATGGGGATTTTGCGCTCGGCGGAGGTGGTGATGGTCTTGGCGATGGAACGGATGATGTTGAACTCATCCAGCCCGGTCACGATTTGACGCTCGAACTCCTCCGGCACGAGGAAGCCGCCGTCAACGTCGATGCTTTCGCTCATGACATTGTGCAGCATGGGCTTGCCGCGAAGGGCGCGACCGAAGTCCTCCTTGTACTCGCTGGAAGCACGGCCGGTTTTCTTGTCAGCGCCGACAGAGCCGGGCTTCACGGTGATGGGGTTGGAAGTCGGCTCGTTGAGCTGCGCGTCGATAGCCGCCTGACGGGACAGACGCTCGATTTCGTCGCCGAGAGCCTGGACGTTCTTCTCCATCTTGTTGTAGGTCTCGGCATCCTCTGCGGAAATGAGACCGTCCGCGCCACGGCGGGTTTCGAGGAATTTCTTAGTGGCATCCCAAGCCTGGGCGCGCTTTTCGAGCAGTTCCTGAATCTTGTTCATAGTGATATCCTCCTAAAAATTAGTGTTTAATGAGAGAAAGCCGCTCTACCAGCGCATCGGCTGATACAGGCGGCTTTTCGGACTTATGGGGTTTTGCTTTCGGGAGCTTGTCCAGCAGAGAGTTTGTGACCGCCCTCCGGCTGAACATGAAGCTGTTGACCGCGATTTCTTCGGGCGGAGCTTCATCCTCGCCCTTGAATAGGATGCCGTCCGCAAAGCCCAGCTCCACGGCTTTGTTGGCGTTGAGCCAGGTCTCGGCATCCATCATGTGGGAGATTTTTGCTCTTGACTGGCTGGTCTTGATTTCGTATGCGTTGATGATGGACTCTTTCACTTCGTCGAGCATGGCAATGGCTTTCTGCATTTCCTCGCTGTCGCCGATGGCGATGGTGAGCGGATTGTGAATCATCATCAATGCGGTCGGGGCCATAAGGACTTTCGTGCCGGCCATAGCGATGACCGAAGCAGCCGAAGCCGCAATGCCGTCAATTTTGACGGTAACGTCGCCCTTGTAGTCCATGAGCATGGAATAGATCTGACTTGCCGCGACGCAGTCGCCGCCCGGCGAGTTAATCCAAATCGTCACGTCGCCCTCTGCCGAGAACAGCTCGTCCTTGAACGCCGCCGGGGTGACGTCGTCGTCAAACCAGCTCTCCTCCGCGATTGTGCCGTCGAGGTAAAGGGTACGGGCGCCAGTTTCCTCATCCTTTACCCAATTCCAAAACTTGTTCACTTGGTTTCCTCCGTTTCCGATGTATTCGAGCGTTCCAGTTCAATCACCGACATAATGGCGTAGTTTGCGAGGTCAAGGAACGTATCCCTGACCGACTCGTTCTCCACCTGCGCCGCCCGGACACACAGGCTTTGAAGCCGATTGACCTTGTCGGTGATGCGTGTGACCGCGCTGATAACACCGAGCTTTTTGAAGGTCTCGCCGAAGCTGTCGCCGTAGTCGGCGTTCTTGCGGCGGTACACTTCATTCAGCTCGGCGCAGATTTCAGCGTGTCTTTCGAGTTTTGTTTTCTGTACCATTGTTCTCACCATCCTTTCCCGTGTCCGCCCCGGTTCCGGCGAACGCGCCCGCATCTTCGAGTTTTGTCATTGCGCCGTTTATGAGATACAAATCGCCGCCAAGTTCGGCGGGAATGCGGTCGAGGTTTTCAAGCTCACGGATGTCGTTGGCGGACATCCAGCCGTTCTGCCGCGCGGTCGCGTAGCCCGTCATTCGGGACGCATAGTCGCCGCGAAGCAAGCCGTCCACGTTGAATTTGATGAACTCCTGCGGCTTCTCGCTTTCGGAGAGAAGCACACGGCTCATGGACTGCTCCCATCGGATGCACCAGGGGTCGAGCGTGTATTTCACGAACTCAAGGCTCTGCTGCTCGATGTTGCTGAACGAGGATTTTTCCAGGTCGGCGAGCATATGGGGAGGGACGCGGAAGATACGGGCAATTTCATTTATCTGAAACTTGCGCGTTTCGAGGAACTGCGCCTGTTCGGGCGAGATGCCGATGGGCTGATATTTCATGCCCTCCTCAAGCACAGCCACGCGGTGGGAGTTTGCGCTCCCTTGGTAGGCGGCGTTCCAGCTCTCCTTCACGCGCTGCGGGTCTTTGATGGTGCCGGGATGCTCCAACACGCCGCCCGGAGCCGCGCCGTTGGCAAAGAACTTGGCCCCGTATTCCTCGGTTGCGATGGCGAGTCCGATGGCGTTTTTCGCCATTGCTATCGGGCTGTACCCGACAAGACCGTCAAAGCCGAGTCCAGGAATGTGAAGCACATCCGATGGCGAAAGGTAAATCTGACTCGTCTTGCCGATTGCCGCCGTGTCCTCCTGGCTTCGCTGATAAAGGTAGTAGAGCTGCCCTTTGGAGTCGCGGTCGACTTTCATCTTGTTCGGCATGAGCGGGTACAGAGCCACGACCTCGCCGCGAGCGTTGCGAATGACCTGCGCGTAGGCATTGCCCCACAGGAGCAAATGGCTCATCAGCGTTTCGCGGAACACGAAGGAGGTCATTTCGGAGTTTGGCTCGTCATGCAAAAGCCGATAGAGCGGGTGTCCCAGGTCTTTTTCCTTGCCGCCCGTGTCGTTGTACTTGTAGACATGGAGCGGAAGCCCAGCGATTGCTTCCGACAGGATACGGACGCAGGAGTAGACCGCCGTCATCTGCATCGCGGAGTTTTCGTTCACGGGCTTGCCAGAAGTCGTGTTGCCGAAGAAGAAGTTATAGCGGCTTCCGTTCAATGTGTTTTTAGGCTTGTCACGAGATCGGAACAGCCCTTCAAAAATGCTCATAAGCAATTACCTCCTTCGGGTCAGAGAATAAGAAGGCCCCGACCGTCGTAAACGGAGTCGGAGCTTTCATAGCGGATGGCGCGGTCAAGCCCCATAATAAGGGCAACGATGCCGTCGATTTTTTCTGTGGACTTCTCTTTATCCGGCTTGATGTTACCTGCCGGGTCCTGACGCATGACCACGTTCTGCGCCATCCATTTCAGAACGGGGTTGCCTCCGTGTATGATTTCGCCGCCCATGAGGAGCTTGTACAGCTCTTTGGACGGCGGGGACATATCTTTGTAGCCCTGACCGAAAGGCACGACCGTGAAGCCCATGCCCTCAAGGTTCTGAACCATCTGTGTGGCGTTCCATCGGTCAAAGGCGATTTCCTTTATATTGAACTTTTCCCCAAGCTCCTCGATAAAGGATTCTATGAAGCCGTAATGGACGACGTTTCCCTCGGTGGTGTTGATGTAGCCTTGCCGCTCCCAAACGTCGTAAAGCACATGGTCGCGTCGGCATCGGAGGTCGAGGGTATCCTCCGGTAGCCAAAAGTACGGCAGCACCACATATTTCTCCGTGGAGTCCCTCGGAGGGAACACGAGGACGAACGCCGTAATATCCGAGGTGCTTGAAAGGTCAAGCCCGGCATAGCACTCGCGGCCGTAAAGCTCATCCATGTCGATAGGAACATCGCCGCGGTCGTAGATGTGTTCGGGAATCCAGCAGACCGTCGCCGAAGTCCAGATATTCAAGCGAAGCTGCTTGAACACATTTTCTTCTGCGGGGTTATCCAAAGCGTTCTGATACGCTTCCCGCACACGGTCGATGGTGATGGTGTGACCGAGCGAGGGGTTGGAGCGAAACCAGTTCTCCTCATCCGTCCAGTCGTCCGATTCCGTTAGTCCGTAAACGACGGGATAAAAGGAGGGGTCGGCCTTGCGCCCCGCTTTCACATCGAGCGCCTTTGTGTGCAGCTCATAGCAGATGCTGTTCTTGTCGTTGCCGGCCGTGGTGATGATGAAGAACAGCGGCTGTTCACGAGCATCGCCGGAGCCTTTGGTCAGAACATCGTAGAGCTTTCGGTTGGGCTGGGCATGGATTTCATCAAAGACCAGGCCGGACACGTTCAAGCCGTGCTTCGTTCCTGTTTCAGCGGACAGCACTTGGTAGAATCCGTTGTTGGAGTAGTTCACGATACGCTTGGTGGCGGCAGCGATTTTTGACCTTTTGATAAGCGCCGGAGCCATCTGCACCATCTGCTTGGCAACGTCGAATACGATAGATGCCTGGTTGCGGTCGCAAGCCGCGCCGTAGACTTCGGCAGACGGCTCGCGATCTCCGTAAAGCAGGTAGAGGGCAATGGCAGCGGCAAGCTCTGACTTCCCGTTCTTCTTCGGAATTTCAACATACGCCGACAGAAACTGACGCTTGCCGTTTTCTCTGACGATGCCGAACACGTCGCGCACGATCTGTTCCTGCCAGGGCAGAAGGATGAACTTCGACCCCGCCCATTTGCCTTTGGTGTGACAGAGGTTTTGGATGAAGCGGACTGCGCGGTCGGCTTTGGCCTTATCGTAGTGGGATTCGGGAAGCATGAAGGGTGAAGTGGTGTACTTGAACGCCATTACTCCTCACCCCCAAGCAGACGCTCCATCTCATCGGCGGGGTCGACCGCGCCCTCTCCTGCGATGATACGGCTGCGCGCCGAAGGCGTGAGTCCGAACTGCTCGCAGAAACGGAGCATGATTTTCATATTGGTCTGCGCGATGGAAACCTGCGGCACCTGCTGAAGATAGCCGTTTGGCGTCCGCACCATCGCGCCGTGCTGCGTGATGAATTCCTCGGCTTCCTTCCATCTGGCGTATGCCTGGCAATACCCGGCAAAAGCGGCCATATCCATTTCGGTGAGCAGACCCATCTGTTCGAGAATCCTGCCCATGCGCCGCCATTCCTTTTTTGCTTCTTCCTCAAGCCAGGACGGACAGCGCGGAGCTTTGCGGTCCGGCTTCGGTTCTGCGCCGTTCAGCGGACGGCGACCGGGGTTGCCCTCAAGCTCCTTCAGAGCCGTGGGCTTTGGTTTTCTGCCTCTCTGTGCCATCGGACACACCTCCTCTCGGTGAAATGGGCAACAAAAAAGACCGCCGAAGCAGCCTTGAATAAAGTATGTGTACGAGATACAGCCCCCTCAAGGGCTGTTCCCGGTATTTGGTTTAGTTGTACTCGTGAATCAGAATGTCTTTCGCAAGGTCGGTGTCGGGGTCGCTCGCCTTGATGTCCCAGCCTCTATCGAAGTTCAGAACGATTTTGCCGTCCCGCTTGAGCATCATCTTGGAAATGCGGCCGCCGTCGATGCCGAACTGCGAACCATCGTCGTAATGCTTGACCCAGTAATGAAAAATGCTGTTGTAAACCTTCAAGCTGCCCTCTGCCCACATAATTCCGTCCTCCTTATTTCGCGCTGTTCCAACGGCGGTCCATCTCGACCATGAGGTCGTGGTTGCGGTTGATAAGCTCTCTTTTTCTTTTCAGGGCGGCGGCGCGAAGCTCGCAGCGGTTTTTGATTACCTCGGTCTCAAGCTCCTTGTAGGTCATGGTCTTCGGGTTCTTCATGGTGTGTACCTCCTCGTTTGTTTTCCCTTTCGGTAGGTACATATTCGCTCTAAAAGCACATAATAGCCAGTCATTTCTGCGAAATAAACTGCACAAATATCTGCCGCCAAACCTGTGCTTATTATGCTTTCGGTTCGGGCGCTTCGATGAATACGTCGTCGCAGTCGCAGCCTATCATCTGACCGCCGCACACCGGGCAGCGTTCACAGTCGCAGCCCCAATGGTGGATGCCGCCGACCGTCGCTCCGCAGTCACCGCAGCGTTCGCCGGGGCCGAGGTCGGAGCTGAAGTCCCGCGGGTCGCCACAGCGGATGCGGTCGTAGACCTTGCCGCCGATGTGTACTTTTGGAATGGTGCAGCCTTTTGCGGACAGCATCTCGCGGCCGCAGATTTCACATTTTGCCATCGTCGTCTCCTCCTATGAGCTTCGTGTAGCGGTCGACCCCGTAGACCAGATTAAGACTGCCGCCGTTGTCCCAATCAACGAGGATGTTCGCCAGGTCGTCCACGCCGCGAACCGTACCTTTCGTGCCGAGCGGAGGGGCTTGCGGGTCGTCCATTTGCAGAAGGGTAATCCTCGTGCCGGGCGGGAGCCGTCTGCGGAGCCGCTCAATCGTCTGATGGCGGGTGTAGTCAAGCATCTCATTCAGAGTCGGTTTCTTCATCGTCGTCACCCTCCTCCCGTACAATGGTATCCTCCAGAGCTTTTTCGAGGATGTCCATATCAAAACCGAACTTCAGATATGCGTCCTCAAGCACCTTGTAATACTGGTAGCTTGGAGCGCCGCAGGGGCGGTTCTCGTGCATGATATAAACCATTGCCTTGACGGGCTTGCCGTCGAGCTGAACCGTGACCGTCTTCTTGTAATAGAAATGCGGGAACCCCTCGTAGCGGTCAAGCCGCATTTCATCCATTGGCCCGATTCGCCACACGAGGACGGGAACCTTGCTTTCTTCAGCCTTTTCAACCGTAGCGTAGGCTCCTGTCTGCGAGCCTTTGAACAGTAACTGCCAGCCGTCCATTTCGGACACGCCGAGCAGTTCAGCCGTCGGACAGCGATACTCCATTTGGTCGGTATCCATGTTGCTGCCGTAGGCTATGTACAGCGTTTTCTTCATGTCGCGTCATCCTTTCCGAAGGGCAATGACCCTTCTACCACCTCAAGACCGCCGAAGCGGTCGGGAGGGGGCCTGTGGCTAAGTCCTTCAAGCGGCGTTACGCCATGCGCTGTTGCCTTCGAGGTGCTTGAGGAAGTGGAGGCGGCAGGTTTTGAACTCGTCGCCGATAAGTCCCAGGCGGAGCATCCAGCAGCGGAATGCATACTTTTCGTTGTCGGTGACCGTCCGTCTGCAGCTCGCCTTGCTCTGCGTCAAAGCCTGGTGGGTAACCGCAAGGCAAAACTGTATGTAGGCTTTAATCTCTCCTGCGTGGGTCGTGCCGTTGAAAAGTCTGAACTCGACCGTGCCTTTGGTGAAGGTGGCGTGGAGGTTCAAGCCGTGGTAGCGGGTGTGGTTGTAATGCTGGTCTCTGCCGTAGGGGTCTTCTGCGTACCAAATGTCCGCAAGCTCCGCCATCGTCTTCGGCTTTCTGCGGTTAATGGTTTCGAGGAGCTGCTCGTTGGTCTTTTTGCAGTAGTTCATCCGCGAGGGGTTGATTTGTAGGGCGCGGTAAAGGATGTCCTCCTTGCTGGCGATGATGTTCACGATGTTCCGAAGGGTCTGCGGGGTGAACCGCTCCGCTCCGACGTGAATGTGAATGCCCGTGGAGGAGTTGGCGAACGCTCCGTTGTGGCGAAGCTGGCGGACAATTTCCTGCAGGTCGTCGATGTCCTCATATTGGAGGATGGGGCTGACCACTTCGCATTTGTAGTCGCTCCCCGCCGAAACCGTGCGGCCGTTCTCTTTGCGCTGGGCGTTGATGCTTGAGTCGCTCATGGCCTTCCAGGTTCTGCCCTTGCGGTCGGTCGCGGTGTAGGCGCTGTACCCAAGCCCTGCGTAGGTGGAGGTCGTTCCGAAGTAGGCGGCGATGGTCTCGGCGGCCTTTTGGCGGGTGATGCCCGTAAGCTCAATCTCGATTCCGAAGTTCTGGTTTTTCATGTGTTTTCATCCTTTCGTGCCGAGGCTCGGTGGCCTTTCGGTACTGTATATATCACTCTAAAAGCACATAATAGCCAGTCTTTTTTGAGATATATACCTGACAATTTTTAGGATGAAAACCTGTGTACATTATTCCTCTTCGGAGTCCTCCGAGGGCTGTGAGAGAGCCGCTTTTCGTGCGGCAAGGCGAGCCTTGTGCTTTTCCGCATCGGCCGGCGTTCTGAATGCTGTGTGACCCTTCAGACCCGCGAGCAATGCTTTCCTCGATGCCTTACCGCCCTCGCCAGTCAAGCCCAGGCGAAGCAGCCAGGAGCGGAGGTAGTATTTCTCGTTTTCGGGCTTTTGCTCCGTTGCCGTCACCCGGCCTGCGTCCTTTGCCCTCGCCACCATAAAGGCGGACAGTTCGGCGTAGGCACGGTTCTTGGCGGGGTCGTCGGATATCGGGAAGGTGAAGGTGACCTTGTCCTCGTCGAAGCGGATGCCCTTCAATTCGCCCGTGTCCGCCGACAGCGCCGCACAGAAAGCTTCGTAGCCGTTGGGCGAGTCGTTGCCGAGGGCGGCAATCAGCTCATCGCTGACGGCGAAGTTCTCGCGGCGTGTGATGCGGTTGAGGAGGTACTGCTTGCTGTGGAGCATGAAGAGGAGGTTGCGAAGGGCGTCGCCATTCATGCCCTCAATGGGAACGCTGATTTCAAGCTCCTCTACCTCATCCGTCCGCTCGATGAACCCGCGCTCGGTAAGCCCCTCAATGAGATGCTCGACTTCTTCGCTGTCGGCGCTGTCGTCAAATGTGATGACGTTGTCACGGCCGATAACGAAGCAGTCCACGGTGTAGGTGAATTTCGGAGGGCCATCGTATTTGGCTTCCGCTCCCGTGATCTCTGCAATCACTTTTACCAGGGCTTTGCGGTCGCTGGTGTTTGTCTTGATTTCCATGTGGATACCACCTTTCTTTTTGGTAGTCACATATATCACTCTGAAAGGCTCATAAGTCAAGTCATTTCAGCGATTCTGCACCCGATATAATAGACCACGTTCACGGTGACTCCGTTGCCGGCCTGCTTATAAAGCTGCGCGTCCGAATTGACCGCGGCGGCTCTGTCGAAGAGGTCGTCGGAGAAGCCTTGCAGACGGAAACACTCCCTCGGCGTAAGGCGGCGAATGCGCACCCGCTTGCCGTTCCATACTGCCACGCCAACGGCGCCGGAGCAGGAAAGGGCGTGGGCGAAACCCTGCCCGACCCTTGCCCGGCGGGTGGCAGAGGTGGGATATGCAAGGTCGACCGAGTCCCCTGGACGGGCGGTCTGATAGCCTTGTTTGGTAGCGTTCCGAAGCCGGACTTCTTCCGAAGTGTGTTTTTGCGGGTCGTTTCGATCCTTACAAGGACTATCTTTATCCTCAAGTTCGAGCATAACGCCGTGTCTGTCCTGGCTCGTGAGAGTAAACATCGGCTCGTCCGAACCTTTCATCCTGCGCCCGTTCTGCCGTTTTTCCAGGCGGTCTGGGGTCAGCACGGGATAAGCCGCGCCTACTTCCAGGACTGCGCTGTTCATCGCCGTGCGCTTGGTAGCGCCGGAAGTGTACCGCGCCGTGATGCAGCGGGCCTCTTCGGTCAGCTTGGGCGCGGTCAACGACTGGTCGATGAGATAAAGACCCGTCTTCGCGCCCATGCCTCCTGCTTCGCTGGCGAGAGTGGATGAAACGCCAGAGGGGTCGTAGACCCGGTAGCCCTGCATCCCGCCTATAACCTGCTTAAGATTTCCACAGCTCTCTGCGCCGATAGGTAGTATTTCTCGTCCGCCTCGGCTTCTAAGACGTCCAATAGTGTACACTCGCTCGCGGTTTTGAGGGACTCCGTAGTCTTTGGAGTTGAAAATCTGCCATTCGCAATCGTACCCAGCTTCGGCCAGTTCACCGAGATATTCAAGGAAGTCCCATCCGGCATTGCTCGAAAGAAGTCCCTTAACATTTTCAAGGATAATCCATTGGGGTTTATCCGCTTCCGCTTTCCCTTTGAGGAGGTCAACGAATTGAAAAAAGAGTCCGCTTCGGTCACCGTGTAATCCGGCGCGTCCCCCTGCAATAGAGACATTTTGACAAGGGCTTCCCGCAGTCCATATATCTGCTTGAGGAACATCGTCTGCTCCGAGTTTGGAAATGTCCTCTCCATACCATTCTCCTTCCGTGTCGTACATCGCGCGGTACGAACGCACCGCAAATTTGTCCTTCTCGCAGAACCCGACGCACTTCATCCCGGCAAGCTCAAGGCCGTGCCGGAAACCGCCGATTCCCGAAAAGAAGTCTATAAATGTAAGCTGCTGTTTATCAGACATCGCTGTCCGCTCCTTTCCAAATGAAAAAGGCACGGGACAGCCCATGCCTAAAATAAAGGTATATCCTCGTCGTTCAGTTCGGCGAGCCGCTCACGAAGCCCGGCAAAGAACTCCGCGCCCTTTATGGGTTTACACTCTGCGAGCCGCTCGTCCTCATAGGCAAACCGAGCGTCAAGCTCTTCCACGCTGAAGTCGCGCCGGAACTTTCGCCAGGTCTTTTCATCCCACTCGCGGAGCGTTGCCCACAGGTCGGGATAGAACTTTCGCAGAACACGAAGCTCCGGCAAGCTCTGCAACGGGCAGCACCAGCACGACACGCGACGGAAGTGTTCATAAAGACCGTCCCAATCGTATCCGCGCGCATAGCAGTAAGCGAGGCAGTCGGCCTCGGTCATGCCCCAATCCGCAAGCGGATGAATGTGCGTTGCGTCCTGGTTACGCTTGCGTTCCAGGCGGTATTGCTCATCGGCGGCGATGCCGACGTACTGGAACACCTCGTACTTCTCACGGAGTGGGCGAAGGAACTGCTCGCGCGGGGTATCCTTCAGCCGTGAAGTACACCATCGCATCCTCGGCCCCGCCCAGCCATAGCCCTTGCGAATCAAACCGTACTTCTGCGCAAAGGCGGTATTGTACTTGCGGTTGACAGGCGTTTCAAACATGAGGTACTCATACGAATACTCGCAGCGAACGCGCGTGATGGGACGGCCGATGTCCTGTTCCAGTTTGTCGAGGTGCTTATACATCGCGGGAAACTCAAGCCCGGTGTCACAAAAAAGTATGCAGTCTATCTGCATCCCGCGCTCAAGCATACCGAGCAGCATTGCCGTTGAGTCCTTACCGCCCGAAAGCGAAACCACATGGTACGGAGGCTTATTCATCAGCGGTCACCTCCGGCTTGGGGACTTCTGCCCAGGGCAGCTTCACCCCATCGCGCAGGAGGAACACACTATCCGAGCCGCCGACCGCTTCGATGTAACGGTTCACGATGACATCGGCGAACTTCTCGTCAAGCTCGATGCCGTAGCATTCGCGCCCGGTCTGTTCGCAAGCCATGAGCGTCGAGCCGGAGCCGAGGAAGGGGTCGAGAACCACACAGCCGCGCATCGAGGAGTTTTGAATCGGGTACGCCAGAAGCGCGACGGGCTTCATGGTCGGATGCTCCTTCGAGGACTTGGGGCGGTCGTATTCCCAAATGGTCGTCTGCTTTCGGTCGCTGTACCACAGGTGCTTGCCGCCCTTCTTCCAACCGAAGAGGCACGGCTCGTGCTGCCATTGATAGGGCGAGCGGCCGAGGACGAGAGCGTTCTTCTTCCAGATGCAGCACCCGGAAAGGTAGAACCCGGCGTCGGCAAAAGCACGACGGAAGGTCAAGCCCTGCGTATCCGCATGGAATACATAAATGGAAGCGTCGCTCTCCATGCTCTGTTCCATGTTCACGAAAGCCGCGAAGAGGAACTTGTAGAAATCAGCATCCGCCATATTGTCGTTCTTGATTTTCCCGGCGGTTTCTTCGACGTTGACATTGTACGGAGGGTCGGTCACGACAAGGTTTGCCTTGCGACCGTCCATGAGCTTCGTGAATGTGTCCGGCAAGGTGGAGTCGCCGCAGATCAGACGATGCCGTCCGAGCAGCCATAGGTCGCCCTGCCTGGATACGGTCGGCTTTTTCAGCTCCGCTTCTACATCGAAATCATCCTCTTTGACTTCCTTGTCGTGGACTTTGGAAAAGAGCTGCTCGACCTCCGGGGCTTCAAAACCCGTGAGGTCGAGGTTAAACTCCACGCTTTGCAGGTCAACGAGCAGGTCGGCCAGGAGCTGTTCATTCCAAGCACCCGTGATTTTGTTGAGCGCGATATTAAGCGCCTTGACCTTGTTCTCGTCCTCGATATGGAGGACGACGCATTGGGCTTCGGTATAGCCCAGGTCTTTCAGGACGGT
>Ga0183095_10670_pt1 | contig 45243 bp, 35 predicted proteins | sample BioMet4_FD_130346 | JGI IMG/M metagenome (GOLD analysis project Ga0183095, IMG submission 130346) | Microbial communities from bioreactor (seeded with sewage sludge) at LBNL, California, USA - Biofuel metagenome 4 (v2) (version 3) | ecosystem: Engineered > Bioreactor > Anaerobic > Unclassified ...
CCGTAGCAGAAGGCGTTGTACATGGCGGGGAACTTCTTCTTCACGTCTTCCTCGCCCAGACGTACCAGCTCAAAAGCCTTGATCATGATCTCCGGGTCGTGGTTCCGGACGGCGCCGGAGGACAGCTCCACGCCGTTGCACACCAGGTCGTACTGGTTGGCGTAAATATCCAGGGGGTCCATCTCGCCCCGCTCGGCCTTGAGCAGCACGTCCATACCGCCGTTGGGCATGGAGAACGGGTTGTGGCAGAACTCCAGTTCCCCGGATTCTTCGCCGATCTCGTACATGGGGAAGTCCACGATCCAGCAGAATTCATAGCGCTCTTTGTTCATGTGGCCCTTGCAGGCGGCGCCCAGCTTGTTGCGCAGGACGCCCGCGGCCTTCTGCGCCAGCTCCTTCTTGCCGGCGGTGACGCCCACAAAGGAACCGGGCTTCAACCCCAGCCTGGTCATAAGGGACTCCCTGGCCCCGGCCATAAACTTGGCGATGCCGCCGGCCAGCTGGCCGTTTTCGTCCACCTTGAACCAGAAAGGCTTGCTGCCGGACTGCACTTCCACCTCCGTGCAGAGCTTGTCGATGGCCTTGCGGGCCAGAGCGCAGTCGTGCACCACCACGGCCTTGACCGTTTGACCGTCCAGCGCCTCAAAGCCGCAGCCCTTTACCTCGTCCGAAATATCCTGCACCAGCAGGTCGATCCGCAGGTCGGGCTTGTCGGAGCCGTAATTTTCCATGGCGTCGTTGTAGGAGATCCGGCGGAAGGGGGCGGAGGAGGCCACGTTGTAGGTGCCGAACTTGGCAAAAATGGGAGGCAGCACGTCTTCCAGCACGGCAAAGATGTCGTCCTGGCAGGCGAAGGCCATCTCCATATCCAGCTGATAGAATTCGCCGGGGCTGCGGTCGCCGCGGGCGTCCTCGTCACGGAAGCAGGGGGCGATCTGGAAGTAGCGGTCGAAACCGGAGGTCATCAGCAGCTGCTTGAACTGCTGGGGGGCCTGGGGCAGGGCATAGAACTTGCCGGGATGCTTGCGGGCGGGCACCAGATAGTCACGGGCGCCCTCGGGGGAGGAGGCGGTGAGGATGGGGGTGGTGATCTCCAGGAAGCCGTGCTCCATCATGGCCTGACGCAGTGCGGCCACCACCTGGCAGCGCAGGATAATGTTCTTCTTGACCGCCGGGTTCCGCAGGTCCAGATAACGGTACTTGAGCCGCTGGGTTTCATCGGCCTCGCGGCTGCGGTTGATCTCAAAGGGCAGGCTGTTGTAGCGGCAGCGGCCCAGCACCTCGATCTTGCTGGGCACCACTTCGATCTCGCCGGTGGCCTGATGGGGGTTCTTGCTGGTGCGTTCCCGCACCGTACCCTCCACGCTGATGGTGGATTCCTTGTTGAGGTCCTTGATGATCTTCATCATGTCTTCGGTTTCCACCACCACCTGGGTGGTGCCGTAGAAGTCGCGGAGGACGACAAAGGCAAAATTGCTGCCGACTTCCCGCACGTTTTCCATCCAACCGACGATCTTCACGGTCTGGCCTGCGTCGGCGAGCCGCAGCTCGTTGCAGGTGTGGGTTCTGGATTGAAACATATTTCTCTCTCCTGTCTGTCGTAAAATGATTTCTGTTTGTATAATAAAGATATAATATTACGAATTGGAGTTATTTTTCCAGGATCACGCTGCCGGCATTGCGTTGTGCGAGCCCTTTCCGGATCAGCCGCAGCGTTTCATCCAGAGGCAGTCTGGTCTGGTCGCCGGAGGTCATATCCTTGCAGGCCACCGCGCCTGCGGCGATCTCATCGTCGCCCAGGAAGATGACATAGGGGACGCCCAGTTTGTCGGCGTAGTTTATTTTCGCCTTGAATTTTTTCTGTTCGGTGTAAAGCTGGGTGCGGATGCCAGCGGCGCGCAAAGCGGTGGACAGAGAGATGGCAGGGGCCAGATCTTCGGTCATGGGGATCACCAGCACGTCGGCGGGCGCGGTGGGCAGCTCCGGATTCAAAAGCCCCTGTTCGCCCAGCACATAGAAAAGGCGGGTGAGGCCGATGGAAATGCCCACGCCGGGCAGCTGCCTGTCGGTGTAGTATTCGGCCAGATTGTCGTAGCGGCCGCCGGAACAGACGGAACCGATTTCCGGGTGATCCAGCAGTGTGGTTTCGTATACGGTGCCGGTGTAGTAGTCAAGCCCCCGGGCGATGGTCAGATCCACGGCAAAATTCTCGTCCGGTACGCCGAAGGCGGCCAGGTATCTGGTGACGGCGGTCAGCTCGTCCACACCCTGATCGAACAGCTCGTTTTTACCGCGGTAGCTCTCCAGCGCGGCGAGGACCTGCTGCTTATCGCCGCTGATGGCGATGAACCGCATGATTTCATCAGCCGCCTCGGACGCGAGGCCGCAGTCGTCCATCAGGCAGTCCTTCACCTTTTCTGCGCCGATCTTGTCCAGCTTGTCCACCGTGCGCATGATGTCGCCGGAGAGCTCCGTGAGGCCCTGCATGGCGTAAAAGCCGTTGAGGATCTTACGGTTGTTGACGCGGATCTGAAAACGCTTCAGGCCGAAGGCGGTAAAGGTCTGATAGATGATACTGGGAATCTCCGCTTCGTTGGTGATGTCCAGCTTCCCGTCGCCGATGACGTCGATATCGGCCTGATAGAATTCGCGGAAACGGCCCCGCTGGGCCCGTTCGCCGCGGTAGACCTTGCCGATCTGATAGCGGCGGAAGGGAAAGGACAGCTCACTGTAGTGCAGGGCCACATACTTGGCCAGCGGTACCGTCAGATCAAAGCGCAGGCTCAGATCGGCGTCGCCCTTGGTAAAGCGGTAGATCTGTTTTTCGGTTTCGCCGCCGCCCTTGGCAAGCAGCACCTCGCTGGCCTCGATGACGGGTGTATCCAGCGGCGTGAAGCCGTAAAGCGCGTAGGTATGGCGCAGGATCTCCATCATGCGCTCCATCTGCTGCTGCGGCGCGGGCAGCAGCTCCATAAAGCCGGAAAGCGTGCGGGGTTTCAATCGTTCCATGGTATCGACCTTTCTTTTTGTATAGTCAGGGAGGGATCGCTGCGGAGAACGGGCGGGCCTGGGATCGCTTGCAAAATTACCGGCAGCACACGGAAAAAACGCACACTGAGGCCGTTTTTTAAAAACAAACGCTCTCATCCCAGACCATGGGACGAGAGCGTGATGTGACTCAACACTTCGTGGTGCCACCCAATTTCGGCCGACAGGCCCTTTTATCTCCTGTTACGGGGAGAGTGCCGTGAATGTTTCCATTCCCACTCGAAAGCTGTCTTCCGCCGACTGCCGCAAGATGCTTTCAGCCAAGGCATCTCTCTCTGTATCGGTGTTGTCGCCGTACTCCTGCTTTTTCAGCGCGGTTGTATCCATATGGTGCTATTTTATGCAATTTTTGCGCAAAAGTCAAGCGGTGAAGGGTTTTGTTTTGGGGTTGACGATGTCGCGCCAGTCGAGGTCGCCGCGGGCCAGACCCAGTACCAGCATTTCGGCGGTGGCCACATTGCTGGCGAAGGGAATATTGTTCTGATCGCAGAGGCGGGAGATGTAGGTGATGCCGCCGTCGGGCTCTTTGCTGTTGGGGTCGCTGAAGCAAAGAACCATATCGATTTCATTGTAGGCGATGCGGGCGCCGATCTGCTGACCGCCGCCGTGGGCATAGGACAAAAACCGGTGGATCTTCAGCCCGGTGGCTTCCGCAACCAGCTGTCCCGTGGTGCTGGTGGCGCAGATGGTGTGTTTGGCCAGAATGCCGCAGTAAGCGGTGCAGAACTGAACCATTAGTTCCTTTTTATTGTCGTGGGCCATGAGAGCGATGTTCATAATCTCTCGTCTCCTTTATAGAATTCGAATCAGCGGTTCTCTTTTCCCGGTGATGCGTTTGGCGATATTTTCGTAGGCGTGGGCGGCGTAATAATTGTACATCATGAGCGGAACGCCGCGGTTCATGCAGCAGGTGAGGTCGCTGTCCTCGGGAACCACGCCCAAAAGGGGCAGCCCGGCGGTATCAATGGCGTCGTCAATGGTGGTGTGGAGGGCCCGCAGCATTTTGCGCTGCACCCGGTTGACCACCAGATGGATGGTGCCCGCCGGAAAGCCGGATAGTTCTGTCACGGTTCTCTGCGCGTCACGCAGACTGCTGGCGTCGGTGGTGGTAACCACGATCACGCTGTCGGCGCAGAGGGTGGAGAGCTGAAAGCCGAGTCCCAGTCCGGCAGGGGAGTCCACCAGGCAGTAGTCAAACTTGTCCCGGATCAGGGATGCCAGGGCTTTCATCTGTCCTCTGGTGATCTGCAGACTCTCGGAGCTGGCCGGCGCGGTGAGAAAGTATAGGTTTTTGAATTGAGGGTGCTGCACAGCGGCGCTCTCCAGCGTACAGCGCCGCTGAATGACGTCGTTGAAATCCATCAGCGCCAGATCTGAAAGGCCCAGTGCCAGATCCAGATTTCGCAGTGAAATATCGCAGTCCATGCAGAGCGTGCGGTATCCCATGGCGGAAAGAGCCAGGCCGACATTGGCCGTCAGTGAGGTTTTCCCGGTTCCGCCTTTTCCGGAAACCACAGCTATCATTTTACCCATATTGACTCCTTGCTGTGTCAGGTCAACGGACTTTTTTTGATTTTGGCGAAAGCGCGGGGATAGGCAGCCGGAGTGGGACTGATCTTTCGGATCATGACCACCCGGTGCGTCACATCGGTGCCGGGAATGCGGTAATCGCGAACGTCGGCAATCTTGCCGCCGAGGCGGTGGATGGCGCCCTTGGCGCTCTGGATCTCTTCTTCCGTTCCGGCGGATTTCATGGCCAGAAACAGGCCGTTCACACGCACCAGCGGCAGGCACAGTTCGCACAGGACGGGCAGGGCAGCCACCGCGCGGGAAGTGGCGAGATCATAGGCTTCCCTGTGGCTCACAGCAAACTCCTCAGCCCGGGCGTGAACGCAGGCGACGCGGTTTAAATTCATAGTATCGCAGATTTCCTGCAAAAAGTCAACTCGTTTTCCCAGACTGTCCAGCAGCGTCAGATCAAAATCAGGCCCCAGAAGGTGCAGCGGCATCCCCGGAAACCCGGCGCCGGTGCCCACATCCACTACCTGTTTGCCCTGAAAATCCGTCATGGTCAGCAGAGCGGCGCAGTCCAAAAGGTGCAGCGTAGCCACGTCGTCGGGAGCGGTGATGGCTGTCAGATTCATGACCTGATTCTTTTCCAGCAGACGCCGGGAAAATTCCGTCAGCGCGGGGATGTTCTCCGTGGAAAGTCCATAAGCCGTCAAGCCTTGGCGCAGCAGCGCTTCCATACTCATTTATTCTGTTCTTTCAGCAGATCGCGAATCTCCGTGAGCAGCTCTTCCGAGGTAGGTGCTTTGGGCGCTTCGGGCGCTTCGGGTTCTTCCGCCTTGTGCCGCAGGGACATGGCCCTGTTCATGCCTTTGACCAGCAGGAACACCACGAAAGCCACCAGAATGAAGTTGATCACCGCGGAGAGCAGTGTACCGATGCCGATGGTGACAGCCGGCGTGGTTTCGGTTGCCTTGCGCAGGACAATATTCAGCATGCTCAGATCCATGCCTCCGAAAATCCAGCCGATGAAAGGCATCAGGACGTCATTGATCACGGAGGACGTGATCTTCCCAAAGGCAGTGGCCAAAATGACGCCGACGGCCATCTCCATGACATTTCCGCGGCTGGCAAACTCTTTGAATTCTTTCAGAAACTTTTTCATATCTTACACCTCAATACTATATGTTTAAAATAACACAAAATATACAATTTGACATTAATGCTTGGGCGTGATGATGCCGTTGCCGCCCATATAAGGACGCAGCGCCTGCGGGATCAGCACGGAACCGTCGGACTGCAGGTTGTTTTCCAGGAAGGCGATCAGCATTCGGGGCGGTGCCACCACGGTGTTGTTCAGGGTGTGGGGCAGGTACATTTTGCCGTCCTCTCCTTTGACGCGGATCTTCAGGCGGCGGGCCTGGGCGTCCCCCAGATTGGAACAGGAGCAGACCTCAAAGTATTTCTGCTGCCTGGGGGACCAGGCTTCAATATCGCAGGATTTGACCTTCAGGTCGGCCAGATCGCCGGAGCAGCACTCCAGCTGGCGCACGGGAATGTCCAGAGAACGGAACAGCTCCACGGAGTAACGCCACATTTGCTCGTACCACTTCATGGAATCCTCCGGCCTGCAGACCACGATCATCTCCTGTTTTTCAAACTGGTGAATGCGGTAGACGCCCCGTTCTTCGATGCCGTGCGCACCCTTCTCCTTACGGAAGCAGGGGGAGTAGGAGGTGAGAGTCTGGGGCAGCTTGTCCTCCGGCAGGATCTGGTCAATGAATTTGCCGATCATGGAGTGTTCGCTGGTGCCGATCAGATAGAGATCCTCGCCTTCAATCTTATACATCATGGCGTCCATCTCCGAAAAGCTCATCACGCCGGTGACGACATTGCCTCGGATCATAAAGGGGGGAATGCAGTAGGTAAAGCCCTTGTTGATCATAAAATCTCTGGCGTAGGCGGTGACGGCGGAGTGCAGCCGTGCAATGTCGCCCATTAGATAGTAGAAACCGTTGCCGGACACGCGGCCTGCGGCGTCCATGTCAATTCCGTCGAAGCGCTCCATGATCTCCGTGTGGTAGGGGATGGGAAAGTCAGGGGTAACAGGTTCGCCGAAACGCTGTACCTCCACGTTGCAGCTGTCGTCGGGGCCGATGGGGACCGATGGGTCGATCATCTGCGGAATCAACATCATCAGTTTGGTCAGCTTCTCACTCAGCTCGGCCTCCTGAATCTCCAACTGTGCCAGGCGATCTGCGTTTGCCTTGACCTGCGCTTTGGCTTCCTCGGCCTCCGCCATTTTGGAGGGGTCCTTTTTTGCCTGTCCCATCAGCATGCCGACTCTTTTGGAAAGGCTGTTGCGCTGGGCGCGGAGATCGTTGCCCTCGCTCTGCGCGGCGCGTTTGGCGGCGTCCAGCTGCAGGATTTCGTCTACCATTGGCAGCTTGTCGTTTTGAAATTTCTTGCGAATGTTATCTTTCACGGCGTCCGGATTTTCACGGACAAATTTTATATCCAGCACGGTTGATTTCACCTCATTGTCAAATTTTGTTTCACGTGAAACACTCAGGATCTGCGTCCCAGAGAGCCTAAGGCTTCCAACAGATCGTTCAGATCATCCAAGCCGTAATATTCCAGTTCGATGCGGCCTTTTTTGCGTCCGTTGACGATCTTACAGCCCCGCCCGATTTTGGCCCGCAGGTCCTTCTCCGCTTCTTCCACATAGTTGACGGAAACCTGGGAGGCAGGGGGAGGAGTTTCTTTTTTCTCGGCGGTCAGCTTCTTGACCAGCAATTCGGTCTGGCGGACACTGAGATCGTCCTTGACGATCAGCGCCGCCGCCTTTTCCTGCATGACCGGATTCAGCGGCAGCAGCGCGCGGGCATGACCGTTGGAAAGACGTCCGTCCTCCACCATGGCCTTGACGGGTTCACTGAGGTTCAGCAGCCGCAATGCGTTGGCCACGGCGCTGCGGGATTTGCCGACCCGCTGTGCGGCTTCTTCCTGGGTCATATGGTATTCCCCGATCAGCGCCTGATAACCGGACGCTTCTTCAATCGGATTCAGATCCTCCCGCTGCAGGTTTTCGATCATGGCCAGTTCCATGGCTTTGCGGTCATCGGCCTCAATCACGATGGCAGGGACTTCCTGCAGCCCCGCCATGCGGGCCGCGCGCCAGCGGCGTTCGCCGGCGATAATCTGGTAGTAGCCGGACGAAAGCTTCCGCACCGTCAGCGGCTGAATAATGCCGTGTTCCCGGATAGAATCGGCCAGATCGGCCAGCGAATCTGCGTCAAACTGCTTACGGGGTTGTGAGGCATAGCTTTCCACTTGGGAAATAGGGAGGAACAGGCTGTTTTTCTCCTCCTGCACGTTCATCACGTCGTCGCCCAAAAGAGCAGCTAATCCTTTCCCAAGACCTTTTGGCGAGTTACTTGCCATCGTTCGACGCTCCTTTCTTCCCATCGGGATTCTTCTTTAAAAATTCCTCTGCCAATGCCACATAGGCGTCGGCGCCGCGGCAGCTGCGATCATAGGCGGTGATCGGCTTGCCGTGACTGGGTGCTTCGGACAGGCGCACATTGCGGGGGACCACAGTGGCGAACACTTTATTCGGGAAAAAGCGTTTTACCTCCTGCGCCACCTGAATGGCCAGATTGGTACGTCCGTCGTACATGGTGAGCAGTACACCTTCAACATCCAGCGTCGGATTCATACTGCGCCGCACAATGCGCACGGTGTTCATCAGATCGCTGAGCCCTTCCAGCGCATAATATTCCCCCTGCACAGGCACAAGCAGTGTGTTGGCGGCGCAGAGCGCGTTCAGTGTCAGCAGTTCCAGCGACGGCGGACAGTCGATCAGGATAAAGTCATAGCGGTCGGCCACCTGCGCCAGAGCGTTTTTCAGCAGAAAAGCCCGGTTCTCCATATCGATCATCTCCACGCCGGCACCGGAGAGCGCCTTGCTGGAAGGAAGCACATCCCCGTAGGGCGTGGAAACAATGGCGTTTTGTGTGGCAATACCATTCATTAAAACATTATACACGCCGTCGGATACGTTTTTATCCACGCCCATTCCGGAAGTGGCGTTGGCCTGCGGATCAAAATCGCACAGCAGGACCTTCTTGCCGACAGCTGTCAGAGCCGCTGTCAGATTCACACAGGTGGTAGTTTTCCCCACACCGCCCTTTTGATTGACAATCGCAACAATTTTAGCCATGGTGACGCTCGCTTTCTCTCAGAACTCTTTTGATTTAGTATAACACAAAAGAGGCGCGATTCAATAGAAAATCAGAGAAAGAGGTCAAAAAGATGTTTCACGTGAAACACCGGCAGGGCTCAAAAGCACCCGCCGGCGAAATCAGTGGGAGTCAACAGACGGCATTGTTTCACGTGAAACAGCAGAAGGAGAACCGTTCAAAAGGATCATGCCGTTCAACGGAGGAAGAGAAAGACGCAGCAGCCCATCCTTGGCAAAAAACTGCTGATGCGTCAGTGCATCGGTAAAAAGCGCCTCCGGCAAGAGCAGAGAGAATTCCAGAGCGGTGCTGCCTGCATTGACGGCCATCAGGACCAATTCGTCCCCTGACCGGCGCGCGAACGCAAGGCCGGACCCTTCCGCCCAGAGATAAGAGAGTTCACCGTGCCGCAAGGCGGCGCTGCGGCTCCGCAAGGCGCCCAACTGCCGGAAAAAGCTCTGCAGGTCAAGATTTTCATGGCCCCAGGGGAAGGTACCGCGGTTCAGAGGATCTTCAAATCCCTCCATACCGGCCTCATCACCGTAAAAAACAGTAGGGGAACCGGGAAAAGTAAAAAGAATCATCGCGGCCAGACGCAGGCGCTGCAGGCCCAGCTGGTACTCATCCTCCCGCAGGCGGTAGGAAGCCCGCGCTTCCTTGGTGTTGAGATCTGTGTGCGCGGAAAGCCCCAGCAGCGTCAGGATACGGGGCGTATCGTGTGTGCCCAGCATGTTCATCGCCGAATAGAAAGCGGACGGCGGATAATTTTCCCGCAGCGTTTCCATGGACTCGCGGAAAACAGAAGCGTCGCCGCCGGTAAGATACTGCAGAACGGCCGTGCGGAAAGGATAGTTCATCAGACCGTGGGTTTCCCGGCCCAGCAAATAGCGGCGGCGCTGGCTGTAAGCGATCTTGTTGGAGCCGTCCTCCCACACCTCGCCCAGCAGCAGGCTGTCGCTCTTTTCCTCCTCCATGACGCTGCGGATTTTAGCAATAAACCAGTCCGGCAGCTCATCCGCCACGTCCAGCCGCCAGCCGGAAGCGCCGCGGCGCAGCCAGTGTCGGATAACGGAGTCCTCGCCATCCACAATATAGTTGACATAATCAGGGTTGGTTTCCTCCACGGCGGGAAGAGTCCGGACGCCCCACCAGGCATCGTAGCTGTCCGGCCAATGGGTGAAGCGATACCAGGAATAGTAGGGAGAGTCCTGACTCTGCACGGCTCCCACGGAATGATAAAAGCCGTCGGCATTGAAGTAGCGGCTGACGCTGCCTGTATGGTTAAAGACGCCGTCCAGCACCACGCGCATATGGCGCTTCTCCGCCTCACGGCAGAGCAGGGAAAAGTCCTCCTCCGTTCCCAGCATGGGATCGATGCGCAGATAATCCGCCGTATTGTAGCGATGATTGGAGGCGGATTCAAAAATAGGGCAGAAGTACAGCGTGGTGACGCAAAGACTCTGGAGATAGTCCAGCTTGGATGTAATGCCGGCCAGGCTGCCGCCGAAAAAGTCGTTGTTGCGAATTTCACCGTGGGCATCCGGCAGGTAGTCGGGGGTATCCGCCCAGTTCTGATGTACCTTGCGTCCACCGACCAGACCCGCCGCATCCGGAACGGAAAGGCGGCAGAAGCGGTCGGGGAAAATCTGATAGGTCACGCCCTCGCCAAACCAGGTGGGTACGGCGCGAGTATTGTCATAGACGGTCAACTGCCAACGCTGAAGCGCCTGCTCCTGGCAGTAACCGCTTTTGCCGTACCAGCAGCAGGAGCTGTCGTCCCGGGTAAAGAGAAATCCGTACCAGATCAGCTCTGGTACGGCTGGCGCAGAAAAAGTACCGGAAAAAACAAGACAGCCATCTTCTTCACCTTTCAGCGGCAGAGAAACAGACATATTGTGATTTGAAAATTCGTGAAAAGCAAGCAGAGAACAAGATGTAAAGTGTTCCTGCTTGTCAGCACGAAGAGTAAATTGAACTGGCGTACCGCAGGGAACGGCGCCGAAAGGGGATTTGCAGCGCAAATCGCGGGATGAAAAAACCACTGGGACAGGCTCCTTCCTTATTTCAAAAGGGTATTTTCGCCGACGATGGCGGTACCGATCTCCGTTTTGGAGAAGTAGCTGTTTAGAATTTCCACGGCGGTAGAGGCCAGAGCCGCGCCGGCATCGCCCTTCTCAATGACGATGGCGACGGCGATTTGAGGCTTGTCATAAGGGGCAAAGGCCACGAACACGCCGTTGTTGTTGGTGCCGCCGGTCTGCGCCGTACCGGTCTTGGCGGCCGCGTCCACCACACAGTTGGAAAAGTAAGTGGACAGACTGCCGGTGGTCAGATCGTGCATGCCGGAGAGGACCGCCTGCAGATTCTGAGGGCTGATTTCGATCGTGTTGGTCGGTGTTTCGTCATAGGTATAGACCAGATCGGAGTTGTCATAGGACTTGACGTTTTTGAGCAGATGCGCGTTGTAATGCGCGCCGCCGCCGGCCAGTGTGGCGATATAATTGGCCAGCTGCAGGGGAGTGAACAGGTTATAGGACTGGCCGATAGCCGCTGTCAGGGTCTGACCGTCCGTCCACTCCAGATCGTTGGCCTCGGCGTATTCGGGTGAAGCCAGAGAACCGCTGGAATCGCCGATTTCGATACCGGTGGATTTGCCCAGACCGAACTGCGAGGCGTAGTCGTCGATGTTGGCGATGCCGGTCAGGCGGCCGACCTCATAGAAGAAATAGTTGCATGAAACCGTGATGGCCTGTGTCACATTGACAAGACCGTGGGTACCGCCGGTGGAGCTGTAGATCCAGCAGGTAGGCTGGGGACTGGAATAATAGGTATAAATGCCCTTGTCCAGTATTTTGGTGCTGGTGGTAATGGTGCCGGTCTGCAGCGCGGCCACCGCCGTGCATGGCTTGAAGGTGGAACCGGGCGCGTAAGTGCCGTCGGTGGCGCGGTTGAACATGGGCAGCGCCGGATTGCTGATGAGCGTTTCATAGTCCTGGTCAAAGGTGGCCAGATTGTAAGTGGGGTAGGAAGCCAGCGCCAGGATCTCTCCGCTGCCGACGCCCACCACGGCGGCGCCGCCGCCGCGTTGGATACCGTCGTTGGCGGTCATTTCGCTGATACGTTTGGCCAGCGCGTCCTCCACGGCCTTCTGCAGATCCACATCAATGGTCAGAGCCACCGTATTGCCGGGTTCCGGGTCCTTGACGTACAGCTCGCCGGTGGTTTTTCCCTCGCTGTTGGTGGTGATCAGACGGGTGCCTGCCTTGCCGTGCAGATACTGCTCAAAGGCCTTTTCCACGCCGTCTTTGCCCACCAGAGCATCCATGGAATAGCCCTGTTTGGCCAGATCCGCATATTCCTCTTCCCAGATACGGCCGATGCGGCCCAGAATATGAGCGGCATAGGTGGTCTGGTACTCCCGCGCGCTGGAGGTGCCGGTAACGGCGCCCAGATAGTTGCCGTCGGCGATCTGGGAGATCAGCTCCACGCTGATGTCGTCGGCCAGCACGTAGGAATCGGGGCTGTCCAGAAGCTTGCGGACGGCCAATTCGTAGCGGATGCCCAGGATCAGCCTGGCGTCCGTATCAGAATAAGAGGCGTCGATCCCGAAGTTGGCCCGCATTTTATCCACCATTTCCGGTGCCGACAGCAGGGAAATGGAAAACTCACGGTCCTTGGCGTACTTTTGGAAATAAGATACCTGTGAATCGCTGGAGGTTTCCAACTGATAGATAAAGGGCGCCGAGGCGCTGATGGGCAGGTTATCCGTCCAGTTGACGCCGTTGGCCTGGCACAGATGCAGCAATCGCAGGATGGCGGCGTTGGTGGAGGCGTTGTCGTTAAAGACGGAGGCGTCAAAGCTAAGGGTGTAGGTAATGCGGTTGGAAACCAGCACCTTGCCGTTGCGGTCGGTCAAAAGGCCGCGGGAAGCCTGTACCGTTTCCGTTTTGGCAGTACTGGTAATGGATTTGGCCAGATACTCGTCGCCATGGACGATCTGCGTTTTATACAAAACCACGACGAAGGTCATCAGCAGGACGCCCAGAAAAACGGCCAGAAAGATCAGGCGTGCTTTAAAGGTGCGGGGCGTATGCGGTGTTTGGAGTACTTTCAAAGGAACCCCTCCTTTCACATGGGGGAATCAGTCCGGCCTGGTCTTGCGGAAAATGCGGAAGAACAGCAGATATAACAGGGGGGACAAAACCATGGACACCAGCATCTCCCGCCCCATAAGGTTCAAAACGCCCATGGAGGAAGCGATGCTGCGGTAAGTATAGATCACTGTGTAAAAAAGCTGCGTCAGCAGAAGGGAAACGGCAGAAACCACCAATGTGCAGAGAAACCCCGGTGCGATGAGATTTTTGGCGATCAGCGAAGTGATCAAAGCAATCACCACAAAATCCAGCGTAAAAAAACAGGGAACAGGAGCCTGTATGGTGATATCGCACAGCACCCCGAAAATAAGCCCGAAGGTGTAGCCGCCTTGCGTTCCCTCATAGGCGGCAATGATGCCCACCAGCATGGGAAGCAGGAAAGGATGCACGGACAGGACGCGGATATAGTTGAGGACAAGACTCTGCACAAGGACCACGGCCAATACGGCGCCGCCGTACATGGCCCACTTGTAAGTGAGATCGCGCCTGCTCATAGAACCTCCTTTCAGGACGGAACGGTCATTTGACCACTTCAAAATTGGTAATGACAAAGACCTCGGTCAAAGAATTAAGATTTACCTTGGGATCTATGATGGCATACTGGGAAAGGCCGGAGTCATCGGTTTTGACCTCGCCCACGGAGCCGATCACAAGGCCGGAAGGATAATAGCCGCCGAGGCCGGACGTGACGATCAGATCGCCGTTGATCAGTGTTTCCTGATTGGACAGATAGTTCAGCCGCAGTTGCCCGGTTCCCAGGAGCGACAGATCACCTGCCGCCACGCCCACCTCGTTGGTGCGGAACACCAGCGCGCCCAGATGGGAAGAGGGGTCCAGAACGGTAGTGACCGTACACCAGTTCAGGCCAACCTGCGTGACGACGCCCACCACATAGCCCTCGGCGTTGATGACGCAGTCGTTGACCGCCACGTCCTGATCGGAGCCCTTGCCCAGCGTCAGCGTAGAAGCCCAGTTGGAGGCGCTGCGCTCAATGATGGTAGCGGATTCATAGGAGAAGTCGTGCCGCTGCTGCCGCAAATTGAGGAGCGTCCGCAGCCGCGCATTTTCCTCGCTGTCGGCCTTGGACTGCCGGATGTCCTCCTCCATTTCGGCGATCTGCTTTTTCAGCGCTTCGTTTTCCGCCTGAAGCGTATCGATCTGGGTAAAATGTTCGCTGATGCCGGAAACCCAGCCGCTGACGGCAGATGCTCCGGCGCGGAAGGGGTAAGTGACGACCCCGGCTGCATTGCTCAGAAAGCTGGAACCGGAGCTGAACGCCGACAGCACGCACAGCATCACCGCGATGATGACCGTGGCGAAAAGAAGCCATATGCCGTTTTTGTTGAAAAAGTTCTTCATACTTCTTCCTCATTAAAGAATGTAACGCCGAAGTCCTGCAGCATTCGGCTCAAGCGCAGTATCGGCAGCCCCATGACGTTGAAGAAATCACCCTCGATGCGTTCCACCAAAAGGGCCCCAAGGCCCTGGACGCCGTAAGCGCCCGCCTTGTCCATCGGTTCGCCGGTGCGGATGTAAGCGCGCAGCTCGCTCTCGGCTGCGGTGCGGAAAAAGACGTCGGTAGACTCTGCCTGCGTCAGAAACCGGCCGCCCTGCTGCACGGTGACACCGGTGCAGACGGTGTGTTTCCGCCCGGAAAGCGCCGTCAGCATGGCAAGTGCGTCCGCCTCATCCCGGGGTTTTCCCAGGCGGCGGTCGTCCAGAAACACCATGGTGTCGGCCGTAATGACAATCTCCTCCGCGCGCACCAGCGGGCGTGCGGCTTCCGCCTTTTTGCGGGAGATATAGGACACGGTATCGGGCGGCGTCAGAGAGGCCGGATACCGTTCGTCGGCATGGGGATCGATCACGGAGAAATGCTTCAGACCCATTCGGCGCAGCAATTCCTGCCTGCGGGGCGACTGAGAAGCCAGTACGATGTGTGCCATAGCGGTATCCCTCACTTGCCCGTGGACCCGAAGCCGCCGGCGCCGCGCTGGGTGTCGTCCAGCTCCGCCACGACCGTCAGATCAGGCTGCACCACCGGCACCACCATCAGCTGGGCGATCCGGTCGCCGGGATTGACAACGTAATCCTCTCCGGAGGTATTCAGCAGGCCCACCCCGATCTCACCGCGGTAGTCGCTGTCAATGACGCCCACGCCGTTGGCCAGACAGATGCCTTTTTTGATGCCCAGCCCGCTGCGGGCAAAGATCAGCGCCACATAGGAGCTGGACGGCAGCGCAATAGCGATGCCGGTGGGGATCATCCGCCGTTCACCGGCCGGCAGTACCGCCGGCGCATCCAGACACGCGCAAAGGTCCATGGCAGCGGCGCCATCCGTGGCAAAACGGGGCAGCGGAAAGTCAGTCCCCATCCGGGGCGACACAGCTTTTACTCGTAATTCCATAGGTTCTCCTGTCAATAATTGATAATAAAAAGTATAATAATATAAAAATATTACGGATTGTTTTCAAATGATGGGAGGATCTCAGTCCACACCGCGATAGAAAAGGCCGCGCGTCACATCATCCGGGGCAAAATGATTTTCCCCCAGATAGCGGCGAAAGACCCGGACGCACATCTCGGGCGACTCGACGGTGAAGCGCAGGCGGGCATAGGTGAGGCCCGCTTCCCGGTAGTCCGGGCGGTCAGCCAGAAAAAGCGTCTTGCTGTTTTCCACTTCGGTGCGGCAGCCGTAGGCTGACAGCAGGGGAAAACGGGCGCCGGTGCGATCGGTCAGCACATTTTGCTCCCGGCAGCGGCAATCGCCGGTGCCGTTGCGGATCAGGCAGTTTTCCGTCAGCATCAGCGGCAGCCGGCCGTAGACGACAGCCTCACAGGGAAGGGGCTTGTTCAGATCGCGGATCTGCGCGCCTCGCAGCTCGAAGGAAACCGTGGCGCTGTCCAGTCCCAGTTCCTTGAGAAAGGCCAGAGATCGGGAGTTGAATATATTCAGACCGAGGTCGCCGCGGCGGACGAGGGGCAGATCCTCCACAAGCGGGAAATGTCCCAGATTGCCCAGCGCCACATCGGATAGACCGGGGGTCTGGGCAAGCTGCCGGCGAAAGGCGGTTTCATCCGCCGTGCGGAAAATTCGGGGCAGGACGGCGCAAAAGCGCGTTTTTCCGGCGTAAGGCGTCAGATCCACCTGTGCGAGCCATTCCAGCGGCAGGTAGACGATGGCGGGGCCGCAGCCGATCAGTTCCGGCGTCAGCTGTTCCGGAGCCGCCAGCGAACAGGTGAAAAGCGGCGGTGTTTTGGGGCCGGGCTCCGTCTGCACGAAGGGCGTTTCGGCCAGCTGACGGCGTGCCGGCACGGCCGTGCGCTGTGCGGCAAGCGCATCCAGCGCCGCCCGGCGCAGGGCGTTGACGGAAGAGGCGGACAGGGACAGCCCTGCGTCCACCGAAACAGAAACCAAAGAGGCGGAAAAAGCTGTTCCGCCGGTCTTTTCCAGCCGCGCCTGCAGTTCTCCGGCGGTCATCTCCCGGCTGCGGGCAGCTTCGGGGGTGTCGCCGGTGACGGTGACGGCGTGACCGTCGCTGTCCGCCGCCGTCAGCACGGCGGGCTGCCCGGCGTGCACCTGACAGTCGAAACGGGCGGGCACCCGCCGCCGGTTTTCCTTTTCATAGGCAGCCCGCGCCGCCGCAAACAGCTCCTTTGGTTCAGGCGCGTTTTCCGGCCGGGTGCCGAACATGCCGGTGCCTTTTTTGCCCCGGTAGTACCAGTCCGTAAAACCGCTGCGGGAAAAGGCTTCGGTAAGCTGACGGGTTTCTTCGGCGGTGGGAGAGCGCTTCTCCCGCAAAAGCCGGGCGTAAATATCCGTTACCACCGCCACATACTCCGGCCGCTTCATCCGGCCCTCCAGCTTGAGGCAGGCCACGCCCATGGCGTCCAGTTCTTTGAGATAAGCGGAGAGATTGGCGTCTTTCAGGCTCAGCGGATAGCCGTGAGGACCGCCGTTGACGCCGTAGGACAGACGACAGGGCTGCGCGCAGGTGCCCCGGTTGCCGCTGCGGCCGCCGATCATGGCGCTGAGGGCGCATTGTCCCGAATAGCACATACACAAAGCGCCGTGGACAAAGACTTCGATTTCGGCAGGACATCCCCGACAGATCTCGGCGATCTCCTCTCCGGACAGCTCCCGGGCCAGCACGACGCGCTCTGCGCCCAGGCGGGCGGCGGTATTGGCTCCGCCCAGGGTATGCAGACTCATCTGCGTGCTGGCATGGACAGGCATATCCGGCACGGTTTCTTTCAAAAGGGACCATACGCCCCAGTCCTGCACCAGCACGGCGTCCACGCCGATGGAGCTGGCGAACCGGGCGTCGTCCGCGGCGGCGGGAAGCTCCCGGTCGGTCAGAAGCGTGTTCAGCGTCAGATAGACCCGCACACCCCGCAAATGGCAATAGTTCACTGCTTCCCGAAATTCCTCCCGGGAAAAGTTTTTGGCATTGCGCCGGGCGTTAAAGGCGCCAAAGCCCATATAGACGGCATCGGCGCCGCTTTGTACGGCAGCCGTCAGAGAATCCCGGCTGCCGGCCGGTGCGAGAAGTTCTGTCATTTATTTCTTGTTCTGCGCCTTAAAAAGCTCCCGTTTTACTTCGGAAAGCTCATTTTTTGCTTTGGTGGCTTCATCGAGATAAGCCTTGAGCTGGTGACGCAGGTTTTCGGCGGTTTCCTGTGCCTTGAACAGTTCGTCGGTAATATTGGCTGCCGTCAAAACGGCGGCGTCCGTCCGGCCCACGTGGGAAGAAGAGAGAATTGCGTTCATTCTGTCGTTCACATAAGCGCCCACTTTTTCCATGTATACGGCGCTTTCATCCGCCACGAAGTTGTAATCCTCGCCGCAAATACTGATCGTCATTCGGTTTGCCATAATACCCTCCTGCAATATATGAAAAGTCACTTGCCGATTACCACATAAATATACATTATTTATTATAGCACAATTACAGGCGGGGTAAATGAGTTTCTGCCTAAATTTACAAATTTATAAAAACCTGCAACCCCTGCTTTACGAAAGAGGAGTTTTCGTGTAGAATAAGGGCAAATAAAGGGGAAGGAGCGTGTCGGATGAGCGGCTATATTCTGCATGAAGAAAAAGACGACCTGGTGCTGCCCGCCGAAAAAGCGGACCGTCTGCTCAACCGCGGGGACGGTGACGCCGCGCTTTTGTACCTGTGCCTGCTGCGGCTCAACGGAGGGATTGCGCCGCAGGAGCTGATGAAGCGTCTGGGCTGGAGCGAGCTGCGTCTGGCCAACGGGGAGCGGACGCTGCAGGAGATCGGGCTTTTGCAGCGCCGCGCCGAAAGCCTGCCGCCGGAGCGGGCGGAGGAGCGGCCGGAATACTCCCGGACAGAGCTGGCGGATATGCTGGAGGGGGACGCCGGCTTTCGGATGCTGGTGCCCCAGGTGGAGCAGAAGCTGGGCAAAGAGATGAAAACAGCCGACCTGCAGATTCTGGCGGGACTTTATGACAATCTGGGTCTGCCCGCGGATGTGATCTTTCTTCTCGTGAACCACTGTCTGGAGCGGTCGGAGAACCGGTACGGACCCGGCAGGCGCCCCACGCTGCGGCAGATCGAAAAAGAGGGGTATTACTGGGCCCGGCTGGAGCTTTTCACGCAGGAGGCGGCGTCGGCCTATCTGAAGCAGTATCATGTCAAGCAGAGCCGGTTTGCCCAGTACATGCAGGTCTTGCAGCTGGGTTCCCGGCCGCCGGTGGAGAGCGAAGAGAAGTACATCAGCGACTGGATCGACAAGGGTTTTACGTCGGAAGCGGTGGCCATGGCCTACGACAAGACGGTGTTCTACAAGAAGGAACTGAACTGGCGGTATCTCAACGGTATTCTGCGCCGCTGGGATGAAAGCGGCTGCCACACGGCGGAGGAGATCGCGCGGCTGGACGCGCCCCGCACCAGGAATCCGGCTGCGTCGCCTGCCGGACAGGGGAAAAACGAATGGATGAAGAAATACATCAAGCGGTAGGGAGGGATCGTCATGGCCTATGACGGCAAGATCATGCGCCGGGCACTGGCGCGGTATGAAGAAGACAAGCAGCGCCGTCAGGAGAGCTGTCAGGCCCGCCGCCGCGCCGTTTATGCCCGTGTTCCCCGCATCGGGGAGATCGAGCGGGAACTGCAGGGCACCATGTCCCGCATCATTGCCTCCGCCCTGAAGCGGGGCACCGATCCGGTGCCTGCCATCCGGGTGATCCGGGACCGAAATCTGGATTTGCAGCGGGAGCGGGCGGAGCTTTTGACGCAGCACGGCTATCCCCTGGATTATCTGGAGGAAAAGCCCAACTGTCCCCTCTGCGGGGACAGCGGCTACCGGCAGGGCGCCCCCTGCCGCTGCTTGCAGGAATACTATGCCCAGGAACAGATCAGGGAGCTTTCCCGTCTGCTGGATATGGGCAAGCAGAGCTTTGACACCTTTGATTTCAAATGGTACTCCGACCGTATTTTCCCGGATCAGGAGGTTTCGCCCCGGAGCAATATGGAGCACAACTTTGACGAATGCCGGGATTACGCCTATCAGTTCGGTCCCAGAAGCGGCAACCTGCTGCTGTGCGGCGAGCCGGGTCTTGGCAAGACATTCCTCTCCGCCTGCATCGCGCGGGTGGTGAGCGAGGCCGGTTTTTCCGTGGTCTATGACACCGCCGCCCATATTTTCACCCAGTTTGAAAACGCCAAATTCCACCGGGAGAGCGACTATGACGCCGACCCGGAGTCGGACGTGAACCGCTGCCTCCAGTGCGACCTGCTGATCATGGACGATCTGGGCACGGAGATGACCACCGCCTTTGTGCAGAGCACACTGTACCAGATCATTAACACCCGCCTTTTGACGGGGAAAAAGACCATCATCAACAGCAATCTGAATCCCGATCAGATCGGCGTCCGCTATTCGGCCCAGATTCTCTCCCGTGTGGAGGGTGAATACGAGATCCTGCCTTTTTTCGGGGAGGATATCCGGAAGCTGAAACGGGAGCAGATGTAAAAAAGAATCCGGACAGTCAAAAAGGAAGCCATGCAGAGCATGGCTTCCTTTTTATTGTTATCAGGCTTGGTGTCAGCCCATGTTGTACTGGGAAGGCTCGATGCGGCCGGCCGTGATGCCGTAGGAGGCGCACAGGCCCTGGAATTCCTGAGAGCCGCAGAAGCCGTCGAAGACTGTGGCGCGGGTGCTGGTGCCGGAGGTGATGTCGCTCACCCAGCCCTTGACCTCGTCGGCGCCGGGCTGTCGGTTGAGCAGCACGGTGTAGAGGAGCTTGACGTAGTCCTCATTGGAGAGCTTCTTGTTGAGCAGCTCCGTGCTGGAGAAGAACCCGGCGGCGGCCTGCGCGCCGGTAATCGCCTGCGCCTGCAGGTTGCTGACCCAGTTTTTCAGTCCGTCTGCGTCGGGATCGCGGCTCAGGCAGATCTTGTAGAGGCGTGTGACGAAGGCGTGAATCTCGCCCATGTCGTAATCGGAGGGCTCGATGCGGCCGGCGGTGATGCCGTAAGAGGCGCACAGGCCCTTGAATTCCTGGGAACCGCAGAAGCCGTCAAAGACCTGAGCGCGGGTATTGGTGCGGTTGTTGATGGTATCGCTCCAGTTCTTGACCTCGTCGGCGCTGGGATCGCGATTGAGCAACACCTTGTAAAGGGTGGTGACGAACTGCTCGACGGTGGGATTCTTGGCCAGATACTCGTCGCTGGCGAAGAAGCCGGCGGCGGCCTCGGCGCCGGTGACGGCGCCCGCCTTGAGGTTGCTGGTCCAGTTGGCAAGACCGGCAGCGTCGGGATCACGGCTCAGGCAGGTCTTGTAAAGGCGCGTCACAAAGGCATGGATCTCCGTCAGATCCTCACCCATGTTGTACTGGGAAGGATCGATGCGCCCGGCGGTAATGCCGTAGGCGGTGCAGAGCTTCTGGAATTCCTGAGAACCGCAAAAGCCGTCAAAGACCTGAGCGCGGGTGCTGGCGCCGGATGTAATGTCGCTTACCCAGCCGTTCGCCTCGGTGCCCGCGGGCGCGCGCCCCAGCAGAACGTTGTAAAGCGTGGTGACGAACGCCTGATTGGTGTGATCCACATTCTGGTATTCCTTGCTGGTAAAGAAGCCCGCAGCGGCCTCGGCGCCGGTAATGGCGCCTGCCCTCAGGTTCTTGGTCCAGTTGGTCATGCCGTCGGCGTCGGGTGCGCGGCCCAGACACGTCAAATAGAGCCGTCTGACGAAGGCCCGCACGGAGGTGGGATCTTCGCCCATGTCGTAGGCGGAGGCGGTGATGCTGCCCGGCGTGATCCCGTAGCTGGTATAGAGCGTGTTGAATTCCTGCGAGGCGCAGATAGATGCAAAGACGTCCGAACGCGTCATGACGCCGGAGGAAAGCTGCCCGACCCAGGAGCTGATCTCGCTTGCGCCGGGCTGACGGTTCAGCAGGGCGCTGAAGAGGGCGGTGACGAACTGCGTGTCGGTGTGAGCACAGTTGAGATACTCGGCGCACGAGAAGAAGTAGGCGCCGGCGCTGGCGGCGGTGTCGCCGCCGGTGGCAATGCTGTTGGACCATGCGGCCAGTCCGCCGCTGTCGGGTGTGCGATCCAGACACGTCTGGTACAGCCGCGTGACGTAGGCGGAAATATTGCTGGCGGGGCTGAACGTATAGTGGGCATAGATCATCTGATTGTATGCCGAGGGAGCCACCGTGGAGTCGGTAACGGCGGTGCCGCCCACAGGCGAGGTATACCAGCCGTCGAAGGTGTAGCCTGTTTTTTCCGGAGTGGGCAGTGTGCCGTAAGCCGCGCCGGGCGTCACCCGCCGGTAGACGGTGCTGCAGGAGCCGCCCGCAGTATTGAAGATCAGATTGCAGGTTCCGGTGTCATGGCCGTCCGGCACCACATGGAACACGCTTGTGTATTGATAATGAGAATCGGCGGCAGACCCAGTGTCATAGGCGTCCACTTGGTAGGTGTAGCTGCCCGGTTGCAGCTGCGAGATGGTAACGGCACTGTCCAGATCAGCCAGATTGAAACTCCTTGCGTTCGGCTGCCGGGTGGGTATGGGGTCATCAAGTTCCTGCTTGCCGGTGCTGTTGTTGATGATGGAGATGGTCACTTCGCTGATGGGGAACGTGCTGCTCAGCGTGCCGCGGATGGGAAAACCGCAGCCCTGCAGCAGGTAGGAGGACGCGGTGGGATAAGTGGCGCCGGACAGCCGCCAGTCGGAAGCCGACGGCGTCAGCGTCCATACGGAGCCGGTGGAGCCGCCGGAGAAAGAACTGCCGGAGAGAACCAAATAAGATCCGGTAGCCTTGCAGCGCAGGGTATAGCCGCTGCCGCTGGCGGCAATTTCCCACATCTGATCATCGGAAGCGGCGGGAGAATTCAAATTGACGCCGGTGCCGGAACCGCTGCCGGCAAGGCGCCGCTCACTGCCGTTCACTGTGGTAAGCGTGTAGTAGCCGCTGGCAAAATAGTTCAGACGGAAGGTCAGCTGGGCGCCATTGAGGGAAATGGTGTAGATGCCCTGCGGCACAGGAGCGTCGGTAAAGCCGTAGTTGGCCAGCATCTGCTGGGCGTCGGCGACTTCCTTGATCCGCAGCCGCTGATAGACGCCCACCTGCACGCCGGAGGAATTGCCGGAGTAGTAGGCCAGAGAGCTGCCGCTGATGCTGAATTCAATAGCGATATCGCTGCTGATCACGTTGGTGCGGGGCGCGCCCACGGCACCGCTTTCGGCGTAAATCGCGTCGATGAGCGTGGCCTCGTCCTGATTGGCGAAGCCGCCCAGAGAGTTAAAGGCGCTGGTGATCACTTCCTTGGCGCCGCCGGTGCCGTGCTGCACGGAGCGGGACCAGAAGACGTTGCGCAGGGCGATGCTGTAATTGTCCATGGAGAAGCCGGGGACGCTGCTTTCGATGGCGGACACGATGGGATCGTAGTAGCGCATTCTGATAAAGTCGCGCTGTGCCTGCCAGAAAATGCCCCGGTCGCCGCCGTAAACGGTGCCGTCCTGGGCCAGAGCGGTCCATACGCGGTCAAAGTTGGCGTCGTATGTACTGTTGTCGGCGGTGTAAGCCGTCTGCAGCTGCGTGCCGATGTCCACATAGGAAGCCTGGGAGGTCTGCTGGATGCACCAGGAAAAAAAGTTCTTGGGAATATCAAATTTACTGGCCAGCTGATAGGTGCCGTAGGATTTTCCGCCCAGATCGCCCGAGCCGCTGGAGATGGCGCCGGGTTTTCCGTTGGATTCGTAAGCACTGCTGAGCGTGCCCAGCAGCGCGGCTTCCTGAGCGCTGACCGTGGATGCGGAAGCATGTACCCAGATGGCGCCGGGGACAGCTGTCATCACCAGGCTGACGCACACAAAAAAAGCACCTATTTTCTTCCATAATTTTCTGCTGTTGTTCATAAAGCTCCTCAACTCCGCATGATACCTGAACTTCCTGTACGATTTTACAAATTATAACATAAGTTTACCATAAAAGTCTACCTTTGCCAAAAAGAAATAATTTCCAAAAAAGCGGTGTCGTCGTGCGGCTGTTTGATGTGCAATTACAAGGCCGCCGCATTCCTGAAACGGTGCGGCCGACGGCGTTGCTGCAGCGGTGCCGGCCGTTGAAGCTGGCAGGGAATTTCCCGACAGCGCCACAGGACATAAAACGATATACCACGAAAAACGCAACAATTTCTGTTTTTCACTTTAAACGGCGAAAGTGCCGTAAAAACCGGGAAACGGCGGAAAAATTCCGCTGAAATCGAAAAATTTTATGGGGATTTTCACAACGAAAGGAGGATCTTTATGGTGATAATAACCGAACTTTTTTTGAAGGCCCGTTTTTCATTGACGGACGGATTTGAGAACTTTATAATAGAAAACGAAAATACGCAGGCAGGGTGCTGTCCGTATTTGAAAGAGGAGATTTCAGATGAAAGTATTAGTCATCAATCCGGGTGCGACGTCCACAAAAGTGGCTGTTTTTGATGAAGAAACGCAGCTTTTCAAAGAAGGGATCGACCACTCTGCGGAAGAACTGGATCGGTTTGAGCATGTGATCGACCAGGCGGAGTACCGCAAACAAACGATATTAAAGACCGTTGCGAAGGCCGGCTTTCAACTGACGGATTTTGACGCCGTCTGCGGCAGAGGCGGCCTGTATCATGCCATTCCGTCGGGCACTTACCGTGTCAACGACAAGGTGATGCACGATGTGGAAACGGCGCCTTACGGGGAGCATCCGTCCAATCTGGGCGCCTATCTGGCCAAAGAGATCGGCGACATGGTGGGGATCCCCTCCTTTTTTGTGGACCCCGTCTGCGTGGATGAGATGACGGAGGTGGCGCATTACACCGGGTTTGCGGAGTTCCGGCGGCTGTGCATGTTTCATGCGCTCAACCAGAAGAGCATCGCCCGCAAGGCGGCCAAACAGCTGGGCAAGACGTATGAGCAGGCCCATCTCATCGTTTGCCACCTGGGCGGCGGCGTGTCCGTGGCAGCTCACGACTGCGGCCGCGTGGTGGATGTCTTCAATGTAAAGGACGAAGGCTCCATGGGCATGGATCGCGGCGGCAGTCTGCCGGTGAACCAGCTCATTGACTACTGCTTTTCGGGCCTGAGCAAGGCGGAAGTCAAGAAGAACCTGGGCCGTCGGGCGGGTATGTTCTCCTATCTGGGCACCACGGATTTCCGGGTGGTGTGCGCCAGTGTGGCGGCAGGCGATGCCAAGGCCAGGGAAGCGTATCAGGCGCTGGTGTATCAGCTGGCCAAGGACGTGGGCGCCATGGCGGCGGTGCTGAAATTTGATGTAGACGCCATTGTTTACACCGGCGGCATGGCCTACGACGAGGATTTCTGCAATGACATTTCCGCCTATGTGGGAAAGATCGCGCCGGTGCTGCGTCTGCCGGGCGAAGAGGAGATGCGCTCTCTGGCGGAGGGCGCGCTGCGGGTGCTGCACGGCGAGGAAGCCCGCACGTATGATTGATTTCAACGAGGAATTGAAATAAAAATTTGGAAAGGTGGAGTTTTTAATGAAACATTTGATGTCCGGCAATGAAGCCACCGCGCGCGGCGTCTATGAAGCCGGTATCAAGGTCTGTTCCGCTTATCCCGGAACACCCAGCACCGAGATTTTGGAGAACATCCCTCAGTATAAGGATGATGTGTATTGCGAGTGGGCGCCCAATGAGAAGGTTGCCACCGAAGTGGCCTACGGCGCTTCTCTGGCCGGCTCCCGCGCGTTCTGCACCATGAAGATGGTAGGTATGAACGTGGCGGCCGATCCTCTGTTCACGGCCGGCTACCTGGGCGTGAACGGCGCTTTCGTCATGGTCACGGCCGACGACCCCAGCTGCCACTCCTCTCAGAATGAGCAGGATAACCGCCATTATGCCCGCGCCGCCAAGGTGGCCATGGTAGAACCGTCCGACGCGCAGGAGTGCAAGGACTTTGTCAAAATCGCCTGCGATCTTTCGGAGCGGTTTGACACCCCTGTGATCTTCCGCACCACCACCCGCGTGTGCCACTCCAAGAGCATGGTGGAGTTCGGCGAGCGCACGGAGCATGTGGCGCCTCCTTACGTCCGCAATACCCGCAAATTCGTGGCGGCTCCGGCCAATGCGTATCTCAACCACCCCATCGTGGAAGAGCGCCTGAAGAAGCTGGAAGCCTTCGGCAACACCGAGGCGGTGGAGATGGGCCTCAACAAGGTGGAGATGAACGGTTCCAAGGTGGGCGTCATCACAGCCTCCGTTTCCTATGAATATGCCAAGGAAGTGTTTCCCGGGGATACCTCCTTCCTGAAGCTGGGCCTTACGTACCCGCTGCCCATGGATCTGATCCGCAGCTTTGCCGGCAAGGTGGAAAAGCTGTATGTCATCGAAGAACTGGACCCCTTTATGGAGGACCAGATCAAGGCCGCCGGCATCGAGTGTGTCGGCAAGGAGCTCACCGGTCTTTGCTATGAGCTTAACACCGAGCTGCTGCGTGAGCGCATCCTGGGCGTCAAGACCGCCAGCAAGACCGCCGACGTGGCGCCGGCCAAGCGTCCTCCGGCGCTGTGTCCCGGCTGCCCCCACAGAGGCTTCTTCTATACGCTCTCCCAGAACAAGAACTATGTAGTCACCGGCGACATCGGCTGCTACACGCTGGGCTTTGCGCCTCCGCTGAACTGCATGGACGTGTGTCTGTGCATGGGCGGCGGTTTCACCGCCGGCATGGGCGTGTCCAAGTCCTTTGAGCGTGAAGGCGTGACCGACAAGGTGGTCTTCGGCGTCATGGGCGATTCCACGTTCTTCCACAGCGGCATGACCGGTGCGGCGGAGATCGTTTACAACAAGGGCAAGATGATTCCCTGCGTGCTGGATAACCGCATCACCGGCATGACCGGCCATCAGGACAACCCCGGTTCCGGCTACACCCTGATGGGTGACCCCACCGTGATGATCTCGGTGGAAAAGGTACTGGCCGCTTACGGTTTTGATCCCATCTACACGGTGGATCCGCAGGATCTGGTCGCCATGAAAAAGACGGCGGACGATGCCGTTGCCGCTCTGAAGGAAGGCAAACAGCCCGCCATCGTGACGCGCCGTCCCTGCCTGCTGATCAAGAGAATGAAGCACGACATTGGCATGTGCACGGTGAACCGCGACAAGTGCCGCAGCTGCAAGAAGTGCCTGAAGGTGGGCTGCCCGGCCATCTCCATTGAAGACGGCAAGGCGTTCATTGACCGGACGCAGTGCGTGGGCTGCACCGTCTGCGCGCAGGTCTGCCCGTTTGGTGCCATCGAAAAGGAGGCTAAGTAACATGAGTAACGTAAAGAGTGCATTGTTGGTTGGCGTCGGCGGCCAGGGTGCCATTCTGATCTCCAAGATCATGACCAATGGTTTTATGAAGGCCGGTTACGATGTCAAGCAGAGCGAAGTCCACGGCATGGCCCAGCGCGGCGGCAGCGTGTCCACCCAGGTTCGCTGGGGCGACAAGGTGTACGGCCCGGTGTTCGGCAAGGGTGAAGCGGATATCATGGTGGCGCTGGAGAAGATGGAAGCCGTTCGCTACGCGGACTTTCTGAAGCCCGACGGCGTGGCCATCATCAATGATTACGCCATCAAGTCCACCACCATTGCCTCCGGCGCTGAGGAGTATCCCCAGGGCTGCATCGAGGATATGCAAAAGAAGTTCAGGACCATCGTGCTCAAAGCCGGTGAGATCGCCATTGAGCTTGGCAATGCCAAGTGCATGAACGTGGTGCTGTTCGGCGCCATGTGCGATGCTCTGGGCGTGGACATTGACTGGGAAGAGATCGTGGCGGAAACGGTTCCCGCCAAGGTCAAGGAGCTGAACCTGAAGGCGTTCCGCGCCGGCCGCGAGGCGGCGAAGAAGGCGCAGTAAGGCATCTTCAGTCCGTCAAAATGCGAAACGGGCCCGGCAGACGTGTGATGCGTCTGCCGGGCCTTTTTTGCTGTAAGTGTCCGTTTTTTCGTACACCTGTTCTGTTACACTGAACAGGAAAAGAGGAAAGGGGGCGCTTTTGATGACTGTTGCAACGTGGATCGCCGTGGCAGGCGCGGCCACTCTGACCAGAGGGCTGATGTATGTTATTGCCCGTCTGGAGCGGTAAAACCGGACAAATGTGGCAAAGTGACAAAAGAGAAGGAATTGACAGATTTCTTGCAACCCGGTATAATAAAATATCAGGCTGAACTGCGCGGTGCGGGGAAAGCCGGAACACAAGTGTGTTTAAAGGAGAAGTCCTATGGATATTTTTGAAAAATGCGAGAAACCTTCTCTGGCGAAAAAGCTGAAGGAAGAGGGAATTTACCCTTATTTCCATGCGCTGGAATCCCGTCAGGACGTGGAGGTCATGATGGAGGGCAAGCGCCGCATCATGCTGGGCTCCAACAATTATCTGGGTCTGACCACACAGCCGGAGGTGGTGGAGGCCGGTATCAAGGCGCTGGAAAAGTACGGTACCGGCTGTTCCGGCTCCCGTTTTCTCAACGGGACGCTGGAGATGCATCTGGAGCTGGAGGCGGAGCTGGCCCGCTTTTTGCGCAAGGAAAGCGTTGTGACGTGGTCCACCGGTTTTCAGTCCAATCTGGGCATCATCAGCGCCCTGGTGGGGCTGCACGATTATGTGATCTGCGACCGTGAAAACCATGCCAGTATCTATGACGGCTGCCGCCTGAGCTACGGCAAGATGCTGCGCTATCGGCACAGCGATATGGCGTCGCTGGAACTGGCGCTGCAGAAGGTGCCGGAAACGGCGGGAGCTCTTATTGTGACGGACGGCGTGTTCTCCATGGGCGGCGATATTGCGAAGCTGCCGGAGATCTGCGCGCTGGCGCGGAAGTACGGTGCGCGGGTCATGGTGGACGATGCGCACGGTCTGGGTGTTCTGGGCGAAGGCGGCCGCGGTACGGCCAGCTATTTCGGCCTGGCGGATCAGGTGGATATTTACATGGGGACGTTTTCCAAGTCCCTGGCGTCGCTGGGCGGCTACATGGCGTCGTCGGCGGAGGTGGCGGATTATGTGCGCCATGCGTCCCGTCCCTTTATCTTCTCGGCGTCCATTCCGCCGTCCAACTGTGCGGTGGCGCTGGCGTCGCTGCGGTATCTGGAGGCGCATCCGGAGCTGCCGGAGCACCTGCAGTCCATTTCTCAGTACGCCCGCAGCGGGCTCACCGGCCGCGGCCTGAAGATCCGGGAGTCGGCGGCCAATGTGCCCACGCCCATTATCCCCATCTATACATATGAAACGTATCACACGCTGGATATGGCCCGCGCCATTTATGAGCGGGGCGTTTATGTGAATCCCACGCTGCCGCCCGCCACGCCGGAAGGCGAGGCGCTGCTGCGCACGAGTTACATGGCCACCCATACGAAGGCATTGCTGGACGAGGCAATGGACATCATCGCCGATGTCATGGTGGCGCAGCATGAATAAGGTGGCGATCATCACCGGCGGCACCTCCGGCATCGGAAGGGAAACGGCCCTTTGCCTGGTGCAGGCGGGTTACACGGTCTATGAGATCAGCCGCCGCGAGCAGGGTGTGGAGGGTATGCACCACATTTCCGCCGATGTGACGAAGGACGAGCAGGTGAATGCCGCCGTGGCGCAGGTGATGGAGCAGGAGGGCCATATCGACCTTCTTATCAACGACGCGGGCTTCGGCATCTCCGGCGCCATTGAATTTACGGAAACGGAAGCGGCGAAGCGGCTGTTTGACGTGAACTTTTTCGGCATGGTGCGGATGAACCGCGCCGTGCTCGCCCACATGCGGGAAGCGGGCCGCGGGCGCATTGTGAACCTCAGCTCGGTGGCGGCGCCGGTCCCCATTCCGTTCCAGGCGTATTATTCCGCCACCAAGGCGGCGGTGAACGACTATACCATGGCGCTGGCCAATGAGGTGCGTCCCTTTGGCATCACAGTGTGTGCGGTACAGCCGGGCGACATCCGTACCGGCTTTACGGCCGCGCGGGAGAAGACCCAGACAGGCGATGAGATCTACGGCGGCCGCATCAGCCGTTCGGTGAAGAGGATGGAGCACGACGAGCAGACGGGTATGGACCCGGCGGCAGCGGGGCGGTTTATCTGCCGCGTGGCGCTCAGCGACAGCCACCATCCGCTCTATACCATCGGGGGTTCCTATCAGTTCTTTGTGTTTCTGACGAAGATCCTTCCGGCGCAGCTGCTGAACTGGATGATCGGGCTGCTGTACGCAAAGTAAAAGGCCGGCCGACGCAAAGGGGAGAAAAGCGTTCCTTTGTGTCGGCCGCATTTTTTTGGCAGAAGAAAGGAAGCGGGTCTATGCAGGCATTTTTTGAACGCATGCTGGAAAAACTGGAAGCGGGGCAGAGCGTGGTGCTGTGCAGTGTGCTGACGTCGTCCGGGTCCACGCCGCGCGGTGCTGGCGCCCGCATGGCGGTGCTGGCGGACGGCAGTGCCATCGGTACCGTCGGCGGCGGAGCCGTGGAGAAGCTGGTCACCGAGCAGGCCCGGCAGATGCACGCGACGAAGGATTCCGGCAGCCGCCGGTTCTGCCTGGGCCCCAGCCAGAAAGCGGATATCGGCATGATCTGCGGCGGAGAGGTCATGGTGTGCTTCCAGTATCTCTCCGCGTCGGACGAAAAGGTCCTGACGCTGTATCGGACGCTGGTGGAGCAGATGCGTCTGGGCGGCAACGTCTGGCTGGTGATGGAGCTGGAGGGCGGCGCGGTGGTGCGGACGGCGCTGTTCGACGAGCGCGGCGGCCTTCGGTTCGGCGGTGCGCTGACGGAGGAGGAGCTGGCTCCCTTTTTCAAGAACTGCCCCGTATGGACGCCGGGAGAGCCGTCTTATTATGTGGAGCCGCTGTCCCGCCGGGGGACGGTGTATGTGTTCGGCGGCGGCCATGTGAGCCAGGCGCTGGTGCCGGTGCTGAAGAGCGTGGGCTTCCGTGTGGTGGTGTATGACCACCGGGCGGAACTGGCCAATGAAGAAAAGTTTCCTCAGGCCGACGCGATCTGCCTGGGCAGCTTTGCGGAGATCAACCGGCAGGTGACTGTCCGTCCGGAGGACTATGTGGTCATCATGACCCCCGGCCACGAGGCGGACAGAGAGGTACTGCTGCAGGCGCTGGGCACCGAGGCCACTTATATCGGCTGTATCGGCAGTCGGCACAAGATCGCCCTGACCAACGCCTATTTAAAACTCCACGGCGTCACGGAAGAACAGCTCCGGCGGGTGCACGCTCCCATCGGACTGCCTATTCTGGCGGAAACGCCGGCGGAGATCGCCGTCAGTGTGGCGGCGGAGCTGATCGAACACCGGGCCCGGCTCAACGGCGTGAAAAAGTGATAAAAAAGGAGGACTTTCTCATGGAAGTCCTCCTTTTTTCAGATAGAAGTCTTGTATCAGTTCTTTTTCAGCTCCAGCGTCTTTTCATAGGCGGCGATGACGGCCTCCATGGTGCTGGCGCGGAAGCCTCCGTCCTCCAGCGTGCGGACGCCGGCGATGGTAGTGCCGCCGGGGGAACAGACCGCGTCCTTGAGTACGCCGGGATGCTCGCCGCTTTCCAGCAGCAGCCTGGCGGAGCCGAGAAGCATCTGTGCGGCGTACAGCTGCGCTTTGGCTCTGGGCAGTCCGCAGGCGACGCCCCCGTCGGCGAGCGCCTCCATAAAGAGGTCGGCAAAGGCGGGGCCGCAGCCGGAAACGGCGCTGCCCGCGTCTATCAGATGCTCCGGCAGCGGATCAAGGCGTCCGCCTTTGGCCATCACGCGCAGAAATTCGGCCAGCTGCTCTTTTGTCACGGCGCTGCCGGCGGCATAGAGGATCAGTCCCTCGCCCACGGAAACAGGCGTGTTGGGCATGATGCGGATGACGGGATAATTTCCGCCGGCCATCTGCGCGATGCTCGCCGCCGTCAGGCCCGCCGCCATGGAAACGAGTACGAAAGGCGTTTTTCGCCCGGCGAGGACGGGTGCGATCTCCGCGAGCATATCTGCCGTCATCTGCGGCTTGACCCCCAGAAAGAGATAGTCGCACTGCGCGGCGATGGCGGCGTTGGAAGCGGTTTGTGCGCCCAGTTCCCGTGCCAGAGCTTCCGCCTTTTCCGGCGAGCGGTTGGCCAGGAGCAGGTCGCAGGGCGGTATCACGGCGGCGGCAGCCCGGGCAAGGGCCCCGCCCATGTGGCCCACGCCGATAAATCCCAGTTTCATATCCTATACCTCCTGCTGTTGATTGTCACTATCATAAGGCAGCGCCCGGTGAAAAGCAAGAAAAAACGATACCGCCGCCCGCCGGGCAAAAAGAAAATTGCAAGCATGTGCCGAATCTGCTATGATAGGCAAAACGGGAGGGATCGTATTGGGTATCTATAAAGACATTGCGGCCTATGAGCCGTATAATGAACAGGAAGAGCGGGACAAGGCGGTGATGCTGCGCCTGCTGTCGGAGAAGAAGGATGCTTTTTTCCGCAGCAGCGCTTTGGCACATATGACGGCTTCGGCGTGGGTCGTGGATGCGTCGCGTACCAGGGTCCTGATGCTCTACCATCACATCTACCGTTCCTGGTCCTGGGCCGGCGGCCATGCCGACGGGGACGAGGACCTTCTGGCGGTGGCTGTCCGCGAAGTGCGGGAGGAAACGGGTCTGCAGCAGCTCACCTGTCTTTGTCCCGGCATCTTTTCACTGGAGAATCTGACGGTGGACGGTCATGAAAAGCGGGGCGTCTACGTTCCCTCCCACATTCACTGCAACGTGACGTATCTGCTGCAGGGGGCGGATGAGCCGCTGCGGGCAAAGCCGGACGAAAACAGCGGCGTCAGGTGGTTCACGCCGGAGGAAGCGCTGCGCGCCTCCACGGAGCCGTGGATGGTGGAGCGGATCTACCGCAAGCTGATAGAGAAGAGCCGGAAATACATGGCGCCGGCGGATACGAGTCCGCTGCGCTGAAGGAAGAAGGACGGGCACATGCAAAATCTGGTGCAATTCAGAGAAGAGTGGAAAAAGGTCTATATGTCGAATACGTTTCGCCGCCTGCTTCACCAGCGCGGCACGGCGGCGGAGTGGGCGCAGACGGATTTCTACGCCTGCTTTTTCCCCATACGCAAGCGCCTGTCCTGCTGTGAGGCAGTTGACCGGGCGGCGGAGCGGCAGACGGCAGAGGCGGCGCCGGAGGGCGGCTGGCCGTCTTTTGTGCTGCAATACGCCATTGCGCGTCTGTTTCCCAACCATACCCGTTCCTGCACGCCTGCGCAGGAGGATTTTTCGGTCTGCATGCTGCAGGCGCTGTCGCTGCTTCTGGCGGCGGAGCGGGAAAACCTGCCCTTTGACCCGTCCATGGATTTTGCGTTTTGCACGCCTGCCGAGCAGGCGGGTTACGAAGTGTCCTACGAGCGTTTTCTGACTGCCTGGCAGGACGGGCATCTCTATGAAGTGATGCGTCTTTCCGGTGAGCTGACGCCGTATTCCACCCTGCCGCACATCGCGGGGGTGCATCATGTGGCCATGACGGTGGCCCGGGAGCTGAGAGCCGGGGGCGAAGCGCTGGATCTGGCGCTGGTTTCGGCGGCGGCGGCAGGGCACGACGTGGGCAAGTTCGGCTGTCTGCCCGGCGAGCGGGTGCCCTACCTGCACTATTACTATACCGACCGCTGGTTTGAGAAGATCGGTCTGCCGGAGATCGGGCAGATCGCCGCCAATCACTCCACCTGGGATCTGGAGCTGGAGAATCTCACGGCGGAATCCATGCTTCTCATCTACGCGGATTTCCGCATGAAGCAGCGCCGCGGTCCGGACGGCCGGGAGGAGTCGTCGTGTTACACGCTGGACGACGCCTTTGACGTGATCCTGAACAAGCTGGACAACGTGGACGCGGCCAAGCGCCGCCGGTACGAATATGTATACCGCAAGCTCCACGATTTTGAAGATTATCTCCGCAGCCGGGGCGTGGACACCACGCTTTCCGGTCATCCCCATCCGCCGGAAAAACCGCGGGACATTGCTCTCATGAAGCCGGAGGACTATTACCGGACGTTCCGTCTGATGGCGGTGGAACACAACCTGAACATGATGCACCGGTTCAGCCGGGAGCAGCTTTTTGCCAATGTGCTGGAGCGGGCCCGCAGCGAGAAGGACTGGACGCGCGTGCGGACGTATCTGTGCATTCTGGAGGTGTATTTCACCTATCTCTCCGGGAATCAGAAGATGCAGGCGCTGCGTTTTCTGTATGAACTGCTGCTGCATAAGGAAGGCGACATCCGCCGTCAGGCTGCGAGCCTGATGGGTCAGATAATCGCCCGGTTCAGCCTGCGCTACAGGAAGGAAGTGCCTGCCGCCGCGGGAGTGGAAGAGATTGACCGCACGCAGTTTGCGCTGTGGTCGCAGTATCTGAATCTGCTGATCTATCCCGAGCGGAAGCTGACGCCCCAGCAGCGCAGCCACATTCACTTTACCACCAGACTGGTGGTTTCGTCGGTGCTGGAAAACAGCAGCACGGCCGATTCCCTGATTTTTATGGAAGGTCTTATGCCCTATTACGAGTCGGCGGCGGAGGACGAGGAAGCGGCGCTGGCGCTGACGGATACGCTGAGCTATCTGCCCATCGCGGCGCTGACGCCGGAGCAGCTGGACACGGTGATCGACTTTGCGGGCGTTCAGAGCCGGCGGGACAATTTGTCGCTGAAAGCGGCGGCACTGCGGTTTTTCTGCCGTGCGGCGGAGGAACTGCCGGTGGGCCACTCGGCCACCGGACATTTGCAGGCGGTGGTGGCGGCCGGCGGCGAGCAGAGCGTACCCGCTCTCCGGTATCTGAGCGCCTACTTCCGGGAGAGCCAGGGTCTGCCGGGCGGCTTCTCCCTCAAACGCGAGGAAGTGGCGGACATTTTCGTGGACAATCTCAAGACCGCCACGCCCTGGCTTGTGAAGCTGGTGAATATCGAACTGCTGACCCGTCAGGCGGCCTATGACCGGGACGAAAACATCATGCACATCGCAGCGCATTTTTCCAATCTTATCAAGGTCAGTGAGGCCATTGTCGTGCGCAAGACGGCGGGCGAGGCGCTGCTGGAAACGGTGCCGCACCTGACCTTCGATCAGCGCAACGAGGTGGCGGTGGAGCTGGCCAAGGGCCTGGAAGTGGGGCAGTACGAGTTTTCCAAATATATTCCGCAGTATCTGGGCGAGCTGATGCTGTATCTGCGTCCCGCAGAGCTGGATGAAACGCTGGATTATCTGCAGGAGCTTCTCAGCCATGCCAACGTCAGCGTGGCGGCTTCCTCTCTTGACACGGTGGGGCAGGTACTGGAACATTATCAGGCTTATGCCGGCCGCTATCCGGAGCCTTCGGAAACATGGCGCGCCCGCCGCCGGCGGATGTACGGCATGCTGCTCAAGGGTATGGCGTCCTATCGGGAAACGGTGCAGCAGGAGGCGCTGTTCGTCATCAGCAGCCTCTTCTCCTCGGGGGAGTTTTCCGTGGAGGAGAAAGCCTGGTTCTTTACGCTTTGTGCGCACAAGATGCTGTTTTTGCTCTGCGAGCAGCCGGAACACGACCTGAACTATCTCTACTGTTCCGCGGCGCTCTATCATATCTACCGCTTTCTGATTCACTACGAGGTGGATTACGGCGGCTTTACGTTCCACGACCGGAAAAAGGTGGCGTTTTTCCCCGGCACCTTCGATCCCTTTACGCTCTCCCACAAGGGCATCGTCCGTGCCATCCGCGACCTGGGTTTTGAGGTGTATCTGGCCATTGACGAATTCTCCTGGTCGAAAAAGGCCCAGCCGGGCCTGCTGCGCCGTCAGATGGCGTCCATGTCGGTGGCGGACGAGTTCCATGTGTACCTGTTCCCCCACGACGTGCCGGTGAATATTGCCAGTCCCGCGGATCTGCGGCGGCTGCGTTCGCTGTTCCCCGACCGGGAGCTGTATCTGACCGTCGGCTCCGACGTGATCAGCGGAGCCTCGTCTTACAGGCAGCCGCCGATGCCCGACTCGGTCCACAGCATGAATCATATCGTTTTTTTGCGTGTATCCGACCAGCACGGGGAAGGTGCGGAGTCGGCGCCGGACTTTTCCGCCATCACCGGCGACATTATCACGCTGCAGCTGCCGCCGGAGCTGGAGGACATCAGCTCCACCCGTATCCGGGAGAACATCGACCTCAACCGCGACATTTCCCACCTCATCGACCCGGTGGTGCAGGGGTTTATCTATCAGCGCGGCCTTTACCTGCGTGAGCCGCAGTATAAGCCTCTGATGGAGGCCGGCACGCTGCACTTTGTGCGGGAGGAGCATCCCTCGCGGGAGCTGCTGCGGGCGGCCTTTGCCGATCTGTCCGACGGGCAGGCCGCGGCGGCCGTGCGGGAGCGGGGCGACAGCGTTCTGCTGCTGCGCGCCCGGAACGAAGGCAGCCGTGTCCTGGGCCTGGCATCCTGGCGGTATGTGCGGGTACCGGAGCTGTACCATCTGCTGCACGACATGGAGCAGGTGAACCGGATCCGCGACGCGGCCTCCGGCAAACTTTTGTGCCTGACGGGGCTGTATGCCCCCACCGAAGAGGTGATGCAGCTGCTTTTGACGGAGCTGTTCACCCAGGCCATGGCGGACGACTGCATCTACGCGCTGTATGTCCGCCACGGGATGGACGCGGGCGATATGCTGCGCTGTCAGGGCTTTTCCCCGGTGGACCCGGCCGGCACGGACGAATCGCTGATGCTGGTGGACATGAATTCACCGGTGGTGCTGCTGCAAAACGTGGAAACCGCGGTGAAAGCGCCGTTTTCCAACGATCAGGCGGTGCTGGCCACCATTCGCACCTCCCGGCGGAAGCTGAAGATGGCGCTGGTGGGGATGTATCCGGGAAAGCTGATTCTGACGGTATCGGCCCAGATGATTCATCACCGTCTGGTGGAAAAGATCACGGAGCTCAACCGCGTTCCCATGACGCCCACACATCCCCGGACGCTGGGGCCCTATATGTGCGTGCCGTTCGGCAAGCTGCTGCGCGGCAACGCGGTGCCCAACACCGTCACCAAGACCGTCCACACCGACAAGGTGTTCGCGCCGGATCTTCGCAGTCAGTGGATCGAGGCGTTTCCCTATTACGCGCCCCTGACGGACCAGATGCGGACGGTGAAATCGTTCAACCGTCCTGTGATCCTGGTGGATGACCAGCTGCATACGGGGCGGCGCATCCGTGTAATTGACCCGCTGGCGCGGGAGCAGGGCGTGGAGATCCGGGAAGTGCTGGTGGGTGTTCTCTCCGGTCAGGGCCGGGATCTGATGGAGCAGTGGGGCCGGTCGGTGGACTGCGTGTACTTTGTGCCGAATCTGTGTGCGTGGTATGTGGAATCCACCATGTATCCCTTCATCGGCGGTGACACGGTGCGCCGGGAGCAGCTGCCGCAGCAGGGCCTGCAGCCCTCGGTGAACATGATCCTGCCCTACACCTACCCCGATCATCTCAGGCGATGCGGCACAGCGGCGGCCTATGAGCTCTCGCGGACGTGCCTTGAGAATACCCTGCATATCATGACGTCGCTGGAAGGGGCCTATCGCCGGACGTACGCCCGCAGCCTGACGCTGGGGCGTCTTGGCGAAGTCATCGTGCTGCCGCTTTGCCCCGATAAGGGAAATTTGCTCTACGATCCGGGGCAGGCGGTGTCGGCGTACCTGCAAAATGACCTGGCCTCGCTGGAGCGGATGCGGAATCTGTTTGAAGGAGAATGACATGTACTATTATCAGGAAGAGAACCGGCGGTATGCGTCGTTTGAAGAGCTGCCGCTGCCTGCCGCCGGACCGTCCGCCGACGGTCCGCTGACGTGGCTGTACAGCCGCCCGGTGCAGGAGAGCCGCGCGTCCTTTGCACCCGCCGACGCCCGGCAGCTGGCAGCCACGGCTGAGGACGTGGGCTGGCTGGATGTCCGCCGGATGGAAAAAGCGCCGCCGCTGCCGGAGGAAGTGCGGAAGTGTCTGGCAAGCGGCACGCTGCGGGCGGTGAACGCGGCCCATCCCCGCTGGCGGGAGCTGGCGGCGGCGGCGCCGTCCCACGGCAGGCAGCGCGTGCATATTCTGGCGCTGGGCGACGTGGGGAGCACCATCTTGATGGCCCTCAAACTTCTGGGCGGCGAGCATATCAGCGCCATCGGCATCTGCGATGTAAACGAAAAGGCGCTCCAGCGCTGGGAATTTGAGATGAATCAGGTGACCTATCCCTGGGAATACGACCGCCTGCCCCCGGTGGAGATCGTACCCAGAGAGGAGATCTTCCGGTGCGATGTATTCTGCTTTGCGGCCTCCCGGGGGATTCCGCCGGTAGGCGCGGCGGTGGAGGACGTGCGCATGGCGCAGTTTGCCGCCAACCGGGAGCTGGTGGAGAGTTATGCCCGTCAGGCGCGGCAGGACGGTTTCCACGGCTTGTTCGCGGTGATCTCCGACCCCGTGGACCCGCTGGCCAAGGCGGCGCTGCTTTCCTCCAACCTTGACGAAAACGGACAGTATGACGGCATGGGTCTTTTGCCCGAGCAGATACAGGGCTTCGGTCTTGGCGTGATGAACGCCCGCGCGGCGTATTACGCCCGGAAGGAGAAGCGTTTCGCGTCCTTTCTGCAGGAAGGCCGCGCCTTCGGCCCCCACGGCAGGGGTCTTGTCATCGCCAACTCCGTCGAGCACTATGACGACGCGCTGTCCCGGGAACTGACGGCTCTGGCGCTGGGCGCCAATCTGAAAATGCGGGAGCTTGGCTTCAAGCCCTACGCGGCCCCGGCTCTTTCGTCGGCGGCGCTGTCGCTGCTGCTGGCCATGGAGGGTGCCTGGCACTACAGCTCCGTTTTTTTGGGCGGAGTGTATCTGGGTGTCAAAAACCGGTTCACGCCTTACGGCGTGGAAACGGAAACGCTGCCGCTGCCGGATGCTTTGTTTGAGCGGCTGCAGGAAACGGAGCGGGAGCTTCGCAGCATCATATGAGGAGGCGCGCATAAAAAGTGGAACCGCTGGTGGTGATCTGTCCCCGGGACGGGGAAAGTCCCCGGCTGGACAATGTGCTGACGGGGCTGCTGCGTTCCCGCCGCTGCACGCTGGTGGAGCGGGCGGAGGAACTGCGGCCGGTGCATCATGCCCGCGTTCTCTTTGCCGTATCGGTGTGGGACGAGGGTATCAATCTGACCTATTACGCCATGTTGGGGAAGATCCGTTCGCAGCCTGACTTTTTTGAAGGCTGCACCGGCGCCCTTGTGGTGGACGGCAGCTGCGAGCTGTATACCAAGGCGCTGGCGCGGGAACTGGTGTTTGCGGCCAACCGGGCGGGCTGTGCCTTCATCGGCAAGCCTCTGGTGGAGGCCACAGGTTCTCTGCAGAATTTCGCGGTGCGCGCGCGCCTGCTGGGGACGGATGCCTCCGGCGCCTATGCGGCCTGCGTGGAAGAACTGCTGGAGCGGCTTTTGTCCTTTGCGCCGCCCCGCCCGGCGCATCCCAGACTGCTGGTGCTGCACGCCTCCAACCGGCGCACGTCCAATACGCTGGCGCTGTGGGAGGCGGTGCGTCAGCGCCTGGGGAACCGGGTGGAAACGGAGGAGATCAGCCTCCGCAACGGCGCGCTTCTGGACTGCAACGGCTGCGAGTACCACGCCTGCCTGCACTTCGGTGAAAAGGGCAGCTGTTTTTACGGCGGTGTCATCGTGGAGCAGGTGTATCCGGCGCTGCAGGCGGCGGACGGGGTGCTGTGGCTGTGCCCCAATTACAACGACGCGCTGGCGGCCAACCTCACCGCCTGCATCAACCGCCTCACGGCTCTTTTCCGCGCCACGCCCTTTTTTGACAAAGCGCTCTACGGGATCGTGGTTTCCGGCTACTCCGGGGGCGACATTGTGGCCCAGCAGCTGATCTCGTCGCTGTGCATGAACAAGGCGTTCTGGCTGCCGCCCCGGTTCAGCCTGCTGGAAACGGCCAACGACGCCGGCACGGCCATCTGCCTGCCGGGCATCGAAGAGCGCCTCGCCGCCTTTGCCGACCATCTTCTGCCGTAAGCATGAAAAAATGCCGCCGTTAAAAACGGCGGCATTTTTGTATGCTTTTTCACTTACTGCTTCTGATGTGCCAGCGCCGCTTCCACGAAGCCACGGAACAGGGGATGGGGCCGGTCGGGGCGGCTCTTGAATTCCGGGTGGAACTGCACGCCCACGAACCACGGGTGGTCGGGCTCCTCCACGATTTCCACCAGTCGTCCGTCGGGAGAGATGCCGACGGCCCGCAGACCTTCTGCTTCAAGGGAAGCACGGAATTCGTTGTTGAATTCATAGCGGTGGCGGTGTCGCTCGGAGATCTCCGCCGTGCCGTAGAGGGCGGCGGCGCGGCTGTCGGGCTGCAGCAGGCAGGGATAGCGGCCCAGCCGCATGGTGCCGCCCTTGGCGGTGATGCCCACCTGATCGGGCATCAGGGCGATCACCTGATGAGAGGAGCCGGGTGCGAACTCGGCCGACGAGGCGTCGTCCCACCCCAGACGGTGCCGGGCAAATTCGATGACGGCGATCTGCATCCCGAGGCAGATGCCGAAATAGGGAATTTTGTTTTCCCGTGCATAGCGGGCGGCGAGGATCATCCCCTCGATGCCCCGGTCGCCGAAGCCGCCCGGCACCAGAATGCCGTCGCAGCCGTCCAGCGTCCCGGTGATGGTTTCTCTCGTCAGCTCTTCCGAGTCCACCCAGCGGATGTCCACCACGGCGCCATTGGCAGTACCGGCGTGGGCCAGTGATTCCACCACGCTGAGGTAAGCGTCGTGGAGCTGGGTGTACTTGCCCACAAGGGCGATGGTGACGCGGCCCCCGGCGCTTTTGATGCGCTGCACCATGGTGCTCCACTCGGTGAGGTCGGGGCCCTTGGCGGGAAGGTTCAGCTTGCGGCACACCACCTCGGCCAAGCCCTCCTTCTCCAGCATCAGCGGCACCTCATACAAGGTGGACGCCGTGAGGTTGGGGATCACGCAGTCCGGCTCCACATTGCAGAAAAGAGCGATTTTGCGGCGAATATCGTCAGACAGCGGTGCATCGCTGCGGCATACCAGCACGTCGGGCTGGATACCGGCGGAGAGCAGCTCCTTGACGGAGTGCTGGGTGGGTTTGCTTTTCAGCTCGCCGGAGCCGGGGATCTGCACCACCAGGGGCACATGGATGAAAAGAACGTTGCTGCGTCCTTTTTCACAGGCCACCTGCCGCACGGCCTCCAGATAGGGCTGGCTCTCGATATCGCCCACAGTGCCGCCGATCTCGCAGATGACCACGTCCAGGGGCTCCTGTTCCATGGCGTAGATCCGCTGCTTGATCTCGTCGGTGATGTGGGGGATGATCTGCACGGTGCCGCCCAGATAGCCGCCTTCGCGTTCCCGGTTCAGGACGCTCCAGAAGATCTTGCCGGAGGAAACGGAGGAATCTCCGGTGAGGTTTTCGTCCACGAAGCGTTCGTAATGTCCCAGATCCAGATCTGTTTCGGCGCCGTCGTCGGTGACAAAGACCTCGCCGTGCTGATAGGGGCTCATGGTGCCGGGATCCACGTTGAGATAGGGGTCGAATTTCTGGTTCCGCACGGAAAGGCCGCGCTGCTTGAGCAGCCGTCCCAGCGACGCGGCGCAGATGCCCTTGCCCAGGCCCGACACCACGCCGCCTGTGATAAAGATGTATTTCATAACCGTTCCTCCGTCCAGCCCGTCAGGGCAAATTTGACATAAAAAAAGCACCGCGCATGCTGTTTTTGCGGGCAGTCGTCCCATGGCCGGGACAAAAGCCGCAAAAGATCCGTGGTGCTGACAAGCCGGGTCAAATGCCGCGCGATGAAAACCGCAGGAAAAGAGTCCCGGTTTCCTATTTCAAAAAATATGCTCAAATTTTAGACCGTTCTGTCTATTTCGTCAAGGAGTGAATTGTACGGAAATGGCAGCCGTGAAAGAGAAGGCTTCATCGGTTCTGACAAAATTGCGCTGAAAGGAAAAAGAGTGTTTGCCTTTGCGGCGCAGGCGTATTATGATAAAAGTGATCAACTCTGTTCAGATGAGGAACGGAGTGACGGAGAAAACCGACCGCGCAGAGGCGGAGGAGGGATCATATGCGCGTTGTGGTAAAAGTGGGCACCTCCACGCTGGCCCATCGGACGGGTCTTCTGAATATTCGCCGTGTGGAGCAGCTGTGCCGGGTGCTGAGTGATCTGAAAAATGCCGGACACGAGGTGGTGCTGGTTTCGTCCGGTGCCATCGGCATGGGCGTGGGTAAGCTGTCGCTGGGCGCTCGCCCGTCGGATATGCCTACCAAGCAGGCGGCGGCCGCGGTGGGTCAGTGCGAGCTGATGTATACCTACGACAAGCTGTTCACGGAGTACCGGCATACGGTGGCCCAGATCCTGCTCACGGCCAGCGATGTGGAGCAGCCGGAGCGCCGCCGTAACTTCCATAACACGCTCACCCGGCTTTTGGAGCTGGGCGCGCTGCCCGTCATCAATGAAAACGACACCGTTGCCACCGAGGAGATCAGCATCGGCGACAACGATACGCTCTCGGCCATGGTGGCCGCGAATATTCAGGCGGATCTGCTGGTGCTGCTCTCGGACATCGACGGGCTGTACGACGCGGACCCCCGCACCCACCCCGCGGCTCGGATCATTCCCACGATACACGGCGTCACGCCGGAGGTGCTGGCGCTGGCCGGCGGCAGCGGCTCGGAGCTGGGTACCGGCGGCATGGTGACAAAGCTTCACGCCGCGCAGATCGCGGGGCAGGCCGGCACCGACATGGTGATCGCCAACGGCGACCATCCGGAGATACTCTATCAAATCCTGGCCGGTGAACCGGTGGGGACCAAATTTGTGGCGAAGGGATGATGACATGACCACAGCATCCATGCTGGCGGCGGTAAAGGGAGCCGCCCCGGCGCTGGCCGGCGCGGCCACGGAGCAGAAGGACCGCGCGCTCTGCTTCATGGCAGAGCAGTTGCTGGCGCATGAAGAAACGATTTTGTCGGCCAACGCCGAAGACGTGGCGGACGCCCGGGGGCAGATCACCCCTGTGATGATCGACCGTCTGACGCTGACGCCGGAGCGCCTTTCCGACATGGCGGAGGGTCTTCGTCAGGTGGCGGCGCTGCCGGACCCGGTGGGAAGGGTGCTGCGCCGTGTGGAGCGGCCCAACGGTCTTGTGATCGAAAAGACGGCGGTGCCGCTGGGCGTGGTGGCCATTATCTATGAAAGCCGCCCCAACGTCACGTCGGACGCGGCGGCGCTGACCCTGAAATCCGGCAACGCCTGCGTGCTGCGCTGCGGCAAGGAGGCCCATCGCAGCGCCAAAGCCGTGGTGGACGCGCTGCAGGCGGGGCTGACGCAGGCCGGCTTCGCGCCGGAGCTGATCGGCCTTGTGGCCGATACCAGCCGGGACAGCGCCACAGAGCTGATGCAGGCGGTGGGGTACATCGACCTGCTGATCCCCCGCGGCGGCGCGGGTCTGATCCGCTCCTGCGTGGAAAACGCCAAGGTGCCCTGCATCCAGACCGGCACCGGCATCTGCCATATCTTTGTGGACGAGTCGGCGGATCTGGCCATGGCCTGCCGGATCATTGAAAATGCCAAGGCCAGCCGTCCCTCGGTGTGCAACGCCGAAGAGGTGTGCCTGGTGCATCAAGCCGTCGCCCCCGTGTTTTTGCCCCTGCTGCGTCAGACGCTGGTGACGGATCGGGCGTCGCTCCATCCGGTGGAGCTGCGTCTGGATGCGGCGGCCCAAGCCGTGATCCCCGGCACACCGGCCGGCGCGGCGGATTTCGACACCGAATTCTTAAATTACATTCTGGCGGTGAAGGTAGTGGCGGACGTGGATGAAGCCATCGCCCATATCGCCCGCCATTCCACCGGCCACAGCGAGGCCATCATCACCCGAAACGAAGAGAACGCCGCCAAATTCACCCGTCTGGTGGACAGCGCGGCGGTGTACGTCAATGCCTCCACCCGCTTTACGGACGGCGGCGAGTTCGGTCTGGGCTGTGAGATGGGCATTTCCACCCAGAAGCTCCACGCCCGCGGTCCCATGGGCCTGGAGGAGCTGACCACCTATAAATACATCGTCCGGGGCAATGGTCAGATTCGATAGAAACAGACAAAAGCGGCTGCATCTTTTGTGATGCAGCCGCTTTTTATTTGTGTCATCCCAGTGCGGCGTAGGTTTTTCCCGCGTTTTTCCGCAGCCAGCGATAGAGCAGCAGGCACCCGGCAGCGCACAGGGCGGTGTCGATGCCCAGTCCCAGCAAAGCATGGCCCCGCATACCCAGAAAGACGCCTATGGCGCCCAGCCCCAGTACCGTACCGAAGCCCGAGAGCATGAAAAGCAGCATACTGGCGCCCTGCTTCACCACCTGCGTTTCGCTCATCCAGGTGAAGTTGGGGTGCCTGAGGTTGATGACGACGCCCAGCTGCGCGTAAAAGACGGCGAATAGGGCGGGGAAAAGGACGGCCAGCAGCGCGTCGACCGCTCCCGGCCGCAGGACGGCGATGACGCAGACCGAAGCGAACAGCGAAGCGGGCAAATGCAGCAGCAGCTGCATGGTCACCTTGGCCCAGACGATCTGAAAACCGTCCACCGGCAGGGACTGGCCGATCCACAGGCTCTGTCCTTCCAGAGAAACAGAGGCGGCGGTGAACGTCACCGTGGAGTTGATCAGCACGACGGTCAGCACCGCGATGGGAACCGCCAGCGCCGCGTTGTCGGAGAGAAAGGGCAGTATTGCGAGGACCTTGTCCCGCTCCGCCAGCAGCGCTCCGCCCAGCACCAGGAGAAAGACCAGCCCCAGCCCTGCGTTAAGCATGTAGACGGAAGAAGAGCCCAGGTGCCGCAGTTCTTTTTGCAGCAGTGCCTTTGAAGCGGAGGAAACCTGAAGCGTTTTTTCCTCGTAGCGTACCCGTGCCGCGGCCTGCTTTTCCGTGGCGGTACGCACGAAGGTGCGCGTGAGCAGCCACCGGGCCAGAAGGTAGGGAACCATCAGCAGGACCGCCGCCGGAAGGAGATACGCCAGCCGTCCTTCCGCCATACACGTCCCCAGCCAGTAGAGGATGGTCACGGCGGAGAGCCGGTCGGCGATGAGCTGCCCGCTCATGAGGAGATTTGTCAGTCCTTTGGCAAAGAAGGCGTAGTAGACGTACAGATACGCTCCGATGAACGCCACGGACAAAAAGGTGGACACGGCGGCCTTGTTGCGGACGTGGACGGCGATCCTGGCAATGAGCCACCCAAAGAAAGAGGAAAGGGCGGCGGAGAAAAAGGGCAGTACCAGACACAGTACCACAAAGGAAAAGACGCCCCAGGGAGTGGCGAAATGTCCGGAGATACCGGCGGGGACGGCCACGATCAGTTCAAAGAGGAAGTTGATGCCAAGAAGCATCACAAGGCGGCTGGAGAGGATCTGCCGGGGCGGAATGGGCATGGAGAGCAGCAGCTCGTTGTCTTTTGCTTCGAAAAGCTGGGATTTGGCCGTAAACACGCTGAAGATGAACATCAGCGCCAGATCGGCCACGGCGAAGAGAGCAAAATAGAGCCAGTCCAGTCCCAGTGCGTGATAGGCCTTTCCCAAAGAGCCGAAGGTGAGAAAGAAGAGGGCACCGAAGGTTCCAAAGACATAGAGGAACAAAAGGCCGTAACCGATGGCCTTGGCGGTGGAGGCTTTCTTTTTGGCCCGGGAGGTGCCCATGATCCATCCGGCTATGGAAGCAAGACGGACCCGCATCAGCGATTTAAACATGTTCGCCCTCCAGTTCCAGGAACACGTCCTCCAAAGAGGTGTTGCCTCTGACCTCCTCCATGGTGCCCGA
>Ga0183095_10909_pt1 | contig 45241 bp, 35 predicted proteins | sample BioMet4_FD_130346 | JGI IMG/M metagenome (GOLD analysis project Ga0183095, IMG submission 130346) | Microbial communities from bioreactor (seeded with sewage sludge) at LBNL, California, USA - Biofuel metagenome 4 (v2) (version 3) | ecosystem: Engineered > Bioreactor > Anaerobic > Unclassified ...
GTATGCCAAATTTATATATTGTCGTTTGTTGGTATTCATCTCCAGGTAATAAAACAGCTGAAGGGAAATAACTTTTATTAGGAGAATCCGGAAAACATTGGGCTTCGAAACATACTGCGCTTCGAGCAGGAAATGTTGCGCCATGTGCTCCTAAAAATCCTCCCAACCAATTACCTGTATATAGCTGAATGCCATTCTCTGTAGTATAGACTTCCATACTACGGCCACTTACCGGCTCCGTATAGGTTGCAGCTAAAGTTAAGACGCCTGCTTCCGGCTTTTTTAATACATAGCAGTGATCATATCCTGCTCCATTAATAAGCTGCTGAAATTTGTCTTCAATACGCTCGCCTATAGTATGTGGAGTGCGAAAATCCATTGGCGTATTTTCAACTTTTAAGACCTCACCGGTAGGAATTGATACTTCATCTATAGGGATAAAATGGTCGGCATTAATCGTAATGGAATGATCAAGCACTGTTGGAGTTGGGTTGGATATACCTGCCAAATTGAAAAAGCCATGGCTGGTTAGGTTCACAACAGTAGCTTTATCAGTAGTTGCTCGATATTCTATTACTAAAGAATTGGATTCACTCTCTAGATGATAGATTATTTCGACCTTTAAGTTTCCTGGAAAGTTTTCCTCTCCATCTTTTGAAAGGTAGCTAAAAATAACAGTTGCTGAATCGGCTTGAATAGCGTCCCATATTTTGGTATGAAATCCGGTAGGTCCTCCATGTAAAGAATTGGGACCATTGTTTATACTCAATTGGTGCTCTTCTCCATAGAGCGTGAACTTTCCCTTGGCTATGCGATTGCCGTAACGACCAATGATTGTGCTCAAAAATGGTTCAGGACTATTTATGACATGATCTATGCTGTCGTGTCCTAGTATGACATTAGAATACTTTCCGTTTTTATCAGGAATCATGATAGAAAGTATAGCACATCCATAATTTGTGACAGCTACTTCCATCCCATTAGTATTCTTTAAAATAAATAAATCAGTTTTTTTATTGTTAATATTCCTTTGAAAGTCTTTTTTATCAAGCCCGGATAGGTTACTTTCATTCGAATTTGTGTTTATCATACTAAGTATTATTAAATTTCTTGCAAATAAAAAGAAATTCTTTTGTTCCTACAAAGGATTGGACTGAAATATAAAGTTAGATTTAGGAAAGTTTAGCGTTTGATATTCGTGTGATAATTTGATATTTTTTTGTATGTTTGCCCTTGAAAAATTGAAAATGCAATACTTAATAATTAATGCTTTTAAAGTATATAACAAATGTACCCTTTAAAATTTGAACCCATTTTAAAACAGACGCTTTGGGGAGGTGATAAAATTATCGAATTCAAACATCTGAATGAATCTCTATCGAATGTCGGTGAAAGCTGGGAAATATCAGCAGTTGAAAATAACGAATCGGTTGTAGCTAATGGTCTTGATAAAGGACTAACTCTGTCGGAAATGGTCAGAAAGTATCGTGGAGATTTAGTTGGGGAAGCTAATTATGCCCGCTTTGGCTCCAAGTTTCCTTTACTGATTAAATTTATTGATGCAAAATTAGATTTGTCTATTCAGGTACATCCTGGAGATGAATTGGCAAAGAAAAGACATAATTCTTTTGGTAAAAATGAAATGTGGTATGTCGTTTCGGCTGATAAAGGCGCTAAACTGATTTCTGGATTTTCTCAGCAAATAACTTCCAAAGAATATAAAGAGCGAATTTATGATGGCACATTTGCAGATGTTTTGCAGCCTTGCGAAGTTCAGGAAGGCGATGTATTTTATGTACCAGCTGGGAGAGTGCATGGTATAGGTGCAGGGGTTTTTGTTGCTGAAATTCAGCAGACTTCTGATATTACATATCGTATATATGACTACAATAGAAAGGATAAAGATGGTAAATTGCGGGAGCTTCATACCACTCAGGCTATAGAAGCCATCAACTTTAATGATATTGAAGATGATTTTCGCACAAAATATGATGAGCTAAAGAATGAGCCGGTTGAATTAGTCGCAAGTCCTTATTTTACAACTTCTGTATATGATATGGAGGAAGAAATCTCTTGCGATTATTCAGAATTGGACTCTTTTATTATATTTATCTGTATAAAAGGAAGTTGCCGATTAATAGCTGATGGCGAGGAGGAAATTTCTTTGACTTCTGGCGAAACTATTCTTTTACCCGCTGCAATACAAGAGGTGAAAATTATACCAGATGGAAACGTGAAGCTTTTGGAGACTTACGTTTAATCTATTATTTATTGAGGCTATGTTTTTTGTTGTATTGAGATAACTTCATAGCCTCAATATTATTTGCTTAATCTAAAAATACTTTTTATTTTTTTGATGACTTTAAAACCTAATATTATTCCATCAAATAAAACCATGCCGGTATTAAATTTTTGAATAATATTCAACCCTTTTGATGTAAAAGGTCTAAATGGAGAAAATATTTCTTTTGCTTGATTAGATAAAACTTCTTTTTGAACTTTTATCTCTTCTTTTTTTGATTTCTTTAATTGAATAATTTCATCAAGCGTAACGGGTGTTTTTTGCTTCATTTCATCCATAATTGGTCACTGTTCGTTCTCTAAGAATAATTTTGCTATAAATTTTGCTATCGGATTAATAACTATTCTTCTTCTAAAAGCAATAACAGCAATGATAAGTATAGTATGTATGATTGCAATAATACCAAAACTAGCCATTAAACTTCCGACAACAGGAGCTAAAAGATAGGCCACGGTGAATGATAAATAAAATAGAGCTACCATACCTAAGATGAGTACTATTAGTAGTAAAATGAAAGTGGATAAGAGTATTACTAATTTTTCCGTTACTTCAATCTTAACGTATTCTCTCTGTAGCATTAGATACTTCTTTCCCTCTTCAAATAATTGCTGGAAATTTTCGGCATTTTGATTGTCTGTAAACATGATAGCTCTATTTTAATTCTTTACTCAGCTGTCTCTCCTTTAATTTCAGCTGCAATCTCATTCACTAGATTTTCCATTTCATTGTGGCTTAACCGAATGCCTTTTTTACGCAATATCTCTGCTATTTTGTGACGGGTGTTTTCTCCTTTTTCAGGAGCGAATAATATACCCAAAGTAGCACCAACAGCAGCGCCACCTAAAAAAGCTGCGAATAAATTTAGTCCTTTCATAATTTTTTTATCTAAAAGTTAATATGCTATGTAAATTAAACACTTTATTTCAGAATGTGTTCAATTTATCCTCTAGTTATTATTCTATATTTCTGTCACCATAATAATGGTCTTATCTGTATTTTAATAAAAGAACTTATATTTGCACTATCTGAGCATGTGTTTTTAAGCTTCTATTTCTTCTGTATACACTTTATTAATTCACAATAGATATAAGTATTTAGCCTTTTGTAGTGGTGTCGGTTAATTATATTTAACGTAAAAAGTAGTATAATGACGATTAGTAAGACGTATTTTTGCTTATCAATATGGATCATTCGTAAGAGACGGGTAACCCCTGAAATATTATGAAATAGTTTAATTTATTAATAATAAAGATTTGGATTATGAAAAAATCAGTTGTATTAGGAATTGGAGTATGTATTGTAATAGCTTTTTCTTCTTGTAAATCAAGTGAAAGCGCTTACAAAAAAGCGTATGAAAAAGCAAAACAACAAGAATTAGCTCAGCCTCAAAATGCGAATGTTACTACGGAAGTTGCTCCTGTCGTTAGCACTCAATCGGCTCCTAAAGTTGTAGAGAGCTCAGCAGCTGGAGTACGTAATGAAAGAGTGGAAGTAGTATCAGGTAATTACGGGCTTAAAGATTATAGTATTGTATGCGGTAGCTTTGGCGTAAAAGCTAATGCTGAGAGTCTAAAGGACTTTTTGACGAAAGAAGGATATAATCCAGCCATTGCATTTAATGCTGACGCAGCAATGTATCGTGTTATAGTGAATACTTTCGATGATCGTGCATCAGCTGCAAATGCGCGTGATGCTTTTAAAACAAAATATTCAAGCCGAAAAGATTTCCAAGGAGCTTGGTTATTATATCGCATCAAGTAATTTAAGAATATACCTACGAAAAAACGGGGAGTGTTTGTTTAAACACTCCCCGTTTTTTTTATTATGATTGCATTTTGAGCTTTTTCATCTTTGCTATAAATAAATTTTAATTTGCTTTTTGTTTAAAAAAATGCTTAAACGATTATTTAAGACATTAATAAAGTATCTATTTGTTTTGTATATCTCGTTAATAAAGGATTGTTTATGTTTTGCGTATTTGTTAAGTATAGTAATAAATCGTCATTGATTTGTGCTTATTTCTTCTTTTTTGTTATCGATAAATGTTGCATCTTTGCTCTTTGCTCTGTGAATTGTAGTGTAAATATGTGATAATTTTTTTTTTTTTATGTAGAATTCTTTGGCTTTATTGAAAAAGTGTCTATTTTTGTGATGTTATTTGGGTTTATTAAGAAATATCGGAATATTTGGAGGTTGATATAAAAAAGTTGGTTATGAGAAGATGCTCTAGTGCTGAAACAATCGTATCGTTCTTTGCGTTTTTATTATGCTTACTTATGCCTCTTAAAGGATATACCCAAAGTGCGGAGAAAGTAATAACTACTTTAACTGATATGGGCTTTGAAAATGTTGGTTGGACTGAAGATCAAAAAGAACGTGTTTATGTTCTCCAAAATACAGCATTTCGTGCTAATGGGGTGGGATTAGGAAAAGCAGTTGATATTATTCAGAAGGCAGGTTTGCCGGACAACAAATGCTGTAGGATTGTTGTTTTAGATAATAACATACCTCAGATATCAATATTTTATTGTCCAGAGAAGAGAGATTCAGTATCAAATATATCTAGAGCTGATTGGACGGTTGGTTATGATATAGGAGACACTTGGAAACGAGTGAAAGAAAGAAAAAATAGTTCTTTGTTTAAGGTTGATGTGGTCGTATATCCGGATTTTAGTTTTCAAAACCTGATAATAACGCAAATATATCAAGTCTTGTTTAATATAAGTCCGGCTATTGAAGTATCTTTTTGGAAAGGCATGAAGTTGACGGGGCAGGTAATATTCCCTGTTTATAATGAATATGGGGAACGATATAGCCAAATTCGTGAAGGGTATATTACATTATCCCAGACATTTCGATTACCCTATAATATACTCCTTAAAGGTATAATAGGGACTTTCAATAACCGGAGATGGGGGTTGGATTTATCTGCTAAACATTATTTATTAGCCGATAATCGATTCTCAATTGAAGCGGAGACTGGGTATACGGGTGTTTCAAAATTTGAAAATTTTGCTTGGCATGTGAGTCCTTTAAAGCGGTGGACATGGACTTTAGGTGGTAGTTTTTATTGGCCAAAGTACAATACGTCTTTCAGCTTAAAAATGGAGCAATACTTGTTAGGTGAAAAAGGGGTTCGAGTGGATATGATGCGTACTTTTCGTTACGCTGCAATCGGATTTTATGCAATGAAAGCAGAACATGCCCGAAAAAACGGTGGATTTTATTTTCAAATATTACTTCCTCCTTATGGTAAATATAAGAGGAAGCATGTTAGAATAACTCCAGCCAAGTATTTTGGTATATCATATAACGGGGGAAATGAGCAATATTATGGGAAATCATATATCCCGGAATTAAGTACAGTTTATGGATATGAAAGTAGTTTTAACCCATATTTTATTAAATCAGAATTATTAAATTATTAATCATGAGATGAAAATGAAAGTAAAAGGTAAATTTTTAGGTTTAGGTGCTAAGTTAGCAGCGGCCTTATTTGTTTTTTGTGGAACGACTCTTGTGGGTTGCTACAGTGAGAATGATGATGTAGCAATTCCTTATGTAGAGTCTGACCCTATTTATACAATTACCGGCGTTGCATTAGACGGTAATGGTATGCCTCTTAGTGGTGTGCAGGTATCTGTAGCCAGCACCAGCTCTTCTGTTACAAAAGCAGTTACAGATATTACAACTACTGGCACCAATGGTTTATATACTCTTTCTTCAAAGAACAACAGTTTAGGTAAGCGTATTGATAATACTGCTACTCCTAATGTCGGCGCTAATCAGGTGACGTTTACTTATAAAGGCAAATCCATAACCTTTACAGTAAATCTGGTTGCCGGTGTCTCTGGTGGAGCTTCTATTAGTACTCAAAACGTTGTATTTGTCGATAATACGGTTTACCCGGATGATGATCGGGCTACTTACTCTTTTAATGTTGCAACTACAACTAAAGACTTTGTGAAATCATCTTCTAGCGATCCTAATTTGGATATTGTAAATAGTGGTGATAGCAAAGAAAACTATTCATTAACTCTTGTTTTACCTGCCGGAACTAAGTATCAAACTTCTATAGCTACAGCCTTTACAAATGCTCCTGCAAATGCAAAAGAAGCATTAACGGCATATGCAAAAGAAGTCATTGGAGACGTCGCAGATAATGTAGTGGATACTGACTATCTTTACTCTTTCGATTTGCCAGCAAGGAGTTTCTTGAATACTTTGACTGTTACTGCCATATATGAAACTAAGACTTATACCTTTACATATAAAGGCTTAAATTATCCTGTAACATTTACGAAGTATGGGGCATATACATTCTCTCGCGAATATGATTCTTGGGATCATAATCATGGACACGGCCACGGACATGGGCATGGTGAAGATTACAATGCTGGAGGTGGTATCGTAGATGGAGTAAACTAATATCATTTGTAGAGTGGGCGAACAGGTGTTCTTTGGTATAATGGATCAATGTAACATATGATAAAAAAGGTAATAATATTAATTTTTATTGTATGTAACAGTAATACTTTGTTTGCTCAACTCACTTATGGGACAACAGGCTTACTTCATGCTCCTTCGGCTGAGATGCAACGTGATAAAACTGTAATGATAGGTGGTAATTTCATGAATAAGGAGATAACTCCTGCCACATGGTATTATAATACTTATAATTACTATTTGAATGTAACCATTTTCCCTTTCCTGGAGATAGCTTATACTTGTACTCTGTTTAAAGCAGAAGCGTTAGGATTGGCTCCTTATGGTTACACTGGATTTACAAATCAGGATCGATATTTTTCGTTCCGACTGCGAGCTTTGAAAGAGGGACAATTTGGAAAGTATACTCCGGCTGTGGTATTAGGAACTTCAGACCCTTTTACTTCTTCGGGTGGAGGGGTTATTGATTCTAAAGAAGGTAATGGCTATTTTAGTCGTTTCTTTATTGCAGCAACAAAGCATTTCCAAATTGGTAATGAAACCATAGGAGCGCATCTATCTTATCTTTATAATAGAAGAATAGAATATAAACTCAATGGGTTCGCCGGTGGAATTAGTTATTCGCCTTCCAGACTCCCTGATTTAAAGCTCATTGCGGAGTATGATTCAAAAGATGTTGCATTAGGTTGTACTTATTTGTTATTCAATCATTTGCATTTGCAAATGGAGATGCAACGAATGAAGTATTTTACAGGCGGAGTGATGTATAAAATTTATTTGAAGTGATAGCCTTGTTGAAAAAATATAATATGAATAATAAAACAAATAAAAAATGAAAAGTAAGTTAGTAATATTATCTTTATTGGCAGCTGCTGTGACTACGGTAACTGCTCAAACTAAAGAGAAGTTCTATAGCGAAAAAGCTAAGGACAATGTCTTCATCAGTGTGGGTGTTGGCGCGCAAGCTAGCATGAATTCGGATAATAGCTTTGGGGATGCAATAACTCCTCATATAACTTTGTCATTAGGAAAATGGATTAATCCGGTATGGGGATTTCGTGGTCAGGTATCCGCTTGGAGCCAAAAGTTGAATATGAAACGTAATGCTGGAACTTATGCCGTTACGAATGGAGCTTATGTGTTGACTCCAGGTAATAATGACAATTATGAAACATTCAAATACGTAACGACTCATTTGGATGGTTTGATGAATTTAAGTAATTTATTCTGTGGCTATAACCCTGATCGTGTATTCAACCTTTCTGCTTTTGCCGGTCCCGGATTAACTTTTGCTAAAGATCGTTCTGACGAAAGTATCTTATTAAATAATGCGAATGGAACTTATACCAGAACAGTAGAATCCGGTGATATTAAACCGATGATCAATGGTTCTGTTGGTTTGCTGGCTAATTTTCAAGTGAATAAATATGTTTCTGTTGATTTGGAAGCTAGGGGTGAAGTTTCTCCTTCTATATTTGGTAAGTACAGTAACAATAGTTATACAGATGGAGCCGTATCTTTGACTGCTGGAGTAACTTATACTTTTGGTGGTAAGAATTTTGTCACTTGTGGGGCTAAAGTTGACCAAAGCGCTATCAACGACGAGCTAAACAAATATCGTAGAGAGTTGGCTCAAGCTCAAGCTGACTTGGCTGATTGTAAGAATGCACTATCAAATGTAAAACCAGCTGAAACTAAAGAAATTGTTAAGGAAGTTGAGACTGCAGGTCCTCGTGCCATTTTCTTCCGTATTGGCAGTGCCCGTATTGACGATTATGGGAAAGTTAACATCCAGTTGGCAGCCAAAGTTTTGAAAGCTAATTCGGATAAGAAATATAAGGTTGCAGGATATGCGGATAAAGCTACAGGTAGTGCAGGATGGAATCAAAAGCTATCTGAAAAGCGCGCCCAGGGTGTTTATGATGCCTTGATTAAAGAAGGTGTAAGCAAGGATCAGCTTGAACTCGTAGGATTTGGTGGTACTGCTAACATGTTTGGTAAGAACTACTTAAACCGTGTAGTTATTCTTGAATAAGGATATCTAGTTACATATTAAATTTACATAATCGTGCCGGGAATAATAAATTCTTGGCACGATTTATTTCTAGGCTTTAGGGTGCTGCCAATACTTTATCGTCTCGATTATTTTTTGTGAAATCTCTTATATGTGCTGAATCTATTATTTGTTTATTGTCGGCTTTTTATTATTATAATAGTCTGGAGTTTATAGTTTCAATTTTAAATCGTAATTTTGTCCCCTAAATGAGTCGAATTCTAGCAATTGATTACGGGAGAAAACGTACAGGGATAGCTGTCAGTGATATATTGCAGCTTATAGCAAATGGATTAACTACAGTTCCCACTAATGAGCTTTTACAATTTCTTTTCACTTATGTTTCTAAAGAACCCGTGGAAAGAATTCTTGTTGGTCTGCCTAAGCAGATGAACAACGAACACTCTGAAAATATGAAGTACATTGAGCCTTTTGTTCGTTCATTAAAAAAACTTTTGCCCAATATTCCTATAGAGTATGTTGACGAACGCTTTACTTCAGTTCTAGCTCATCGTACGATGTTGGAAGGAGGCTTGAAAAAGAAAAGTCGCCAAAATAAGTCATTGGTAGATGAAATAAGTGCGACGATTATATTGCAAACTTATTTAGAAAATAAGCGTTTTATTTCTTCGAGATAATAAATTAATGTATTATATAAATTGAAATAGTATATAGAATGATTTTACCTATTTATGTTTACGGACAACCGGTTTTGAGAAAAGTAGCTGAGGATATTCCTGTGGATTACCCCAATCTGAATGAGCTTATATCAAATATGTTTGAGACGATGGATAACGCTGACGGTGTTGGATTAGCGGCACCTCAAATAGGCCTTTCTGTGAGGGTAGTAGTCATTAACCTTGACGTTCTATCTGAAGATCAACCTGAATACAAAGGCTTTAGAAAAGCATTTATTAATGCCCATATTGTCGAAAAATCAGGTGAGGAAATTAACATGGAAGAAGGTTGCTTAAGTTTGCCTGGGATTCATGAATCCGTGAAACGTTCCGATAGAGTTCGTGTAAAATACCTGGATGAAAATCTAGAAGAGCATGATGAGTTTGTGGAAGGCTATCTGGCTCGCGTTATGCAGCATGAGTTTGATCATTTGGATGGCAAAATGTTTATTGATCACATATCTCCTTTACGTAAGCAGATGATTAAAGGAAAACTTAATGCAATGCTCAAAGGCAAGGCTCATTGCACTTATAAGGTAAAAACTCTCAAGTAGAAATTACTTATAAATGGTATAAAGCTACAAAAAATATAAAAAGCATACTCTTAATATTTGAGACTCAGTTAAAAGCATTATTTTTGTTTCGTATACAAGCTACTTATAATACAAGATGGTAAAAAAAATATTGATAGCATTAATGCTATTTCCTACGTTCTTGTACGCTCAGATTAATACGGAACGAGTAATGACTATTGCCCGTAATGCTCTTTATTTTGAGGACTACGTACTTTCTATCCAATATTTTAATCAGGTGATCAATGCCAAGCCATATTTATATGAACCTTATTTCTATCGGGGCTTGGCAAAAATAAATTTGGATGATTACCAGGGGGCGGAGAATGACTGTGATGCTGCCATAAAGCGTAACCCCTTTGTGGTTGGAGCATATCAAATAAGAGGTTTAGCCCGTATACGCCAAAATAAATTTAATGGGGCCATTGAAGATTATAGAATGGCTTTGAAATATGATCCGGAAAATGTTGTATTGTGGCATAACTTAACGCTATGCCATATGCAGAAAGATGATTATAAGTCTGCAAAAGAAGATTTAGGCAAGCTCATGGCGGTTTCTCCCCGCTATACGAAAGCTTTTTTGATGCGTGGCGAAGTTTTTCTAAAAGAAAAGGATACTATTCAAGCATTGAATGATTTTGATAAGGTTATAGAAATGGATCGTTATGACCCTGATGGCTGGAGTGCCCGCTCTATGATCCGTATTCAACAAGCTAAATATGCTGATGCAGAAAAAGATCTTGATCAGGCTATTCATTTAAGTGCAAAAAATGCAGGCAACTATATAAATCGTGCATTAGCTCGTTTTCACCAAAATAATTTGAGAGGTGCGATGAGTGATTATGATTTTGCTTTAGATATTGATCCGAACAATTTTATAGGCCATTATAATAGGGGGCTGTTGCGCGCACAAGTTGGTGATGACAACAGGGCGATCGAGGATTTTGATTTCGTATTGAAAACGGAACCTGAGAATATGATGGCAATTTTTAACCGCGGATTGTTGCGTGCTCAGACAGGAAATTATCGAGGAGCGATAAATGACTATTCAAGGGTAATTAAACAGTACCCCAGTTTCATGGCCGGATATTATTATCGTGCAGAAGCTCGAAAAAAAATAGGAGATCGGAAAGGAGCGGAGTTGGATGAGTTTAAAGTTATGAAGATGCAATTGGATAAACGTAATAATACTCATGCTGGAAATAATAAAGCACTTTCCGATAAAACAAATGAAGACGAGAAGAGTAAAACGCGTAAAAAGTCTGATAAGAATGTGGAGAATTACGGCAAAATTGTGATTGCTGACGACTCTGAGATGGATCAGAAGTATAAGAGCGATTATCGTGGCCGTGTGCAAGATCGAAATGTGGTAATAAAGCTTGAGCCAATGTATGCTTTGACGTATTACGAGAAGGCTAGTGAGGTTAAGCGTTTGATTCATTATTATAAATATATCGATGAACTGAACCGTGAGAAAATATTTCCAAAGTCTCTTGTTATAACAAATATGGAGGCTCCTTTGACAGAAGAGCAGGTTAAGTCACATTTTGCCTTGATTGATGCTCATACTTCTGACATTGTTGCCAATGATCGAGATGCAAAGAAGCGTTTCTTACGTGGAATGGACTTCTATCTTGTGCAAGATTTTGCCAGTTCTATAGATGATTTTACCAAAACAATTTTACTTGATGATAAATTCTTCCCGGCATATTTCATGAGGGCATTGGTTCGTTGCAAGCAGTTGGAATATAAAAAGGCTGAAGCACAAGATGACCCGGCACTCCCTGGCGATGTACAAAAACAGGCAGAAGTTACTGCAGTGGATTACGAAATTATAAAAAAGGATTTGAATGCTGTTATTCAATTAGCTCCGGACTTTGTATATGGTTACTATAATCGGGCAAATGTGTTATCGCTCTTAAAGGATTATCGTGCAGCATTGTTAGACTACGATAAAGCGATTGAGCTCAATAAAGATTTTGGGGAGGCCTATTTTAACCGTGGATTAACTAATATCTTTTTGGGTAATAACAAGCAAGGCATTGCAGATTTGAGTAAGGCTGGTGAACTAGGAATTGTATCTGCATATAACGTTATAAAGCGTTTCACGGAAACACGTGAATAACATTCTTCTGCCAAAAAATGGATAATAAGGAAGATTTGACTACTTTTGTGTCTTGAAAATTGAAAACATAACGAATTATGATAAAAATAACTTTTCCAGATGGATCTGCTCGTGAGTATAACGACGGAGTTACTGGCTTGGAAATTGCTGAGAGTATCAGCTCCCGTTTAGCGCAAGATGTTCTTGCTTGTGGTGTAAATGGTGAGACTTATGATTTGAACCGTCCTATTACGCAAGATTCTCAGATTGTTCTTTATAAATGGGATGATGAACAAGGTAAACATGCATTTTGGCACACCAGTGCACACTTGTTGGCGGAAGCACTGCAAGAGCTCTACCCTGGTATTCAGTTTGGTATAGGGCCTGCTATTGAAAACGGGTTTTATTATGATGTAGATCCGGGAGAGGCTACCATTAAGGAAGCTGATCTACCTGCTATTGAATCAAAGATGGCCGAGTTGGCTGCCAAGAAAGAAATATTGATCCGTGAGAATATATCTAAAGAAGATGCGCTGAAAAAATTTGGAGATCGTGGTGAAAGCTATAAATGCGAATTGATTTCCGAATTGGAAGACGGGCATATCACAACTTATACTCAAGGAGATTTTACAGATCTTTGTCGTGGACCCCATTTAGCAACTACAGCACCAATTAAAGCTATTAAGCTTATGTCGGTAGCTGGAGCATATTGGCGTGGTCATGAAGATCGTAAAATGATGACCCGTATTTATGGCATTACTTTTCCAAAGAAGAAAATGCTAGATGAATATCTTGTTATGGTTGAGGAGGCGAAAAAACGTGATCACCGTAAAATCGGAAAAGAAATGGACTTGTTCATGTTTTCCGATACAGTAGGCAAGGGGTTGCCAATGTGGTTGCCAAAGGGTGCTGCATTACGCCTTCGACTCCAGAGCTTTTTACGTCGTATTCAAGCACGCTATGATTATCAAGAGGTTATTACTCCACCAATTGGAAATAAGTTGCTATATATTACATCAGGGCATTATGCGAAATATGGAAAGGATTCTTTTCAGCCGATTCATACTCCGGAGGAAGGGGAAGAGTATTTCTTGAAACCAATGAATTGCCCTCATCATTGTATGATATATAAGAATTCACCTCGTTCATATAAAGACCTGCCTTTACGTCTTGCAGAATTTGGTACGGTATGTAGATATGAACAGAGTGGAGAATTACATGGTTTAACTCGCGTGCGCAGTTTTACTCAAGATGATGCTCATATTTTCTGTCGTCCGGATCAAGTTAAAGATGAATTCCTCAGAGTAATGGATATCATTTCTATTGTTTTTAACTCTATGGAATTTTCTAACGTTGAAGCACAGATATCTTTACGTGATAAAGTAAATCGTGAAAAATATATTGGTAGTGATGAAAATTGGGAAAAAGCTGAACAAGCTATTATTGAGGCATGTGAAGAAAAAGGGTTAAAGGCTAAAATAGAGTACGGCGAAGCTGCGTTTTATGGTCCCAAGTTGGATTTTATGGTTAAAGATGCTATTGGCAGACGTTGGCAACTCGGAACAATTCAAGTGGATTATAATTTACCGGAACGTTTTGAACTTGAATATACAGGTGCTGACAACCAGAAACACCGTCCGGTAATGATTCATCGTGCTCCTTTCGGCTCAATGGAACGTTTTGTGGCTGTGCTCATTGAACATACGGCAGGTAAATTTCCGTTATGGCTTACTCCCGATCAGGTAGCTATTCTACCTATCAGTGAGAAATTTAATGATTATGCACAATCAGTTAAGCAGACACTTAAAAAATATGATATACGTGCCATTGTAGATGAACGCAATGAAAAGATTGGTCGTAAGATACGTGACAATGAGTTGAAGCGTATTCCGTATATGCTTATTGTTGGTGAAAAAGAAGCACTGAATGGTGAAGTTTCAGTTAGAAAACAAGGAGAAGGTGATAAGGGCTCGATGAAATTTGAAGATTTTGCAAAAAAAATGGAAGAAGAAGTGCAAAATATGATAAATAAGTGGTAAATTTGCGCCCGATTGTTATAGCTCAAGTGTAAATTGTTTATAACTAAAATACTTGTAACTAGCTTTCTATAGAAATTTGGAAATAAAAATATAATAAAACAAACAGGAAGAAAACGTTTTTAATGAAAAATGACAGCTTAAAAGGGCAGTATCGGATTAATGAACAAATCCGTGCCAAGGAAGTCCGTATTGTTGGTGACGAGGTAGAATCTAATGTGTATCCCATAGCTCAGGCTTTAAAACTGGCGGAGGAACATGAAGCGGATTTAGTAGAGATATCTCCGAACGCACAACCTCCCGTTTGTCGTATTATTGATTACTCTAAGTTTATATATCAATTAAGAAAACGTCAGAAAGAACAAAAAGCAAAGCAGGTTAAAATCAATGTGAAGGAGATACGTTTTGGTCCCCAAACAGATGATCATGACTATAACTTTAAGTTGAAGCATGCTAAAGGATTCTTGGAAGATGGCGACAAGGTTAGAGCTTATGTGTTTTTCAAGGGACGCTCTATTCTGTTCAAGGAACAGGGAGAAGTGTTGTTGTTACGTTTTGCTAATGACCTGGAAGAATTTGCAAAAGTAGATCAGCTTCCTGTACTCGAAGGTAAACGTATGATTATTCAGCTTTCGCCCAAGAAAAAAGATATTCCTAAAAAGAATCTCACGTCGGTTAAGCCTGTTGGCGATGTTACAAATACCGAAGTGAAAGAAAAAGAAGAATAAATGAATAGCGCAGGTGTAGTGCGTTTTCATATCATTAATAATTAAATAATTAATAAAATGCCAAAGATCAAGACTAACTCCGGTGCCAAAAAGAGATTTACTCTTACCGGAACGGGTAAAATCAAAAGAAAGCATGCTTTTCATAGTCATATTCTGACTAAAAAAACCAAAAAGCAAAAAAGAAACTTGTGCTCTTCAACTATAGTAGATGCTACGAATATCAGCCAAGTGAAAGAGCTTTTGGCGATGAAGTAATCATGTAAAAAGTATTTTAAGTATTAACCGAATGCATTTAGCTTTAAGTTCATTGCGTGAAGTAATGACGCTAACATTCAAAAACAAGTAAAACTATGCCAAGATCAGTAAATCATGTTGCTTCAAGAGCAAGAAGAAAGAAAATTTTGAAATTAACCAGAGGTTACTTTGGTGCAAGAAAAAATGTTTGGACCGTTGCCAAAAATACATGGGAGAAAGGTTTAACATATGCTTATCGTGACCGTAAGAATAAAAAGAGAAATTTCCGTGCTTTGTGGATTCAGCGTATTAATGCTGCCGCTCGTTTGGAAGGCTTGTCTTATTCTAAATTGATGGGTGCTTTACATAAAGCGGGCATTGAGATTAATCGTAAAGTATTGGCTGATTTAGCGATGAATCATCCGGAAGCATTCAAAGCAATTGTTGCTAAAGCAAAAGCTGCTTAACAGTAAGCATTTGATATAAAAAAGCCGATTACAAAAGTAATCGGCTTTTTTTTTGAGATAAAAAATATACATTTGTACAATTTATTATTAATACAGTGCAATATGAAGAAATTAGTCTTGTTTTTATTGGTTTCTGCATCATATATCTTAGCTGATGCACAGGAAGCCCGACTTCTTCGTTTCCCATCGACAGATGGCAATGAAGTGGTTTTTTCTTATGCTGGAGATCTTTATAAAGTTTCAATAAATGGAGGACAAGCGCAACGCTTAACATCTCATATTGGTTATGAGGTGTTTCCCAAGTTTTCACCGGATGGGAAAACTATAGCATTTACTGGGCAATATGACGGCAATACAGAAGTTTATACAGTTCCAACTACTGGAGGTGAACCTTTGCGCATAACCTATACTGCAACCAATGCACGTGATGATATTGGCGATCGTATGGGGCCTAATAATATTGTTATGGGGTGGACTCCCGATGGGAAAAATATTCTATATCGCAATCGTATAGGAAGTGGATTTGTGGGGCGTTTATATTTGGTAGACAAAGAAGGCGGCTTATCTAATGCTATTCCTCTACCGGAAGGGGGTTTTAGTAGTTATTCACCCGACGGTACAAAACTGGCTTATAATCGTGTCATGCGCGAATTCCGTACTTGGAAATATTATAAAGGTGGGATGGCAGATGATATTTGGGTATATGACTCTGCGTCGAAATCAGTAGAGAATGTGACTAATAATATTGCCCAAGATATTTTCCCAATGTGGATTGGCGATGATATTTATTTTCTTTCTGATCGTGATCGGGTTATGAACTTATTTGTATATCACACGAAAACTAAGCAGACAGATAAGGTTACTAACTTCACTGATTATGATGTGAAATTTCCTAGCTGTAATGGTAATACAATTGTTTTTGAAAATGCTGGATATCTTTATAAATTAAATGTGAAAGACCAAAAAGCGATCAAAATAAATATAACTTTGGCATCCGATAACATCTATGCTCGTAGCGAAATAAAAGAGGGTAGTAAATATATTACGGATGCTAGTCTGTCTCCTGACGGTGAGCGCTTGGCTATAACTTCAAGAGGAGAAGTATTTAATGTTCCATCCGATAAGGGTGTGATTAAAAACATAACACGTACACCTGGTGCTCACGAACGAAATGCACAATGGTCTCCCAATGGGCAATTTATCGCCTATATTTCTGATGCTACAGGAGAAACAGAACTTTATTTACGAGATGTTAAAGGCTCCGAACCAATTGAATTGACTAAAGATAACGATACTTATATCCGTTCTTTCATGTGGAGTCCCGATTCAAAATCTATTGCCTATGTTGATCGCAAAAATCGTCTCAATCTGCTCAATGTTACATCTAAAAAGAAGGAGACGTTGTTGCAGGACCCCGTTGGAGAGCCTCAAGATATTAGTTTTTCTCCAGACGGCAAATGGCTTACTTATACCCGGTTAGAATCGAATAATTTTAGTGTTGTTTACGTTTATAATATAGCCGATAAAAAAGAACATGCCATAACAGACAAGTGGTATGAATCTAATGACCCCGTTTTTAGTAAAGATGGGAAATATATTATTTTTTCTTCATCAAGAGATTTTAATCCAGTCTATGGTTCAAAGGAATGGAACCATGTCTATAACTACACTAATGGCATATACCTATGCCTCCTTTCCAAAAATACTCCTTCTCCTTTTCTTGCAAAGGATGCGGAAGTTAGCGTAGCAGCTGTATCAGATAAAAAAGATGCTAATAATAAAGTCTCTGATAAGAAGAATGTTGATAAGAAAAATATAGCATCTAAAGATACTTTGTCTATTATTAAAATCGATTTTGAAGGCATCTCTGATCGTATAGTAAATCTCCCTCTTCCAGCTTCTATTTATCATAACTTTTATTCAGATGGAGAAAAAATATACTATTCGAAACGAAGTTCTGCAACCGTGTATGATTTGAAAACTCAAAAAGAAGAATCTATAGCTGAAGGAGCATCTATGGATTTAAACTATAGTAGCAAGAAAGCTCTATTTTATAAGGATAAGAAACTTTATGTTACTGCTATTCCGACTGGTAAAGTAGAATTGAAGGATGCTGTAGATGTTGATAATATGAAAATATTTACTGATTATCCCCAGGAATGGGCTCAAATATTTGATGAAGCATGGCGAGCTTATCGCGATGGCTTTTATGTAGAAAGCCTTCATGGAGTTGATTGGAAATCTATAAAACAAAAATATGCAGTTTTGTTACCGTATGTCAAAAACCGGCTTGACCTGAATTATGTAATAGGAGAGATGATTGGTGAACTGTGTGTTGGTCATGCGTATGTAAACCCGGGTGAAGCTGATCGCCCCGATAGGGTAAATACCGGTATGTTAGGTGCAGATATTTCTCGTGATAAAAATGGATTCTTCCGTATAGAGAAAATTTATCAGGGTGCATCATGGGATAAAACTCTGCGTTCTCCTTTTACCGAACCGGGTATCAATGCTAAAGTAGGTGATTATATTGTAGCTATAGATGGCATTCCTACCAATACTGTAAAAGATATGTATTCCTTATTGGTAGGTAAGGCTGAAGTCCCTACAGAGATTATATTGAATAGTAAATCACAATTGGCTGGTGGCCGTAAGATTGTAGTCAGTCCGTTGACTGAGCAATATACTTTGGCTCAGTACGAATGGGTGCAAGATAATATCAAGAAAGTAGAGAAAGCATCCAATGGAAAAATCGGATATATATATATACCCGATATGGGGCCTGAAGGGTTAAATGAATTTGCCCGTTACTTTTATCCACAGCTCGATAAGGATGGTTTAATTATAGATGACCGTGCCAATGGTGGTGGAAATGTATCTCCAATGATTCTTGAGCGTTTATCTCGGGAACCATACCGGCTTACCATGCGGCGTGGCTCTTCCCGTATCGGCACTGTACCAGATGCAGTTCAAGTTGGTCCCAAAGTGTGTCTAATCAATAAGTATTCCGCTTCTGATGGTGACTTATTTCCGTGGGGATTTCATGCATTAGGTCTTGGTAAGCTTATCGGAACTCGTACATGGGGCGGCATTGTTGGAATATCCGGTTCCTTGCCGTTTGTTGATGGAACAGATCTTCGCGTGCCTTTCTTTACCAGCTATGATCCTAAAACAGGACAATGGATTATTGAAAACCATGGAGTAGATCCAGACATTCTAATAGATAATGATCCTGTTAAAGAATGGAGTGGAGAAGACCAACAGCTTAATCGTGCGATAGATGAAGTAATGAAAGAGCTGAAGAACCGTGAGCCGCTTAAACCTGTTCCTGTTCCAAGAGTGTGGAATAAATAAAAATTAAGAATTCTCACTCATGTATATAAGTTGTTGTAAGGCAGCGATTAATGCATGACAGGCTTTAAATATTACAGATGAGTATAGAACAAAAGGCATTTATGGTTTGTTTCTTTAATAGAAAAGGGCTACATTTGTAGAAGAAAAAAGAGCCGCATTGATTGGATCGGGAAACTCATCAATTTCTACGAGATACCGAGACAAGCTTCACTTCTCGATGGCGGGCCACACCCTTCGGGGTAACTTTTAAGTCGGTGGATTACAAAGGGGAGGGGCACTCAAATCATGTCATTCGGAGTTTCATCACATCATCGATGCGGCTTTCATATAAAAGGAATAGTAATTTTATAAATTACCATTCCTTTTTTCTTTTCAAAAGAATATTATTCCGTTGATTCTTTCTAAATTTGCCGGACTTTAATTTAATAATAAAAATGAAGAAAAGTGTAGTCAAAAAACTCACTCTGGGAGTTCTGGCAATAATAATTTTTATCCTGTTATTCATGGGGTTTTTCCTGTTCTTTCCTCAGTTTCATCCCCAAAAAACAGCTTATGTTTATATAGATCGTGATGATAATGCCGATTCTGTGTGTTACAAAGTAGATAGGGCAGGTAGACCTACAGCGATAGCCGGGTTCAATTGGCTGGTAAAATGGCGTAATTATTCCGGTCATATTCGTACGGGACGCTATGTCATTCATTCTGGTGATAACGTATTCAAAGTGTTTAATAGAATATACAAAGGGCATCAAGAACCTTTAAATTTCACAGTTGGTAGTGTTCGTACTTTAGATAAGCTTGCACGTAGTGTCGGTAAGCAGTTGATGATTGATTCTGCCGAAGTGGCAACCATGATGAATGACTCGGTTTTTCGTGAGAAGCTCGGGTATACAAAAGAAACTTTGCCAAGTCTCTTTATACCGGAAACGTATCAGGTATATTGGAATATAAATGTAAATGAGTTCTTTGACCGGATGAAGAAAGAGCATGATAAATTCTGGAATTCGGATCGTATGGCAAAAGCCAAAGAGATGGAATTGACTCCCGCCGAAGTTTCTACAATGGCTTCTATTGTAGAAGAAGAAACAAACAATAATCAAGAAAAAGCTATGGTGGCAGGATTATATTATAATCGTTTGCGTGCCGGTATGCCATTGCAAGCCGACCCTACTATAAAGTTTGCTTTGCAAGACTTTGCTCTTCGTCGGATATCTAATGAGAATTTGAGAGTAAACTCTCCATATAACACTTATCGTAATATTGGTTTGCCCCCTGGTCCGATACGTATTCCATCTACCATTGGCATTGATGCGGTACTAAATCACGTGAAGCACAATTATGTATACATGTGTGCGAAAGATGATTTTTCCGGCACCCATGCTTTTGCGGCAAATTATGCCGATCATATGAAAAATGCCAAGAAATATTGGAAAGCATTAAACGATCGAAAGATTTTTAAATGATTTTGTGATAAAATAAAAGCAAAAGGCTATATTTGCGGACGAAAAACGCAGGTAATGCAGATTGGCAAGGTAATATACCTTGTTGTCGCTGCGTCACCTGCGTTTTTCTTTTTTTAATATAAAGATAACCTAAAATATGAGCAAGCAACTCTTACTTGGCGACGAAGCTATTGCACAAGCTGCATTGGATGCCGGTCTTTCGGGTGTTTATGCCTATCCCGGTACTCCTTCCACTGAAATTACAGAATATATACAAACGGCCCCTTTAACTGTGGAACGTAATATCCATAGTCGTTGGTGTACTAATGAAAAGACCGCCATGGAAGGTGCTCTGGGGATGTCTTTTGTTGGTAAACGTGCATTGGTATGCATGAAGCATGTTGGGATGAATGTAGCTGCGGACTGCTTCATTAATTCGGCTGTAACCGGAGTAAAAGGCGGACTTATTGTCGTTGCTGCTGATGATCCCAGTATGCACTCTTCACAGAATGAACAAGACAGCCGTTTTTATGGTGATTTTGCTCTGATACCGATGTATGAGCCGAGCAATCAACAGGAAGCTTATGACATGGTTTATAGTGGATTTGAGTTTGCCGAACAGATTGGCGAACCGGTGCTAATGCGTATGGTAACCCGTCTTGCCCATTCACGTTCAGGTGTCGAACGCAAGATACAAAAGCTTCAAAATGAATTGTCTTTTAGTGATGATCCACGACAATTTATTCTTTTACCCGGTATCGCCAGAAAACGTTATAAAGCCTTATTGGAGAAACAAGATGCTTTTGTTAAAGCTTCGGAAGAATCTCTTTATAATAAATATATTGATGGACAGAATAAGAAACTTGGTATTGTGGCGTGTGGTATTGCATTCAACTACCTTATGGAAAACTATCCTGATGGGTGTGAGTACCCGGTGTTAAAGATCGGGCAGTATCCACTTCCTCAAAAGCAGCTTCTTAAGTTAGTAGATGAATGTGACCAAATATTAGTTCTTGAAGACGGACAACCTTTTGTTGAGCGTCTGATTAAAGGTTATCTAGGTATTGGTATTCAAGTGAAGGGTCGTCTTGATGGAACCCTTTCACGCGATGGCGAACTTAATCCCGATAAAGTGGGGATGGCTGTTGGAAAAGATCTAAAACCGACTTTTCAAATTCCTTCATTGGTGGCGATGCGTCCTCCTGCCTTATGCGATGGTTGTGGGCATCGTGATATGTACACTGCATTAACAGAAGTGCTTCGTGAGGAATATCCCGGACATAAAGTCTTTAGTGACATTGGCTGTTATACTCTTGGAGCAGGGGCTCCATTCAATGCAATTGATTCTTGTGTGGATATGGGTGCTTCCATTACGATGGCTAAGGGTGCAGCAGATGGTGGTTTGTATCCTGCTGTAGCTGTCATAGGGGATTCCACTTTTACACATTCCGGTATGACAGGCTTGTTGGATTGCGTGAATGGAAATGTTAATGTTACCGTCGTAATTTCCGATAATGAAACAACTGCCATGACTGGCGGACAAGATTCTGCTGGAACAGGACGTATTGAGGCTATCTGTTCCGGTATAGGTGTATTGCCTAAGCATATTCGTGTGGTAGTACCTTTGAAGAAGAATTATGAGGAAATGAAGCAGATAATCCGTGAAGAGATTGAGTACAATGGCGTATCGGTAATTATTCCGCGTCGTGAATGCATTCAAACTTTAGCACGTAAAAAAAGAAAAAAGTAAGTCGTACGATTATGAAAAGAGATATAATACTCGCCGGAGTAGGCGGACAAGGAATTCTTTCCATTGCAACGGTCATTGGTAAGACTGCATTAAAAGAAGGTTTATATATGAAACAAGCTGAGGTTCATGGTATGAGTCAACGGGGAGGCGATGTGCAGTCCAATCTTCGTATCAGCGACCGCCCTATATCATCCGATCTTATTTCTTTAGGTAAATGTGATTTGATTATTTCATTGGAGCCGATGGAAAGCTTACGCTATTTACCATATTTGAGTCCGGAGGGGTGGCTGGTAACTAATGAGACACCTTTCATCAATATACCCAACTATCCTAATGAAGATGATGTTAGAGCTGAATTGGAAAAGCTTCCTCATAAAGTTATTCTTAATGTGGATAATGTGGCTAAAGAGATTGGCTCTTCCCGCGTTTCGAATATTGTATTGCTTGGTGCTACTATTCCTTTTTTGGGTATAGATTACGACAAAGTACAAATCAGTATTCGCGAAATTTTTGCTTCTAAAGGAGAAACGATAGTAGAAATGAATCTTAAAGCCCTTGCAGCCGGTAAGCAAATTGCTGAAAATCTGATAAAATAACGACATCTGACATAAACTCATGAAAACACAATTTTGGGAGCGGGATATCGAAACGATGAATCGTGATGATCTTCACCGACTCCAACTGGAAAGACTGAAGAAAACGATAAACATTGCTTCTCACTCACCACATTATTGCAAGGTATTTAAAGAATGTGGTGTGACAGCTGACGATATATTAACACTGGACGATCTTCGTCGAATTCCTTTTACCACGAAAACGGATATGCGCGCCAATTATCCTTTTGGATTGGTATCCGGAGATATGGCTGCTGATGGAGTGCGCATTCATTCGTCGAGTGGAACAACCGGAACCCCGACGGTGATTGTTCATTCGCAGCATGATTTAGATTCTTGGGCTAATTTAGTGGCGAGGTGCCTTTATATGGTTGGAGTTCGCAAGGAGGATGTGTTTCAAAATAGTTCCGGTTACGGCATGTTTACCGGTGGATTGGGCTTTCAATACGGTGCCGAACGTTTGGGGGCACTTACTGTACCCGCTGCTGCCGGAAACAGTAAACGGCAGATAAAATTTATCACTGATTTTCACACTACAGCTTTGCATGCAATTCCGAGTTATGCAATCCGTCTAGCGGAGATTTTTCAAGAAGAAGGACTTGATTCTGCTGCCTCAACATTGAAGACTCTTATCATTGGTGCTGAACCCCATACAGACGAGCAACGGCGTAAAATTGAGAAGATGCTTGGCGTAAAAGCATACAATTGCTTTGGGATGACCGAAATGAATGGCCCCGGAGTTGCGTTTGAGTGTCAGGAGCAAAACGGTATGCATTTGTGGGAGGATTGTTATATTGTCGAAATTATTGACCCTGATACCGGAGAGCCTGTCCCAGAGGGTGAAGTAGGAGAGTTGGTCCTTACCACTCTTGATCGTGAAATGATGCCTCTCATTCGTTATCGTACTCGCGACCTTACGCGTATACTTCCCGGTCAATGTCCTTGCGGACGCACTCATGTCCGAATTGACCGCATTAAAGGACGTAGCGATGATATGTTTATTATAAAGGGGGTGAACATCTTTCCCATGCAAGTGGAAAAGATTCTGGTACAATATCCGGCATTGGGTAGCAATTATCTTATTACTCTTGATACTGTGGAAAACCAGGATGAAATGATTGTTGAAGTTGAGCTTAGTGATCTTTCTACCGACAACTATATTGAGTTGGAGAATGTACGTAAAGAGATAAGCCGCTTATTGAAAGATGAAATTTTAGTAACTCCAAAAGTAAAGTTAGTGAAGAAAGGCTCATTACCTCAAAGTGAGGGAAAAGCTGTTAGAGTAAAGGATTTGCGTAATAATCGCTAGACTTGAAACTTAGAGGAATCCAAGTTTTACTTGGTTTTCTCCGGTTTATATCAAATTGATCATTAGCAATCACATGTGTGTTGCGCATTATGTTGAATCGGATAATAGTTTGCGAATAATGATTTTATATTTTGTATTGACAAGCTTATGTTTGCTTGTTATCATTCTCAATTAGCTTTTGGCTATTTCTGCTATTTATATCTGCTTTATAGATTGTTTTGAGTCTATTGTTTCTTAAAGTTAAGCTTTCACTATAATCTTTATATTTATTCGACTAAATTATATATTTAGTCGAAAATATCTATTTTTGCAAAATATAATATGAAGTTAATAAACAAAATATGAGAAATCGGATTTTATGTGGAGCCCAAAAGCTTTTTCAAGAGAAGGGATTGGGCAAAATAACGATGGAAGATATTGCCAATTTCATAGGGAAGGGGAAGAGCACTTTATATTATTACTTTAAAAGTAAAGAAGACATCTTTAGTGCAGTACTCGATATGGAGATTAATGAAATAATTATAGAGGCAATACGTCAGATGAGCCAATGCAGTACATTTCTTGAAAAATTAGAGACTTTTGGTCGAGTTAAATATGATATGACTCGTAAACGTAAAACGCTATATGCTACTATGGAACGTTTTACCGCTCCTGAAGAAATGCAACAATATTATTTAATCAAAAGTAATGTGCATTTAAAATATGTACAACAAGAGAAAATAGCTCTTTTGCCAGTCTTCTTGGAAGCTATTTCTCAAAACATAATAAAGAAGCTTGATGACGAAGCGTTAGATACGACAATTTTAGTCTTTTTGTGCTCATTACGAGGACTTAATCGTGAAGTTTATTTGCATGGACGGTCCGAAGATGCTATCAGGCTAATTCGTGTCCAGTGTGAAATATTCTATAGGGGTATATCTTGATTTTTTTTGTTTGTTATTCGACCAATTTTATTATTTAGTCTAAAATAAGTAGTTTATGGTGACTCCGTATGTATTTAGGGTTTTTTCTTCCAGGAATTATAGCTATTTTTTCTTTGGGCAAATTATATCAAGAATGGGCACATGGATGCAGCGTACAGCTGTAATTTGGGTGGTTTATACTATTACCCATTCTTTGCTGATGGTTGGCATTGCCACTTTTGCTGAGCAATTTCCTTCTTTTTTTCTCTCTCCGGCAGGAGGAATCACGGCAGATAAATATGACCGCAATAAAATAGTAATCGTGACTCAGATTGTTTCTGCCGTTCAGGCGGTCCTGCTTACTGTGCTTTACTGTTTTGGGTGGCATTCTATTTGGCTAATTTTGTTTTTAAGTCTTATTTTGGGGGTGGCAAACGCTTTTGATATACCAGCTCGTCAAGCTATGGTAAATGACCTTGTGGCAAACCCTGACTTATTGCCCGGAGCAATTGCCATGAATTCATCATTGAATAATTTCACTCGGTTAGCAGGTCCCGCATTGGCAGGAATCGTAATGGCTGCTTATGGTGCTACGGCTTGCTTTGCAGCAAATGCAATCAGTTTTATAGCTGTCATTTATTGCCTTTTTAAGTTGAAAATACCCAAGCACGGTGAGACAATGACGCGGAATAAAAATTCTTGGAAGAATTTTAATGATGGATTAAAGTATACCCTAAATAATAAAGAAATAGGTAGGACGCTACTACTGGCTGCATTAGTTTCCTTTTTGGTAATAACATATAATACGTTGCAGCCATATTTTGCGCATGATGTGTTTTCAGGAAATGCAGCTACTTTCGGTTATATTAATGGATCTACAGGACTAGGTGCCCTTATTAGTACATTGGTAATTGCTTCTCAAAAGAATGGCAGTAAGCTTAAGGGGATGCTGTTTTTTAATTTAATACTCCTGGGGGTTGGTCTTATTGTGATGTCTTATGTACACATTCTATATCTATATCTTATTATGAGCTTAATTTGCGGTTTTGGAGCAATGTCTACTATGCCTATTTGCAATACTATAGTTCAGACTGTTTCATCTCCGGAAATGCGTGGCAGAGTGGTTGGTTTTTTTGCAATGGCTACGATGGGGATGATCCCATTGGGGAGTTTAGTTATGGGATGGCTGGCAAAAATCATCGGACCACAGAATTGCCAATTTACCCAAGGTATTGTTTGTTTGATTATTGTTGCCAGTTTCTTCCGTTTTATAAAAAGAGAAAGACAAAGTTCTATTTGATCTGCTACTTTGTGCTGGTTATTATTTAATTGCCTCTTATCTTATCAATGGTGGCGGAGCATGGTCTGACTGGCGTCGTTATAATATCCCGGTGTTGCCTATTGAAGCTGGACAAGCTGCTAATGCTATTACGGTATATCCTTATAGAATGCAGACAATGCTAAAGCAGCTATTGACCAATATTTTTTAAGGGACGACTATGTACATTAGATAATTTTGGATTTATATCAATAAATTATTACGATATATCACTGTTTAAGCATCGTGTTTTTGAGTGGCGGAATTTAGTCGTGGTTTGAACTTAGTTCAGTCGTTACCTGAATGGCATTCACTCGTTACTTCAATCCTATTCAGTCGTTACTTGAATATATCCCCTTTGGAAATATATTTTGAATGGGGGTGTAATGGGGATCGAATTGGATTAATGTTTTTTGTGTATGATTCAAAAATAATACACAGTTATATGATTTGAAGATTTCTAGTAATACTTACCTAATATACTTTGAATTTAATAGCGCTGGCAATAATATATACTTTCTAATCATACTATAATTAAATGCTTGCAACACATTATGTTTTTGTATATTTAGCAATACCTTAGGATTCTTCGAAAAACTATGGCAAAGCATTATTCGGATTTATCTTATAGCCTGTAATTTATATAGATGCTTATTGAAATATTGAATATTTCATATACTTGCGTTAAGACTGTTTCGCTCTAAGAACTGTTATATGCAAGAATTTCTGTACTTATAGAAGCCTAACTAATTAATCGCATAATAATGAGTAAACTGTTTTCAGAAATAACTATCGGACAACTAAAGTTGGATAATCGAATAGTTGTCCCGCCAATGTGTCAATATTCCGCAGTAAGTGGACAAGCTTCCGAATGGCATCTGATGCATTATGGTAATTTAGCCCTCTCAGGGACAGGTCTCTTGATTTTTGAAGCTACAGGTGTAGCTCCTGAAGGGTGGATCTCGTTTGCCGATTTGGGATGGAAACCTGATCGATATATAGCGCCCGATGCTCCAAACGGTTGGCAGACCTTTGCTCCATCGGCAGAACCCTTAACCACAGGGGGAACTATCCCAAAAGAGTTGTCGAGAGATGAAATTAAGGCAATAGTCCGGCAATTTGCTCAAGCAGCCAAACGTGCAGTGGATATAGGGTTTAATCTTGTTGAATTGCATGCGGCTTACGGTTATCTGATGCATCAGTTTTTTCTCCTGTTACCAAGCTCCACCGAGTAAGCAAATGGGGTACGCCGCTACTATCATTTCAAGTGGTGCAGGCACTGCGGCCGAAAAAAATGCTGCATTTGAAGGTGCTGGTATTCTTGTGGCAAAAGAACCAAGTGAGATTCCTTTCTTCTTGCAGTCTCAAAAGTAACTCGTTTTCCTCGTAGAAGAACGCATGCTTGCTCTATGAGCAAAGCTTTGTACCTTTTAGAGATAAGAGTGGAAATATTTCTTTTGTGTTTTTTTTGTTGAATTAGACTTTCTGACTACATTTACTAATATTTAGCTTATTGTGCTTGTATAGGACCTTAATCGCAAAATGTATGAATTTTATTTCGGAAAATAAACTTGATGTACTGTTTGGTGGTAAGCTTGATTTTCTGTTCATATTAGACATGGACGGAAATATTATCGATGTGAATCTGGCTGTTAATTCAATTCTTGGATACAGTAGAAAAAGTTTAAGTAATAAAACCCTTCTAACTGTTTATTCTTCTCATTATCGGGAAAAAATGGGTGTTATCATACCTTTGGCAATAAGAGGGGATGTTATTTCATGTCCATATCCTTTTATAACAAAAAACGGTGAAATTATTCCTGTTGATACTAAATTCTACATTGGCTGGTGGAAAGGGAAAAATGTTGTTGTGGCGGTCAGTACTAATTTGGCTGCAAAGTATTTTTCCGAAGATATTTTTCTTAGTATATTCAATGGCACTCAAACGATGATGGCGATTACCGCCCTTGATTCGAATGTTGTTTTTAATGTAAATAACGCTTTTCTTGAATCGCTTGGGTATACTTTGGAAGAAGTTTCCGGTAAAACAGTTCGCGAACTAGGCATTTATTATAAGTATGCTCAGCGGGAGGATATGCTTAAACAGTTTTCGGCGAAGGGAAGAGCTGAAGGAGAAGCAACGATAAAAACAAAGTCAGGAGAACTCTTAGAATGCTTGCTTTCATTCAAGCGGATAAAAATACAAAGCAAGGACTATTTGCTTGCTGCTGTAACTAATATTACTCTAAGAAAGCAAATGGAAGAGAAGTTGAAGTATCTTAATCATCAGCAAAAGTTGCTGGCTGATGTTACGCAGCTTCTTAATAAATCGGATGATTTTGATAGTGTTATTAATACGGTATTGAAATTAGTTGGTCAGCACTCTAATGTTAGTCGTGTTTATATTTGCGAGAATACAGCGGATGAGAGGTTCACGAGTAATACTCATGAATGGTGTAATGAAGGAATTACTGAAAAAAAAGATGAATTTCAAATGGTTCCTTTTGAAGCAGTTCCTTCATGGAAAAAAATGTTGAAGGAAGAAGGTCGTATCTTTTCTGTAAACATACAGGAATTACCTCAGGATATGATCGATGTATTGGAACCTTTAAATATTAAATCATTATTGGCTTACCCTATTTACATACAGAATCGTTTTTGGGGATTTATGGGTTTTGATGAATGTTTGCGGAATAAGACCTGGATGGAAGATGAGATGACTTTATTGTCGACTATAACTAGCAATGTTACTAATGCCCTAGAGCGGAAACTTTATCTGAATCAGTTTCAGAATAGTGAACTACGGCTTAGGCTTGCGTTAAGAGGTGCGAAGGAAGGATTATGGGACTGGAATCTGGTGACAAACGAAACTTATTTTACCGATACTTGCTATACCATGCTTGGTTATGAGTATGATGAGATGCCCAAAGATGGCCGTTGGTGGAAAGAGCTGATTCATCCGGAAGACTTGCCTAATGTGTTGCGTGTCTTCGACAATCATGTAAAGAATAAAACAGATTATTACGAAAGTGTTTTCCGAATAAAAGATAGATCAGGCGAATGGAGATGGATTTTAGATCATGGAAGAGTCGTGGAGAGGGATGAGAACGGCAAAGCAATTCGGGCTGTCGGTACTCATATTGATATAAGTAAACAGAAAAAGATTGAGCAACAATTGCAGGAAATGCTTAATACAAAGGATAATCTTTTTTCTATTATCTCGCATGATCTTCGCGGTCCGGTTGGAAATTTTATGCAGATCATTGAGCTTTTAACCAGTGATATGGAAATTACTCCCGATTTGCAAGCAGATCTTCTCAATGAATTGAAGAGTATGTCGAAAAATACTTTCTATTTGCTGGAAAATCTGCTAAATTGGTCACGGTCTCAGCGGAGTGAAATCGTTTGTAATCCCAAATCACTTATTGTGAATGAGCTGATTACTCAAAATATAGTATTGCTCTCTACGGCAGCAAATCAAAAGTCTATTGATATTCAATTTGAAGAAAAGAAAATATATGAGGCTTATGCCGATTATGATATGATTAATTTAGTGGTTCGTAATTTACTTTCTAATGCGATAAAGTTCACCCGTCCCCAAGGAGTGATTAAAATAAACCTTTCCGAGCAGAATGGGTTTGTTGAAGTTGCGATTGAGGATAATGGTGTGGGGATGTCTCAGGAAATAGTTAATAGTTTGTTCACTCATAATGAATTTCGGTCCACTTATGGTACCAATCAGGAAAAAGGTTCGGGATTGGGGCTCGTATTGTGCAATGACTTTGTTTTACGAAATAAAGGGAGTATAGAAGTTAAAAGTATATTGGGTGAAGGAAGTACATTCATTTTCACCATTCCGCTTAATGCCTGATAATATATGATAACTTCTAAAAAAAACAGGATCTCATAAGACAAGAAGAAAAAGTTAACATTGTTAGTAATTAAATGCTTGTTACATATCATACTTCATTAATATATTTAGCAAATTCATACATATCTTATAACCTGTAATTTATGTAGACGCTTGTATGAATTCATATCTTGCGTTAAAACTGTTTCGCTCTAAGAACTGTTATATGCAAGAACTTCTGTACTTATAGAAGCCTAACTAATTAATCGCATAATAATGAGTAAACTGTTTTCAGAAATAACTATCGGACAACTAAAGTTGGAGAATCGAATTGTTGTCCCGCCAATGTGCCAATATTCCGCAGTAAATGGACAAGCTTCCGAATGGCATCTGATGCATTATGGTAATTTAGCCCTCTCAGGGGCAGGTCTCTTGATTTTTGAAGCTACAGGTGTAGCTCCTGAAGGGCGAATCTCGTTTGCCGATTTGGGACTTTGGGATGATAAAACAGCTTTTGCTTTGAAGAAAGTCGTTGATTTTATTCACCTCCATTCTCCTATTCATTTAGGTATACAGCTATCACATGCCGGTCGTAAAGCTTCTACCGATTTGGGATGGAAACCTGATCGATATATAGCGCCCGATGCTCCTAATGGTTGGCAGACCTTTGCTCCATCGGCAGAACCTTTAACCGCAGGAGGGACTATTCCAAAAGAATTGTCGAGAAATGAAATAAAGGCAATAGTCCGGCAATTCGCCCAAGCAGCTAAACGCGCAGTGGATATCGGATTCAATCTTGTCGAATTGCATGCGGCCCACGGTTATTTGATGCATCAGTTTCTATCTCCTATTACTAATAAGAGAAAAGATGAATATGGCGGGAGCTTGGAGAATAGGATGCGTTTTGTTTTGGAAATTTTTGATGCGGTAAAATCTGCTACGCCAAAAGATTTTCCTGTTTGTATCCGCATATCGGCAACGGATTGGATAGAAGGTGGTTGGGATTTGGATCAAAGTATTGAGTTGGCAAAACAATTAGAAGAAAGAGGTTGTGGATATATTCACGTTTCGACTGGAGGTGTCGATGGTGGATTACAGAAGATGCCTGCAATTCATTCCGGGTACCAACTATCGTTTGCTGAAGCTATAAAGAAAGAAGTGACGATGCCGGTTATAGGAGTCGGTTTAATCACAAAGCCCCAAGAAGCAGAGGATGTGATAAATGAAGGGAAAGCAGATTTGATAGCATTAGGGCGTGGAATGTTGTACGACCCAAGATGGGGTTGGCATGCCGCCGCTGAGCTGGGAGCTAAAGTTGCCGGAGTAAAGCAGTATGCACGTTGTAAGCCCCATGAAGTGAAGGAGCTCTTCAATGAAGCCAATATCTGATGTTTGCCGCAAGATTGATTGACAAAAATTAGTAGTAGAACTTTTGAGGCTAATCTTAAGAATTATTTAACTCTGATATAAACATAATCTTTAGGATACGTACCTATTTACAAAGATGCATTAGGTTATACTTGATGTAATCTTATGCTTTCGGATGTAAGTTGTATTTGTCCAAGAGCCATCACACATCACTTATATTCTTATCATACATCAGTTATACTCTCATCATACTTCAGTTGTATTCTCATTATACCCCATTTGGATATTGTTCCAAATGGGGTGTTTTATGTAAATTAGTTGTGTGTTTTATGTTAAACTAATTGTTTAAATAATAGATTATAATATATCTATTAATGTATTATAATATAACTATATCATATCGTTTATTATTCTTTTTTACTTATTAAGATGAAGATAAAATATGCTGTAAGTAGGTGGATGCTTCAATTAACGCCATTCAATTGCTATTTCCATATTCTTATATATTATAGCTTCCATTATATCATTTAAGTTAAATATAAAATAAATTATATATCTCTATTGTTAATTCTTTAATAATTACTTTATATTAAATATATGTATTGATATATATATATAATATGATGAATATTAGATTTAAAAAAACTCCTATTTTATATATCATAATAATGTTAATGCGTTTGAAAAATAGAATAAATTCGTTTTATTTATTCTATAAAAGTGTTATTATGATAGTTTTATGTGTCAAAATGTATTCAAAAAGTAAATATTGTATTTAATATTATTTTTCTTGAATCATATAATTTATATTTGTAGCTTCTTATAGTTAAAATAATATTTATTATTTGTTTTTTAAGAGGAAATTTATGAAAAGAAAGTTTATCTTGTTGTTTACCTGCCTTTTTATAGGTATAGGTTTGGTGACAGCTCAAACATCTAGAGTTTCGGGAGTGGTAACTTCCGAAGAAGATGGAGAGCCTGTTGTAGGGGCATCGGTGTTAGTAAAAGGTACATCTTTAGGATCTGTAACTAATATTGATGGAAAGTTTGTTATTTCAAATGTACCGATCTCAGCAAAAATTTTGCAGATATCATTCATTGGTATGCAGACGCAAGCGGTGTCAATTAAGCCGGGAGTGATGAAAATTATTTTAAAATCAGATGCTGCTCTTCTGGATGAAGTAGTGGTGACGGCTATGGGTATCTCTCGGGATAAAAAAGCGTTGGGATATGCTGTAAGTGAGGTCAACGGGGATGAAATGTTGAAATCAAGAGGTGGTTTATCAAATCCTGTTAATGCATTGCAGGGCAAGGTAGCCGGTTTGCAGATTTCCAGTGGTAGCGGTTCTATGGGCGGCTCTTCTAAAGTCTTGATTCGTGGTGTCAGCTCTATATCCGGTAATAATCAACCGTTATTTGTCATTGATGGTGTTCCAGTCGAAGGTGGGGATTTTAATTCAACAGATACTCAACGTGGAGCCGGTGGTTATGACTATGGTAACTTGATACAAGATATTAATCCGGATGATGTAGAAAATATATCGGTATTAAAAGGCGCTAGTGCTTCTGCATTATATGGTTCGCGTGCTAATAGTGGAGTTATAATGATCACTACTAAAAAAGGAAAGAAAGGTGATGGACTTGGCGTTTCATTCACTTCTTCAGTAGGTTTTGAAGTGGTGACTAAGCTTCCTAAGATGCAAGATCTTTATGGTGGTGGTTATGGTACAACTTTTGGTACTGCTACTATTAATGGAAAAACATATAATGTTCCTAGATATAATGTGGATGAAAGTTGGGGACCTAAATATGAAGGCCAAACTTATCTCTCATGGTATGATTTGGCAAAATGGGAAGCAGCTGGTAAAGTAGGCGATCCTACCACATCTAAGTGGGTTGCTCCGGCACACGATTTTGACGACTTTTTCGAAACGGGTGTGTCTTATACCAACAATGTATCAGTAGCACAGGCTACAGATCGCGCTTCCATGCGTCTATCATATACTAATACAGACCTGAAAGGATATATGCCTAACAGTTCTATGTATAAAAATGCTTTTAGCATTGCAGGGAATGTAACCAGTGCAGATAAGAAGTTAGAGGCTTTTACAAACTTGACCTACCTTAATACTCGTGCAAAAGGACGTACTGAGACTGGATATGGTGATAATAATGTCATGGTGAAATTCGTACAGTGGGGACAGCGTCAATTGGATATGAGTCAACTCAAAGATTTGTATATGATGCCTGATGGTACTCAAGCAACGTGGAATCGTACTAGTTGGAGTAATCCTACTCCTAAATATAGCAATAACCCATATTGGAGCCGCTATATGGATTACCAGAATGATTCGCGTAACCGTATTTATGGTAATGTTGGTATTTCTTATAAAATTTTGCCGGAATTGAAATTCCAATATAAAGCAAATCTTGATTTCTTTGTAGATAAACAATACGAGCGTAACGCTGTAAATTCTCAAGAGCAATCTAAATATAAGGAAACTTCACGTCAGCAATATGAATTGAATCATGAATTCATGTTGATGCTTAACAAAACATTTGGTGACTATTCTTTAAACGCTAATTTAGGTGCAAATATAATGAATCGTAGATATGAGTATGTTTACGGTGAGACAGTCGGCGGATTGGCAATTCCTTTGTTTTATAATTTGAAGAATTCTATTTCGACTCCTCAGTCTTATAACTATCTACGCAAAAAAGGCATAAACTCCGTTTTTGCAAGTGTAAGTGCCGGCTGGAAAAGCATGTTGTATCTTGAAGCAACTTTGCGTAATGATAAATCTTCTACTCTACCTTCCGGTAACAATTCTTATACGTATCCTTCGGCTACTGCAAGTTTTGTTTTCTCTGAGTTGCTAAAAGAAAAAGCACCATGGATTTCATTCGGCAAATTCCGCGCCGGTTGGGCAAAAGTGGGTAATGATACTGATCCTTATCAGGTCTTGACTACTTATACTCAATATACCAATATTGATTCCAGTACTCCTGGATATCGTTTGCCTAATACGCTCAATAACGAAAGTTTAAAGCCGGAGTCAACCACTTCTTATGAATTAGGTTTGGAGATGTCTTTCTTTAGCGGTCGTTTAGGATTTGACGCTACTTACTATTCTTCTGAGACAAAAGATCAAATCATCCCATTATCTGTGTCTGGAACATCCGGCTATATTTATAAAGTAATTAACTCCGGTGTGATTACGAATAAGGGAATGGAGTTTGCCATTTCAGGTAAACCGATTCAGACTCGTAACTTTACTTGGGAAACCTCATTGACTTTGGCATCCAATAAAAATAAGGTAAAGAAATTGATCGACGGAGTTGATTATTATAGAATCACTACAGCACCTTTTAAAGTTGAAATTGGTGCAATGAAAGGTGATGCTTATGGCGTAATCATGGGAACAAACTATGTGTTTGACAAAAAAGGAAACAGAATGATTGACCCTACGACCGGATTGTATTTGGCTACCGACGGAAACGAGAATTTAGGTAGTATTTATCCTGATTTTACCGGTGGTTGGACCAATACCTTTAAGTTTGGAAATTTCGATGCCAGCATATTGTTGGACTTCTCAAAAGGAGGACATTATTTCTCTACTTCATATATGTGGGGTATGTATTCCGGTATGTTAGAAGAAACCGCTGCTAATGGAGTTCGTGAAAAGGGTATATTACTAGACGGTGTGATTGATGCAAATGGTACGCGTAACACTAAAGTTGCAGAAGGGCAGGCATATTTTGAGGATTTCTACACAGGACCGGCTGCACAGTCTGTTTTCAAATCGGACTACATAAAGTTGCGTGAAATCAATATAGGTTATACAATCCCATTGAACAAAAATACTTTTGTCAAGTCTCTACGCGTATCCGCTTATGGACGTAATTTAGGTGTGTGGGGACCTGATACCAAGCATTTCGATCCGGAGATGATTGTAACAAGTTCTGGCAATGTACAGGGTATTGAAGGTGGTGCCGTACCTTCTGTTGCTAATTTTGGTGCAAGTGTGAGTCTGAAATTCTAAAATGATAAGAGTAATGATTATGAATAAAATATATAAATATTTATTGTTGGGCGTATTCGGCGTTTCTATAATGGCTTGCGAAGATTTAGATTCATTGAATCAGGATCCGAATAACCCGGATAAAGTTCCTTCACACATGTTAATGAATGGTACTGAAAAGTGGATTATGGATAATGTTTATGATACTTGGTTTAGCGGTCGGCAATGCCTACTCTATTCTCAATATTGGTGTCAAAATAACTACACGGAAGAAGATCGTTACCAGATTCGTGAATCAGTAAATAATAATTATTTCAATTATCTATATATGGGGGTTGCTAATCTTCAGAAAGTGGTACAATTGAATACTGATGAAAAGGAAAAAGCTGGTAATAGTATTTATGGAGCAAATAGCAACCAAATAGCGGCTGCTACTATTTTAAAAGTTTGGTTGATGGGCTTGATCACAGATACATGGGGCAATGTGCCTTACTCTGAAGTGGGTAAGCTGGAAGAAGGTGTGATGTATTGTAAATATGATGATCAGAAAACAATCTATGAGAGCTTGATAAGTGAGCTGACCGCTGCGGTCAATATGATTGATGAATCAAAGGTTGCATTTACCTCCGGTGATGTCATTTATAAAGGAAACTCATCTAAATGGAAAAAATTTGGCAATTCTCTAAAATGTCGTTTGGCTATTCACTTGTCTAAAGTGGATCCTAAATGGAAAACATATATTGCAGAGGCTATTCAGAGCGGAGTGTTTACAAGTAATGCTGATGTGGCTGCTTTTAAATATTCATCTTCCGGATCTGATTATTGTAAATTTTATGAAGGTTGGGTTGTTGATGGGCGTGATGATTTTACTATGACCAAGCCTTTTATGGATATTCTGAAAGGTCAATCCGATGATTTGAATGGTAAGTCCCATCCTTGGAAAGGTGTTCTAGATCCCCGTTTAGCGATGTATACTGTTCCTAATGATAAGGGAGAATATGTTGGCGTATCTTACGGAGTGCCTAGTGCGGATATGGCTGCCTTTACAGAAGGTGTACCTTCTTGGGGAGATAACCCACCTGCATTCTTGAATCCTGATTTTTCAGTACCTTTAATGACCTATGCCGAATTACAATTTATATTGAGTGAATACAAAGGCTTTTCTGCTGATGAATATAAAAACGGTATAGAAGCTTCTTTAGATTACTGGTCAAAATTGTGTGGAGCTGATTTGACAGACACAGAAAAAGAAAACTATGTTACTACCGTTGTTGCTAAGGGAGCTAATGCCGAAACTGTTGCGTTACAGAAATACATCGATTTGTATTTGAATGGAACGGAAGCATGGACTGAATATCGCCGTACAGGATACCCTGAACAATTACTTCGTCCGGGAGAAATTACAGGAAAACTTGATGGCGCTGATCTTAAATTTGAGCCTTTGTCTGAAGTGAAAGGTGATATCATTTCTCGTGTGAAATATCCGACTAATGAGAGTACCTTGAATGGAAACAACTGGAAAGAGGCAGTATCTAAATTGAAGGATGGGACAAATAACTATTACACTAAAATGTATTGGGATGTCCGTACTTCTGCATATGACCATCCCCAGAATAAGTAGTTAGAAATATTTCTAAACTATACAATTGAAGGCAGTTTGTTGAGTAAACAAGCTGCCTTTATTTATGCTACAGATAGAAATAATGACTGAGTCACAAAATGTTAAATCCCCAACTTTGCGGACTGACCCGATTCAATAGATAAACTAAAAATAGATGCTGTTGTAAAAAGAAACTCCCTGATAATAAAAATTATCAAGGAGTTTTTTGTGTGATCCGCTTGGGGCCATGGAATAAATTCTTTATACTTTTTAACTCACTGAAAGACAATGAAGTAGCAAAAATTAAAAATTCGAGTAGCGCACATTAGTAGCGCATTTTTCCATGATCCCATGTTAGATCATAATACATGACCCTTTTTAAGAGAGATCTTTACCTTTTATATCTTATGAAATATCTTTCAATCGCTGTAGCGCACATCTTGATGTAGGGGTCACATGCGAACTTTAAGAGAAGGGCTTGGGACAATAACTTGAAAGTGAAGGTCTTTAACTCTACCTCTAAATAGCGGTGTAAAGGTAAGCAATTTATTTGTGAATTAAGAATTTAATAATAAAATGTTTTTATTATCGTATCTCTCATCTATCATTGTAATTTTTTATTAGGTAGTCATGAATTGAGTTCTTCCATAACTTTGCAAGAATTACCGACTAAAATATGTTAATGTAGAACAGATTAACTATCTGCTTAATAAAATTCTACCCCTATTATTCTAAAATATACTAGTTTAAAGTTGGAAATAATAAATATTTTCCATAACTTTGCAAAAGTTACAGACTAAAATTTGTTAATATGACCATTCAAGAACAAATAAAACAACGAATAGACGGAGCAAGACCAGGAACGGTCTTCTTTGTTAATGACTTTGCGGAGTTCGATAATGAATACGTTAGCAAGATATTATCTTTATTAAAGGACTTTGGGGTACTTGAACGTCTTGCGAAAGGTATATACTATAAACCGATTATAACACAATATGGCAACGTATATCCTTCCGCGGAAAAAATAGTAAGACTAATAGCTGAACATGAAAATGCTGAGATATTACCTACTGGAGAATATGCCCTAAATGCTCTTGGCTTTTCAACACAAATCCCGATGAAAGCAGTTTATCTTACAAATGGCTCTCCAAGAACTATAAATATAGGTAATAAAAAAATAAGGTTAAAACACCGAGCTCCCAGTTCATATTCATATAAGAGCCAATTAATGCCATTACTTGTACTGGCATTAAAAGCAAAGGGGAAATCAAATATTACCCCTAAAGACATTGATAGAATAGAAGAAATAGTCTCAAATTCAGCAGAAAGACAACAAATAAAAGAAGATTTAAGCGTAACACCAGTTTGGATTCGCAAATATATTAAACCAATCATAGAGAAGTATGAGTATATGGCAAGATAAAACTGTAGAAGAGCGCATCGCTATTTTACAGAAGACAGGAGAAAATACAAATATAGAAGAGTTAGCTATAGAAAAGGACTGGTGGGTAACCATTACCCTTAAAGCACTTTTTAGTACGTCTTTCTCGTCCTTCTTACTTTTCAAAGGAGGAACAAGTCTCTCTAAAGGGAAATGGAAGAACATTAATCTCCAAAGATTTAGTGAAGATATAGATATATCTTTAAGCAGAAACTGGTTTATCCAAACAAAGGAAATGAAGGAGCTATATCCTTTTGCCAGCTGTGATAACAATAATCAACTTAAAAATTTACGTAAAGCATCAAGAGAAATTATATTTGCACAATTATCTCCAGAGCTAAATGTACAGCTAACGGACTTGGGAGTAAAGGATTTCTATGTTGAAAATGTAACAACCTTTATTAAAGATGGTATTGAAGTTCCTCTTGACACAGACCGTGATCCTGTAGTTATAAATATTGTCTATCCAAGTATCTTAGGTGATACGAATGAATATATACAGCCTAAAGTTAAGATAGAGATTAGCTGCATGTCTATGGACGAACCTTATGAGAATAGAACCTTAACGTCTTTAATTTACGATTCTTTTAATGAGGTGGATGATTCAACACAATGTATCATTCCAACCGTTCTTCCGATAAGAACTTTTCTTGAAAAGGCATTCTTATTAAATGAGGAATATCAGAAGAAAGTACCCCGAAGCGAGAGAATGAGTCGCCATCTATATGATATAGAGAGGCTCATGGATACATGCTCGGATGCAGCTATAAATGACGCGGAACTTTACAAAAACATTATTGAGCATCGCAAAAAATTCTATCATATTAGCTCTGTCGATTACGAATCCGACAAACGAGAGCAGATTAAAATATGGCCTATAGGAGAAATAGAGCAGTTATTCAAGGAAGATTATAATGCGATGATAGAGTCTTTCATATATAATGAGAATCCTCTAACATTTGTACAACTAAAAGGGAGAATCTTGGAATTAGAAGCCAAATTTAGAGATGATGTATAGAGCTTTTGCTCAACCATTCAACATTTTGTTCGTTTGTAGAAATTAAATAAAAGTATTGGAATAATTAGGGCGTATCGCAATTTCCTTTGTCGTATGACGGGTAAAACACAGTTCGATCAAGCTGTGACGTGTTTTCGAAGCTACGACCAAACAGGTCCTATGGCTTCAATGAACGGTTGTTTGATGTTGTTTATTTGAGGATTTAAGGCGGCAGCGGGGTATAAGGACGGAATATATGATTTTTTGAATTCATAAAACAAAATGGCTATATATAATCAAGGAAAACTGGCAGGAATTGTGGGTTACAAACAATTGTACCCAAATGGAGCAATGTATACCCTCAATGAACTCCTTACTGGATTACCACGTATTTGGGCTATTAGGTTAGTTTCAAATATGCAAAACAAACTTGTCGGCAAGCCATTTTATAATCCGGATTTCAAGGATGAGGAAACAACTCAGATAGATGTTCCGAGATTCTTTTTTGGACCCGAGAATCTTGACCAGCTACTTGATGTAATCCATAAATATAAAGATTACCTTGTTCTGGAAGCAGAACGTCAACAGCAACCTATGGAGTATGCTGCAGGAAGCGAAACACCTCTGTTGCTACTAAAATATATAATGGCGATGCGTGCAAGCAATGTTACCGCAAATATCGCACAATTAGAGAGAAATCTATATACCGCTTTCTTGATTGCCAACGAAATTACATTCAATAGAAGCCAAGGTAAGCCACCTTATAAGCAAGAGGATGATTCGGAATTGTATTTAGCCAGCCTCTTAATGTCGCGGTATGCGTATAATGACTTTACAAATCAGGAATCAGATCTCAATGAATTAGTAAGGAATCAGAACACAAAAGCCACCAAGTTCTTCAATTTTGTTTGTCATCATCCTCAACTCAAAGACTTATATGATGAATTTCTACAAGTATATGGCCTTATATCTTGGAATGATTATTTGAGAACATATTGGAGCATTCTGTCTTTGGCCAGATATAAAACTGGTGTTATCAACTTTGAACAACTTAAGGATGAGGACGAACTTCTGTCTGAGCAGATAGTGGATAAAGACTCCATCGACATTCATGAAGTCATCTCCTTGAAAGATAATGTGGATTATCAGACTTTTAGAGAGAAACCTTTTATTAAGATTGCACCTCACGAATATGCCGTCATAGATGTTTCATTTATGATTTATAGAATGTTTGATGGGCTATATTTCATGTTCAATGATTTGTGGCAATGTAAACACCCAGACAACACGCAGGGCTTTAATAGAATTTTCACAACAGAGTTTTCGGAAGAGACTGTATTGGTGAATTGCCTAAAGGAAGTATCTAACACGCATGGATGGTTCTCACTTACTGACAATGAATGTAAGACGGTAGTTCCAGAGAAGAAGTTGAGTTCACCCCCGGATTTTTATATTCGAGACGGGAAGAATGTTATACTGTTTGAATGTAAGGATGTCAAGATATCCAAAGAGGTTAAGGCAGAAGGAACCATCCAACAACTCTTGGATGAAGTTGACAAAGACTTTGTGGGCTATCTAGACACTAAGAAAAACAAATGGCGTTATAAGGGTGTAGGACAGCTCGTTAGGAATGCTAAGAGAATTCAGAAAGGAGAATTTGCTTGGGATAAGGACGCAGATAAAGATAGCCGGATTTTCCTCGTATTGGTATTGGCTGATGCAAGACAAGTGGCTTCAGGGTGGAAAAACTATTTGCAGAAGAAGATGTTTGAAGAGTGCGTTCGTCAGGAAATAGATAACAAAAGAATATGTCCGCTGATATTAACGGATCTTGGTACTCTTACCCTTTATAAGGACAACTTTAAGAAGTACGGATTCTTACAATACTTTGTCAGCTACTGTCAGAAAACCACCTTTATTCCCTCGGCGATTCTCATTGGCGATATGATGACAAACGTCATGAATCAAACCATGTCGTTCAGTGTATATATGAATAGTGAGAGATTGTTGGGCGGAGACGAGTTGAGAAAAGATGTGATGGGCGCAATAACCAAACGACCTAAACAACCGGGACACCACTCTTATGTCACCAAGACTGTAGAATACGCAGACTTGTTTGATGGAAAAGCAGAAGATGCAGAAACATACTTCACAGGCATCAATAAGCGATGGCTGATAGAAGGTGTGGTTCACATGATTAGTGTGGACTGTTTTGACAGCTTTTCGATGGAAGCAAAACATGGACTGCTGGTAATGTTCCAAAACTATAGGGAAAAGTCTGAAGTTAAGCGACTATTTCACAGATTGAAAGCACAAGAGGAAAAATTTAATGGTACTTGGCTGACACTGGTTAATCACCGGGCACTTTTTCGTCTATTAACAAAAGTATTGAGGCTCCCCAATGAAAGAGAAGGTATAGGTGAGAGCTTTGAGGCATACGAAGCATTGCTTATGGCCATATTGGCAGAAAACAGCATGGAGATGCAGCGTGAAAAGGAAATCTTGGAAAGAATAGACGGTGACACAGATATTCGAGATGCTAAAATTATTATGCAACAGGATATGCTGAATCTGGATCAATTCGGCGAGAACAAAAAGGAACTGGAAAAGGCACAGATGCTGAAGTTTATAGCATTGACCGAATTTGGGAAGGAGCACAAAGAAGTGGGTGAAGCTATCAGAAGAGTTGTGAATAATCATGGGTTCCAGAATGAGTTCAGTTATATGCTGCTTGCGCAAATGCCCCTTTCTGTATATCACGATAAAAAGAACTTCAAGGAAGGTCTATACTATGTACGTCGTCATGACTATGAACAAACTAATGCTTTACGGTTATGGAATGAGTTTGCTACATATATTGCAGATAAATGTATTGATATATGGGATATAAACAAGATAAGTACAATCTTTACCGAGCAGGAGTTGCTGGATAATACCTGTTTCAGAAAATATCCTGTGCTGAAGATGTCGGAAGAAGAATACCTAATAGCATCGCAACCGTACTATACACATTTATTGTTTGATGGTTTTTGGTGGAGTGTGAAAGAAGAATTAAAGCTGGTTTATTCTGACAAAGCCATTATGAACTTGCTAACAAAAGAGTTCTCTGAGGAGAAACTATTCTATGAGTTGGTGAAACTTATGATAGGCGACAAGCGTATTCATATCTACAATAATCATTGTTTTGAGGCGCAACAATCAGCGCCTGATGTCGCTATCAAAACACGACATCAATTATTTATGTTTGAATATAAAGACATGAGGGTTCATAGAAAAATCTCAGATGGGGGCGACATGAATCAGATGATGGACTTTATTGATGATCGACTCAATAAAGAGAAAGGGAAAACGGGTGGAAACAAAGGCTTGCCACAATTGGTAAGTAACATGGAAGATTTCTTCACGGGGAAACACCCTTGGAAAGAGTATTATGGGAAGGGGAAAGTAATAGTACATCCAATAGTTGTTGTTAATAGCCGCTTATTTGGTGTGCGCGGGATTAACTACATAATGCAGCATAAGTTGCATCAGAGAATACTTGAAAGTAAAATTCTACGAGAACATATAGATAAAATTGGAGATTTGCTGGTAGTAGATTATGACATGTTGATATTAGTTGCAGCATGGTCGTATAAAGATTTTAGGGAATTCCATTATCTCCTGCATAGTTATCTAACTCATGTAAAAAAAGGACAAGACATGGTTAGACGTTGTACTTCCTATCGGTATTATGTGATGAATAAGTGGAAATTGGAGATGACTGAGAAAGATAAAAAGAAGTTTGAACATGGTTATAAGAAAGTGGTTAAAGCTATGCTTTGCACAAAATAATATACAAAAAGAATGGGATGATTCTGAGCAGATGACTAGATACCCCGAATCTTTTCGACGGCAAAAATCTTCGAGTATACATAAAAAAGTAACGTAATTTCGAATATGGAAGAGAATATTGATTATTAGATGATGAAGAAATCAGAGCCTTGACTCAGTTTAAATTATACCACCTTTTTAGCACCCGAAGATACTCTGCTAATGATTCATTTACCGTTATCATAATTTCTATTTAGTATTCAGCATGTATTACTATTAGTATGTATTTATCGACCGGATATTAGTATTTGTAATTGTGTTGTTATTAGTATTTATGTAAAATAATCATATATTCGTACTCAGCCAAATATACATGAGAATATTTGGTGATTTTACACTTTTGGTTATACATCCATTCCTCAACCGTTTGTATCAAACCTTTTTATTTTGTATGCGTATTTGCAATACTTTTATATACATTTCTGTTGAAATGATGAACAATTGTCTACTCAAGATTCTTTTTTAATACAAGCTTCGGATAAAATGGTATTGTAAAATGCGGACTCTCTAATGAGTAAAAGCACCTAATTATCAATTATGATTGATATCATTTGAAATTGAACAAAATCAGAGGATAGTGATTATGTGCAATTTTAGTGATTAAGTACTATGTATCAAGTTGTTATAATTACATGTCCTCTAAAAAAGGAAAAAATTACTGAGCACTTAATCATTTTGAATGTTATTATATAACTCTTTTTGTAATCTCAAATCATTTGACCACACTGTCATTCCCTTTAGAAAACGCTCAATAGCGTTAAAATGTTAGTAAGTAAGTAGTTTTAGCATGAAATCCTTTTAAAATCTCCATTTTTTCAGTATATTTTTGTAGCAAGAAATTCTCGAGGACGCCTAAAGCATCACTGTAATATAGATTCCAACAGATCTGATTATAGTGGTTGTAGAGGTCTCGAATAGTAATCATCAAAAATGATAAAAGGATTGAAGAATTCTTGCTTGATATATCATTTTAATATACAATCGAAAATAGGCTTGGCGCTTTTTTCGAGTTTTTGTATTGTAATAGACCATATATAACAATTTTAAACAGTTAGATTATGAGTAAATTACAATCAATTCAGAACATGTCCGGTTGGATTCAAAAATCAGTCCCAGGACAAGTAAAAGTAGGAATACTTCCATTACAGTATAGAAACAGTTTTGGAATTTTAGCAAGTAGGTATAATACAACTTACGGCCGCACTATCGGAAGGTATGTGCATTACAGCTATAATTATTATAAACAAGTGGTGGTTATCGTTGTGGAAAGATTAGAAGAACATGAACAATTATGTAAAACTAAAGGAAATGAAAGAAAGTGGAGAGAACTTATTCCCCGGTGGTGCCTTGGTAAGGAACCACTCGATGAAGGAATTGAATATGAATTCTGATTCCAGTAGCAAGGTCATGCTCAATGCCTCTGATACAGTTTATACCGTCAGAGATATAGCGAACATGCTTGGTAGAAAAGAATGCACCATACGCAGACGTATTGAGAACGGCCTGCTGCCTGCCCATAAAGTCGGTCGCTGTTGGTATATTCTCAAATCAGAGTTTGTTGATAGTCTCAGAAATATTTAACTATCCCTCTAAATAGCAAGGTAGTTAATGAAGTCCCTGGCTGGTACCCTGTGAAGAATATCAGTCAGGGCAATTTTTTTGTTGAATATTTGAATCTTATGATGATATGATTTCTCGTTCTATAATTGAAAGAATTCTCGATGCAACCAAAATCGAAGATGTAATCGGAGAATTTGTCACGCTTCACAGAAGTGGCCACTTTTA
>Ga0183095_10910_pt1 | contig 45078 bp, 38 predicted proteins | sample BioMet4_FD_130346 | JGI IMG/M metagenome (GOLD analysis project Ga0183095, IMG submission 130346) | Microbial communities from bioreactor (seeded with sewage sludge) at LBNL, California, USA - Biofuel metagenome 4 (v2) (version 3) | ecosystem: Engineered > Bioreactor > Anaerobic > Unclassified ...
AACCATAAAAGCAGCCCTGGCAGCCCGTTAACCAAAAGGATATCAGAAATCCTATGCAGAATGAGATTATTCAACTTAAAAATGGAATTGATCCCATGATCAATTCCATTTTTGTCTACAGTCTGAGGATGCCTTTTGGCATCCTCTTTTTCTATCAACGTTCAACAAATATTCTTATCGCTTCACTACCAGTATTAATCGTATCCGCAATACTCTCTAATTCTATGATCTCATGGCCTGATATCAGTAGCGTCTGATCGCTGAATCTCCGCTTCAGAAACCGTAATCTCTCTTTGTTCGGATGTATCAGCGATGCTGCTTCAGGGTCATGTTCAAGGGTCATAATCGGAAATGATCCCATTCTGCTATCCATAGATTCAAGGCTGTATATGCATCTGTGTACACCAATGGCATCAAGCGCCGCAACGGATTCCTCATTATATACGTTCAGGCCATAATCCCCAAATACAGTAATTCCGGCGGATCTCAATGGCTGTATCCAGCTGAGGTTTCCCACGTATATTCCCCTTTCCATGCAATGTAAAACTATCGAATCAAAATTATCCTCTATAAATATATCTTCCGCACCTTTGGAAATGTTGGAAATATAAGGGATTATTTTCGAACCTTCTGGTATCTCCGTGTAGTGTTTTTCAAACTCAACTACAGGAACGACGGAAACTACATCCACATCTATATCTTCTATTCCCATCGGAACATTCCCTGCTGCAAATGTATCCCAATCAAAGTAGAACAGTTCTACTGCAGCCAGATTTTTGTTTTCATTCAATGGCTGATATCCCGCTCCAATTATTTTTTCGCGTCTAAATACCATGGACTTTTCCAAAGCTGCCAGTGCATTTCTTCTAATATCATTAACAGCGGCCACCTTAATTCTTCTGTCATATGTTCCATCAAATCTGACCTCATTTACTGCAAACGGCGTATTTCCGGTTTTCCGCAACGCGTCTTCTATTCTCTGCTTGTCAGTAGCGTTATCATCGTTTTTTTCAAAAGCTCCACCGTTTACCGTTACTGTTGTACCATCCTTGGCGGTCACACTAAGGCTTGCAATTCCATTTTCCAGTGTGAATAGCATGTCTACTGACACCTTGCGTAGATATTTGCCATCCTCAAATGTAACATTTTCGTATGTGCTGCGGGCACGTGTCAACTGCTCTTTTGAAGTTATACGATACAAAGGATCACCGTGATACATTCGGCCCTTGATATTGCCTATGCGGGTAAGCCCGCCCTTTAATTCTTTGTAGTATGTCACTACATTTCCGCAACGCTCCCGGCCCTGTATTTCAATGCCATCGCCTAATTCCAATTTATCATATAGCTTAACATCGACCAGTGCAGTACCCTGGATCTTTTTAATGACTTTGCCTATTTTGATGCCCTGCTGCATCTGCTTCAGCTCCTGCCAATCCTCTTCAGATACTGCATAGTTGCCCTCTTTATAATACATATCTATATGCTTGCGATATATCGAAGTAATGATTGCAACATAATCTGCCGATTTCTCACTGCCTTCCACCTTCAGTGAGGTTACTCCTGCTTCTATAAGCTCGCCCAATTGGTCTATGCGGCATATGTCCTGTGGCTTCAAAGGATGCTTTAACGTTTCCAGCAGGCGCCCATCTGCATCGAATGATTTATATGGCAGTCTGCATGGCTGTGCACATTGCCCACGATTTCCGCTTTGTCCGCCAAAGTAACGGCTCAGCTGACACTGCCCTGAACAACACTTGCAAAGTTCGCCATGGACAAGCATCTCAATTTCAGTCTCTGTGTTCTCACAGATTTCTTTAATTTCCAGCAAGTTCAGTTCGCTGGCAATGGCCACTCGATCATAGCCAAGTCTTGCTGCAGTTTCAACGCCCGCAAGATTGCATACCATAACCTGAGCGGAAAGATGCAGTGAGAGTTCAGGCATCCATTCGTGTATAAGCTTACCAAGACCCAAATCCTGAATCATCAAAGCATCTGCGCCTGTCTCGTACAGAAATGCCGCATACTTCACTGCTTCATCCAGTTCATCATTTCCTATCAGTGTGTTCATTGTAACGTAAACCTTCACACCGCGTTTATGTGCGAAATCTATAGCATGCTGCATTTCCTCGTCATTAAAATTTTCCGCATTGTTTTGCGCATTAAAAATATGGCCGCCGATGTATACTGCATCGGCGCCATTCTCTACTGCTGCTATAAACTGCTTTACGCCCCCTGCGGGAACTAAAAGCTCGCATTTTTTCTTTGTTTGATTGTTGTTCATTATCTTTTGTTAGAAGATCTCCAGATATGCATCTTCTCCGCAGATTTGATCAGATCGTCCCTATACTGCGGTGCGGCTATGCCGATGATTTCTTCAGCACGCTGCCACGTTGTCTTTCCCGCCAGGAATGCTACGCCATACTCTGTTGCCAGATACTGCGTTTGACTTCTTGGGGTCGTGATGATATCTCCGTCAGTGAAAATAGGTTTAATATTGGAATGCTTGTTGCCATTTTTGTCTGTAAATTCCGCAGGCATAGTCAGGAACGACTTGCCATGCTCAGCCATATATGCCCCTGTAACAAAGTCAAGCTGACCGCCTGTTCCGCTAATCTGACGCGTACCGACGCTTTCCGAAGAAACCTGACCGTAAAGGTCACATGCTATACATCCATTGATTGAAACGAAATGGTCATACTGTCTGATTATAAATGGATCGTTCACCATTCCCATAGGCAACGATAGCATACCCATGTTATAGTCCATATAGTCATATAGTTCGCGGCTTCCAAAGCATACTGAATAGATGCCTTTACCTCTGAATATTTTTTTCTTGCTGTCGTTCATAACTCCGGCCTTATATAGTTTTACATATCCGTCGTTCATAACTTCGGTATGCATTCCAAGGTCTTTTAAATCTGATTCTGCTATCATAAGTCCGATAGCGTTAGGCATTCCGCCTATTCCTATTTGAAGGGTATCCCCATCTTCTATATATGGAAATACGATTTTTGCTATTTTCTCATCTGCTTCTGTTATTCCCTGCATTGGGAAAATTGCAGTATTACGATGTCCCTCTACTACGGCAGTAACATCCTTGATATTTATATGATCGTTTGACATTCCAAACACAGTAGGTTTGTCTTCGATTACTTCTATGATAACTCTGTCTGCCGCATCGATAGCCTCCTGCATACAGCTGTTATTAAGAGCAAAGCTGAAGTTTCCGAATTTATCCATCGGTGGTGTTGAAATCATTACAACATTGCACTTGGCATAACCTCTCTGATAATAAGATCCCTGATCTCTGTAAAGCTGCGGTGAAAAATATCCGTAACCTAGCGGTATCTCACGTCTTTCATCTGCCGACGCATGCCATGTGTTATAGATGAAAGCCTTATGTTCTGGATCCGCTTTTACTGCTTCAGGTATGTGAGGAGCGATAGCGCACCATATTTTAACATCATGCAGCTCGTCTTTTCTCTTAGCCAACGCTTCATCACATGCAGGCGCAAAACTAGCCGTCTGACCATATTCTATCCAGTCTCCATCCTTTATGAGTTTTACAGCATCATCAGGTGTCATAAGCTTCTTCTTGTATTCCTCATAAAAATCAATCATTTAAATACTCCCTTTCCATTTGTTAAATAATTAACGTCTCAACGTTTCTATTATACCCTTTTTATATGGCAGGTCAACAGGTCAAAGGAAATTTTTTCAACAAAATAGCCACTGCCTGCGGCTGAACCGAAAACAGTGACCATTATTATTTTATCTACAAAGGTTTATATGTTAACTCTGTATTTTGCTGCTTAAGCTTAACTGCTATAGCGAAAAGTTTGGCAGTATCCATACATGTCATAACCGGAAGGTTCCGCTCGATAGCAGCCCTCCTTATTGGGAATGTATCGGCACCGACTATATTTATAGCTTTAGGAGTATTGATCACCATCTGTATCTCTTCACCGATCATAGGTTTCACTTCACTGTAATCGATTATTTCTATATCAACACCCTGACTATTGAGATACGTTCCCGTGCCCTCAGATGCGTATATTTTGAATCCCATATCCATGTATGTCTTCACTATATCTGCGCTCTCCTCATTTTTATCATGGTCGCGCAGGCTCACAAAGACTGCACCTTCAGTAGGTATCTTACCTCCAGCTCCCAGGAATCCTTTGTACACGGCTTTTTCAAAATCCTGATCTATTCCAAGGACTTCGCCAGTGGATTTCATCTCCGGTCCAACGGCTACGTCTACATCCGTCAATTTGGAATCCGAGAATACAGGTATTTTGATCGAATAATAATCCTGAGATCTATAAAGGCCTGTTCCCCATTCCATATCTGCCAGCTTTTTACCGGTCATCACCGCTACGGCTATCTTGACCATAGGGACCTTGGTGACTTTGCTCAAAATAGGCACCGTCCTCGACGCCCTTGGATTTACCTCTATAACATATATCTTTTCGCCGTCCCAAGCGTACTGGATATTGACCAGCCCAACTATATGGAGTGCCTTGACTATTTTCTTTGTGCTGGCGACGAGCTCATCTATTACATCCTGTGGAAGATCGTATGGCGGGTACGACGTACAACTGTCTCCCGAATGGACTCCCGTTCTCTCAAAGTGTTCCATTATCCCTGGTATAAGAACATTTTCGCCGTCTGCTATTGCATCAACGTCCATCTCTTTGCCCTCAACGTATTTGTCTATAAGCACAGGATGTTCATGGGACAGGTTAACAGCTTCCTTCAAGTACTTTTGCAGTTCCTCGTCGCTATAAACGACCTGCATTGCACGTCCGCCAATGACAAACGATGGCCTTACAACCAGCGGATATCCCAGCCGTTCAACAGCCTCCGCCGCTTCCTCCTCGTCTCTTACAGCACAGCCCTTAGGCGTTGCGATGTCCAGAATATCCAGAAGATCAGAGAATTTTTCTCTATCCTCGGCTAGGTCAATGTACTTATTCTGGGTTCCGAATATCTTGATGCTTCTCGCTGCCAGCTTAGATGCCAGATTTAATGAAGTTTGCCCGCCGAACTGGAGGATCACGCCCTCAGGACGTTCCTGCTTGATGACGTTCATGACGTCGTCAGTATGCAGCGGTTCAAAGTACAGTTTATCTGATGTATCAAAGTCCGTACTGACAGTTTCCGGGTTATTGTTGATTATTATAGATTCGTATCCTTCCTCGCGCAAAGCCCAAACGCCCTGTACGCAGCAGTAGTCAAATTCAATGCCCTGCCCTATTCTTATAGGACCGCTTCCGACTACCAGTATCTTATCGTTCTTTGAGCGTTTGCTTTCATTTTCTCCACCGTAGCTTGAATAGTAGTACGGAGTAAGTGCCTCAAACTCTCCTGCGCAGGTATCTACAACTTTATACACCGGATAGATATCATGATATAATCTGATATCCTGAAGGACATCTCTTGCCATTCCTGTCAATCCCATTATCTCTTCATCTACAAAGCCGCGTGATTCTGCTTCTCTGAGGAGATCTGCATCTATCTCTGATGTCTGCAGCATTTTTTCCATCTCTATTATGCCGTTGATCTTGTTAAGGAACCAGCGGTCAATCTTTGTGGCCTGGAAGATATCTTCCACCGTTGCGATTTCTCTTCTGAATGCTTCAGCGATGCAGAATATCCTTTCATCGTCGCACTCGAGGAGCTTCTCCATGAGTTTTTCATTGGTAAGACCAGTGACATACGGGACGCGCAGGCCTGTACCTTCCACCTCCAGCGATGCTATGGCTTTCAGCAGTGCGCTTTCAAAATTGCGGTCGATCGCCATTATCTCTCCGGTGGCTTTCATCTGGGTACCGAGCTTACGAGAAGCCGTTCTGAACTTGTTGAACGGCCACTTTGGTATCTTCACCACGCAGTAGTCTAAAGCTGGCTCAAAGCAGGCGCTGGAGCCTTCTGTCACATAATTCTTCAGCTCATCCAGCGTGTATCCGATGGCTATCTTTGCTGCTATCTTTGCTATCGGGTATCCGGCTGCCTTCGATGCCAGCGCCGATGAACGGCTCACCCTTGGGTTTACTTCTATTACTATGTATTCGTCCTTGTCAGGGTTCATGGCAAACTGCACGTTGCATCCGCCTTCGATATTCAAGCTTCTGATAATCTTCAATGCAGAGTCTCTCAGCATTTGGTACTGGGTATCGTTTAAAGTCTGCGTTGGTGCAACAACTATGCTGTCACCGGTATGCACTCCGGCAGGATCCAGGTTCTCCATGCTGCATATTATGATGCAGTTATCCTTAGAATCGCGTATTACTTCATACTCTATTTCTTTCCATCCTGCAATGGATTTTTCAACCAGTATCTGTCCAATGGCACTCTTTTCGATACCCATCAGGCAATGCTCTTTCAGCTCCGCATCATTATGGGCTATTCCGCCGCCGGTGCCTCCTAAAGTATATGCCGGCCTTATGATCACCGGATAACCTATTTCTTTGACAAAGCTCTCGCACTCTTCCAAACTTGTAGCGATTATGCTTGGAGGTATCGGCTCTCCAATTTCCTCCATCAGGGATTTAAAAGCCTCTCTGTCTTCCGCTTTGTGGATGCTTTCCTTATTGACGCCAAGAAGCTTGACGCCGTTCTTTTCAAATGTCCCCTGCTCATCCAGGGCCATGGCAAGATTTAATCCTGTCTGGCCTCCAAATCCTGCGAGGACACCCTGAGGTTTCTCTTTTTCAATGATTTTTATAACTGCATCTTCTGTGATCGGCTCCAGGTAGACTTTGTCGGCGATACCGTTGTCGGTCATTATCGTTGCAGGGTTGCTGTTTATCAAAACAGTTTCAATCCCCTCTTCGGAGATAGCCTTGCAAGCCTGCGTACCAGCATAGTCGAACTCAGCGGCCTGCCCTATAACTATAGGTCCCGAGCCTATTATCATAACTTTGCTCAATGTATAATCCTTTGGCATTACAGTTTACCTCCTTCCATCAGTCCAATAAACTTATCAAAAAGATACCCAGTGTCATTCGGTCCCGGACTTGATTCAGGATGGAACTGTACGGAAAATACCGGCTTGCTGATATGCTGCATGCCTTCCACAGTTCCGTCGTTTAAGTTTAAATGAGTAATGTCAAGTCCGTGGAGTATGACGCTTTCTGCGCTGACCGCGTACCCGTGATTTTGCGATGTGATATAACTTCTGCCTGTATTCTTATCAAACACACCATGGTTGCAGCCACGATGTCCATACTTCAATTTATATGTGCTGCCTCCTGATGCAAGTGCAATGAGCTGATGGCCCATGCAGATTCCGAATATCGGCATCTGCTCCGGTCCATAGTTGCTGTTGGTTATTAATTTTTCTGTAATCGATATAGCTTCTGTTGCTGCCTCTGGATCTCCAGGACCGTTAGTAATAAATACACCGTCCGGGTGCATAGCAAGGATGGTTTTTGCCTTTGTGCCATATGGGAAAATGGTCAGATTGCAGCCTCTCGCCTGCAATTCCTTCAGGATGCTTCTCTTGACGCCAAGGTCCATAACAGCCACATTGAATCTACCGTCTTCCGCCTTCCACTCCTCAGTGGCCGCAACGCCCGCAGTCTTCATTTGGTCTGAATTAAGCTTTGCATCCTCACATATGCGCTTAAGTGATTCAATGCTGAAGTTCTCAGTAGTTATTACGCATTTCTGATTTCCTTCATTTCTTATCTTACGCGTTATCTCTCTGGTATCCACATTATAAACGCCAGGGACCTGCTGCTCTTTCAGCCACTCGTCTATGTTCATTACACATTTCCAGTTTGATGGCTTGAAGCATACGTCCTTGGCGATTAGTCCAAAGGCATGGATCCTCTCGGATTCAAAGTCTGTCTCATTGATTCCGTAATTTCCTATCAGAGGGTAAGTCATGGTTATTATCTGCTCTTTGTACGACGGGTCAGTCAGTGTTTTCTGATATCCTGTCATTGCAGTATTGAATACCAGTTCTCCCACCCTGGTACCTTCAAAACCAAAACCTATTCCTTTATATACGGTTCCGTCCTCAAGATATATTATTCCCTTCATTATTATTACTCCTCGCTCCTCCAAAGTTCTTTAACGACAAGTATACTATATCCTAAATTTATATTCAACAGTAAAAATGAAAATTTAACCATTTTTTTATTAGCTATATCCAAATTATTTACTAAAATTTATGTTAAAACTCCAAAAAACCCTTGATTTATGGGTTAGTTTATGTTATATTACATACATTACAATTAATTATTCAAAGATATTAATATTTATAATTTACTCAGGAGGAGAGAAATGGCTAAAGAAAAAATCGTCCTCGCCTATTCGGGAGGCTTGGACACATCCGTTATTATGGCATGGTTAAAAGAGCAATACAACTGCGAAGTTATAGCTGTATGCTGCAATGCAGGACAGAAAGAAGACTTCGATGCAATAGAGAAAAAAGCAATGGCTACTGGTGCGTCGAAGGCAATAACAGTAGACATGAGAGAAGAGTTCATTACAGATTATATTTATCCAAGTTTAAAGGCTGGTGCAATATATGAAAATGATTATCTTCTGGGTACATCAATGGCAAGACCTTTGATGGCAAAGAAACTGGTAGAGATAGCTGAGGCAGAAGGTGCGTTCATTATCGCTCACGGCTGCACAGGCAAAGGAAATGACCAGGTAAGATTTGAAAGTACAATTTATGCAATGAATCCTGCAATGCAGATCATAGCACCATGGAGAACCTGGGACTTCCAGTCACGTGAGGATCTTATCGAATATGCACATCAGCATAACATTCCTATCGCTCAGTCAACTGAGAAGATCTATTCAAGGGATGAGAACATCTGGCACATCAGCCACGAAGGTGGCGAGCTTGAGAATCCTTGGAACGAGCATCTGTCGACGATACATGTATTGTCCAAAGAGCCGGAGGAAGCTCCAGATAAACCGGAATTCGTTACCATCACCTTTGAAAAAGGTATACCCGTAGCGGTCGATGATGAAAAGCTGGATCCAATCGCTTTACTGACCAAATTAAATGAAATGGGCAGCAGAAACGCAGTTGGTACTATAGATATCATAGAAAACCGTCTCGTAGGCATGAAGTCCAGAGGCGTTTACGAAACTCCTGGCGGAACTATTCTGTTCCAGGCTCACAGAGATCTTGAAAAGCTGATTCTTGACAGGGATACCATGGCTTACAAGAACATCGTAGCTCAGAAATTCTCCGAGCTTCTCTATGACGGAATGTGGTTTACTCCACTCCGCGAAGCAATATCTGCTTTCGTAGATGTTACTCAGGAGCAGGTAACCGGCAAAGTAAAGATGAAGCTTTACAAAGGAACAGCTTATCCTGTAGCCAGCCAGTCTCCTTACTCACTGTACAACGAAGAGTTCGCTACATTCAGTGCCGATGAGGTTTATGACCAGCACGACGCTGAAGGATTCATCAAACTGTTCTCACTTCCTCTGAAGATCAGGGCAATACAAAAACAGAGTCTTGAAGGAGTTCCTGAAGCTCAGAAGAAGAAGTTTCCTAAGAAGATCATCAAGGGTGGAGACTTCAAACAATAAACGACAACTAGTAAACAACTTTCAATAATAAAGTCCTTATAGGAAAACCGGGGTGCTTATTCTCCTAAGCGCCCCGGTTTACTGTTTATTCAAAGATGTAATAATATATGTAGTTTAGAATGGTGCAATCTTTCCTGTTACCAGACAAACAACTGCTGCTATAAACCATACTACCATGATGATGAATACTACAAAGTCATAAGCTTTAGGGAACATTTTCTCACCCTTCTGCTTCTGATTGATGAAGTACAGAATAGCACCTGGAGTATAAGCCAATGCCATGATCAGGATATACTGCCATCCGCTTGCATAAAGCATCCATGCTCCGTATATAGTACCAAGCAGTGATATGATCCAAATACCAAATGCTCCGCCGCCAGTTGATTCTTTAGTTGTAACTCCCTTTGCAGTCTGTACCAGCATAAATACTGCTGATGAAATGTAAGGGATCATGATCAAACTTGTTGACAGTGTGTAGAGGATCTGGAATGATGAATCATTTACATAAACCAGTATGATAAAGAACTGGAAGATGCATGCTGCAACGATTGCTGCATGTGCTGGTCCACCATTGCTGTTCTCCTGTGCCAGGAATTTAGGGAAGCATCCCTGTTTAGCCGGCAGACATGCACTATCTGTTACCAGAATAGTATATGAGAACATTGCTACGATCAGTGAAAGTATGATAGCTACGCTTACCAGTACTGCGCCCCAAGGTCCAACAACGTATTCAACCAGTGAAGACATTGATGGAGTTGCAAGTGCTGCTAACTGGTCATGAGGCATGATTCCCATACCCATGATGTCGATAACCATGTACAGTGCAAGTAGTCCCAGGAATGACCATACTGCTGCTCTTCCTGCTACCTTTGTAGTCTTTGCACGAGTTGAAAGTACTACGGCACCTTCAATACCGATGAAGATCCAAACTGTAGTGAACATAGTTCCCTTTACCTGTGAAAGTACTGAACCTGCTGCATCTGGTCCCCAGAAGTTAGCAATGAATATGCTCCATTTGAAAGCTCTTGCAAAGAGTACTGCGAGGATCATTACCAGAATAGGTATGATCTTTGCAATTACTGCGATCATGTTAACTGTTACAGCTTCCTTAACTCCACGAGCTACAAGCAGGCAGAGCAGCCATAAGATGATACTTGCTGTCAAACATGATACGAAATTTGAGCCGCTTCCGAATACAGGGAAGAACTTGCTCAGAGTTGTGAACAATAGTGCCATGAAAGCTACTGGTGTCAAAGCTGCACTCAGCAGATAGCCCCATGCAACGTTGAATCCGATATACTCACCGAATCCGTCTCTTGCATAAGCGAATATTCCGCTCTGCAGATCTGGTCTCTTAACACCCAACTGATAGAAGCACAGGCATAGAGCCAGTGTTCCAAGTCCGCAAACCAGCCAACCGATCAAAGTGGCTCCAGTGTATGCACCGCTTGCGGCTAAGTCTCCGACCATACTGAATACTCCACTGGCCAGAGTCGTTCCGATTGAGAAGAAGGTCAGTTTGACTGTACCCAGTCCTCTCTCATTAAGGTTGTTTTCCATAGGATAATACCTCCAATAATTAATAACCCATCAATATAATATAATTGCTATAAGAACCTCAGTAACAGTAAGCTGGTTTACCCATCTTACTGCTGACTGAAGTTATTATCAAATTATGCGAATGAAATAACCGTTCCGGTCTTTCCATCCAATGCGTCGATAGCTTTGTCCAATGAAGTTATTATAGCACGTTTGTTAGGATAAGCCCTAACGAATTTCATTGCCGCCTCGACCTTTGGCAGCATGCTGCCTGGTGCGAACTGATTCTCTTCAATGTACTTATCTGCCTCTTCCAAAGTAAGTCTGTCAAGATCCTGCTGGTTAGGTTTGTTGAAATTGATTGCAACTTTTTCAACCTCCGTCAGGATAAGAAGTACATCTGCGCCAATCTGTTCAGCCAGAAGTTCAGCTGCGAAATCCTTGTCGATTACTGCAGCTACGCCCTCCAATGTTCCGTTTCTCTTTTCAACTACAGGTATTCCACCGCCACCGCAGCAGATAACTATAGAAGTTGGCCAAAGTGTTTTCACAGCATCGATTTCTACGATTTTTCTTGGGATTGGTGATGCTACTACGCGGCGCCAGCCTCTGCCGGAGTCCTCTTTCATAGTGTATCCCTTTTCCTTTTCAAGCTGTTTAGCCTCTTCTTCTGAGAAGAACGGGCCTATTGGCTTTGATGGATTTGAAAAAGCCGGATCCTGCTTTTCCACGACCATCTGTGTCTCAACTGTAAGTACGGGTATATTTCTGTCGCGCTTGTTCAGTGCATACTTCAAAGCCTGCTGAATGTGATATCCGATATAGCCCTGTGACATTGCACCACAAACATCGAACGGCATCGATGGTGTAACATCCTTCGCAGCTTCTGAAGCCAGAAGGATCCTACCAACCTGAGGTCCGTTTCCATGTACTACTCCGATTTCATATCCCATGCAGCTGATGTCTGCGATATGTTCGCAAGTGCTCTTTACTACCTTTAACTGTGCCTCGGCTGTAGCGTCACTCTTTGCTGACTGCAAAGCGTTACCGCCAAGGGCAATTACTATTTTACCTGGCATATTTATAATCCTCTCTATCTCTTTATAAATCGTCTCTGTTAACCGGGCAAGACATACAACGTGGGCCGCCTCTTCCTCTTGACAGCTCGGCACTTGGTATAGTCAGAACATTTATGCCCTTCTTATCTAACAAATCATTAGTTACATAGTTTCTTTCATAAGTTACAACTGTTCCAGGAGCTATGCAAAGAGTGTTGGAGCCATCGTTCCACTGCTCCCTCTGTGCAGCCATCAAATCGTTTCCGCCACATCTGATCAGTTCTACTGCCGGAATGCGAAGTGCCTTCTTCAGACAGTTCTGCAAAGAGTCAGTAATTGCTTCGAAATGAGGTCTGCCATCTTTTCCAAGAGTGATCTCAAATAGCTGAAGCGGACCTTCGATTTCCGGATGAATCGTGAACTTATCATAATCGATCATCGTAAATACTGTATCAAGATGCATGAACGCACGGCTCTTTGGAATATTCAGAACCAAGACTCTCTTGAATGTTGATTTATTCAAGATGTTCTCAGCAAATCTTTCAATTCCTACAGCAGATGTTCTCTGGCTAAGTCCGATTGCTACTGTATCTGCACTCAGTACCAGTACGTCTCCACCTTCGATTGAATGTGGATCGTGGAAATCGTACCAAAGCTGTGAACCTTCAGGTGCAAATTCCTTATTGTACATGAACATATACTTTAGCAGAAGGCTCTCTCTTCTTCTTGTAATGGTGCTCATATGGTGAACATTGAGTCCGTTTCCAACGCAAGCGCCCGGGTCTCTTGTGAAGTAAAGGTTAGGCATTGGATCCATGTAGAACGGATAGTCAGATGTAATAAAATCAGCTAAAGTTCTAGTTTCGATCTTAGTTATATCACTCTTCTTAACTCCAGCAATGACCTTTTCTACCATTTCCTTAGTAGGCATGGACATCAGATAGTCGCATATTGCCTCTCTGATGCCATCTGAGATGATTTTACTCTCGCTTACGATTTCGTTTATGAATTGTTCTTTGATTTTTGGATCAGTTAGAGCCTTGGCAGTTTCGTCTACATAATATACTACCTCTACTCCATTATCGCGAAGCAGCTGTGCAAATCTGTCGTGTTCTTCCTGAGCAACTTTCAAATAAGGGATATCATCAAACAACAATCTTGCAAAGTTGTCTGGAACAAGGCCCTCAACCTCGCTACCGATACGGTGCAGCAAAACTTTATTAAGTTTGCCTATTTCTGAATAATTGTGGATTCCAGGATACATGATTTCTCCTCTCATCGCAGCAGATCAACCACTGCGTTTTATCTCTCCGTATAGTCCCGCAGTATCACGGAAAATTAACAAGCATTAAGCATTAGGCGATTGTTGCTACGATAACAGCCTTAATAGTGTGCATTCTGTTCTCAGCTTCGTCAAATACTACTGAATGCTTTGAGCGGAATACCTCATCAGTTACCTCACGAATGTCATATCCAAGGTCTTTCTGCTCTTTTGCCATTGTTGTTTCGAAGTCATGGAATGAAGGCAGACAATGCATGAAGATAACATCATTATTCTTTGTTGCCTCAAGCATCTCTTCTGTAACCTTATAAGGTGTAAGTAATTTAACTCTTTCAGGGATTTGATCTTCTTCACCCATTGAAGCCCAGATGTCAGTGTAAAGAACGTCTGCGCCTTCTAAGCAAGCTGCATCTGATCTGACTTCGATAACTGCTCCTGTTTCTTTTGCTACTGCATTTGCTCTTGCAAGAACGTCTTTGTCAACTTCCTTAGCAAGCGCTTCTGGTCCATATGCTACAAAGTGCATGCCCATCTTCGCACATCCATACATCCATGCATATGCCATATTGTTTCTAACATCACCGCAGAATACTACTTTTACCTTGTTCAAAGGTTTAGCCACATGCTCTTCAATTGTAAGCATATCTGCAAGGATCTGTGTAGGATGGTCAACGTCGGTAAGTCCATTCCAAACTGGAACTCCTGCATTCTTTGCCAGTTCTTCTACGACTTCCTGCTTGTATCCTCTATATTCGATACCATCATAAAATCTTCCAAGTACCTTTGCTGTATCTTCGATAGTCTCTTTCTTGCCCATCTGTGAACTCTTGGAATCAAGGAATGTTACGTGAGCACCTTCGTCAAGACATGCAACTTCGAAAGCGCATCTTGTTCTTGTTGAGGTCTTCTCAAATAACAGAACAACATTCTTACCTTTCAGAACTTCATTGTGGATTCCAGCTCTCTTCTTTGACTTCAAATCATGAGCAAGGTCCAGCATGTATCTGATTTCCTCTGGTGTGAAGTCCATAAGAGTTAAGAAATGTCTACCCTTTAAATTTACTGCCATTTTGTTATCTCCTTTTCATATATGTATTTCGTTATACTAATCATTAACTTTGTGATAAAAAAATCATACTATATTTGTCAAAAAATTAAAGTACCAGTACTTACCATATTTTAAGTACCAGTACTGTATACTCTTACATTTTTTTGTACTTTATTTCAGTGAATTGTTAACTTCCCGAACTGTTGCTGCAAATCTACGCATTCCTTCCCGTACCCACTCTTTCGATTCATATGAGTAATTTAGCCTTACGTGGTCGAATCCACCGTTGTGCATAGGATAAAACACTTCTCCCGGGACTACAGAAACGCCTTTCTTTGATGCCTGATATGCCAGGTCCATTCCATTCATGCTCGGCGGCAATTTACACCATACGTAAACTCCACCCCTGGGTTTCTCGTAGTCGACACCTATATCAGAAAGGTTATCCAGATATTCACAGACCACTTCGCACTTTTCCCTGTTCACCGTTACGATTTCCCTGACCTTTTCGTAATACCTTCCATCCACCAGGTATGTAGCAAGCAGTTTCTGGGTTATCCAGTTCAAAGACATGACTCTGATGGAAACCAGGTAGCTCAGGCTCTTTATCAGTTTCTCGTTTGCCACTACGAAGGCCATTGAAAGTCCGGGTATGAATGTCAAAGAAAACGAGTAAATGTATACTACGTTATTGGTCCTGTCCATAGATTTGATAGATGGTATATGCTCCCCGTCAAAATCGATTTCTGATGCAGCGTCTTCCTCTATTATAGGGATCCTGTATTTATTTGAAAGTTCCAGGAGTTTCTCTCTCCTCTCAACAGAAAGTATTCCGCCTGTGGGATCACGATAGCTGGAATTCACATAAATGAACTTGGGATTATGAGCCTCGATCAAAGGCTCCAGATTGTCGCATATCATGCCGTCTTCATCTACCGGCACTGTTATCAGCTTGCACCCGGCCAGCTGGATAACTCTGTAAACATCCGGTGAAACCGGCTCTTCTATTATTACGTAATCACCTGCGCTGAGCATGGCAGTCACAATAAAGTCGATTGCCTGATTTGTCTCGGACAATATCTGCACCTGGCTCATACCGGCTTTGATGCCCTTTGTACGCAAATATGCCAGAATCTGCTGTCGCAGTGTCTGGTCTCCCTGATACGGTGTCAGGTATGCAGGCACCGCTCCTTTTTTGTTCAGTATAGCGGCGATTTCATCTCCGATGTCGTCTTCCATATAAACTGCTGGAGCGACTCCTGACGAAAGCGATATGCTGTTTCCCTCTGTAAACCTGGCATAAATATCATCATAGGTTTCCTTCATGTCCAGATATTCATCCTTTATCATGTGGCTCCAGTTGACTTGTTTACGCGGCGACTGTACAAAATTCAGATCGTCCTTCACGCCGTAAGTCACCCTGTATCCAACTCCCCTCGCAGATTCGATGAGGTCCATATCCTTCAGTGTATAATATGCTCTGATGATAGTGTTTCTATGTACGCCAAGAATTTTTGAGAGCTCCCGCTCTGACGGCAAAATGCTGCCGTCCACCAGTTCTCCGGCCACGATCATTGTTTTGATCTGGTCAGTGATCTGCCAGTAAAGCGGCGTTCTTAAGTTTTTATCGACCGTAATGTCCATTTTATTACTCTTTCTTACCGTGGAACTGGTAATAGCAGACCTCCAGACGTCCGTTATATAGCTTACGTCGCCTGTCTGCAGGTCTTCCGAATATCTTATCCTCTACTGTTTTATCGGTGGTTATCATGAACAAAGACCACGTAGGGTTTTCCCGGAAGAATTCTCTGTATTTATCATAGATTTTTTCTATCTGCTTTGCTTCACCTATGCGCTCACCGTAAGGCGGATTTGTTATGATTATGCCTCGCTTTTCCGCAGCAGTAAGCCTGGCAACGTCCATACATTTAAATTCTATACAATCATCGACCCCTGCCTCAGCAGCATTTGTCTCGGCGGCTTCCACTGCCTTCTTGTCTATGTCGCTGGCATATATCTTAAGTTCAACATCGTTGTCGATGGCTTCAAAGGCCGCCTTGCGTTCTTCCTTCCAAATATCCGGTTCCACAAGTTCCCACCCCTCCGATGCAAACTTTCTGCTAAGACCCGGTGCGATATTCCTTCCTACCATAGCCGCTTCGATGGCTACCGTTCCCGAACCGCAGCACGGGTCGATCAGTATCCTGTCCGGTCTCCAAAATGACAGCTGTACCATGGCCGCCGCCAAAGTCTCTTTGATTGGTGCCGCCACATCGGAAATACGGTATCCACGCTTGTGGAGTCCCGGTCCGCTGGTGTCGACTGTAAGGATAACGTTGTCCTTCAAAATGGTGACCTTCACTGTGTATTCCGCACCCGTCTCCTCAAAGTGTTCTATGCAGTAAAAATCCTTCAGTCTTTCTACTATTGCCTTCTTGACTATGCTCTGGCATGCCGGTACACTGTGAAGCTTGGACTTTACGGAAGTTCCCGTCACAGTGAATTTCCCGTCTGGCGGTATCAGCTGTTCCCAGGGCAGTCCCTTTGTCTGCTGGAAGAGGTCCTCAAACTCCAGGGCTTTGAACTCCCCCATCTTCAAAAGTACTCTGTCGGCGCACCTGAGCCACAGATTGCATTTTGCTATGGCATGCTCATCTCCCAGGAAAGTAACACGCCCGTCCTCGGTCTTCTCGATTTCATATCCGAGGACCTGGATCTCACGCTTTACTACGGCCTCCAGGCCAAATGTTGCAGTTGCAATTAACTTTAATCTCATAAATTTCTCCCTAACAAAAACTCCCCACATGCCGATGAACATCGACAGTGGAGAGCTGCATTTTCTATAGATAAGGGTCTCTTCTGTTCAGGCTGTTGCCTTCAAGAGTCTCAAGCTCATCAAGAGCCTTTCCTGTTCCAACTGCTACGCACGACTTTGGATCCTCTGCTATAGCAACCTCTATACCGGTTCTCTCTGCAATCTTCTTATCGATTCCATATAACAGAGCGCCGCCGCCTGTAAGCATTATTCCTGAATTACTGATGTCTGCTGCCAGCTCAGGAGGAGTCTTCTCTAATACTCCGTGAACTGCCTCGCAAATCATATGCAGTGGCTCTTCCAAAGCTTCCATGACTTCTTCTGAAGTAATTTCAACTGTCTTAGGAAGTCCTGTTACCAGGTCTCTTCCTCTGCACTCCATGGTGACCTCTTCTTCACGAGGGAAAGCAGTTCCGATGGACTTCTTGATGTCCTCGCCACTTCTCTCTCCTATGTATAGCTTATGCACTTTTCTCATGTATTTGATAATCGATTCGTCGAATTTATCTCCTGCGACCTTTACTGACGAGCTTGTGACGATGCCGCCCAATGCTATTACTGCGATATCCGTCGTGCCACCGCCTATATCGATGACCATCTTGCCGTCAGGTGCTGCCACATCAAGTCCAGCTCCAATGGCAGCTGCCAAAGGTTCTTCCATAAGGTAAACCTCTTTGCCGCCGGCCTGTGATGCTGCCTCGCGTACTGCTCTTTTTTCTACTTCAGTTACTCCACTTGGCACGCAAACCATGATTCTTGGCTTGAAGAATCTTCCGCTTCCGCATGTTTTTCTTATAAAATATTTCAGCATTCTCTCTGTAATGTCATAATCTGAAATAACACCGTCCTTCAAAGGTTTAGCTGCGATAATGTTCGCAGGTGTTCTACCGAGCATCTGCCTTGCTTCCTCACCTATTGCGAGTATATCATCGGTGTCTTTATTGACAGCGACAACAGAAGGCTCGTTCAAAACGATACCCTTGCCTTTTATATAAACGAGCACATTGGCCGTTCCTAAATCTATTCCTACTTCAGTTGCCATTTTATATCTCCTTTTTATGAAATCACGTATACTACAGTATTATACATAATTTCAATGTTTTTTTCAAGGCTTATGTTATATTGAGTATTTAGCCTGATAGTCATTGTAAAGCTGCTTAAACTTAGGATCATCCATAGTTTTCAACTTGTTCAGATACTCATGGGTATCGAAGGTGCTGTTAGCAAGCTCGATTATGGCTACTGCTATGTTTGAGCAGTGATCAGAAACTCTCTCATAGTTGATCAGGATATCGGACAAAACAAAACCATGCTGTATGGTACATTCTCCAGACTGAAGTCTTTCAATATGATTGAGCTTGATTTCTTCAGTTATACTATCAATGACCTGTTCAAGCGGTTCGACATGTGATGCCAGCTCTATATCATCGTTAGCAAAAGCTTCAATGGTAATGTCCATTATTTCTTTGATTGCATTTTTGGCTACTTCCAGTTCTTTCAGGCACTCCGGCGTTAATTCTATCTTTTTATCACTGATTTCTTTAGCCGTGCCCACAAGATTAACTGCATGATCACTGATTCTCTCAAAGTTCCCTATGGTATGCAGCATCTTGGCCACCTGATTAGTATCCTGATCAGACAAATCACATGCTGAAAGTTTAACAAGATATGATCCGAGATGATCTTCATATATATCAACATCATCTTCCATACTGTGTATAAGTTCTGCCGATTTTTCATTAAAGTCAAACAAAAGATCCATTCCCTTGAACATGGAATCCTTTGCGATGCGTGCCATATCGGTTGTCTGATTATTACATTCACTAACTGCAATCGAAGGTGTCTTCAATAGTCTTTCATCCAGGAAAGCCACTTCCTTAGCCGGCTCTGTCTTGATAGTCTTTTCAGCAAGCTTAACCAGCTGCTGCGTAAACGGAAGCAGCAAAGCAGTCGTACATATATTGAATATGCTGTGGAACATTGCGATTCCCACTGGGTTTACTGCCTTATCCACAAATGTGAAATTGATTATCATATGAGCTACATAGAATACCGTAAGAAATACTACTGTACCTATTACATTAAATGCGATATGTATAACGGCTACACGTTTAGCATTTCTGTTAACACCGATGCTGGATATCAAAGCTGTTGCACATGTACCTATGTTCTGACCCATTACGATAGGAATGGCCATGCCGTAAGTAATACCGCCTGTCATAGATAGTGCCTGCAGCATGCCTATTGAAGCTGCCGAACTCTGAATTACTGCGGTAACAGCAAGACCTGTCAGGATTCCCAATGCCGGATTATTGAATGCAACCAGTATCTGCTCGAATTTAGGCGAATTTGCCAATGGACTCATTGATTCGCTCATGAATGTCATACCATACATCAGTATGGCAAATCCAACGAGAATACCACCGATATCTTTTTTCTTGCTTGTCTTGCAAAGCATCATCATAATGACACCTATCAACGCAAGTATAGGCGAGAACGATTCGGGCTTCAGCATCTTGATAAACACATTGTCACTGGAAATGCCTATCATACTCATAATCCATGCTGTAACCGTAGTTCCTATGTTAGAACCCATGATAACTCCGACAGTATTGGCGAGATCCATGATGCCCGAGTTAACAAGACCAACCAGCATAACTGTAACTGCAGAAGAACTTTGTATGGCGATCGTGATGCCTATACCAAGCAGCAATCCCTTGAAACGATTCGAAGTCATTCTATCCAGAATAGCTTCCATTTTGCCTCCAGCGATTTTCTCAAGGTTTTGCGACATCAGGTTCATTCCAAACAGGAATAACGCTAATCCACCAAACAAAGTGAAAAACGAAAAAATGTCCATGTACTAAATTACTCTCCTTAAATAACTACTTAAAAAATCACCATGATAGTAGTTCCTTTTCCAAGTTGACTCTCGATCCTTACATTGGCGTTATGATATGAAGCCCCATGCTTAACGATAGAAAGTCCAAGTCCGGTTCCGCCAATTTCCTTAGAATGACTTTTGTTCACTCTATAGAAACGCTCAAACACTCTGTCAATGTCACTTTGCGGAATACCTATACCAGTATCCTGAACTCTGACAAAAGGTTTACCGAGCTCTGTTCCTATTGTAACACTAACAGAGCCGCCTGTCTTGTTATATTTTATCCCATTGTCACATAGATTGTAAACAATTTCTTCCAAGATTTGATAAACTCCTTCCACATATACGTGTTCGCCGCTTATGTGTAATGATACATCATTGGTTTCAGCAACTTTTTCAAGACTCATTATGACATCCTCGCTCAAATCATAAAGGTCTATTCGTTCCTTTTTCGCCATTACCTGGTTCTCATCTAACTGGGACAGCTTAATAATATCGTCCACAAGTACGATCAGTCTCTGTGCCTCATCATATATTTTACCAGAGAAGTTAGGTATATCCTTATCCTTCACCAGACCATTCTTCATAATCTCTGCAAATCCCGAAATAGAAGTAAGCGGTGTCTTCAATTCGTGAGAGACATTAGCTGTAAATTCCTTGCGGAATTCAGCCTCCCTGGTTTTCTCGTCAACATCACTTTGTAACGCATCTATTCTGTTATTGAGTTGTTTATTCTGTTCCTGGATTTTCCGGATCAAAGGATCTATTTCTTCATAAGTAGGAGTCTTTTCCGGATTATCGACGTCGATACTGTTGATAGGTTCAACTATCTTTCTCGAAATGCTGACAGCAAGTATCAAGGATACGACTATAGCAAATAGCAGCATAAACATAATCGGCTGCAGCATCGATAGTATCAATGTCACCACGGTAAACTGAGTCTGTGATACTCGCAAAACGCCGCCATCCGACAGTTTTACGGCCGAATAAGTTGTTCTCTCAGCTAACGTATTTGAAAAACGCGTTACCTCGCCATACCCGTTCTTCAGTGCTTCCTTGACTTCCTCTCTGTTTTTATGGTTACCCATGGTCTTGACATCGGCCTCAGAATCATATAAGACCTTTCCTTTAGGATTTATCCACGTAATTCTATAATTCTCTTCCAGCGTCAAACCCTTGAAATATTTCATGCCACTGAGCTGAACAGCGTTCGCAACCAGATACGCCTCATTTTTCAAGCTTAGCTTATACTGATTCGAATACTGAGTATATAGTGCACCCATTATGATCACCATACAAGCCAGCCACACGGCCAATGCAACGCAGAATATTCCTTTAAAAATCTTCGTTCTCATTATTTTACCTCACCTAACCTATAACCGATACCCCGGACTGTTTCTATCATATCCCCGCAGGTACCCAGCTTTTGTCTGAGTGACCGTATGTGAACATCCACCGTCCTGCTTTCTCCATCGAAAGCATAGCCCCAGATCTTTGTTAAAAGCTGGTCCCTTGTGAATACTATTCCTTTGTTCTCTATTAACAGATCCAGCAATTCGAACTCTTTGAACGTCAAAACTACATCATTGTCACAAACCTTAACGATATGCTTTGATGGAGAAACATAGAGATCTCCGACCACATAATTCTGATCCCGTATACCCGGTTCTGCCCTGCGAAGCAGTGCCTTCACTCTGGCAATAAGCTCCATCATGCCGAAAGGCTTCGGTAGATAGTCATCTGCGCCATAATCAAGCCCTATTACTTTGTCATACTCAGTACCCTTAGCTGTCAACATCATGATCGGTGTCTTGCTTGTGGCTGACATGCTGCGTAATTTTTTTAGAATATCCAGGCCATTTTCTTCAGGGAGCATTATATCCAAAAGTATAAGGTCAGGAATTTCCTCGTCTATTCCGCGCCAAAACGCAGAAGGACGGTCAAATCCTTTTGTTTCGTATCCAGCGTTATTCAACGTGTATAACACCAGTTCTCTAATGCTGTTGTCATCTTCAACAAAGTATATCATTTTCGTGTCCTCTTTTCCTACCTTGAGTGTACTATGAAAAGACCGGGAATAAAAGTTAAATGTGTGTAAAACTTCATTCTCGGTCTTTGTTACCATATTATTTCAGGCTCGCTTTGATAAATTCTCTAAACAAAGGATGTGCATTGTTAGGACGTGATTTAAATTCAGGATGATACTGGACGGCTACAAAGAACTTCTTATTCTGAAGTTCAATTGCCTCGACGAGACGTCCATCCGGCGATGTGCCGGCGATAGTCATACCACCTTCAGTGACGGCATCGCGGTAATCATTGTTGAATTCATATCGATGGCGATGGCGTTCAGCTATCTCCTCTTTGCCGTATGCCTTTTCCATAACAGTCCCTTTGTTAATAATGCAAGGATACGCTCCGAGTCTCATAGTACCTCCCTTAGGTACATTTCCCTGCTGATCAGGCATCAGATCTATCACCTTATGTGCGCTTGATTCATCAAACTCACCGGAATTGGCGTCCTTAAAGCCTAAGACATTTCGCGCAAATTCAATGACTGCGATCTGCATTCCAAGGCAAATCCCAAGGTATGGGATATCGTTTTCACGAGCATAATTCGCAGCTATGATTTTCCCTTCTATTCCTCTGTCTCCGAAGCCTCCTGGTACCAGTATCCCATTCACATCTCCTAATATATTTTTAACTGTCTTCTCTGTTACTTCCTCCGCCTCGATCCACTGAATATCTACATGAGTCCCATTCTCATATCCTCCGTGTCGAAGCGCTTCAGCTACGGACAGATACGCATCATGAAGCTTTACATATTTCCCTACTATGGCAATCTTAACTGACTTGTCTCTATTCTCTATCCTCTTCAACATTGCCTTCCAGTCCATCATATCGCATGGTCCTGCATTGATACCCAGTTCACGGCAAACGATCCAGCTGAAATTGGACTTCTCCAGCATTACCGGCGCTTCGTAGAGTACGGGCAAAGTAATATTCTGGATTACACAGTCAGCCTTAACATTACAGAAAAGTGATATCTTGTCCAGTATATTCTGATCGATCGGTTCATTGGCACGCAGTACAATTAAGTCAGGAGAAATACCAAGTGCTCTGAGCTCCTTGACGGAATGCTGTGTTGGTTTGGATTTATGTTCGCCAGAACTCTTGAGGTATGGAACGAGCGTTACATGAATAAACAGGGAATTTTCTTTACCTACTTCCAGTGATACCTGCCTTATAGCCTCCAGGAAAGGCTGGCTTTCAATGTCTCCGACCGTGCCTCCTATTTCAGTTATTATTACATCTGCATCTGAGGTCTTTCCAACATTGTAAATGAACGATTTGATTTCATTTGTAATATGTGGGATAACCTGGACCGTACTTCCCAGATATGCACCCTCTCTTTCTTTGTTCAAAACATTCCAATACACCTTGCCAGTTGTAAGATTACTGAATTTGTTAAGGTTCTCGTCAATAAATCTTTCATAATGCCCAAGATCAAGATCCGTCTCTGCGCCATCCTCGGTCACAAAAACTTCTCCATGCTGATATGGGCTCATGGTGCCCGGATCGATATTGATGTACGGGTCAAGTTTCTGCGCAGCCACCTTTAATCCACGAGCTTTCAAAAGCCTGCCTAACGATGCTGCGGTTATTCCCTTTCCCAGGCCTGATACTACACCTCCTGTAACGAATATATACTTTTTCATACAAACCTCCTACATCTATAGCCTACCAGCAATTTGCTATGCAAATTGGGTTAGGCCTCCAAAAAAAATAAGGCCTAGAATGGCCTTTGAGTGAGTAGGAGATATAAGACCCCGTCGACACTCTTGTCTCGCCATCTTTTCCTTATTAGTTGCGCAATCATTTTATAAATATTTACTGAATTATTATACACTATATAGCGCCAAAAATCTATAGGTTTTTTGTATACTTAAATGAAAAAAGGTTTATTTTATATGCAACAACATATATAATGGTTTTAGCTGAAAGATTAATAGGAGGAAAGTTTAATGAAAAGTTTTTTTAATGAATTCAAAGAATTTGCTTTAAAGGGCAATGTAATGGATATGGCTGTCGGCATAATTATCGGCTCCGCATTTACCGCTATTATCACTTCACTTGTAAGTGATATACTCTCGCCACTGCTTGGATTATTTGTAAAGGTCAACTTTTCTGAGCTTAAGGGAACCGTTGCAGGTGTAACCTTCACATATGGCAACTTTATCATGGCGATCATCAATTTCTTATTGATTGCACTGGTTCTGTTTATCATAGTTAGAAGCCTCAACAAAGCTATCGATGCCAGAGCAAAGGACGAGCCTGAAGCTGCTCCTACAACAAAGGTTTGCCCATACTGCAAGAGTGAAATTCCTGTTGACGCAACCAGATGTCCTCATTGCACATCCGAAATCGAATAATTGCATATTTTAAAGGCTGCCATTCGGCAGCCTTATTTTAATACTTGTTATGGAAATAATCGTCTATTCTGTTACCGTCTTTATCATACTTGTCATTACCGGTAAATTTGTACTTCTTCAATATCTTTTCGACGCGTTCGTTGCTGTTCATCTGCCTGAAGCGAACCTCCTGTTCATATGGTGTCAGCTTATCTACATCTTTGATATGCTTTGCCACAGGTTTCGGCACCACTATGAAAAATATAAAAGGCGATACGATAAAAATGTCTGCAAATATCCACAATGCCAATGTTATTATCCATAGACCCGCAGTAAAGTTATCCTTGCCTATGGCGGCAACCCCCACAATTCCCAGCATGAATACCAGTTCTACGATATACATATGGTTGATTTTGTCGATGGCACCCTGCAATGCTTCATCATACCATATCTTTTTCAGACGTTTGAATATGAATCTCGCTCCGCGGAACTGGGTATTGGCTATGAAAACGCACTGATTGAAGTCACTGGTCGTAGCCTTTTCCTCAGGTACTATGGTAGGTCCAAACTGCCCGATTTCATAGTTATAGAATATCTGGCATCGTACAACATGGCCTTCTCCCATAATGCTGACCTTTACTTCTTCATGCTGATCATAATTGATAACCAGCTGTTCTCCCTCATTTACCAGTACAGATTTGCCGTTGATTGATACTGTGGCAAAGCCATCGCGGCAGTAAAACGCCTGCGTTGCTAACTGAAATTCAGGGTATGATTCGACCTCTGGAGTCATGTTTTCCGCTGTTAGGTCGAGTATGTCAACAAAGCCTTCGTTACCTTTTCTGACCATCAAATTGTAGTCCGTGATCTGTCCAAAGCTTTTGGTTTTATATCCTCCGGAAAATCTATCCTGCTCCAGTTCGTTAAGTCTGGCAACTCGAACATCTTCGTGAGCCAGTACTACTTTGCCTTCCAAAACTACCAGCACCCTATCGTAATCCGGAAGCTTGGAAAAGTTGGATTCCTCAAGCTCGCAAGTAGCCGAGCTCAGCCTCCATACAAACTTCCTCTCCAGATAATTACCATCTTCAGGATATATGGCAAGCTGCTTGGTTTTGCCTCCAGTCCAGTTCGATATATTAAAATCTTCTTCTTTTAATACTTTGTAATCCATGATTAAACCCCGTCTCCGTAGTTTCTTTATTGCGTGATAATTATAACACAAATCACTGTTCTTGAAAACAATGTGAAATTATAGTATACTAGGAAAATCGAAAACGAATGGAGATGTAGACATGAATAGACAAGAACTGGCAATAACATTGCACAGTCAGGGATTCAACTGTGCTCAATGCGTAGCGTGCTCATTCTGTGACGTGCTTGGATATGACCCGATAACAGCTTTCAAAATGTCTGAGGCTTTTGGCTTCGGCATGGGTGCTGCAAATACCTGCGGTGCATTAAGCGGCATGGCCATGGTGATTGGAATGAAAAATTCAGACGGTGACCTTGACCACCCTATGACCAAGAAGGAATCCTATCATTTGATGAGTACTGCTACAGATAAATTCAAAAATCAATGCGGATCTACCATATGCAGAGAGATCAAGGGAATGGATGGCGGACCTGTACTTTGCAGCTGCAACGACTGCATCATTAATGCTGTAACCATCCTGGACGATATGCTCCTGGGCATCAAAGCTGACAAGGCAGAGTGATCGTTGCCCGAATAACGAATAAAAAGAGGCTGTTGCAACAGCCTCTTTGTTGTTTTATTGATCGATGGTGGCGATTACATCATGCCGCCCATTCCACCCATTCCGCCTGCCGGCATTGCTGGCATAGCTGGTGTATCTTCTTTGATATCGTAGATACCTGCTTCAGTAGTCAAAAGCATTGCTGATGCTGATGCAGCATTCTGGATAGCTGATCTCGTAACCTTAGCAGGGTCAACGATTCCTGCGCCAATCATGTCAACATACTGCTCAGTTGCAGCATTGAATCCATATCCAGGTTTCTGTTTCTTGACCTCAGCAACTACTACGCTGCCTTCGAATCCAGCATTTTCTGCGATCTGTCTAATAGGCTCTTCCAAAGCTCTCAGGATGATTGCTCCGCCTGTCTTCTCGTCACCTTCCAGCGTTTCAATATATTTTTCAACTGCCGGGATAGCATTGCAAAGAGCAACTCCGCCTCCGGAAACGATACCCTCTTCAACAGCAGCCTTAGTTGCGTTAAGAGCATCTTCGATTCTCAGTTTTCTTTCCTTCAATTCAGTTTCTGTTGCAGCACCAACTTTGATAACGGCAACTCCGCCAGCCAGTTTAGCAAGTCTCTCCTGAAGCTTTTCTTTGTCAAACTCAGATTCAGTTTCCTCTACCTGATTCTTGATTGCATTGATTCTTGCATCGATAGCAGCTTTTTCACCAGCACCGTTTACAATCGTAGTAGTATCTTTGTCAACCTTTACAGTTCCAGCCTGACCTAACATATCTACAGTTGCTTCCTTCAGATCATATCCAACTTCTTCGCTGATAACGGTACCGCCTGTAAGGATTGCGATATCCTCCATCATAGCTTTTCTTCTATCACCGAAGCCAGGAGCCTTAACAGCTACTACATCCAGAGTTCCACGCAGCTTGTTTACTACTAGAGTTGCAAGAGCTTCACCCTCAACGTCCTCTGCAACAACGAGGAGTTTTCTTCCCTGCTTAACTACCTGCTCAAGTAATGGCAGAAGCTCCTGAATGTTGCTGATCTTCTTATCTGTCAACAAAATGTAAGGGTTTTCAATAACAGCTTCCATTTTGTCTGTATCACTTACCATGTATGCTGACAAGTATCCTCTGTCAAACTGCATACCTTCAACTACGTCTAAAGTAGTTCCCAGTGATTTTGATTCTTCAACAGTTATAACGCCGTCTTTGCCGACCTTTTCCATAGCCTCTGCAATAAGTCCACCGATAGTATCGTCTGATGCTGAAACAGCAGCAACCTGAGCGATGCTCTCTTTAGTCTCAACGGGCTTGGATATCTTCTTGATTTCCTCAACAGCCTTATCTACAGCGCCCTGAATACCTCTCTTAAGTACCATTGGGTTTGCTCCAGCAGCTACGTTCTTAAATCCTTCTCTAATGATACTCTGAGCTAACAGTGTAGCGGTTGTAGTTCCATCGCCTGCAACATCATTTGTCTTAGTAGCGACTTCCTTAACAAGCTGTGCTCCCATGTTCTCTGCAGCATCTTCCAGTTCGATTTCTCTTGCAATTGTAACACCGTCGTTGGTGATAAGCGGTGCACCGTATGCTTTGTTGATCAAAACGTTCCTGCCCTTAGGTCCAAGTGTTATTTTTACTGTGTCAGCAAGCTTATCAACGCCTGCCTGCAGTTTTCTTCTTGCGTCTTCTCCGTAAATTAAGTCTTTAGCCATTTCTAATCTACCTCCCTGATTATTCTACAACAGCCAGGATATCTGACTGACTCATTATCGTATATTCTTCGCCCTGGAACTTTACTTCCGTACCTGCGTACTTGGAGAACACTACCTTATCTCCAGCCTTAAGCTCCATGTCCTCATCTTTAGTGCCAGGACCAACTGCCATTACTTCAGCCATCTGTGGCTTTTCCTGTGCGGAACTTGTAAGGATGATTCCACCCTCTGTCTTTTCTTCAGCATCTAGCTTCTTGATTACTACTCTGCTTCCTAATGGTTTGATACCAAAACTCATTTTCATTACCTCCTGAATTTATATTAATTATTAATCTTACTATGCATGCCTCCAGCCCCTGAATGGCTTTCAGCTTGTTAGCACTCATTGTTCCCGAGTGCTAACCATCTTCTATATTGTAGGACCTATCGACAGATATGTCAACATTTTTTTGCAAGGTTTTTCATGTTTTTTTGATGTTGTTTTACGGGTGTTTTCGCGATAAATCGACACTATTCTGTGATGCTGCGAATATAATAGAAAAGATACTGCTGCGCAAAGCCTCCAAGGTCGCCGAAATGTTCTCTGGCATATACGGTCATGGCTTTCTTGTCGTTCTCAGCAATACCGTAAAGCTCATGCATGACACGGCGTACCCATACGTCTATTGGAAAGCTGTCATACTTGTTCATGCCGAACAAAAGTATGCAGTTGGCTACTTTTGGTCCAACACCGCAAAGGTCAAGAAGCTGCTCTTCATTTTCCGGCAGTCCTTTATCGCATACGCACTTTGCTGTTTCGATAAGATATCTGCTGCGATAACCGAGTCTGACTCCAGCCAGGTCCTCTTCGGTCATGGAAGCAAGTTTTTCTGCCACAGGTATCGCGAAGCTGTCTGCAACCGGTTCACCTGCCAGCTGGCAGAGGCGCTCTATGCATCCCTTGATCCTTGGGATATTGTTGTTTTGAGATATGATAAAAGAGACGATCGTCTCCCACAGATCCTGGTTTAAAATCCTTATGCCATAGCCGTAGTCTGCGGCTTTTTTCATTACAGGGTCATCAGCACAAAGTGTTTTCTTTATGGCACCATAATCCCTGTCCATATCCAGATAAGTCCGCCATATCGATTCATACTCTTCCTTTGTGCACGGGTCTATAGTCAGCTGCCCCGAATCAACCTGCATGTTTACTACTTTGTTAAAAGCTGTTCCACTGTACGAGCCGTCCGGCTGTTTTTCCCATCTAAAGCACTGACCGCAGTCAAAGATGTGGTCAAGATCAAAGTCTTTTATATCCTCTATTATATATTTGCTCATTTCTGCTCCGTTTATTATTCAACGACCTGCTTAACTTCAACATCTACCTTAACCACGTTGAAAGCCGTCATATACTCCACTTTCTCTGCAAATGATTTCTGGAATTCCATTGCAGTCTCCCAGATCAGACTTCCGCGCCTAACTGCTATTGAAGCCGTCAGGCATAAAGAATCCGGCAAAGTGTTTTCATATACCTTGATCACTTTGGCAACGCCTTCAGTTTCATCTCCAACACAGTTAGCGATATCGGTCATTACCAGATCTGAGATGAAGAAATCCCCCATGTAGCTGAACGTAGGCCTTACTACTGTCTTTTCAGCGTACTGTGTCCCGCCGCCGCCTCTGAAGATACGCAGAGGGTCCATGAAATATCCTGCAAAATCTCGCTTAAGCTGCAGCGTAGGAACAGGTATTACGTGTTTGCCCTGAATGTGGCGCTGTCTATCTGCAACATCACGTTCCTCATCTGTAGTAACATCTTCGATGTGTATGTATTCTTCTACTGGCGGCAGTCCAAGGCGCTTAGTTATTTTATCCGCCATTTTATCAGATGTGCCCAGTACTAACACGCTCTTCGGTGAAAGTGCTTTGATGCGTGCGGCAACAGTAGCATGATGGTTTTCATCTGTGAAAAGCGCAGTTTTAATAGCGCCAACCATGGTCTTCTGGCGCTTGGCAGATATGCCTGCTTCTACACGGTTCTTATATATGAAGAGTCCGTCATCGATTATGCTTTCTATGTTTTTGTCTCTGCAAATGTTCATGGCCTGATAACTCTTACCAGTACCACTTTTGCCTGTCAGCGAGTAAACTTTCATCTTTACTTATAACTACCTTTCTGCTATAATATGTAAAGCGTCTCAAGTCGATGAGACTTCCGTCAAAACATGATGGGCATTGCGCATTTAGTACTAACGCAATGCGGCGCAAAAAGACATGTCTTAAAGGAGGATATACCAATGGCTTACAAAATTACAGATGCTTGCATCAGCTGTGGTGCATGTGCACCTGAGTGCCCTGTAGAGGCAATCTCAGAAGGCGAAGACACATACGTAATCGATGCTGACAAATGCATTGACTGCGGTGCTTGTGCAAACGCTTGTCCTGTAGACGCTCCAGTTGAGGGCTAATCTATTTCAGGAAAACGATAACCGTCTCGCGTAACGCGAAACGGTTATTTTTTTTCCAAATATTAATCTCTTAAAGGAACGTCTTCTCCTGCTTCCTTATTGGCAGCTTCTTTCTTCTGTATATCGTTCATATGATATGCCAGCGAATGAAGACTGTCTGACAGGTGAACTACCTCAAGGGCAATGTGACTTGGAACCTCAATATCCGTTGGCGCAAAATTCCAGATGCCTTTGACTCCCGCGAAGGACAGCTTGTCAGCAACCTCCTGAGCATTATCCTGGTTTACGCATATGATGCCGATATCGATTTCTTCCTCTTCAACATATTCTACTATATTCTCATAATCAAGTATCTCAATTCCATCCAGGTCCTTGCCTATAAGGTTAGGATTGATATCAAAAGCCGCACAGACTTTGAATCCCTGCTTATGGAAGTGAGTATATTTGGCAATTGCCTGGCCCAGATTACCTGCTCCAACGATTACCATTCTGTACTCTTTATCCAGTCCAAGTATGGCGCTGATCTCATTATATAGACCGTCAACACTGTATCCGTATCCCTGCTGGCCAAACCCTCCAAAATTGTTCAGGTCCTGTCTGATCTGGGATGCTGTATATCCTATCAATGTACTGAACTCTTTGGACGAGATTTTCTCAACGCCCTTTTTCTTCAGCTCGATCAAATAACGTCTATACCTTGGAAGCCTTTTGATGACTGCATTAGATATCTTTGCATTTCTTGTTCCCATCTTCTACTCTCCCATTCTGTTATTAGCTGTATGATAAAAACCCGCCTTTAGCCGGCGGGTTCAAACTATTCGTTGCCATTCTCATCTACGTATTTAACTAAGTCGCCAACCAACTGGAATTTTTCTGCTTCCTCGTCAGGAATCTCTATGTCGAATTCCTCTTCGATTGCCATGATGATTTCCACTGCATCAAGTGAATCTGCTTCAAGGTCTTTCATTAAATTCGTATCCATAGTTACCATAGACTCATCAACACTTAGCTGCTCTACGATAATCTCTCTCACTTTTTCAAAAGTCATAATTACCTCCTAATGGAGTTGTCCCCATTTCTGTAAGAAATTGATAAAACTCCTTATGCGTTTATTGTCCGAAACCTATTATAGTTTACCCTATTATGTATTGCAAGCAAAAATTATTAAAATTTATAAATTCAGCCATTCTTCATAAACGAAATCCAGTTCTTCCTGGCAGGCCTTAAGCTTCTCATCGAGTTCCCGCAAAGCTTTGGAGTCCGACAGTAATGCAGGCTTGCACATTTCTTCCTGTATCTCTTTGATTTCTTTTTCCAGTGAGTCTATGGTGGATTCTATTCGCTGACGCTCACGTTCATTGCGCCGTCGCTCTGCCTGCTGCTGCTTCTTGAATGCTCTTTCTTCAGCCGCTGTAAGCGTTCCATCGACTCCTGCAGCGCTTTGTGCTTTATGCAGTCCCTCTACCAGGTCATCATTAGGTGACTTTTCCTCTTTCAGTTCTTCTTCTATATATTTCTTGACCGAATCTATGGACGCCTTCTTTTCCTCATAGTAGTCGTACCCGCCCACAAACTGTGTTATGCCTTCCGCTCCCAGCTCAAAAATGCGCGTGGCTACTTTGTTCAAAAAGTACCTGTCATGGGAAACGGCAATGACCGTACCGGGATAGTCTTTCAAAGCATCCTCGAAGACTTCCTTCGACTCTATGTCTAAATGGTTGGTCGGCTCGTCCAGAATCAGCACGTTGGTACCCGAAAGCATCAGCTTGAGCAGCGCCAGCCTTGCCTTCTCGCCTCCGCTGAGGGAACCTACCTGCACGAATACCTGGTCATTTGTGAACAAAAACCTTCCCAATATGGAACGTACCTCACTGTCCTTGTAAAGTCTGTACGAATCGTGGACCTCGTCCATTACGGTTTTGCTCTCATCCAGCAGCTCCTGCCTCTGGTCGTAATAGCCAAAGGTAACGTTATGGCCTACCTTCAGATATCCATCCGTTGGCGTAAGCTCGCCCATCATCATCTTCAAAAGCGTGGTCTTTCCTATTCCATTAGGTCCGACTATGCAGATGCGTTCTCCTTTTTTTATGTCGAAATCGACGTTCTCAAACAGGTCCTTTTTATCTGAGCCAAAGCCAAAGGATTTTGCCAGTCCTTCGCCGAACAGTACATCATTTCCGCTTTTATATTCCTGTCGGAAGTGTATCTTCATGCTTCCGACCTCTGCGTCAGGTCTTTCTATCCGCTCTATAGCTGCCAGCCGCTTCTCTCTGGATGCCGCACGCTTGGCAAGGTGCTCCGTACCGCGTTCCTTGAAACGTCTTATCATGTCTTCCTGTCGCTTTATTTCATCCTGCTGCTTGCCATATGCCCTGAAATCCGCCTCCCGCTGTTCGCGTTTTTTCTCTGCAAATTCCGTGTAATTACCATCATAGCACTTCAATTTGTGATGCTCTACATCAAAGATCCGCGTAGCCATCTGATCGAGGAAATATCTGTCATGAGATACCAGAAGGATCGTTCCACTGTATGAGCGAAGGAACTGCTCCAGCCATTTCAGCATGCCCAGATCCAGATGGTTCGTAGGCTCGTCTAAAAGAAGCATATCCGGCTTTTCCATCAGCAGACATGCAAGGGCCAGTCTGGTCCTTTCGCCGCCACTAAGGGTGGAAATAGGCTTGTTGTAGTATTCCTCTCCAAAAGCCATGCTGTTCAGTATGCCCTTCATCTCGCTCTTGTATGAAAATCCGCCTTGATTTCTAAAGGCATCCTGCAGGTCGCCATACCTCTTCAGCGCCTTGTGATATTCGTCGTTATCGGCCTTGGCCAGCTCAGCGACCTTAGCCGAAAGCTCTGCCATCTCTTTTTCCATCTTCTCAAAGTGACCGTAGATTCTGTGCACCTCTTCGAGCAAAGTACCATTGTCGTTGAAACCGTCCTGCTGGCGCAGGTATCCCATGGTCTTGTCCTTTGAAACGAAAAAGCTGCCGGAATCCGCCTGATCCCGGCCTGCCAGTATATTCAGCAAAGTAGTCTTTCCCGCGCCGTTAGCGCCGACTATGCCTACTCTGTCCCCTTCGTTGACGTGGAATGAAAGCCTGTCCAGAATCACGTCAACTCCATATGCTTTTGTAATGTCAGTAGCTGACAAAACTATCATCTATTTCTCCTCTTACAAAGGCAGATCTGCAAATGCATCCATGTAAAGGTCGTCTGCGCCTTGTTTCTTATATTTATAATATGCCGCTGCTGCGATCATGGCGCCATTGTCCGTACAAAGCACAGGCTCTGGCACGTAAAGCTCTATACCTTTGGTCCTGCAGGCCTCTCCCAGGTCGTGACGCAGCTTGGAATTTGCCGCAACACCGCCTGCCATTACCAGTCTGTCCTCACCGGCTTCGCTTACCGCTGCTACCGTTTTGTCTATGACGACGTCCAGTACTGCCTGCTGGAAGCTTGCTGCAATGTCCGGCACATTGATTTCCCTGCCTGCCATTTTCTCAGTATTTATGTAATTCAGCACCTGTGTCTTCAGCCCGCTGAAGCTGAAATCTTTGCTGTCCTTTTCCAGATAAACGCGCTTGAAGTGTACTGCCTCAGCATCGCCGTCCTTTGCGGCCTTATCGATCTTCGGGCCGCCGGGATATCCCAGGCCTATGACGCGGGCTACTTTGTCGTATGCCTCGCCTACAGCGTCGTCTCTGGTACCGCCGATAACACGGCACCTGTTGTAATCTGTGACCTCCACTATATTGGTGTGTCCGCCTGACACGATGAGTGCCATAAACGGCGGTTCAAGATTTTGGTACTGTATATAGTTGGCACTTACATGGCCATGCATGTGATTGACCGAAACGACAGGTATATCGCGAGCAAAGGAAATCGCCTTTGCCGTAGCTACGCCGATAAGTACCGCGCCTATCAATCCAGGCCCGTTGGTGACTCCTATGAGGTCAACATCGTCCAGACATACTCCCGCCTGCTCCAATGCCTGTTCAAGCACCATATTGATGTTCTGCAGGTGATGGCGTGATGCTATCTCCGGAACGACTCCTCCAAAAACTGTGTGGACGTCGATCTGCGAGGAAATCACGTTTGAAAGCATCTCACGACCATCCGCCACCACTGCAATGGATGTCTCGTCACAGCTTGATTCAATTCCTATGGTAATAAATTTACCGTCTTTCATTTTCTTTAAGACTCCTCGTTCTCGTTGATTTCATCTGGATTTCCGATGCGCCACATAATGATGGCATCCTCACCGTTATCCTCATAATATCCGGGACGTCTTCCCGAATCTACAAATCCAAATTTTTTATACAGGTCCTGGGCTGCAGTATTGCTTGCCCGCACCTCCAGGGTATGGCTTGTAACGCCTGCATCCTCCGTAGCCGTTATCAAAGTGTTCAGCAAAATAGTTGCTATGTGCATCCTCCGGTACCTTGGCAGCACCGCAACGTTGTTGATATGCCCTTCATCCGCGATGTTCCATATGCCTATATATCCCACCAGCTCGCCCTCCAGGTCGGCAACGATGTATGTTGCCAGCTTGTTCTCAGCGATATCGTGCTCGAGAGACTCTTTGGACCACGGCGTTTCAAAGCACTCCTGCTCTATGATCTCCAGCCCGTCAACGTCTTCTATGGTTGCTTTCCTAATTACAAGTTCCGCCATTATTTGCTCCTGAATTTAGCCATCTTGGCCGCCCTTGCGCGAGCAAGACTGCCATCCTTTAGTTTCTGCTCTGCCTCAGTTTCCCTCATATAATCGGGAAGCAGGCTTTCCACAGCGCAGGTATCTCCTGCAACGTATTTATCTATTGCCACGACTGCGGTCATCTCCGCCGTCTGATATCTCTCTTCTTTAGGAGCTTTCTCGAAATCTCCCAGCTTGTCTTCATACGCATCGATGCCGTCTCCGTAGAAAACCGGCTTAACGCCTGCGTCTTCAATCTTTGCCAGAACATCCGTCAGCATGTATGGCCCTGGCTTTAATATGTCATTGCCATCCCTATCAAAAACAGCTCCGTAGACCTGTCCTCTGCGTGCATTGAATATTACTGCAACCGGTTTTTCGCCATTGCATTTCTGCCTGAAAGTATCCAGTGTAGGTACTTTGATGCATGGAACGTCAAGAGCCTGTGCAATTGCCCTGGCCGATGAAACACCTATTCGTATACCCGTAAATGACCCCGGGCCTATGGATGCTGCTACTGCTGCAACTTCACTTTTATCTGCGCCTGATTCATCGAAAAGCATCTGCGTCATGGGCATCAGCTTCTTCAGGTGACTCATATTCTCATCCGAAGCCTTCATGGTTATTTTACCGGTTTCCAGGTCTGCAAGAGCGGCCGAACCTATGGTCCCTGTAGTATCGATTGCTAAAATGTACATTTGTATATTCGCTCTCCTTCCTTTTCACCGTATTCCAGAAAGACACAAAGTGTCTCATCCGGCAATACCTCGGCAACGTTGTCAGCCCACTCTATGATGCAGACTCCGTCTCCGTCAAAGTATTCCTCAGCTCCAATTTCAAACATATCTTCGCCGGATTCCAGTCGATAAACGTCAAAGTGATATAGTGGAAGTCTGCCGGAATGATACTCACAGACAATAGTAAAAGTAGGGCTCGTAATCATCTCCTTGATTCCAAGCCCCTCTGCAATATACTTTGTCAGCGTAGTCTTACCGGTGCCAAGGTCTCCAAAAAGCGCAACCACATCGCCCGCTTTCAGGTTCCTAGCAAGTTCAAGCCCGAACTTCCTCGTATCCTCTTCATTTTCTATCTTGATGGTCCTCATTTATCCTCTATTCTAGGGCCTTCGGCCTTATGTATAAGTTTGGAAATGCTCTTATATACGAAGAATGTGATGAATGCATTTATACCCGCCTTCGACAGATTAAATGGCAGTACTGCAGGTATTATCAGCTTTGCAACCGCTTCCTTGGGCATGCCGTAGAAAATCGGATCCAGCACATAATTGGCCGCACACATAACTACCGTCATAGTAATTACTCCGGCTATCAAAGCTATAACTGCTGATTTTCTGGTTTTTCTGTGTCTGTATATGCACCCTGCAACTATTACAAATGACCCAGTGGCAAGTACATGCATCATGAATCCCATGAGCCCGTCCTGTCCAAGGCCAAATGCCTGTATAAGGCTTACTACGACCGTGACGAGCACTCCTGCTACCGGTCCAAATGAAAATGCCGCTATGAAAATAGGAATGTCTGCAAAATCATATTTAAATGCAGGGAATAGCGGAAATGGTATGGTGAACAGCACCAATACACATGCAATTGCAGCCAAAAGCGCCATTGTAGACAGTTCCGCCACGTAATACCTGGAGTTTTGTTTTTTCATTATCTTTCCATCCGTTCTCTTTTATTCAATGCTGAAATCTTCCTGACTCAGCTTGTAGATAGCGTCGGCATATATCTCTATCATCTGCAGATATCTGTCAATGGCTATTCTCTCATTTCTCTGATGCATTATGTCAGGATCTCCCGGGAAAAGTCCGCCGAATGCCACGATATTAGGACAGGCTCTTGCATAAGTGCCCCCTCCAATAACCAGTGGCTGGCTTTCCTTATCGCCCGTGTGTTCTTTGTAAACGTCCATCAGCGTGGTGATCAAAGGACTGTCAGGGTCGAAGAATATAGGATCCTGATTCATCTCTTTTACTACGCCAAGTCCGTACTTATCTATATATGGCATAATTCCGTCATATACCTGATCCTGATTGCAGGTAACTGGATAACGGGTGTTGACTACAATGGTAATAGCCTCGCCGTCAAAGCCGGCCATGCCAACGTTGAAGCTTAATCCTGAAGAATGTTCATCCTTCAGCGCACATCCGATGTTCTCGCCATAGACGTTAAAGCCTATGTGTTTGTTATAGAAGTCTATGAAAACATTGACATCGTCGTTAGCAAAGCTCAATCTGCCCATAAAATCGAAAAGTATTGAAATCGCGTTCAGCCCATCCTGAGGACTTGCGCCATGAGCCGCTACGCCTTCAGTAGTGATCTCAAAGGCCTTGCCGACTCCCTTTGTTCTGACTTTATATCCCGTTTCACTTCTATATTCTTCAGCCAACTCTTTGATATGCTCATAAGCGTCAGCTTTGTCACTCTTTACCACTGCTCTGGCAGTCTCAGCGACCATGTTCGGTGCACTGCCGCCCGAAAGCTTGGTAAGCATCAATCCTTCCGGTGGATTCTTGGATATCTTCTTGGCGATCTCAAAGACCATGATTCCCTTTTCTCCGTTAAGTGCAGGGAAATCTGCATCCGGCGTAAATCCATAGTCAGGTGCGCCTGCCTTATTCAGGTAGTACTCCATGCCCTTCCAGGCAGTTTCTTCGTCCAGTCCAAGAATGAGGCGTATCTTTTTCTTAGGCTCATAGCCCGCATCCTTCAAAGCCTTCATGGCATAGAAAGCTGCCAGCACCGGCCCTTTGTCATCAGTAGTGCCACGCCCATAGATATATCCATCGTGATTGGCACCGCTGAATGGATCGAAATCCCAGCCATCACCAACCGGCACTACGTCCAGATGGCCCAGTATGCCGACCGTCTGACTGCCTTTTCCGAAGTCGATATGCCCGCCATAGTTGTCCACGTTTTCAGGTTCAAATCCAAGCTCCTCAGCCTTCTTGAGCATGTACGCAAAAGCATCCTGCACGCCTTGTCCGAATGGATAAACCTCTCCGTCCTTAGTCGTTACAGGATTCCCTGCTACACTGTTGATTGAAATCAGCTCTTGAAGTGTGCTGATCGCCTGGCTTTCATTGTCTTTGATACATTTTGCCAAGTCCATCATTAGCACGTCCTCCTCTTAGTCGACTGCTTCTACACCTTTGATTTCAGGAACGCTCTCCTGCAAAATCTGCTCAACGATGCCCTTAAGTGTCATTCTTGCACCTGGGCAGCCTGCGCAATGTCCCTGCAGTCTAACCTTTACGATATTATCGTCAGTTACCTCAACTAATTCGATATCTCCTCCGTCTCTCTTGAGAACCTGTCTGATATCTTCTAAAGCTGCGTTAATTCTCTCTTCCATCTTAAAAGTTTCCTTTCTATTGAATATTATTATTTAACTGTGTAAACGCTTTCATATGCACCGCTCTTGATTATGTCGATATTCACGGTCTTCTTAGGATTTCCGTTGTTGTCAAAGGTAATGATACCCGATGCTCCAGAATAATTCTTAGTCGCCGCGATAGCATCTCTTACGGCTGTGCCGTCAGTAGAGCCCGCTTTCTCGATTGCTCCAATTGCGATCATATATGCGTCAAACGCCAAAGCAGTTGCCTGCTCTGTCGCGCCGCTTCCATATTTAGCGCGGTATGCCTTTTTGAATGCATCATAGTACTTGGTGTCTGCATTCGTCACGTTGTAGTCAGAAGCGACCGCAATATTTATACCCTTATATTGGCTTTGCAAACGCAACAAAGTATTATTATGCCAGTCCTTCGGTCCTACTACAGTCAATCCCTTGATCTTCTGCATATTAACATCTTCAAATGTCTGCGATGCGGTCTCAATCGGTACTGCCATGAATACATACTTAACGCCTGATTTCTTGATTTCTTTAACTACTTCTGCCGTGTTAGATCCGTCCTGCTTGATAACCAGATCTCTTGCTATACATTTTTTATTCCCGGTCACCGCCTTGAACTCTTTGGTAAAGTTGTTAACCAGGTCGTTTACTGTATTGTCGTTGTCCACAGTAACGATGATTGCTTTCTTCTGCTTGAGCTTTCTGCCGACGTAATCAGCGATGGCATGTCCCTGACTCGCCTCAGAGAAGCTTACCCTGAAGTAGTAGTCATTGTTAGCCGTTATCAAAGGATTCGTAGCTGTCATGGTTATAGCAGGTATTTGGGCCTTTTTAATATACTTGCTGGCAACCAGTGAACACGTATCGCCGTATGAGCCTAAGATAACCGTCGGGTTCTTATCTATCAAAGCCTTGGCTGCACTTTCAGCAGTATAAATGCTGCTTTGGGTATCCTCATAAACCAGCTCTATCTTTTTTCCGTTTACAGTAGGATACAGCTTATGCGCCAGCTTGATCCCTTTGATTTCCAGCTCTCCGGCACTGCTGTCAGCCCCGCTTTGCGGCTCGAGTACGCCTATCCTGACAGTATTGGCATCTGTTCCTTTGTCGAAAAATGTATTCTTGAAGTTGTCAAAAGTCGTGCATCCCGCCAGGCTCGCTGCAAGGCAAACCGTCAACAGTGATACAAGTATTATCTTTCTTGTCTTCATAAGTTCCTCATTATTATTCTTTGTCAGTTGAAAAAGCGGTGAAAGGCATTTGCCTGTCGCCGCAGTTTTCGTGCAAACATATTGTTTATTATACTACATTTGCCTGAAAAGTAAACTGTTTTGTCACCTGCAGGCTCTATCGATGTACGTTGAGAATTCTGACAATTATTTTCAAATATTATGTTTTTCATTTTGATTATGTGGTAATATATAGTTAATCGTTGCACGGGATTAATCGTGCATATACAAAGCTAAATGAAATATAAGGAGGGAAATTTATTATGAAATGGGTATGTTCAGTTTGCGGATACGTTTATGAAGGCGAACAGCCACCTGAGAGATGTCCTCAGTGCAAAGTTCCTGCTGATAAATTTGTTAAACAGGAAGAAGGAGGTTCAGGAGACTGGGCTGACCAGCATGTAGTCGGAGTTGCTAAAGGCGTTGATCAGGAGATCATCGACGGACTTCAGGCTAACTTCCAGGGCGAGTGCTCAGAAGTCGGCATGTACATGGCTATGGCTAGAGTCGCTTACAGAGAAGGCTATCCGGAAATCGGATTATATTGGGACAAGGCAGCTCACGAAGAAGCAGAGCATGCAGCTAAGTTTGCAGAACTTCTTGGAGAAGTGCTGACAGATTCCACAAAGAAGAACCTTGAGATGAGAGTTGAAGCTGAGAGAGGCGCTTGTGAAGGCAAGAAAGCTCTTGCTACAAAGGCTAAACAGTTGAATCTTGATGCTATCCATGACACAGTTCATGAGATGTGCAAAGACGAAGCAAGACATGGAGCAGCTTTCCAGGGATTCCTGGACAGATACTTCAAATAAAAAAGTAAAAATAAATGCTGAAAACGCGTTCCAGAAATGGAGCGCGTTTTTTTGTACTCAAGTCCACGGTTTTAAGTATTTCTGATTTCTTCACAAAATTTTCACAAAAGCGAAATCCCTTAAATTTTAATGGGATACAGCTGATTTTATCCATCTAAAGCGGTTATTAGATGATTAAATTTCTTAATTTTTCTTTAGATTTGTTATCTCCTGTGGTATACTAGACAAAGTTATTAAGAAATCTTAATAATTCAAATCATGGAGATAATTATGAAGAGAAAAATAATTACATTTATATTAGCCTTTGCATTGGTAGTTACGTTCATGCCGCTAAGCGCCGAGAAAGCCTTTGCAATGAGCGAGGGTACCTATGCAGGTGCATCTGTTACAAGCAACCCTGTAGTTGCAACACAGATCAATAAAATTGAAAAGAAATATCCTAATCACAGATATTACAGCGGTGGCGGACAGTGCTGGGGATATGCTGAAAAGGTAAGCAAGACCTTATCAACAAGAAAAAGTGCAACCTACTACCACGGGCTTAGATTCACCACTTCAAACTTCCTGAAGAAGTGCAAGGGTGTCAAGGCAGGAACTCATCTTCGCCTTTCAAGAGCCAGCTCATTCAGCGGCTATTATGGACATTCCGTAGTACTCCTGAGTGTCACCAAGAAAAAGGTTTACTGGGCTGACAACAATTATTACGCAAGTAATAAGGTCTGCTATTATCAGGGAACTCCTTCACAGTTCGTTAAATACTACGTAAAGAACAGTGGATACAAATACATCAACATGGTCAAGAAGGCCAGCAAGTACAAGTCATGCACTATCGTGAAGGTAAAATCCATAGCAGACAACAGCGAAAGTGCAATCAAGGTTTCCTGGGGAAAGCTTTCCGGAACCAAGAAATATTACGTTTACCGCAGTTACTCAGCAAGCGGTTCATTCAAGAAGATCGCAACTACTACAAGCAAGACATATGAGGACAGCAAGGTAACAGCAGGCAAGACCGCATATTACAAAGTCGAAGCTGTAAAGAGCAGCGGCAACGCATACAGCAACACCGCAGACTGCACACTGACAACCACGTCAACGACATCTAATTAAATAAACAAGCTAAGAGGCTGTCCCGTTTGGGGCAGCCTCTTTTGGTTCTTGGGGGAGGTTTTTTGCTGACAACTTTGATTAGTTTTTTGGGGCAAAAAATCGGCCAAAAAAATAATCCCTGCTACTTTTACGTAAATTTCAGAGAGTGATTGCTACATGTTCAAGTTAGCCTTGGCACTAATCACAAGAATTCATTTAAAGAGTTGTGCTCATAACTAATGTGGCTTCCCGCCATATGAAAATCCATGAGGACCCAGGGATATATGGGGCAATATACCAGTTTTTTTAGATTTTTGAGGCCTTTTTTGCCCCAAAAAACTAATCAAAGTTGTCAGCAGATTTAAAGTAATAGGGCTGTTGCATGTGATATGCAACAGCCCCTCTTTAGTTTGTGCTTGTGTTGTATGTTGTTATTTAATTAATCGTTCTCTTCTTCTCTTCTGCGAAGTCCGAACATGATGCCTGCAAGCAGTGTTCCAATAACGCCGATCGATGACCATAATACCAGGTTCGTGTTATCACCTGTGTCAGGTCCGCTTGCGTTGTTGTTACTTGCGGTATTAGTAGTGGTTCCGCCGTTGCTGTTGTTGTTATCGCTGTTGTTGTTCGTATTGCCGCCGTTGCTGTTATTATTGTCTCCACCACCATTATTGTTATTTCCGGTGATGCGGTAGTAATTAACGACCAGTACATTCTTTGATGAGTCTGCTACTGCAGTTCCGCTCAAAGTGGACTTGCTTGCGTCAGCTACATATGCGTTGCTGTTGTAAGATGTCCATGTCGTATCTGGATTTACTGTGTAAATTGCTCCTACGTTTACAGAAGTTGCACCCTGTACCTGAACGGCCGCTGCATTGTCCTGCGTATAAGTCGAACCATTGTCAGTGCTTGTAAAGTAGTTAGCTACTACTGTGTAAGTAGTCGTCTCAGGTGACGGTGGAACCGGTGCTGCGGTAACCGTCAAAGTTCCTTCAACTGTTGTGATGTTATAATTTACAGCCTTAGTGCCATCCTTCAAAGAATAGCCTTTGATCGTGTTTGCTGAACTGCCAACTGCTGTCTGGCTTCCTTCTACTGCTACCTCTGCAAGTCCATCTGTTCCAACGAAGGTTCCATTAGTGATCTTGTATCCGCTATTGGTAAGCGCTGTATTATCGAATACCTTCGTGTCGCTATTTGCAGTAAGCTCGATTGCTACTGGGTTTACTGTCAAAGTTCCATCTGTATATGTGATTGCATAGTTTGCTGTTACATCTGCTGTACCGTGCATAATCTTTGCAGCACTTGCTTTATTTGCGCTGCTTCCAGCATCTGTCTGTGTTCCTGTTAATGTGACGCTTGAAATAGTGTCTCCAGTTGCAAGAGTTCCTTCGCTGGTATAATTATTCTTTGTCAGCGCACTTCCATCATATGTCTTGCTGTCACTGTCTGCCGTAATTGCAAGTGCTATCGATGCCTTGGTTACTTCCAGTGTTCCTGGCTTATAAGTGATAGTGTAGTTCTCAGCCTTAGTGTTATCCTTCAAAGTATGACCAGTAATTGTATTTGCTGAACTTCCAACTAATGTCTGGCTTCCATTTACAGTTACACTTGCAAGTCCGTCATTTCCTACAAATGCTCCCTTTGTGATGTCATATCCACTGTTTGTCAATGCTGTTCCGTCATATGCCTTGCTGTCACTCTTTGCTGTAAGCTCGATTGCTACTGGGTTGACTGTCAGAGTTCCATCTGCATATGTGATGTTGTAATTTTCAGTAACATCAGCATCACCATGCTTGATCACTGCTGCACTTGCTGCATTTTTACTGCTTCCAGCATCTGTCTGTGTTCCTGTTACTGTGACGCTTGAAACAGTGTCTCCAGTTGCAAGAGTTCCTGTGTAACTATATCCGCTGTCTGTCAGAGCAGATCCGTCATAAGTCTTATCTTTACTATTTGCAGTGATTGTTATTGCTATTGCAGCCTTAGTTACTGTTAATGTTCCCGGCTTGTATGTGATAGTGTAGTTTCCTGCTGTTGTTCCCGCTGTTAACGTATAACCTGTGATAGTATTTGCTGAACTTCCAACTAATGTCTGACTTCCATCTACAGTTACACTTGCAAGTCCATCAGTTCCTACGAATGCTCCGCTTGTAATGTCATATCCACTGTTTGTCAATGCTGTTCCGTCATATGCCTTGCTGTCACTCTTAGCTGTAAGCTCTATTGCTACAGGGTTTACTGTCAAAGTTCCCTCAACTGTTTTTATGTCATAATTCGCCGTTACATCAGCATCGCCATGCATTATTTTAACTGACGTAACTACGTTTTTGGCAGTGCCAGCATCTGTCCGTGTTCCTTCAACAGTAGCAACTATACTGTCACCTGTCGCCAAAGCTCCTGATGTCATCTTGTATTTGTTGTCAGTGAGGGCTTTTCCGTCATAAGTCTTACTATCACTATCTGCAGTAATAGTAATTTGCTTTGAAGCCTTTGTAACTTCCAAAGTACCCGTCTTGTATGTGATAGTGTAGTTTCCTGCTGTTGTTCCCGCTGTTAACGTATGTCCTTTGATTGTATTTGCTGAACTTCCAACCAATGTCTGGCTTCCTTCTACAGTTACACTTGCAAGTCCGTCATTTCCTACAAAGGCTCCGCTTGTGATTTTGTATCCGCCATCTGTCAAAGCAGTTCCGTCATATGCTTTGGTGGCACTGTTTGCTGTAAGCTCGATTGCTACAGGATTTACTGTCAACGTTCCATCTACATATGTGATTGCATAGTTTAATGTTTTGACAGCTGAACCATTTTTGATCACTGCCGCACTTGCTACGTTTGCACTGTTGCCTGCATCTGTCTGTGTTCCCACTACTGTTACACCTTCGAGAGTATCTCCGCCAACGAGTTTTCCCCCGGTGATTGCATATCCACTGTCTGTCAGTGCACTTCCGTTGTAGGTCTTGCTCTTGCTGTTTGCTGTTTGCTGTGATCGTAAGTGGTGCCTGACTGACTGTCAATGTTCCAGGAGCATATGAAATTGCATAATTTTTGGTAACGTCAGTATCGCCGTGCTCGATTACCGCTGCGCTTGCTACATTTGCACTGGTTCCGGCATCTGTCTGTGTTCCTGTTACTATAACGCTTGAAATAGCGTCTCCAGTAACAAGATTCCCTGCCATCAAGCTGTATCCACTGCTCATCAATGCACTTCCGTCATAAGTCTTGCTTGCATCCGATGCTTTTATTGTAATTGCTGCTGGGTTTACTGTAAGGGTTCCATCCTTATAAGTAATTGCATAATTGCTTGTAACATCATGTCCATCTTTATCTACGATCACTGCGTCACTCGCTACGTTTGCACTATTCCCAGCCTCTGTCTGACTTCCTGTTACTTTTACGCTTTTA
>Ga0183095_10266_pt1 | contig 44805 bp, 40 predicted proteins | sample BioMet4_FD_130346 | JGI IMG/M metagenome (GOLD analysis project Ga0183095, IMG submission 130346) | Microbial communities from bioreactor (seeded with sewage sludge) at LBNL, California, USA - Biofuel metagenome 4 (v2) (version 3) | ecosystem: Engineered > Bioreactor > Anaerobic > Unclassified ...
AGCGGACGGTTGTTTTTGATAAAGAAGAGGAAGAGTAGGATTGATGTCATCATCATACTGATGGTGATGGCAAGTCCGTACGCTGCTTCCATTTTTGTAGAAGACCCCAGCACCACCATTACCATGAGGCAGAGCATCATTAGCATATAGTTGACCGAAGGAATATACATCTGTCCCTTAATAGTAGTAGGATATTCTATCTTCACGGGTGGCCAGAGGTTCATGGAAATGGCTTCACTGATCACACTATATGACCCGCTGATCAATGCCTGGCTGGCTATGATTGCAGCCGATGTAGCCATTAATACGCCTATAATGATAAACCATTGGGGCATCATCATGAAGAAAGGATTTGTTCCGTGGGTGATTTTCTCCGGATGGTTGATGATCCATGCAGCCTGTCCGAGATAATTTAAGATTAAAGCAATCTTCACGAAGATCCATGCGGCGCGTATATTCTTTAATCCACAGTGTCCTAAATCGGAATATAATGCTTCGGCACCTGTAGTACAGAGGAATATAGACCCCATTATAATCAGTGCATCGGGGACTTCAATAATAAACCGGATTGCATAATAGGGATTGAATGCTAACAGTACACTCCAGTCCTGAGCTAATTGGAGTAGGCCTACCACCGCCATCATAATAAACCACAAGCACATGAACGGACCGAAATATTTACCTAACGATCCCGTACCATAAGGTTGGAGTAAGAAAATGCCGACGACAATGATTAAAGCGATGGAGAGTGTCTGCATATTAGGAACTAGTACATCAAGCCCCTCTACAGCTGAGGTAACCGTCATCGCCGGAGTGATTACCCCGTCGGCAAGCAACATAGCAGCACCTATTGCGGCAATGAACAAGGCCCATTTGAATTTTTTACGGATCAGAGCATATAAAGATAGAATTCCACCTTCACCTTTATTATCTGCTTTAAGTGTGAAAATAACATACTTTAAGGTGGTAAGGATGGTTAATGTCCAAATCACGCAAGATACTGCTCCCATAATATACTCGGGTCTCGCTAATTGTCCGTCCGGTAAAGTATGGATTACAGCGCGCATTACATAAAGAGGCGATGTACCAATATCACCGAAGACGATGCCGATAGCCAATACAATTCCCATTGCGCTGAAAGGCACCCGATATTTATTCTCCATAAAAAAAATATAATAAAAAATTCTTTTGCGGGCACAAATGTAGTTGTTTGTTTGATATGTATATACTATTTTTTAGAAATATTAGGGTGTTCCTTCCTATTTTTGTCCTTCGTCAAGCCCTATTCTCTAACTTCCTACCACGCGTTTGTGCTATAAAAACATAAAAATAGTGCCTTGCTTGCAACTGTCCGCTACGAACCGTACAGCCATTGGCAAAGCACTATTCAATCTCTTTTTCCGCTAAAGGATTAGCGGCTTTATTGGCAGCTTATAATCTACTTCTGAGTATTTCTGCTACAGTTCCGTAACCGATATCCTGGCGCTCGCCCAGCAGTGTTTTTCTTTCTTTAAATCGTTCAGTGATAATTCCGATTGTCGTCTCATTTACATCATAGTCTTTCAGATGTGTGTTGATGCCGACGGATTCAAAGAAATCTTCCGTTCTTTGTATAGCTTGGTTAATCCGTTCTTCGGATGATCCGGCGGATATGTTCCAGATACGATAAGCATATTGTTCCAACTTATCTCTTTTGGCATTTCGCATGACGTTCATTACACCCGGTAGTACGATGGCTAATGTGCGGGCATGGTCAATGTTGTGAAGGGCGGTCAGTTCATGTCCGATTTCGTGTGTTGCCCAGTCTTGTGGCACACCGCAACCGATAAGTCCGTTGAGGGCCATGGTAGCTGTCCACATAAAGTTGGCGCAATCGTCATATTCAGGCTGCTCTTTCATTACCTTCGGCGCAATCTCAATGAGGGTCTTCAACAATGACTCCGAGAAGTAGTCCTGCACCATAGCATTGACTGGATAAGTGAGATACTGTTCTATGGTATGCACAAATGCGTCTACAATCCCGTTAGTTACCTGACGTTTGGGAAGGGAATAGCACACTTCGGGATCAAGTATTGAGAATTTCGGCATAACCCACGGACTCATGAAAGCATATTTTTCTTTGGTGGATATGCGGGAAATCACAGCTCCGGAGTTCATTTCACTGCCAGTAGCGGGTAATGTGAGGATTGTGCCTATCGGAACAGCTTTTTCTACCGCTGCATTTCCCAGCATAATATCCCATGGATCTCTTTCCATCGGTATCGCCGCAGCAATGAACTTAGTCCCGTCTATTACCGAGCCTCCACCTACAGCGAGCAGGAAGTCTACCTTTTCTTTCTTGCCCAATGCTATCGCATTCATTAATGTTTCATATTTAGGGTTGGGTTCGATGCCGCCGAATTCAATGTAGCTGTATCCTTCAAGTGCTTTAACCACCTGATCGTACACCCCGTTTTTCTTGATGCTTCCACCACCATAAGTAATCATGATTTTGCTATCTTTTGCGAGTAGTTCGGATAGCTTTCCGATTTCATTTTTGCCGAAAACAATATTCACCGGATTTTGATAACTGAAATTGTACATACGTTTAGTCTTTTTTGAAGTTAGTATTCAGTTTACTGTAATCAATGTCCCACAAAGTTAATATAAACTTTGACTGGGGCGTATAGCTACGGGGCATAAATTAGAACTTATGCTTGATGGGGGTGCCGGAAGGATGGAGGTGTGGAGAGTCGGGAAGCGGTTATAAAGCAAGACCGTCTCATTCAGAGGCGGTCTCGTTTGTGTGGTAATAGGCTTCCGCTTTAGCAAGGGTTTCCGGTTTGCCTATATCAAACCAGTTTTCACTGTCGAGTGGATATCCTTGTATCTGCGCCTTTTGACAGATGTCTACATAAAACGGGATAATGGAAAACTTCCCTGTCCATTGCTCTTTCATATAACTGAATATGGATGGCGAAAGCACATGGACGCATCCAAAGGCCTCAAGGGTATATTCTTCACTTGGGTAGTCCAAATTTTGGGGAAGAACTTCTCCTGTCGATAAATTGGTCCACCCGCAAAGACGGTGCTCTTTATTCATGAGCAGATACCGGGAAGTCTTACGATGATTGGTGAGTAACGTAGCATCCACATTACCGGATAGATGATGCCGATAGAATGCGGCAAGATCCAGATCTGATAAAATGTCGGCATTATGGATGAGGAAAGGCTCATTGCCGTCGAGAAAAGAACGCGCCTTTTTTATTCCTCCCCCCGTATCCAATAATTCTCCCCGTTCATCACTGACATTAATGGCAATGCCGAAATTATTGTTTGCGCGAAGAAACTCTATAATCTGTTCCCCGAAATGGTGTATGTTTACCGTAATTTCATTGAATCCGGCCTCTTTAAGTCTAACGATCACTCTTTCCAGCATAGGTTTCCCTGCTACCGGTACAAGTGCTTTCGGCATGTGATCTGTAAGTGGCCGCAGGCGTGTGCCCATGCCTGCGGCAAATATCATTGCTTTCACGTGGTTGAGAAATTTATTATGGACGATTGAAAATTTACGGTTTCTTTATTTCAATACCTGCTCTATATTTTGTTCGCGGTGTACGAGGTTTACCCGCACTCCGAATTTCTTGTTCAAATGTTCAGCCAGATGTTGAGCTGAATATACCGAACGGTGTTGTCCTCCAGTACAGCCGAAACATACTGAAAGGTTTGTGAATCCACGCTCCATATATCTTTTTACAGAAGCATCCACCAAAGAATAAACATGTTCAAGGAAAGTGGTGATTTCTCCATCTTCTTCGAGAAAACTTATAACCGGTTCGTCAAGACCTGTGAAAGGTTTGTAGCGTTCATATTTTCCCGGATTATTAACAGCGCGGCAGTCGAATACGAATCCGCCCCCATTGCCGGAAGGATCTTCCGGAATACCTTTTTTATAGGCAAAACTGGTTACTTTCACTGTTAAAAGACGCTTTTGCGAATCATCGGTGAACTGAGTCAATTCTGTTAGGTCTTTCAATACCTGACACAGGTAAGGGTATTCAGGATAAGGTTCACGGAGCAATTGGCGCAAGTTCTCTACAGCGAAAGGTACGCTTTGAATAAAATGAGGTTTTTTCTCAAAATAACCACGGAACCCGTATGCACCCAATACTTGCATCGTACGGAAAAGCACGAAGTGGCGGAGCTGGGCATAGAAGTAATTCTCGTCCACAGGCTGGTATTTTTGCAATGAATTCATGTATTCGTGCAGCAATTCCTCACGGAGGCTCTCAGGATAGTTTGCTTTGGCTTGCCACAGAAACGAAGCAACATCATAATATACCGGTCCTTTGCGTCCTCCCTGAAAGTCGATTAACCAGGGTTCTCCATCCTTAATCATCACATTGCGCGATTGGAAATCACGGTACATAAATGTTGCCGATGAGCTGCGCAGCAATACATCCGCCATTTTTTGAAAATCATCTTCCAACCGGTCTTCCTGGAAATCCATTCCGGTGGCTTTCAGAAAACAATATTTAAAATAGTTTAGGTCCCAAAGGATAGAACGGTGATTTAGTTCTCCTTGTGGGTAACAAACCGAAAAGTCCATGCCTTCCGCACCGGAGAACTGAATGTCAGGAAGTAGGCGCATTGTTTTGCGTAACAACATCTTCTCGTCTTCATCGAAAATGCTCGTCTTGCGTCCCTTTTCAATCGCATTGAAAAGTAGCGTGTCACCAAGATCCTCCTGAATATAATATTCGTCATTTTCACTCTTGAGTAATACCTTTGGTACAGGTAATCCTTTCTTTAGAAAATGATCGGCCATGTAAATGAAAGCACGGTTTTCTTCAGGAGATGTGCCGCATACCCCTATCAGGGTGGGGGTACCGGATAAACGGAAATAGCGACGGTTCGACCCGGAAGAAGGAAGTTCTTCAATCACTTCGGGCTCATTTCCGGTATAAGAATGATACAGTTTTTTAAGTTCTTCAATTATCATAAAACAGCATTTATTGAGGCAGCTAAGGTAAGTGTTTTGCGGCAGATATGCCATATTAAAGCAAGAAATAAGTATGATTGAAACATCGAAATGTTTGTGAATTTCAAAGTAATCATGTAGGTTTGCAGTAATGAAACCACTTCTTAGTGGCAAATCAAGTAAAAAATGAATAACTCTGATAGATTGCATCCTGTCATGTTTGTCGGAACAGGCAGCGATGTAGGAAAAAGTATAATAGCTGCGGCATTCTGCCGTATTTTTAAACAGGATGGCTTTAATCCTGCACCTTTCAAAGCTCAGAATATGGCACTTAACTCTTTCGCTACGCCCGATGGGTTGGAAATTGGACGTGCACAAGCTGTTCAGGCCGAAGCGGCGGGTGTGCCCTGTCATACGGATATGAATCCTATTCTGTTAAAACCGTCTTCCGATATGACATCACAAGTTGTTCTGAATGGTCGACCGGTGGGAAACAGAAGTGCTTACGAGTTTTTTCGGCGTAAAAGAGAGATTAAATCGGGAGATGGCAATCTTTCCATGCAGGAAAGCGAAGCCGGTCAAACCGGCGAGGTACAGGAAGAGATCGATTTCCGGAGTGAAGTCTTTGCGGCTTACGACCGACTCGAATCGCGCTATAATCCCGTGGTGATGGAAGGAGCGGGGAGTATATCAGAGATAAATCTCAGAGATACAGATTTGGTGAACTTACCCATGGCTGCACATGCTAAAGCGGATGTCATCCTGATTGGTGACATCGACAGGGGAGGTGTTTTTGCGAGTGTATATGGCTCGTTGATGCTGCTTACTCCTGATGAGCGCAAACTGGTTAAGGGTATACTAATCAATAAATTCCGTGGCGATCTCCGTTTGTTCGATAGTGGAGTGAAGATGCTGGAGGAACTTTGCGGCATTCCTGTGCTCGGAGTTGTTCCTTATTACCGCGACATCTTTATCGAAGAGGAAGACTCGGTGGCATTGAGTACAAAATCCATACATGCCGAACGTGGGAAAATTAATGTAGCCGTGGTATTGCTGCTCCATTTGAGCAATTTTACCGACTTTAATGTGTTGGAGCATGATCCGCGTGTTCATTTATTCTATACCAATAATGTGGATGAACTTGCTAAAGCCGATATCATATTGCTTCCGGGATCGAAAAGCACAATTGCTGATTTGCATGAATTGCGTCGTAATGGAGTGGCTCAGGCAATAGTCCGTGCGCATCGTGAGGGAACGACTGTGATGGGAATCTGCGGGGGATATCAGATGATGGGGATGGAAATACTCGACCCCGATCGTGTGGAAGGGGATATTGAATTCTTACCGGGTCTGGGTTTATTACCGGTGACTACCCGCATGATGGGCGAGAAAGTGACTAAACAAGTACGCTTTCATTTCCGAAAGAATGAACCGGGCAATACCGTAAACGGCGCGGCAGCTTTTAATAGGGAAACGTCCGATTGTTGTGAAGGGTACGAAATACACATGGGCAGTACGACTCCCGTTAAAGACGCTCTTCCTTCTCCGCTGAATTTATTGGATGATGGGCGCTCCGACGGTTATTTTGTCGATCATACCTGTATGGGAACATACGTACATGGTATTCTCGATAATCCGTCATTTATCAATTTCCTATTACAACCTTTTGCCGATAAACTGACGGAGCGGATGGATTTTGACTATAAAGCATTTAAAGAAGAACAATATAATAAGTTGGCCGATCACGTGCGTAGCCATGTGGATATGCCTCTTGTCTATAAAATACTGAAGGGGAATGATTGAGGGACATGGAGATGATTCGTATAAGTATGGAAGTGCGATCAATATCGATTTCAGTTCGAATATCTCCCGGAGTATTGATTTATCGGGACTGAAGACTCATTTGGCTGAATGTATAGCATCTTCCGGCAGACTAGGGAAAACATCGGATATTCTTTCTTCCTATCCCGAGCCGGAACCGTATAGCTTGGAAGCCTGTCTGGCAAAGAAACTCGGTCTGCCATCGAGTTCCGTATGCGTGACAAACGGTGCTACCGAAGCGATCTATCTGATTGCTCAGACTTTCAGAGGGACAAATTCAGCGATTCTACAGCCTACATTTAGCGAATATTCCGATGCTTGCCGTATGCACGCCCATCGGGTAACTTCTATCTATCGCTTGCCAGCTTGTCCCGGTAAAAGTTCGGACAATATAGCTTTGCCGGATGAGGTAAGAATGCTGTGGCTTTGCAATCCTAACAATCCCACGGGAACCGTTTACGATAAGCAGGAACTTATCGACTTGATTACAGCTTACCCCGAAGTCTGCTTCGTGATGGATCAGTCGTACGAGTGTTTTACGCTCAGACCGCTGTTTACTGCTGCCGAAGCCGCTTCTTATCCCAATGTTTTGCTCCTGCACTCCATGACCAAAAACTATGCCGTACCGGGGTTACGTTTAGGATATGTCACCGGAGATGAAGGTCTGCTGAACCGTTTACGGACAAACCGCATGCCTTGGTCTGTCAATAGAATAGCTATTGAAGCCGGACTATACCTCATCAAGTCGAGCCCGTCGGGGTATTCAAGTCAATACCCATTCAATGTGGCGGAATATTTGGAAGAGACCACCCGTTTGCAGTCGGCATTAAAGCGCTTGCATGGTTTGGAAGTATGGGATACGCATACACACTTTTTTCTGGTTCGTCTTCGTTATGGCAAAGCCTCCGCATTAAAAGAATACCTCGTAAAGAAGCACGGCATATTGATTCGTGATGCTTCCAACTTTGAAGGACTGGATGAACACTTTTTCCGTATTTCACCTCAAACTTCCGAAGAAAATGATGCTTTGGTGAGTGCCATTGAGGAATGGATCAATAATGTTTAAACAGGATTCATTGTAAACTCGTGGGGTTTATTTATTTTTGCAATAATGGAACAAGTCTTAATTGTCATAGGAATAGCTTTTAGTGCTAATCTGCCTTTGCTTGCAGCATGGCTGTTCGATCGCTGGTTGGGTGACCCTGCCTGGTTGCCTCATCCTGTAGTGGCATTCGGCAAATCGATTGCTTTCTTTGAACATCGGCTGAATAAGGGGGAAGCCCGTTTTTTTAAAGGAGCGGTAATGGCCTCCGGTCTGATACTGGGTACATATTTGCTTACCGCGTTGGCCTTACATTGGGCTAAAGTCGTTTCACCCGAATTCCTGCTTGGCGTACAAATTGTCATGATATTCTTCTGTCTTGCCGGAACCACTCTGATACGCGAGGTGCGCATGGTGTTTGAAGCTTTGGATAATTCATTGGAAGAAGGTCGGAAGCAAGTGGCTCGTATTGTCGGGCGCGACACTTCGGAACTTTCTGCGCAGGAAGTCCGTACCGCTGCTCTTGAAACATTGGCTGAGAATTTGAGTGATGGAGTTATTGCTCCTCTTTTCTGGTATCTTATTCTCGGCATACCCGGCATGTTGGCCTATAAGATGGTAAATACGCTTGATTCGATGATAGGGTATAAGAATGAACGTTACGGTGAGTTCGGTCGCTTTGCCGCCAGACTGGATGATGTGGCAAATTATATCCCTGCCCGGTTGACAGCCTTTCTGATGATTCTATCCTATTCTTCGGGCCTTTACCGGAAATTGAAAAGAATACCTGTCGGCAATCCGACTATTGGCTCCACTTCAGTCGATCCAACTGCTATAAACTCCGGTAAAGACTTACCCCAAAAGAGACCCGGGTTTATGGAACTGCTTAGCTTTGTGGGCGAATATGGGAAAGAACATGCCAGTCCGAATTCCGGATATCCCGAAGCCGCATTAGCAGGCATGTTAGGATGCCGGTTTGGTGGCCCGCATAACTATTTCGGTAAGTTGGTCTGGAAACCCTATATCGGGCGGAATGAACGTCCTTTGGTCACTGAAGATATGAAATTTGCCACTCACATCAATCATCGTTCCGAAGATATCATGATTGTGATGATCATGTTTATCACCGCCTTACTCTCACGGGGATTATAATGTTACATTAGGGCTTCTATGTCGTTGCCATGAGATTTAGATCAATTGTATCTTAATTATTCCACCGTATGGAGTTAATGCGCTGAACGCCTCCTCGGGTTTGATAAGACCCGCATATAGTTGTGCGCAGACTAGCACTCCGCCATGTGCAAAGATCACTACACGGTTATATTCTTTCTTTCTTAACTCATCAAGAAACTCACTGACCCGTTTGAACTGCATCATAAAAGATTCCCCTCCAGTAGCGGGGACATTGATATAATCGGCGTACCACTCTTCAATTCTCGGATCTTTTATTGCTTCATAAGGCTGCATTTCCCATTCTCCAAGATTGATCTCCATGATACGTTCGTCACGCGTAGCATCGGGATGACCACAATACGAAGCCAGTCGCACGCATCGCGTTAAAGGACTTGTATAGAAACGATCGACCTGTTGGGATTCTCCAATATGTAACTTTAAGTTTTCGGCTGTTATCGCAGCTTCCTGTTCAAAGGTATCACGCAATGGTACGTCCGTCTGTCCGTAGCACACCCCTTGAGGTACATCTACCGATGTATGTCTGATCAGAATAATTTCCATTTACTTATTGCATATAATTGAAATTGATAATAATTGCTGCTCAATAAAAAGACTGTTCATAAAGTAAAGATATACCCTCACTCAATTATTGTATATAATTAGGATATATAATAACTGCCGCTCAATGAAAAGAAAAACTCATAGTGTATAGGTTGTCTTCACTCACTTATTGTATATAATAATTGCACTTGATAAAAATACAATTCGCAAAATCAATGATGCAGCTTCATTTATTTATTGCATGTAATTAAGATATATAATAACTGCCGCCAAATAGAAAGACAATTCACAAAGTAAGAATGTGGCTCCGCAGCAGTCGCCGGTGTAGCCCTGTATTCTTCGCTTAATCAGCCGGTATAGCCCGAAGAATGTCAGTATCGGCATTAAGCAGGCAATCCAAAGTGGCAAAGGGAGGAATAGTGCAGTAGGTAAAATGCCGCATCCTAAATCGATGATTAACTCTTTTGCCGTCATTCGTTCGTACACTACCTTAGCTTTGCTCTCTTCCTCTTTGCGAGCATAAGGGAGCACATTAATCAAATGAGAGGCACAAAACTTACTCCAACAATCACCGCAGAACAGTACTATACATGCCAAATGTAGAGGCAATAGAGGAATAAGCATCCATAAGAGTGCAAAATAGCCGATTAGACCGATTACTCCATAACTGCCAATGTGCGAATCCTTCATAATGGCGAGTGTACGTTCACGAGTTGTTCCTCCACCAAAAGCATCGAAGCAATCAGCCAAACCGTCTTCGTGCAAGCATCCGGTGACGAACAGGCGTGAAATGACCGCCAATGTCCATGCCAATGGCAAGGGCAAGAACTGAGCCGCGAGCCAAAGAACCCCAGCCATAATTCCTCCTGTGAGCCATCCCGCAAGAGGCCAGTAGGGGACAATCCGTTTAAAATAGTCTCCCGGTACCTGACAAATCCGCCAAAAAGGAAGCCGCGTAAAGAAAATCAATGCCGCAAGTAACTTCATCTGATGATAAGCGTTAGTTTAAAAATATTTCGTGATGGAAGCATGAGCAAAGTTATCCATTTCATTAATCATTCTCACAGCCGATTGAATAATAGGGTAGGCACAAATAGCTCCCGTTCCTTCTCCAAGTCGTAAGTTCAAGTTCAATACAGGTTTTGCATTCATGTTGTCCAATAATAACTTATGGCCGATTTCATCCCCACTGTGTCCATATATCGCATAATCCATAACTTCCGGATACAATTTGCTCGCAGCAAGTAGGCAACTTGTCATAATGAAGCCATCCACAAGGATAACCATTTTCAGCTCTGCCGCCTGTAACATTCCACCTATTGCCATAACCATTTCCAGTCCGCCAAAGTAGCGAATGATATCACGAGCCGAATTATCGCCTTTATAATTCTCAATCGATTGTTTTAATATCTCATACTTATGTCGGATACCCTTGTTGTCCAGTCCGCTTCCTGCACCCACACATTTTTCCAGTGGCAGTCCGGTGAATAAGCTCGTCCACACCGATGAGGCTGAAGTATTACCTATTCCCATTTCTCCGAAGCTGATCACATTTGTACCTTCTTCATGGCATTGACGTACGACTGTTGCACCACGTTCCATACAAAGGCTCATCTCTTCTTCCGTCATGGCTGCTTCGTGTAAGTAGTTGCGAGTACCCCTACGCACTTTCATGTTGATAATACCTTTCTCGTAGGGTAAATCATAATCCACTCCTGCATCCACTATTTTTAGTGTAAAACCATGCTGACGACAAAGAAAGTTTACTCCGGCACCTCCATGTAGGAAGTTGCTGATCTGCTGCCAGGTTATTTCCTTTGGAGAAAGACTTACTCCTTCTTCCACTATGCCATGATCGGCGGCAAATATAATATTCTGCGGTTGTTGAAGAGAAGGCGATAAAGTTTGCTGTATCCAGCCAATCTGTAAAGCTAGTTCCTCGAGCATACCCAATGAACCTTTAGGCTTGGTCAGATTATTGATCTTATCTATTAAAAGATCCCGAATCGCTTCATCCGGACGTGTAATATGAAATGTTCTCATTGTGTTGTGAATCAATTGTTTATTTTATTTTTACCGGTATTCCAGAAACCATAAGTATCACTTCATCAGCCTTTTGAGCTATGTATTGATTTAGCCAACCTTGCATATCGGTGAACTTTCTTTGCAGTTCGTTTTCGGATATACCGCACATACCAATTTCGTTTGTCACAAAAATGAAGGTAGTCTCTTGTGAGGTGAAGCGTTCGAATTCCTCCTTAACGGCAGTCAACGTTTCATCAACATTGGCATTCGAATCGAAGAAGTAATTTGTGCACCATAAAGTCACGCAATCTACCACCACAGTTCTACCTTTTAATGAATGCTTACTGAGTTCTTTTTCCTCCTCTATATTCGTCCACTCATTGCCCCTTCGTTGTTGGTGCTTTATGACGCGCTCCCGGAATTCTTCATCCCAAATTCGTGCTGTGGCCAAATATACAGGGTTGGGTGAGAGTGACAGCGCCAACTTCTCAGCATGAGTACTTTTACCCGAGCGGGTACCTCCTGTGATAAGGATAATCTTTTTCATCTTTGTGAGCCTCAAAATAGTGCCATTTTCTCCTGTCATGCCTTTGTAGAAGGAGTTTCTAGCTTTTTATACTTTGTAGCAAGCAAAATTACGTGATTATTTTGAATATAAAAAAAGTTCTTTTACCTTTGCAACGTTTTTGTAAGAAGTGCGGCAGTAGCTCAGTTGGTAGAGCATCAGCTTCCCAAGCTGAGGGTCGCGAGTTCGAGCCTCGTTTGCCGCTCTCCATTTCATTATTCAGCAGTTACATTAAGTTGTAACTGCTTTTTTTATGCCACATAAAGTTTTTCCATATAGGTTTCTACTCTATGAATAGAGTGAAATTTCGTCTGCACAATCAGAAGAGTTTCTTTCTTCTGTTTTCTTTATTGAGACTGTCGAAGTTCAAAAGGTCTTATAAGAATTCTACTTCTGTAATGCTCGCGATCATTGGAATTGTGTTTACAATTGATATATCGCAGTTTACGACAAGTGTTTTGAATATCTGTTTAGTTTATTATATAAGCATAAATAAAAAGGCTACTCATCACGAGCAGCCTTTATTCTATTAGTTAATCTTAAATTATAAATCTATGAAAAGTGATACAAATATACTGATATGTAATACTATTGCAAATTATTTCAGCATATCACATTGATTTATAACAAGGTTTAGTATTAGTCATGAAGTTGTTAACTATTTAATTTAATTAATATAGTATTTAACTAAAATATATGATGAAAATTAAAAGAATGCTCATTCTAGCTATCAGGATGGATTAAAGACTATATCATACCTCTGCCATGCCGGTAAGAATATAATCCCCTTTCATGCCATTTTTAGCCATGTAAATACGAACCTCTTCCCGGCAAGCTTTCACAAGAGAATACCCTGATAAACTCGAGTTCATTGACTTAATAAATGAATACTCTGTATCATTATGGATAAAAGATATGCGATGATCTATCATATAAGTAGAGTATTAATTACTCAAATATATGAATAAATGATTAAACTGCAAGTGATTTACCTGCAGTTTAATCATTCACGTAATATCATGGACAGTGCCAAAATATGTGTTCACTGAATATAGTTAGAACCAATACACATTTATCACTACAAATAAAATAGAGAGCGCACGCATAAAGTCTATCAGCTTATCCAAGCCCCTCAAATCATTTTCATCTTGCATAATCGTAGAAATTAAATTGTTATTATTGAAAAAATATTGTTGACTGTATATCTGCATTGCCCTGCTATTATTATCTTTGCATACATGAGAATAGCAATTACAGGCACCCACAGGGTTGGAAAAACTACATTAGCTGAAAAGTTGCAGGAGCTTTTTTCTGACTACGAATATTACGCCGAACCTTATTTTGAGTTGGAAGAAGTGGGATACATCTTTCCCGAAACACCTACCGCCGACGATTATCTGGCGCAACTTGAATACTCCATAAAGCAAATAGCGAAAAGTGATAATAATGCTATTTTTGACAGATGCCCTGTCGATTTGTTAGCATACATTCAAGCCACTGATGATACGCTAAATCTTCAATCAATATTCGGTAAGGTTCAAAATGTAATGGAGGAAATCGACCTTCTCATATTCGTTCCTATTGAAGAACCTGATATAATTTCGTGTTCTGTATCCGAATTGCCGGAACTCAGGTATCAGGTAGACGATATTCTTCGCGATCTTATCAGTGATTTTGATATAGAAATGATAGAAGTCAAAGGCAATCTGTCTGAGCGTCTGAACCAAATTCAAAATAAAATAGATCAAATAAATTCACTTTACTATATAAATAAATAAAATTATTTATCTCTATGGTAGAGTTATTTGAAACAATGGAAAAGTACAACAGACTAAAGCCGTTCGTTCGTTTCTCCATCGCTACCCATTGTCATACTCTTAAAGGAAAGCCTTTTCATGGCTAATGTAGTCTTTAATGATGATGTTAATATTATAACAGCGTGCTGGATTTTAAGTTGTTTAATTTATTATTGAATCCTTGTCATGTCATTAAATAAAGATCTGGCTATCGAAATACCAATTAATTGTCTAATTTGTAATAAGTTCCTGCAATCCGTATTTCCCTCTTTCTTTTTAGCTTACAACTGTATTTGTATAATATTTTAATAACTGAGATTGTCTAGATACATAAAGGTTTACTCTATGTGTTCTATTCTTCCAGCTCCAATAGATATTATTTCGTTATTATCTGTCCTTATTGATAATAAGTCCATATTGCTTTTGTCAACAAAAGCGGAGGTATCTACTCCCATAGATCCTATGCTAATTATTACTCCATAGTATACAGTTTCTTTATCTGTTGCCCGATCTTCTTTTATTAGCTTGCAACGATCTCCAATTTTGAATTCTGTCATTTTGTCTATATATAAATTGTGAAACGATTATTGGTTTCTCTCAAAGATAACATTATTATTTGACCTTACCAACCAGTGGAATGGATTATTAACAAGGATACAAAGATTGCCTTCTGAACAGAAAAGAAACTGCCCCTGGAGTTCAGGGGCAGAAACTCTAATAAAGATGGAATGATTTATCCAAAAGAAAAGTCACTGTGGCATTTAGACAAGATTAATCTTCCATCCTTTTTATCTATGAAAATATTATTTTCTTTAGCTAACCATCCAATCGCCAGCATTGCTTCTTCAAAGCTTATAGAAAGTGAAGTATATATTTCTTGAATGGTCATTTCACTGTTTTTGAATTCAAGTACATTCCAAATATTTATTGCATCAACCCGGATGCTCAGTTCTTTAAATGTTTTCATGATGACCTCTGTATTGATAATATTTAAATATACGGTATTAGTTTGGCATTTACCCTAGTAGCGTACTATATTGCCCTATTTTTATTGAGTTTTGTGTTTTATGACCATTAATTGTTTAATGCATTGCTTATGTTTGTTTAAAGTGATTGTTATTACTCTTCCTAGGGCTTGGGCAAAATAACTTCTTAATAAGAAAATCATAGTAATGCATGTTATGGATCGATTGATTTAATGACTATAAAGAAATTAAAGGTTAGTTTGCTATACGAACACAAATAAAAGGGTTACTCATCGCGAGCAGCCCTTGTTATATCAGTTAATCTTAAATTATAAATCTATGAAAAGTGATACAAATATACTGATATATAGCGATATTTCAAATGTATTGAGCATATTTGGTTGATTTATAACAAGGTTTAGTATTAGAAATGAATTTGTTAACTATTTAGTTTAATTGGTAATCTATTTAACTAAAACATATGATGAAAATAAAAAGAATGCTCATTACTCTGTCAATTGACTTAATGCAGTATTTGGCAGTAGAGATAATTAAAAGTTGTAATTGAATAATGATGTTGATGTGAAAGAATATAGGGAATTTTTAAAGGGTAGATAACCATTTAACTATCACAATAGATTAAATATTATATCATATTTTTGCCATACCGGTAAGAATATAATCCCCTTTCATTCCATTTTTTACCATGTAGATGCGAACTTCTGTCCGGCATGCTGACATGAGTGCATACCCTGATAGTCTCGCATTCATCGGCTTAATAAATGAATACTCTGTATCGTTATGGATAAAGGATATGCGATGATCTATCATATAAGCGGAGTATTGATTGCTCAAATATATGAATAAATAAAATAGGAAATAGATAAAACGGCAATAATAGGCTTTTAATAGCTAAAGATTTTGAAAAATGAAAATAGGAATGATATGAATAACAAAAGAACCTGCTTTTGAAGTAATCCTTAAAATTGAAGTGCACCCTAAAAGTTAGACACAGAACTTTAGGAATGCAGTCCACTTTTAAGTAGGCTCCTCTGTGTAAAATATATCCGTTGTATATCTGCTTGCATGGTGGCAATGAGAATAATACCTTCTTTTTCTAAGGCTTTTTACAGGATTGCTTTATCTACTATTGTTGCCTATTAATGTAGTCAGTAGATTCGGCAAGTCTTACTTGTTCTTTTGTTTATTGCTTTGCAGCCATTCTCGAATGGTGTGATTTTTTATTTTTCTTATCAATCATGGTAAAATAACAGATACGGTTCTTGTTCTATTTATTTTATAGCTATGTTTGTACGGCTATTAAGTCAAAAGCATTATGAGTTGCAAATCATGAGAATAGATTGTAGCTGTGTTTTGAGAAAACGACTGTGTTATATAAATCAGAATAATGGATTTGTTAAGAACCATAAGGTAGCTATTATATCTCAGAAATATATGACAGGATTTCGAGTGTCGGATAAATGATAGAAATTGGTATGAATGCGTTAAGAGTAATCATTATCGGGTTGTTGTGCACAATACAATCTTATGCCCAGAATGTTGATTTAGTAATAAAGGAAAAGTGTTACAGAAGCTATTACTCTTATGAAGTAAAAGCACCTTTATTTGTGGTATATAAGCTTTATAAAGGTGGTGGTGATGAATCGAGAAAGGGTATGAGCTTTAAAGGCAAATATCCGCACTATAAATATGCACATAGTGGATATGATAAAGGCCACATGGCTAATGCCGAAGATTTTGCCTATGACAAAATTCTATTGGAAAACACATTCCGCTATCACAACGCACTGCCGCAAACTCCAAAACAGAATAGGGGAATATGGAAGATTTGGGAGGAAAAAATAAGGAAAGACAGCCAGACTGATAGCTTGCTTATTATTTGTGGTGGAAAAGATTTTGATAAATATGTCCCAAAAGAATTGTTTAAGGTTGTTTATTCGCTGACGGACAAACACCTTAAATATTCTGTTGGATTTATCGACGATTCAGTATTTGTCATAAAACCCAAAGACGTAAATATAGACTTTGATAAATTCTACTATAAATAGTAAACTTAAAGTTATTTCATGTTTTTGAAGATTAGCTTTTTTTGTTGTGATTTTTGTTTTGTGTAATAAATAAAACTATATATTTGTTGCAAACTAATACTTTATTTGTAATGCTTATGTTGCGGATAAAGGTATGCGTCCTGCTATAATCTAATAAACTCATGAAAAGAAAAACTGTTTGTGCAATCATATTTCTGTTGAGCTTAAGTATTCATAGTGAAGCTCAAATGAACTCATCCCTGCATTTTAAAGATACTGTTCCTCTAACACAATTGGTTCGGAATTTTCATAAGTATCATCTTAAAGATGCTACGTATGACATGATGAAATATGATAATGTAGAGCAGAATCATACATCCGTTACCGAATATTTTGAGAGTTCTCCTTTGAAGAAATTGAAGCATGCGTCGGCTGATGGCTGCTGTGCGCAATGGAGGTTTACTTTAGAGAATAATCAGCAAAGTTTGTATTTGATAAGCGTTCTTCCATTGAATAAATCAAAGAAAGAGGAAGCCATAAAACTGTACTTCTATTTAAAGCAAAAATATGGGAAGGTGCCAGACAAAGGAATTCCGGCAAAGTGGGTTGATGGGCAATACTTTATAATGTGCTGTCCTAAAAATATGTTTGGAGAGGTGGTGTCTAAAAGTGAGGCTGTAGTAAATATAAAAAAAGGTGTTATTGTTTCCAGAATCTATCCGATGAACAGCGGCAGCATGGAGACCCCAAGAATGGGGAACGGGCGAGTTCTTATCAGTACAGGTGGGTGTTGGAATGAAAAGGTGCCTTTGCATACCAGATATCTATCACGGTTTGTAAATGAAAACAGAAAGGTGCGGAGTGATTCCGATAAGGAGAAATACTTTTCAATACTGTTGTTTACCAATCTGCAAGGTAAATCAAAAGTGATTTTCTTAGATAGAAAAGCAGTTGTAGTTGCGAATAAAATAATTTTGGATGATTTGGCAAACTGTATCGATAAGCTGCCTGTCAATAGCTTTATTCCAATGAAGACTTTGAGCGGGAAACTTTTTCAAGGTCGTTATATGAAAGCTACCTATATTGGCAATTTAGGATGGTTTTTCACCGATTATGCTAGCCAACTTTCATAGCGACCAATCAATATGCTCCTTTTACGTAAAAGAGAAGCTTTAAATAGAATTCTTTTTTCTTTTCTTTATCGCTACCCGGATAATCAGTGCCAAGCCAAATCCAATGAGTATGCCACGAATAAGATCAATAGAGTTCATGGCTTCGGGTACATACTCTGATACATATTTCAAAATAATTGATGCTCCAATAGCTATCAATTCCCAAGCTAGTTTTTTATCCATACTTTCTATCATTTTTATATTGCTCTAATAGTTTTAATCCATACTGTTCAAAATCTGATCAGATAATGGACGTTAGTTAAGTCCGGAGAACATGTTTTTTGTTATCTGAGATAAAAATGAAGCATAATTCGTTGCATCAGACCCTCCGGAGTTATTTTTAATGTAGTTCTTATAAGGCTCAAGGGCAGAATGGCTACGCTTGATTATCTTATTCTTTTCTGTGTTGACTAGCCAACCGTATAAACTGCAGTTTGAGTGCATCACAAAACCTCTACTGTTTTTTTGAGGAGTTCCAATAGCTGTGATCAAGAATGATTTGTTAAGTCCTGGAGCTGGTAATATGAAACTGAAATTTGTTTCTGTCTCGGCATAGTATACAATCAGATATGTTTTGCACTTATTTTCTTTAGCGCATTCGCCAATCATCTTATCATTTATATAGAAGCCTCCAAATGGCTTTTTAAATGCTTTCTTGTATTGAACAAGATTGTTCAAGTTTACTATTTTGTATTTCTCTCCTAAGAGGCTTTCGAAAGTATCAAATGAGTTTTGTATGACAAAATCTCTATGTGCAGTATCCTTTTCATCTAGAATTTGAGTGGAAGAACAGACAAAAAGTCCGATGGGTGAGATGCTCTCTTTTATTTGGCTATCAATTATCATAGTATTGCTGGCACATCCTGTGAGGAGTAATACTAATATGCCAATAAATATCGCTTTATTCATTTTTGTATAAACGAGTTTTTTCATAAATCATTAAGAATATAGTCGTTGTAAAATATATTTGTGCTATGTTGTGCTTGCAAATGTACGGCTTTTCTTATTATCCTGTTCCACTAGTGTCCCATTAAAATTGGGACGTTATTAAAATTAAAATAAACTTGGCTCATTAGAGTCGTCTCGTTCTTTGTCGTATTGAAAATTAGTTTTGTTAAAGAGGTCTTTTAAGTGAGTTTTATCCGTTAGAGATATGCTTAGGATTTGGAGAACTTCGTATGTGCTTCTATCAAGTTTCATCTCATGTTGAATGATTGCAACCAAACAGTAAGTGCATATAGCAGTGTAGATTTGTATTCTTACAGCATTTTGTGTGGTACCCCAGAACTTCTTGATTTTGAGATGCTGCTTAAGCCATTTAAAGAACAACTCCACCTGCCATCGGTTTTTATACAACTCCGCTACTTGAAGAGCTGAGATATCCATGGCATTGGTTAAGAATACAAATTCTCGTTTTTGTTCTTCATCCCAATAGCGGACAAATCGAAGTCTATCAGGATAATATTGCTTTGGATAAAATCCAGTCAATTCGATCATCATGTCTGAAAGCACATTCTTCGGCATTCTCCGTTTCCATTTGATGGCTTTATATTGAAGATTCTTTTTGGCTCTGACAACGAAGCAGGCTTCTATTTGATGAATGCGATACAACATTTTGAAGTTGTTGTAACCTCGGTCAAAGATATAATAGGAACCTGATTCGCAGGGGATTTTATCCATCGCTTTTGAATCATGAACTGAGGCTGGTGTAATATGAAAGAATGTCGGAATTTGAGTCTCTACATCATACAAGGTGTGAACCTTAATTCCTCCTTTCTTTTTTCGGAACTTCGCCCACCAGAATACAGCAAGACATAAGTCGATTGTTGTGGAATCAAAAGCATATACGTTTCCTCCCAACTTGAAGATATCTGTCTTACGTTTCTTCTGCGCTTCATTTACCAAGGAGTAAGCGAACTCTTCAAAGATTCGATAGTCTCTATCCTGATTCGTCCGAGCCAAAGATGATTTTGACACGTTCTTACCCATTCCTAAGTGATAACACTTAGAGCGATGAGCCCCCAGAGCAATAATCAAATCACGCAAACTTTCCCTATTGGATAGTTGACCGAACATGAGTGCAAGCAATTGATTCCAGCAAGTGAAGTGCTTCACATACTTGTCACCGTTATACTTGGCTACGATTCGATTGAACCTGTTTCTATCAAGAAAGGCTGTTAGCTGAGCGAAAACGAATTTATTCTTATGCATTGCAAATTGATTAGAATTTGCAAAGGTCAGAATTGAAATCCGTTTTTTTGAAAAAACTCTGTAACTAACTAAATTTCAAATATTTCAAAGAGCGTTTTGCGATTTTAATGGGACAGCAATGATCCTGTTCATTAAATCAATAATAATAAGAACTTAGAGGCTCTTTAAATTTTGTGCATTGAAATAAAAGGGTGTTTCCTCTTCTCTTAATATATCGTGCTTTTATTTTAATTGGATATTTCTTCCTTTCAATCTAAATCAGGAAGCTACATGTACCTGCAATAACACTCCTTATTTACAGCTATGCCAAGCGCTTGGCACAACCGTGCCTTCATATTGGCAATCTTGTGCCACTATACAGGCATTGTTTTGCCAGCCTAGTGGCACGAATAATTGTCTTTCTTCTCTTCCAACTGATTGTCTGTTGACCTCCAACAGACCGTATGTTTGAATCAAACGGACCATGTGTCTGACATAAAGTGATGGTCATTTATTGGTAATAAGCACACTATTGGCAAAAATCACGGCAATATGACTGATACATATAGAATGAGAAAATATGCTTAATTGTTTTATTATTAAATAATTACGAGTATACTACCTAAACGGAGTATGAGAGTATAAGGCTTACCCTCATACTCCTCCCACTGTTACAATCATGTCTATATCTCCTATGAATAAAGGGATACAGAGATTTATTAGAGCATGATGGTAAATATGATAGAAAACTATATTTAGTATTGCTTGAGTTCAAGTTATAAAAGTGGCGGTTGCTAGATGATGTGTTGTGATCAGGAATGAAAGGGAGAATAAAATTAAAGCGCACGTGAATAAAAAGTTTTGTATATATTTGTACTACTATAATTACACGATAAGCATGAAATACGTTGAAAGATATACTATTATACTGTTCCTGATGATAATTCCCTTATTTATTTCTTGCGACAATCAGGGAAGAATGGCTGATAAGATTATGTTCAATGCTGAAAAGATAGTGGAAACTTACCCCGATAGTGTGCTAACCTTATTGGACTCTATTGCAAAACCTTTAGCCCTCAACGACGTGCGATATCATCGCTATATATTGCTTATGCTACAAGCTAAAGATAAGAGTTATCGGGATATTACCGGTGATACTGCAATTTTCGCTACCAAGCACTATTATACCGAAAAAAATGATCTGCCCCATGCTGCTATGGCAGCCTATTATTGCGGACGTGTCAGGTTTGAGCAAAAAGACGATAAAGGTGCTATGACTCAATATGTGGAAGCGGAAAAATATGCAACTGATATTTCTAATATAAATTTGAAAGGTCTAATCCAGAGTGCCATGGGGGCTGCTTTATCAAGACAAATGCTCACTAATGAAGCCTTACTTCGATTTCAACAGGCTGCTAAATATTTTCAGCAAGTGGATAACCGGAAAAATGAAATTATTTCATATCAACTTATTGGTAATAGCTATCTTGCTAAATTACGGACAGACAGTGCTTTGCATTACTATAATAAATCACTGCAAATAGCAAGTGTGCTGAAAGATTCTGTCAATATACTAGCAATAAAGCAGAATATAGGTATACTTTATAAAGAAGTGGAGGGAGATTTTGCTTCAGCTAAAAAATATTTCTTAGAAGCCGTACATGATTGTGCAGGAAATGATTATTCTAGATTATGCCTTAAGTTAGCCGATATATATAGTGCTGAAAAGAATAGAGACTCTACAAAATGGTATATAAGCCAATCATTGTCACACTTGCAGGATAATAAAAAAGATGTTTATTTAGTTGCCGACGTTTATAATACCTTAGCTACTATCAAAGAAAGAGAGGGGAGCTATGCGGAATCGTCAAAATATTATAAAAAGTATGCCGATTGTCAGGATTCGATTTTCAGAGAAACGAGAGATGCCACACTGCTGGATATAGCAAAGAAATATAAATTAGAACAGCTAAAAAGTGATAACATTGCGTTGGCTTTGGAGAAACAGAAGCTTTTATTTTATTCCGCCATTGGTGCTTTCTTTTCCTTGTTTGTGATTCTGTTATTTTATCGGAGAAATTCATTAATAAAAAAGCGTGAGCTGGAAGCTGAACAAAAAATATTTCATTTAATGAATATGGCGAAAAATTATGATGAGAAGGAAGCTACGGTGCGTAACATTTTACTTCGCCAGTTTGATATTGTGAGAAAAACTGCAACGCTGAAAAATTATATTCACAAAGGAGATGAGAATTCCAATAAGTTATTGAAGAAATTTAATGAAATAGTATACGGAAAGGAAGGATTAAATTGGGTCATTCTTTACGACGCAATGAATGAACTATACAATGGTCTATTCGATAATCTTCGTAATGAATATCCAAATTTGGGTGAGGATGAATTTCGTATTTGTTGTCTAACTTATGCTGATTTTACTCGCGAAGAGATTAGTATCATTATGGAGTTAAGTATTAGTACTGTCCAGTCTAAACGAAACTTTATTCGTAAAAAATTAGGTATCCCCTCAACTGGAGATATTAAGAGCTTCTTAGATCAAAAAAAGTCTTTTTGATGGGACTGTATCTAACATAAAGCAATATCATACCGACATTAACAATTGACTAATATCCTTGTTGATAAATGTTTATGATTTTTGGAGAAAGAAAAAAGCGACATATCTCTAATAGCCTATTGATAGCTCTATAAATAGTGAATAGCTTTACCGTAAAAATAAATAATATTTATGGTAAAACTATTTTCAGTTATAATCTTATCACTTTCTCTATGTTCGATATCAACTGGAGATTGGAGCACTTTTATAAATAACAGTAAGAAAGAAGTTATTATGCAAAGTGTAAAAAAGCCATCGACACGTTCCGGTGATTTAATTCGTCTATTTCAAGATGGTACTAATTTAAAGGCATTCTTTTATGATGCCTTAGGACTAATGCATATTGCGGTTTACAACACGTCCAATGTATGCGTATATCAAACTGCAGTTGATACTAACATGGAAAACCACTCTGTTCTTGATTTGTCATTTTGCAGTAAAGGGAATTACACAATCACCTTTACTACCGACAAGGATTCCTTTGTCGGAGAATTCGAAATATAGCCCATAAACAAAATATAAAATAATCCGACATGAATAATTTCATCCTAAGGTATACATTAGAGTGGGCTATTCTGCTATCAACTTTGTTATCATTCTCATCATGCAATAATAACGAGAAAAGATCGTATCTTGAGTTAAGCGAATCAGTCTTATTAGCAGAATCAGTTGGAATAGAAAGAGAATTTTCCATTTCATCTAATTGCGACTATACAATTTCCGATATACCAAGTTGGTGCGAAATTCAAAAAAGAAATAGTAATAAGGAATCTTCACTTCACATCAAAGTATTTCCTAACAATAAATATATTAAAAGGGAAGCTAAAATAAAAATTGAAAGCGATGAAAGTATTCAATATTTATCCATTACCCAAAAAGGTTTAAAAAGAGAGGATTCCTTATCTTGGCATTCTTTCTCACCAAATTCATTCATATCTATGACCTTTACAGAAAATAATAATGCAGAGAGGATTTATACATTAAGAGCTCAAACTTTCTTTATCAACCCATACATAAAAGACAAAGTTTTTTTAGGTAATATTATAAGTAGAGACCAAGAATTGACAAATAGTCTTATTGACTATGAAAATTATTCATATAATCCAGTTACAATAGGAGCACTCGTTAATGGTAAATCTTACGTCAAAACAATAAGTAAACCATCAAAAGAGGAAATGTATGCATTAACCGAAAGCATTATCAACGAATTGCCTATACAAAATTACAGTTTCAACTACGATAGTTCTCCTTTAATTTATCATTCTCATCGGCAGTTAAACTTGTTAGGGAGAGGGAACTTAGGATTAGAAATAGATAAGCTCATTACCGGGTACTCATATATGGATAAAGAGATGTCTAAAAGTATAGGATTGATATATTCTTATAATCAGATTCTTTTTAATGTAACAATGGATTATCCAAGAATACCTACAAAAGAAGAGATAAAAGACGATGTTGTCTATATTGATAACATAAACTATGGGAAGACAGCTTTCTTAATTATTGAAACTGATTATGATTATAATATTGCAAATAATGTTATAAAAAGAGTAATGAAAAAGCAAACTCTAAATATAGAAGAACAAGAAGTCTTGGCCGATATGAATGCTTTTTATTTATCTTTTTCCATAAATAATAGACCCAATATTGAGCAAGGAAAAGAAAATGTTATCAGAAGATATATTGATGCAATTACAACTAATCCTATTATTCCGATATCTTTCTCAATAAGTAATTATCCCAATATCTCAAAAGGAGATATAACTTATCAACTTATTTTACACTAATACATTAATTTTAAATTTATAATTAAATAAAAATATAATGAAGACACTATGTATTACACTAATTAGCATTACGTCAATGTTGATGTTAGGGATTCTGACATTCTCTTGTCAGAATGATGACACCATTAACAATCCTCAATCAATAAATCAGAAGCTTACACCATCCCCGATTGCGATACCTTCAAACTCTCTTGTATGGGATGAATCTTATCATCCAGATGAAATGAAAACAAAGGCCTCTAGTTCTATTAATCATAGCTCCGAAATGGCTGTTACAACGCCTAATATATATATTGGAGGTCTTTATACAGCAGCATCGATAGAGGACTTAACGTTTTCTTATATTCCGAACCCTATAAAATCTATTGACATAGCATACACATTTCCGAGATATTATTTTGATCACATAGAGCGACCAAGCGTAACAGCGATGTACAGATCTATAAATAAAGCTATTGAATCTCCGGCGTTTACTGGGAAACAATCTCTTTCTTTTGAGTACGATTTTAGGGAGTTTACATATTGGAAAGAGTTAAAACTCGCTTTTGGAGCAAATGTAAACATTGCCGGTATCTTTAAGCTTGATGCCTCCATAAATCAAGAAAAAATTAAGGGAAGTTCAGGTCTATTTGCAAGAATAGTGCAAAAGAATTATTCCTTAATAATGGACTATCCACAAAATGGCAATATTTTTCTAAATGAGACAGACTTAAACAGCACTGCGCCATCTTCACCACTATATATTAATTCAATCATATTTGGAAGAATAGGTATTATTGCCATTGAAAGTGATTACTCCTATAACGAACTTAAAACAGCATTTAAAGTAGCATTAACTGCTGGCAAAATTAATGGAGAATTAAACATAACTAGTGAGCAAAAAACCATCTTACAGAGTTCACAAATGAAGTTATTTGTATCAGGAGGTATTGGCCAAGATGTAGCTAAAATAGTAGAAGGATATGATAAATTTAAAGAATTTATTATTAATGGTGGAGAGTTCACCAAAGATGTTCCGGGAGTACCAATTTTCTTTACAGCAAATTATGCCGCTGATAATTCCGTTTTCAGCACAACATTTACAAGTAATTAAAGTTTTCCACCATGAAACAAATTATTTATATCCTAATTATGATAAGTATACTGGGATGTACATCAAAAGATATGGATATTCCATCTACTTCATATTCATTTAATAGTGATCCCATTATAGAAATTAACACTTCCAGAAATTTTGCGAATAGACTCAATTCAGAGGTACAAACAAGATCAAGTGACAATCCATTTATCGACACTAAAGAAGTGGAAAGCACAGAATCTGTTGTGATACCGGCATTAGAGCCACATATATGGATTGGAAATATTCTGATGAAAAGCTCAATTGCAAATTGTGATTATAAACCATTAGTTTATCCTCGATCACCAATTAACGTTACATTAACTCTGGTTGGAACCGAGTCTAAAACAATTACTAGCCCAACATTCAGTCAATATTTGTCTTTTATAAAGGAGCAAACAGAAAAGGGATCTTTTGCTCAAAACTCAGAATTTAATCTAACAATTGAGCAATTTACCTCGTACAATGAGCTTAAAGTAGCTTTTGGGAGTAATACAAACACAAATATGCTTTTTTGGGGGTCTAGTTCCAGCACCGAAATACAAGAAAATACAATAAGTAAAGCGACAGGATTATATGTTAAGTTTTATCAAACTAGTTTCAAGGCTATAATGGACTATCCCGCAAATAGTATTGCAGCACTACCATCTGCCTTGGTAGATTCTGCCGTCTATATAAACTCTGTAACATATGGTAGATTAGGAATAATGACATTAGAGACAAATTCTACAGCCGAATATTCTAAACAAGTCACCAATAAAGTCTTTAGTAAACTCTTTTCAAGTGGCTCCAGTACTTTAACGAATGAAGAGAAAGCATTCCTTGATGGATGCGACTATAAATTATATTTTATTGGTGGTAACGGGAAAACGTCAGTAGAATCATTTACAGGATTTGAAGCATTTGTTCAGCATATAAAATCCGGTACATTTAGTAAGAATGAACCGGGAGCGCCTCTATTCTGCACATTTAACCACGTAAAAGATAACTCACCTGTAAGCATTAGATTCAAATTTAATATAAAAAGAGAACCGCTCTATGTTGAACTCATTCTGAAAGAGATCCCTAAAGAAAATGGCACGAATAAAACTGGTTGTGGAGATCTTTATCTGTATTTTTATAAAAACAGATCTAAAATACCAACTATTGCTCCTGCCGAACTTGCATTTAAACTAAAAACAACGCATATAAGAGGAGGAAACAAAATTGATACTGACACAAGTGTCGTATCAACCATATACAAAAATGCGGGATATCAAACTTCCATTTTATTAAAATCAAATATATACACACATAATGCAGGACATCGTTGCAGTGGACCACCATGGGACAGAGAATGTGAATCCTTTTTTGAACGATATATATATACTATTGAAAATAATGAAAATTATGTAATTATGGGAGAAAATCCTATAGATTAAACAATCAATAGACACCAACATTGAATATAATTTTTATTTATCCAATGTAATATTTTGAATTTATATGTACTATCTTTATGATGTATAATCCTTTCAAACGATAAATATTTTAACAGCCTACTTAAATTGATCTTAAATATAAGGAAGTGTTAGTTATGGGTATATTAATACAGAAAGTTTATGAGAATTAGATTTTTAATACTGTTAGTCACTGTACTTATTCTAGTGAATTGTGATTCAAAAGAAGATGAGTCGGTAAATAATGATAAGATCGTGGAATTAGACTTAGTAAATAAAGAAGCTATCCGTCTTTGGTGTAGATCTACCTTTTCATTTGAGGCAAAGAAAAATGGGCAATATATTATTGAATCCCAAGATAATTCGATTGCAGAAGTTTCGGTAGAAGGTAAAAAGTTTACGATAAGAACTCGCAAACCGGGAACGACAGAAATAACGATTAAAAGCAAATCCGGTGAAAAGTCGGTTCTGAAATGCTATTCCCGTACTTTCGCTAACGTATGGGTGGAGACAGCTGAAGTTAATCGTATTTATACGAATTCAGCTATCGTTGCTGCCACGGATAAATCCGTCGCAGAACAACTGCGCACGGCACTGAAACCAATCTCACTAAACAGAGGCTATCAATATACCTTTGCTGAGGATACCAATGAACTTACTGTATGGACGGCTGAGGGTCCCGTTCAAGGTACTTATTTGTGGGAAGTCGAGACCCAAACGCTTACACTGAATTATAACGGTCGAACAGAAAGATATTTTTGCGATATACAGCCTGCATATCCGAATTTCTTCCAATACACGCCACGTTTTATTGTGGCTATCAAGCAAGACCTCACGGAAGAATATGCGTCTAAGTATCCTGAGGCTGGCATTACCGATGTATATATAATTCGGCATATTATGGCTCTAGGAGATTATTGGTTGATTACAAAAGAATCGGAATTATCGGGATACACCGAATAGTAATTTTGACTTTGAGTAGAGTCTACTGAATACTCTTAGTTCCAAATTAAAATTGATTACAATACTATATTAATAAGCATTCTTGTGAAAGTTGCAGAAGAATATGTTGTGATTAGGATACTCCATATAGTGGTATTGGGAAGGGTGCTTAGTCTCCATCAACGGGCATAATATCGCTATCATAAAGATATAACCTGCCTCTTATCCTGACTCTCGTAACAGGCTTCTATGACTTTGATAACATCCAAAACACCTTTGGCATCAGTCTTCAAGGGTTTGTTTAAGCGTAAGTGTTCGTAAATGTTCTCATAGAAACCGGCGTAATGACCCGGAATGCTTGGATATTTCTCACAAATTTCTTTTCCATCCAGTTCAGTATGTAGCAAGCCCCATTCTTCGGGACTCTCTTCTCCCCAATGAGGCTGATTGGGCATTTCGCCTGCCAATAGAGCGGCTTCTTGTTTATCTACTCCATACTTTATGTAAGATCCCAATGTGCCGTGCAGGATGAACCGCGGTTCCGCTTCACGCATTAGGTAACTGGCTTTTAATGTGACTTTCAGTTCGGGTGTGGATGCCGGTTCAATAAAATTAATCAGGAAGTAATCGTCTACCTTTCCATTGGTGCGTATAGTACCTATATTGGCATAGATGGCTTTGGGCATACCAAACAGTTGGATGGCCTGATCGATGAGATGTGAGCCTAAATTATAAGTAAGCCCTCCTCCGAACATGCCCGTCTCTTTCCAAGTGTCCGGCTTTATGAAGTTACGATAACGGGCAAAGGTTGATTCGAACTCGACTAAACGTCCCAGTAATTGTTGGTTTATGATGGATTGCACGGTCTGGAAGTCTGCATCCCACCGACGATTCTGATACACGCTCAACATCAATCCCTTCTTTTTGGCGAGAGCTATTAGTTCTTCACCTTGTGTTATGGTGGTGGTGAAAGGTTTCTCTACTATTACATTCTTGCCTGCTTCCAAAGCCATGCGGGTGTATTCGTAATGAGTACTGTCCGGAGTGTTGACAACAATTAATTCCAGATCCGTATCGTTCAGCATCTCTTCGTAGCTACGTACTATGGTGGCATCGGGGTAGTGGACTTTGGATAGTTCTTTGCTTCTTTCTACTATTTTAGATAGCTTGAAATGGGAGTCGGTACTGATAAAAGGCGCATGAAAGACTTGTCCTGACATACCGAAAGCTGCTATTCCCGTATTAATGATTTTCATATTTTTCATTTATTGAATATCGGATGCACAAATATAAAAATATATTTTCAACTGATATTGTTACTTTATATTATAGGGTATATTTTCTAAGAATTATCTTTGTGCTCTTGATTTCAATGAAAATGAATAAGTATTAAAATAGGATTGATTATGGCAGAAGATTTATACGTCAGTGATGGCAGCAAAGAAGAGAAGTATGAAATGTTGCTGAAACAAATAAAGGGTTTGATAGAGGGAGAGAGTAATTTAGTTGCCAATCTGGCTAATATGTCGGCGGCGCTGAAAGAAACTTTCAACTTCTTTTGGGTTGGTTTCTACCTGGTTGACAGTGAAGAGCTGGTGTTGGGGCCTTTTCAAGGACCTATAGCCTGTACGCGAATCAGAAAGGGTAAAGGAGTCTGTGGTACGGCGTGGAGCGAGGAACGGACAATTGTAGTGCCGGACGTAGATGCTTTTCCCGGTCATATTGCATGCAGCTCATTGTCCCGTTCGGAAATTGTAGTTCCGCTTATTGATCACGAAAACAAGGTGTGGGGCGTGCTTGATATAGATAGCGAACAATTGAATACCTTTGATGACACCGATGCTCGCTTTCTGGAAGAGCTGTGTCGGAACTTTTAATGCAAACGATTGTTTTTAAATATCTTATCAGATTTTTTTGTCTGAAGTTTATTTTTCAAAGAATAATGTTACTTTTGTAATTGGTATTAGATAGTTGTGACTGACAGAGTATGGCTAAACAAATGATAACTCCCGATTACATCTTCGAAGCAAGCTGGGAAGTATGTAATAAGGTAGGGGGAATATATACGGTGTTGTCTACGAGGGCGAACACTTTACAGGATAAATTTCGTGATAGATTGTTTTTTATAGGTCCCGATTTGTGGGATGGAAAAGATAACAACTTATTCATAGAGTCTGAAACTTTGTGTGCGGAATGGAGGCTGTATGCTGCAAAAGAAGATAAGCTGAAGATAAGGATAGGGCGGTGGAATATACCGGGTAATCCGATAGTCTTTTTGGTTGATTTTCAACCCTTCTTTGCAATGAAAGATGATATATATACTGAGATGTGGAATCGTTATCAAGTTGATTCATTGCACGCCTATGGCGATTATGATGAAGCTTCCATGTTTTCGTATGCAGCCGGTAAGGTGGTGGAAAGTTACTACCGCTATAATCTGACTGCTACGGATAAGGTGATTTATCAGGCGCACGAGTGGATGACAGGTATGGGAGCACTTTATGTGCAGAGTGCCGTCCCCGAAATCGCAACGATTTTCACTACACATGCCACTTCCATAGGGCGTTCCATAGCCGGAAACAATAAACCTCTTTACGATTATCTGTTTGCATACAACGGCGATCAGATGGCGGGAGAGTTGAATATGCAGTCCAAGCATTCTATTGAAAAGCAGACGGCGCATAATGTCGATTGTTTTACTACCGTAAGCGAAATTACCGATACCGAATGTAAGCAATTACTTGAAAAGCCGGCCGATGTGGTGTTGATGAACGGCTTTGAAGATGACTTTGTGCCCAAAGGTTCTACTTTTACCGGTAAACGTAAGCGTGCACGCGCTGCGATGCTGCGGGTTGCGAATAGTTTGTTGGGTACCGATTTGGATGACAGTACATTGATATTGGGAACCAGTGGACGGTATGAGTTTAAGAATAAAGGTATTGATGTCTTTATAGAATCTCTCCAGCAGTTGAATAATGACGAAACGCTGACACGGAATGTACTGGCCTTTATCAATGTTCCTGCATGGATGAAGGAACCCCGTAAAGATCTGCACGATCGGTTGAAGAGCCGTGAGCATTATGACACACCACTCGAAATGCCATACCTCACGCATTGGTTGAACGATGCAAATAACGATCGGGTTTTGAGATTGATCAATAACCTGGGTATTGCGAACAGCAAAGAGGATAAAGTAAAATTGATATTTGTTCCATGTTATCTTGACGGTAAAGATGGTATATTCGATAAACAATATTATGATCTTCTCTTAGGACAGGATATGAGTATTTATCCTTCTTATTACGAACCTTGGGGATACACTCCTCTGGAAAGTATTGCTTTTGCCGTTCCTACTGTCACTACCGATTTGGCGGGTTTTGGGCTTTGGGTCAACAGCCTTGGTAAATATCATGGCATTGAATATGGAGTAGAGGTGATTCATCGAACCGACACCAATTATTATAATGTGGTGGAAGAGATAAAAGAAGCTGTAGCCATCTTTTCGAATATGACCAAAGAGGAGGTGGGTAGTGCTTGTAAGAGTGCTGTCGAAATTGCGGAGAAAGCTCTTTGGAAGCATTTTATTTCTTATTATTATGAAGCTTATGATTTCGCACTACGTCGGGCTGAGGAGCGCCGGTAATGCGAACCTGAAATAAAGATTTTTTATTAATTAATTAATCATACAATGAAGATTAAAGTTAGTAATGTGAACGCTCCGAATTGGAGAGACGTGAATGTAACTTCTCAGATTCCCGCAGAGTTGGAGAATCTGTCGGAATTGGCGAAAAATATTTGGTGGTCGTGGAACTTTGAGGCCATCGAATTGTTCAAAAGCCTTGATCCGGCTCTCTGGAAGGAAGTAGGGCAAAATCCGGTGCTCTTATTGGAGCGGATGAGCTATGCAAAACTTGAAGCGCTTGCACAGGATAAGGTGATCTTGAAGCGAATGAATGATGTCTACTCCAAATTCCGATTGTATATGGATGTGGAGCCTGATAAAAATCGTCCTTCAGTGGCTTATTTCAGCATGGAGTATGGTCTGAACCAGATATTGAAAATCTATTCAGGTGGTTTGGGCGTTCTTGCCGGTGATTACCTGAAAGAAGCTTCTGATAGCAATGTGAATCTTTGTGCCGTTGGTTTCCTTTACAGATATGGCTATTTTACTCAAACATTGGCCATGGATGGTCAGCAAATAGCCAATTATGAAGCGCAAAATTTCGGTCAGTTGCCCATTGAACGTGTGTTCGATGAAAAAGGTAACCAATTGGTTATTGATGTGCCTTATATGGATTACTTTGTACACGCATATTTGTGGCGTGTTAATGTAGGGCGTATATCTTTATATTTACTTGATACGGACAATGATTTGAATAGCGAATTCGATCGTCCTATCACTCACCAACTTTATGGTGGAGATTGGGAAAACCGTTTGAAACAAGAGATATTATTGGGTATTGGTGGTATCCTGGCTCTTAAGAAACTTGGAATTAAGAAGGACGTTTATCATTGTAATGAAGGACATGCCGCCTTAATTAATGTGCAACGTCTTTGTGATTACGTAGCTGAAGGACTGACATTCGATCAGGCTATTGAGCTGGTACGTGCTTCTTCACTTTATACTGTTCATACTCCGGTTCCTGCCGGACATGACTATTTTGACGAAGGTCTGTTTGGAAAATATATGGGTGGATATCCAGGTAAAATGGGCATCACTTGGGATGATCTTATGGATATGGGACGTAATAATCCCGGAGATAAGGCGGAGCGTTTCTGTATGTCAGTGTTTGCTTGTAATACTTCACAGGAAGTGAACGGGGTAAGCTGGCTGCATGGAAAGGTTTCACAAGAGATGTTTTCGACTATTTGGAAAGGTTATTTTCCCGAAGAGCTGCATGTGGGTTATGTGACGAACGGTGTTCACTTCCCGACGTGGAGTGCTACGGAATGGAAGAACTTGTATGCCACTCACTTTGATGAGAACTTTGTTTATGATCAGTCGAATCCGAAGATATGGGAAGCTATTTACGATGTGCCCGATGAGGAAATCTGGAAGACCCGTATGGGATTGAAGAATAAGCTGGTCGACTATATCCGTAAGCAATTCCGCGAGACTTGGTTGAACAATCAAGGTGATCCTTCGCGCATTGTTTCGTTGATGGATAAAATTAATCCGAATGCTTTGCTTATAGGCTTTGGCCGTCGTTTCGCAACTTACAAGCGTGCCCACTTACTTTTCACTGATTTGGATCGTCTCGCTAAGATCGTGAATAACCCCGATTATCCGGTGCAATTCCTCTTCACAGGAAAAGCGCATCCACATGATGGAGCAGGACAGGGACTTATTAAACGGATTGTAGAAATTTCCCATCGTCCCGAGTTCCTTGGCAAGATTATCTTCCTGGAGAATTATGATATGCAATTGGCACGTCGTTTGGTGACTGGTGTGGATATCTGGTTAAATACTCCGACCCGACCACTTGAGGCTTCGGGAACATCCGGTGAAAAAGCTTTGATGAATGGTGTGCTCAACTTCTCCGTGTTAGACGGTTGGTGGCTTGAAGGTTACCGTGAAGGTGCCGGTTGGGCTTTGAGTGAAAAGATCACTTACCAAAACCAGGAATATCAGGATCAACTTGATGCCGCAACGATCTACAGTATTCTTGAGACTGAAATACTTCCGCTATTCTATGCCCGTAACAAGAAAGGTTTTTCCGAAGGATGGGTGAGAACGATTAAGAATTCTATTGCCCAAATTGCACCTCACTATACAATGAAGCGTCAGTTGGATGATTATTATGCCAAATTCTATAATAAACAAGCTAAACGTTTCCATGTTCTGGCCGAAAATGGATATGCTAAAGCTAAGGAAATAGCTGCTTGGAAAGAAGAGGTGGTTGAAAAATGGGATAGTATTGAGGTCGTAACCTTTAGTAAGGAAGAAGAAATAAAGAAAGGTGCGATCAAGAGTGGTAAGGAATATACCATCACTTATGTGATTGATGAAAGAGGTCTGGATGATGCAATTGGTATTGAATTGGTCACGACTTCTGTTGCCGCCGATGGGAAGCAATACATCTATTCGGTAGAGCCGTTTGATGTGGTTAAGAGAGAAGGTAACCTGTACACGTTCCAGGTGAAGCATAAATTGGAGAATGCAGGTAGCTTTAAAGTGGCATACCGTATGTTCCCCAAGCATCCTGATCTTCCCCACCGTCAAGACTTTTGCTACGTTCGCTGGTTTAATTGATTATCACTACCAGTTTTAATATTTCGACCGCCGGAAAGATATTTATATCTTTTCGGCGGTCTTCTGTTTCGTCTTCTGTTTCGTCTTCTGTTTCGTCTTCTGTTTCGTCTTCTGTTTCGTCTTCTGTTTCGTCTTCTGTTTCGTCTTCTGTTTCGTCTTCCGTTGTCTGGCTTTAATTATGATTTTGTTGCTCCTTCTTAAGTAATCAAAATGAGAGGCATTTATGATGAACAACTTTTCATTCAGGAGTGTTTTATTTACACGATTATAATAAAACAAATGATATGAAAAAGATTGTATTACTTCGCCATGGCGAGAGTGCATGGAATAAAGAAAACCGCTTTACAGGGTGGACGGATGTGGATTTGACCGAAAAGGGTGTTGCTGAAGCCACTAAAGCCGGTAAGTTACTTCGAGAGAATGGCTTTCATTTTGAAAAGGCTTATACTTCATACCTCAAGAGAGCAGTAAAGACATTGAATGTGGTACTCGATAATATGGATCTGGATTGGATACCCGTTGAAAAATCATGGCGATTGAATGAGAAGCATTACGGACAGTTGCAAGGTTTGAATAAAGCTGAAACTGCAGCTAAATATGGTGATGAGCAAGTATTGGTATGGCGCCGTAGCTATGACGTGGCTCCTCATCCTTTGGCTGAAGATGATGAACGGAATCCACGCTTTGAAGCTCGTTATCGCGAAGTGCCTGATGCTGAATTGCCGCGTACCGAGGCTTTGAAGGATACTATTGAACGCATCATGCCTTATTGGCATTGCGTGATATTCCCCAACTTAAAGAAGGCGGATGAGTTGCTGGTTGTCGCTCATGGTAATAGTTTGCGTGGTATTATCAAGCATCTCAAGGGTATTTCCGATGAGAACATTGTGTCCTTAAACCTGCCTACCGCTGTACCTTATGTTTTTGAATTCGATGATGATCTGAATTTCACTAAAGATTATTTCCTTGGCGATCCTGAAGAAATTAAGAAATTGATGGATGCTGTGGCAAACCAAGGCAAGAAACAGTAATTTGATTTGTTAAGTAGTTTGATTTGATTTGTAAATAGTGTGTGAGGTCGTCTTAAGTGTATAAACGAGACGACCTTTTTTTAGCAAATAGCCTCGGAGTGAAACGAATCAACACCGAGGCTACGATCATATAATACAACAACAAAGTCTAAATGAATGAAAGTAATCAGCCTTTATAGAGGCATATTACCATGCTTTTTGGGTGGGTTGCTTTGCATTTTATTCTCCGTCATTTCCAAAGCTTGAATAAGGCGTTTCCGGGTCATCCGCGGTTGGATGATTTCATCTATGAATCCTAATTCGGCAGCTTGGAAAGGAGTCGCAAATTTCTCTTTATATTTTTCTAATTCTTTAGTCTTTTGTTCTTCGTCAGCCTTGCGGAAGAGAATGTTTACCGCACCGTCGGCGCCCATTACTGCAATTTCAGCAGTGGGGTAGGCAAAGTTCATGTCTGCTCCGGTCTGCTTGCTATTCATCACAATATATGCACCTCCGTAAGCTTTGCGGGTGATTACTGTAATTTTGGGTACGGTAGCCTCTGCAAACGCATAAACAATCTTTGCTCCATGACGAATGATCCCGTTATTTTCTTGTGTATATCCAGGCAAGAATCCGGGTACATCCTCAAATGTGATCAATGGAATATTGAAGCAATCGCAGAAGCGGACAAAGCGACTTGCTTTATCACTCGCATCAATATCGAGTACTCCTGCAAGAAACATCGGCTGATTGGCTACAATTCCTACCGGACGACCACCCAAACGTGCAAAACCTATGATGATATTTTGAGCAAAGCCTTGCATCACTTCAAAGAAATAATGATTGTCCACCACTGTTTCAATAATATCTTTCATATTATAAGGCTCATTGGGGTTGGTTGGCACGATCTTCTCCAACGACTCGTCTTCACGGTTTATATCATCGTTGCAATTGGATAGATTAATATCATCCATATTGTTTTGGGGTAGGAAAGACAGCAATTCACGAATGCCTAATAACAGTTCTTCTTCGCTATTACACATAAAGTGTGTTACACCACTTTTGGTGCTATGTACTTTTGCTCCACCCAAGTCTTCTTTACTTACTTCTTCGTGAAGTACAGTCTTTACTACATCGGGACCTGTCACAAACATGTGGCTTTTATCTTTCACCATAAAAATGAAGTCGGTGAGGGCGGGAGAGTAGCAAGCACCTCCTGCACACGGGCCCAGTATGGCAGAGATTTGCGGAATCACTCCGCTGGCTATTGTATTCTGATAGAAGATATCGGCATATCCGCTCAGACTTTCAATGCCTTCCTGAATACGCGCACCGCCGGAATCATTTAGTGCTATAATGGGTGCTCCGTTCTTTAAAGCCAATTGCTGTACCTTTACAATCTTTTTTGCATTGGCCGCTGATAGTGAGCCTCCGGATACAGTGAAATCGTAAGCATACACAAAGACTTGTTGTCCATTCACTTTTCCATATCCTGACACAACGCCGTCTCCCGGAATATGGCTTTTATCCATTCCATAGTTTGTGCAACGGTGTATCATCAACTTATCCAGCTCGACAAATGTGCCTTTGTCCAATAGCATATCAATTCGTTCACGGGCTGTCATTTTGCCTGAGGCGTGCTGCGTTTCTATTTTATCAACGCCACCACCCAACTCTGCGGCTTTGTCGCGTTTGAGGAATTCAGCATACGTTTTATTCTTTTCCATACTTGTTTCTGATATAATGCAGCTCACAATTCAAAATAAGTGGGCTTATTAAAATTCATAAATAATAAATATAACACTTTTCTACGGTTGCATGTTCGGAATATTTCGCACTGTAATTCACGCAACCGTTTATCTAGCTTATTCGCAGAAAAGCTTATAAATCATCTTCTTCCGATTCTACCGTGATAAGAGGTTGGTTGGCGGTGATGGAGTCGCCTTCCGCTACCAAAATCTCTTTGATCCGACAGTCTCCTTTCACTTTATAGTTGCTCTGCATTTTCATCGCTTCAATGACAATAACGGTATCATTTGCTTTCATCACCTGACCCACAGATACAGGTATCTTCACTACTTTTCCGGGCATTGGTGAAGTGATGCTATCGTCTTGTTTTTCCTCCGTCTTTTGGCGCATACGCAAGTATTTGGCTTGTGTGTCAACCACTTCAACATCAAAGCTTGAGTAGTGTGTGTTTACTTTATACTTTTTTCCGTTATCATTTCGTAGCAGTTCTGCATTATAGCTCTTCCCTTCATTCAAGATAGAGCATGCACCGTTTTCTACTATTACAATGTTGACATCGAATGGTTTACCGTCAATGGTGAGAGAAACATTATTTCCTTCTTTATTGACCAGCTCAATGTCTGCTATGCGATTTCCTATATGTATTTCCATTATTATAGCGCTTTAAATTCTTAATACTCCCTTATGTAAGCCGAATGCCCGCCATTTACTGATTGGTCGGTTATCGGTAGCGTTGGGTGAAGCATTTTCTTCAAGATTCATTAGATAGTCGATGTAAGCAGCTATCATCGCAATATTTTCATCTTCTTCGTCGGTTGATGAAACCTCTTTGAGCAGATGATCTCCGTTTTTACCGATGAAGCCTGTGTCATACTTGCCTTCAATAAAATCGGGAGTATCCATAATGCAACGCAGATAGCTGATATTAGTCATGATACCGGTTATTTTGTATTCATGAAGTACGCGGCGCATACGTTCGATGGCGTACTCGCGAGTTACAGCCCATACAATCAGTTTGCCAATCATCGGGTCGTAATATAGGGGTATTTCGTAGCCTTCATATACATAGCTGTCAATGCGGACACCAATTCCATTAGGTTCGATTATCTGTTTGATAATACCAGGAGAAGGCATGAAATTGTTTTGAGGATCTTCAGCGCAGATACGACATTCAATGGCATGTCCGCGTTGCTTTAAGTCCTCTTGTCGAAAACGCAGCGGATGTCCTTCGGCTACTTTGATCTGCTCTTTCACAAGGTCTACTCCCAATACTTCTTCCGTGATGGGATGTTCCACTTGTAAACGGGTATTCATCTCAAGAAAGTAGTAATTATAATGCTTATCAACAAGGAATTCAATAGTCCCTGCTCCAATGTATCCCACCGCTTTTGCAGCTGCAATGGCTTTCTCACCCATCGATTTACGAATCTCCTCTGTAATGAATGGAGAAGGGCTTTCTTCAAGTATTTTTTGATTACGGCGCTGTATTGAGCATTCACGTTCGTAAAGATGGACAACATTGCCATGCTTGTCACCTAAGATCTGAAATTCAATATGATGAGGCTCTTCAACGAACTTCTCCAAATATACGGTATCGTCACCAAAAGATGATAAAGATTCACTTTTGGCTGTGGTGTAGGCTTCTTCCACTTCATCTTCATTGTGTATTAGCCGCATACCTTTTCCTCCACCACCCATCGAAGCTTTCAGCATGACGGGGTAACCTATTTCGTTGCAAAGTTTACGTGCTTCTTCGATACTTTTTAAATTTTCATGAGTTCCCGGAACAACAGGTACACCGGCTTCAATCATGCGAATGCGAGCGGATATCTTATCGCCCATAGCATCCATGGTTTCAGGCTTTGGTCCAATGAATATAATATTCTCGGTTTCACAGCGGCGTGCGAATTCGGCATTTTCCGATAGAAAGCCGTATCCCGGATGTATTGCATCGACATGATGCTCTTTCGCGACTTTGATAATGTTTTCTATGTTCAAATAACTCTCACGCGAGGCGGCAGGGCCAATGCAATAAGCTTCATCTGCATATAAGACGTGTTTAGCTGTACGATCAGCTTCAGAAAAGACAGCGACGGAAGTAATTTCCATTTCACGACAGGAACGCATAATGCGTATAGCTATCTCTCCACGGTTTGCTACTAAAATTTTCTTTATCATTTTCTACTTCAGATAAACAGGACACAGATATTACTATGGTAGGAGATTCCCACCTTTATAACAGAGCTTAATCCTGAATTAATTTATAAAGTTACTGAACACAAATTACCTAACCCACGAGGTAAATGGCTATTTATGAATGGCAGGTCTTCTGACTTTGCTTCCGTTCCGATTGCCTTCCCAATAGCATTACCATTAGTGGCGAGAGTAATATCGAATCGTTTGATATAAAGCTTCACAGCAGCGGGACTGTCGGGGATTTTCACCCTGTTCCCTTTTAATCGCAGCGTTGTAATAAATGAAACGCATGCAAACCAATCCGGCGCAAAGTTATGTAATAATTTGGAATATGAAATGATTTTTGCACTTTTGTTGTGAAAATGTGCACTTTTAAATCACAAAAAAGGCGGAGCACAAAGTGTCCGCCAATGATGCATAGTCTTTATATTTTGATGTTAATGTATTGTGAATAAGTTCCTTATCACTTCATTTTGTTAAATCAGCTCATTGATGAGTGTGATTCCAAGAAATACTCCAATTACAAGGCACAAAACAATAAGTATCCAATTAGTGTACTTGGCGCTAGGCTTGGTTTCTTTATGGAGGTTTTGGTCGAAGTAATTTTTAAAGAACAGATAGATAGCCGGTACGGTTGCACTTGCTAATAGTAGGTCTTCGGGTATTTTAAATAAATATACTTTGGAGAAAGAAATAAGCGCCCAATGGCATAAAAACAAGATGACAAGGAGGTTTACTTTACGTGAGAAAGCCAAGAGCAAACCAATTGAGAATACTGCAACCGAACAGGGCATAACGGTAGTGGTCATCATGGGAAAATCCATGCCGCGTCCCCACGATAGCAGAGGATATAGAAACGGCATTGCATATAGCACATAGGTCAGTTTATCATATTTCCGAGAGCGTTCAAAGGTAGTGTATCCGGTGATCAAATCCCATAACCAAATTAGCGTCATAGCTGCCCAAAAGATAGCCAATATATAATTATAATCTCTTTCGCTGCAGTAAATCATGTAGTATACAATTGATATCCATCCGTTTAAGAATATCATGTAACTTTTAACCAAACGCTTTACTGTTAGTTTGGGCTTCTGATATAGGAGTGTGGTCAAGACAATACCAATAACAGTTATAATCAACTGTCCAATCCATGTTCCTTCATTATACTCGGCAATTGTTCTCCAAAAAACTTCCATATTCTATATTTTTATCCTTGACTTATTGAATCTTTCTTATGCCTGGTCATCGAAAATGCTTTGTTTACAAATAAGAATAGAGGAATAGTAGCTCCGATTGCCAGCATAAAGATGACGCTACAAGTCACAATACTGTTTGTAAATAAGTCAATCAGGTATTTCTCTTGTAACTCAGGGACTTTCATATTTTGCATAAACATGATTAGTGAAAATACAATTTTATAGGCGAACATTCCCGGAATCATCGGTAGTAAAGCTGGAATATACAATACTGTCATTGGGCAGTAAATGCGTTTTCCTAAAAAAAGACTCCCCATTCCTATAGAGAATGAAGCACAAAGTGATGCAGTGGCAATATCCGCCCCCAGATAGTGCATTAAGCAAAAACGTATGGCATGCCCAATGCCGCCAAGTATGGCTATTGAAGGGAAAGCTCGCAAGGGAGGATCGGAGATTGCGCCGAAGCCAATAGCGGCAATAGCTCCAAATATAGCGTCGGTAAGAATATCGAGTATAATCATAATAAGCTGTTTCTAATTAACATTAGTGTACATGAAAGACCTATGGCAATGCAGAGTATTAGTAGCAAAGCTTGAATGAGACGGGTACATCCTATGACGACATGTCCTTCTACCACATCGATTACTCCATTGAGTAAAGGCACTCCGGGTACAAGATAAAGCACGCTCGTTCCTATAGCTATTTCGGCAGTGGTATTGAGTGTCAGTGCCGAAGATGCAACTAAAGATGCGATAAATGCAGATATTACAAAAATGATATAGTGATTAACTTTCTTCTTTTGCAATACTTGACGGATATAGAATCCTATCAAGGTGGCTGAGAAGACTATGATTCGTGCAGTCCAGTCACCTCCAAACAGTGCACAAAATGAAGCATTGGCAAAGCCCACTAAGAAAAGAGTGCATAGCGGATCCATTTTTGGGCGGGATATAATTTGCTGGTATTTTTCCCACAACTCCTCCAATGATAAGTGACTGTCAAATGCATCCCAGCTAAGCGCACTCAGCTCTGCATTCAGTTCGAAGCTAATGGGATATACCGGGATAATGGTAACTTCGTTGTAGACTTCCTGCGTCGTATTATCGCAGACACTCATTACCATCGTCTTTTGGAAGAGACTCATTTTGACATCTACATCAAGTGATTTACCTATGCGTCGGGTATTTCTGATAACCCGCGAAGTGTGAACACCCGATCCCATAAGTCGATTGGCATATTCCATGAGGAAGCGGGTGATGTCTTTCAAATTGTTTGGTGAGTTCATACTTAAAAGTGTTATCCTAAAGCTTACCTGGAAAAACGTCACAAAGGTAGACTTTTTTTCGATATACTGGTTTTAAATTATTGGATTATAGTCATATAACACTGCCCTCCTTGCTTTTAACGAAGCGGGTACATCTATTAAACGTTGATTGCTACTTCCGCGAAAATAGAGGGATTCATCTTGCAGTTTTTCTTCAAATTTGCCATCTACCAACACGTCTATATATTCTAAAAGCTTATTCTGTGATGGGTTATGCAATAAGTTTTCAAATAAATAGCCGGTATAACACCAGATATTTTTATTACTACTCGACTTGATTGCATTTGCCAGTTCGGTAAATCCTTCGGGTTGAAACATGGGATCTCCTCCGCTGAATGTTACATCAGCAAAGGAGTCAGCCAAAATTTTATCCAAAATATCATCTGTAGACATCCAATGCCCGTTGTGAATATTCCACGATGAGGGGTTATGGCATCCGGGACAATTATTCGAGCAGCCTGCCGCATAGATAGCCGTTCTAAAGCCTGGACCATCTACAGTCGTGTCTTCTACTATATCTAAGATAGAAATCATTTTGCGTTTTAGTTATGTACAATACGATCATTCAATTCGGCCAGTTTCGCATTATTCCAACGATCGGTGGTTCCCACCAAGTAACCCGTTATGCGTTGCAACTTATCGATATGCGTGCTGCCACATTTTGGGCATGCTTCCAAATTGGCTGTTGAATTTTCGTATCCGCATTCCAAACAACGATTGCGGTTGTGATTCACCGATCCATATCCGATATTATACTGATCCATCATATCAACTACTCTCATTATCACCTCTGGATTGTGAGTTGCGTCCCCATCCATTTCTACATAGAAGATATGTCCTCCACGGGTCAAATCGTGATATGGAGCTTCTACTTCAGCTTTATGACGGGCGCTGCATTTGTAGTATACCGGTACGTGATTGGAGTTGGTATAATAATCACGGTCCGTAATGCCATTGAGTATACCGAATTGTTTACGGTCTACTTGGGTGAATTTACCCGATAAACCTTCTGCAGGAGTGGCTAATACACTATAATTATGTTGATATTGCTCGGAGAACTGATTTACGCGATCACGCATATAAGTCACGATTCTCAGTCCCAATTGCTGAGCTTCTTCCGACTCTCCATGATGTTTTCCGGTTAAAGCGACAAGACATTCTGCCAACCCAATAAATCCTACCCCCAATGTCCCTTGATTAATAACAGAAGCGATGGTATCATTAGGACTTAGCTTTTCACAACCGATCCATAATGCAGACATGAGCAATGGAAACTGTTTGGCAAATGCTGTCTTTTGAAATTCCATACGTTCATGTAGCTGTCTTGCTGTTACTTCAAGCATGGAATCTAATTTGGCAAAGAATTTGGATATGCGCAATTTATCATCTTTTATATCCATACATTCTATTGCCAGACGGACAATGTTGATTGTAGAGAAAGAAATGTTTCCTCTTCCAACGGATGTTTTGGGACCAAATTTATTTTCGAAAACGCGGGTACGGCAGCCCATTGTCGCCACTTCATATTCGTAACGCTTGGGGTCATCACTTTTCCATTCTTCGCTTTGATTGAAGGTGGCATCCAAATTTAAGAAGTTCGGGAAGAAACGCCTTGCCGTTACCTTGCATGCCAATTGATAAAGGTCGTAGTTTCTATCCTCCGGCAAATAGCTGATACCTCGTTTTTTCTTCCATATTTGAATAGGGAAAATAGCTGTTTCCCCGTTTCCAACCCCTTGGTAAGTGCTTTTCAGAAGCTCACGTATAATACAACGTCCTTCAGCCGAAGTATCCGTACCGTAATTTATCGAACTGAACACGACTTGATTCCCTCCGCGAGAGTGAATGGTATTCATATTATGGATAAATGCTTCCATAGACTGATGCACGCGAGCTACGGTTTTATTAACCGCATGCTGTACAATTCGTTTCTCGTCCGATAAACCATCTAGTGGTTGCTGTAGATAATCGGTCAGGTCTTTATTGTAGAGATGGGAATAGTCTTTTCCATTCAATTCCTCTAGATTCTTAATTTCTTCTATGTAGCTGTTCCGCACATAGGGCGCGAGGTAAAAATCGAATGCAGGAATGGCTTGTCCACCGTGCATCTCGTTTTGAGCGGTTTCTAAAGATATACATCCCAGAATACTGGCGGTCTCAATACGTTTTGCCGGACGTGATTCGCCGTGTCCGGCAGAAAAACCATATTTTAAAATGCGATCAAGAGGGTGCTGTACGCAAGTCAAGCTTTTCGTTGGATAATAATCTTTATCGTGGATGTGCAGATAATTATCTTGTACGGCTGCCAATACTTCATCACTTAGCAGATAATCATCAACAAAAGGCTTTGTTGTTTCGCTAGCAAACTTCATCATCATTCCGGCAGGCGTATCTGCGTTCATATTTGCATTTTCCCTAGTGATATCGTTGGACTTAATATTAATGATTTCCAAAAACATATCACGAGTTTTTGCTTTTCGTGCAATGCTGCGTTGATTTCTGTAGGCAATATATCTTTGAGCCACATCTTTGCGGCTACTTTTCATTAATTCTAATTCTACCGCGTCTTGGATAGTTTCCACTGTCATCTGAGCGTCGCCTTTAATAAAAATATGGTCTGTAATCTGGCGTATAAGTTGCATGTCCTCTCCTTTATCGGTATGGAGCATTGCCTTGCGAATAGCAGCTACAATTTTATCTTCATTAAAGCCTACGATGCGTCCGTCTCTTTTGACTACTGTTTGTATCATGATTAATTTATCTTTTATAGAATTTCTTATTGAAGTTTCTTCTACAAAGGTAGAAATATCGATACATGGTTATTCTTTTTGGATAACTTTTGCTGTTTTAAAATATGTTAATC
>Ga0183095_10914_pt1 | contig 44742 bp, 46 predicted proteins | sample BioMet4_FD_130346 | JGI IMG/M metagenome (GOLD analysis project Ga0183095, IMG submission 130346) | Microbial communities from bioreactor (seeded with sewage sludge) at LBNL, California, USA - Biofuel metagenome 4 (v2) (version 3) | ecosystem: Engineered > Bioreactor > Anaerobic > Unclassified ...
CGGGGGAGCGGGGCCTCTTCCGCTACGCTCCAGAGTCCTGCTCCCCCGCAAATCCCCGTTCCATCGCTGACCCTACTGGCTCACTTTTACTCCGCCCTACTGGCCTACTTTTACTCCGCCCTTGACACCACAGATCCACGATCCCAAGGATTGATCACGCAGGCGTGATCAGGTACGGAATGCATGTACGATTCCTCAAAGCCGTGGAATCCGATAATCCATCTGCCTTGAGGCCCCGATGCTAAGTTGCAATTCGTGTTCGTGACTGTGGCGAATTCAGTTCCATTGAAGTCAACCACGATGCGCCCACTTGGATATTGCCCTTCGGATTGCGGGGCGTTGCAAAGTTCGTCGACGGTGGACAGGTTGTTCTTAGGTGCGGGTGATACGTTACCCATGGTGATCTCCTTTTCGAAATGTGTTTAGCGTGACGGACGATTCGACTAGTTGTGCTAGCAGGCGCGATCGGACTGTCGAGAACAGATTGACACTGACTGATTAGGGAACTTCTGAGCGGCGCGCACGACGGTTCCGACTCCCAGCCCCATCTTCTTCGCAACAGCGCGCCAGCCGAGCCCAGAGGACCGAAGGCGGTCTATTTCCGAAAGGCTCACACTCACCGGTGGACGTCCGAGGCGCTTTCCCTTGGAACGTGCATTGCGGAGGCCGGCGCGAACCCGTTCCTGAATCAGCGCACGCTCGAACTCGGCCATGGCACCGATGATTTGAAACATCAGGCGACCGGATGGAGTGCTCAGGTCGAGGTTGTCGCGGAGCGAGACGAAGGCGACTCCTAAGGCTTCCAGTTCAGCCAGGCTCACGACCAGCATCTTAAGGCTGCGGGCGAAGCGATCAAGCTTCCACACCGCGATCACGTCCACGCGGCGCTGGCGCGCGTCCAGCATCAGGCGGTTGAGCTCAGGTCGCGACTCTTTTGAACCGGAAACTCCCTGGTCGACATATTCTCCAGCGATCTCCCAGCCGCGGCGGGTAGCGTATTCGCGCATCTCTCGGAGCTGCAGTTCGGGGTCTTGCCCATTGTGAGTGCTAACGCGAGCATAAAGGGCCACGCGAAGCATCGGGACTGCCGACGATGCGGCAGTAGAATGGATCTTAGCCATCGAAGCCTCCTTAAAGGCTGCTTGGTTAGCGCTGTGCAGGTGTTGGTAGCACCTGCACAGCGCGTCTCATTGCCCACCTTTTTAGAACACCATTTCTAACCTGTCAAGAAAAATATTAATTTCCTGGTTAATTTGTTTTGCTTCACCTTGCCGTATGGTGCGATACTCAAGCCACCATGGCTACTCAGAAGAAGAGACCGAAGCGGTATCAGACGAAACAGCGGAAGGAAGCAGCACTGAGCCGAGCGATGAGCGAGCTCGCCAAGGTCGGAGCCAAGGCTCGTGCTCAGAAGTTATCCCCAGAGCGTCGCCGTGAGATCGCGATAAAGGCGTCCAAAGCTGCTGCTGCGGCGCGCACAAAGAGAGCGGCCGAGCGAAAGCTTGGGGCGGAATAGAGGTGGACGCGTGACACCAGCAGATTCTGAGGTGGTTGCAGCCGCATCTAGAGGGCTTTATTACGAATTTATACGTATAACCGAAACCCAGGAAAACTTGGCCATAGATGCCGTTCGCGCCGAGCCTCGTGGACTCACGTTAATAATCGCTGTCAAAAGGTGGGCTGGGGCGCTGGGTGAGGCGTGTCTCGCCTATGTTTCGGAGAAGACCAGACTATACTCTGCTTTCGCTGACCCGAACCTTAAGGTGCTGGGCACGCTCATATCTGCTCTTTGCGCTCATCTTGGATTGCCGAATGAAGATCTGCTTTACGCGAGCGCGGAATGGCCGGAAGAAAATCGCCTGGACCAATTTGTTTTTGCTGCGGTGGGCACTTCCGTCATGACCGGACTTTCTAAGGACGGGGACCTCCAACGGATCAAATCTCGACTTCCGTGGTGGGAACCCAGTCGCGGGACATTTGCTAGGGCATCTGCTGGCTCGCGACCTGAGATCGAGAAGATCCGCAATGAGTGGTATCTCACAGAGGAAGAGACGCACAAAGAATTGCGCAATCTGACAGAGTGTTTCCAGAACGTGTTGCTGGACAGGTTGTTCGAAGCTACGGACGAAGCGCTGGTCGCGGCAAAATTAGCCTTCCCGCATCTCTCCGCTGCATTTGAGGAAAGACCCAGCAATCAAATGAATGTTATGCAACGACGCGCTGCGATGGTGGTCAAAGTTCGAGAGGAGATAAGACTTGTTCGGCCTCTGTTAAAGGAAGACTCAGATTACCCGCTGTTGAAGGAACAGCAGCCCGATTTCATCCTTTTCGAAATTTGCGAACAAGATCCCCAACTAAAAGAGCTCCTTTTGGGAATAAATTGCCATCATCAAAGGAAAGCCTTGCGATTTGCTAAACAGGTTTCGGCTGCAAAATGCAACGTCAAGCTAAACACGATCGAGAAGGCGTGGGATCTGTACAATCCCGATCGTAAGCCGCGTGTTGCTCAAACTAAAATTCGCCCTAAAGCACCAGGACAGAAGACACACAAATAATCCGAGTGCTCTTCCCGCCTCTACACGCCCCAATACGCGACGAGTTTCAATTCCGCATACGCATAAATACGCGCCTAAATACGCGCCAAAAGCTCTGAAAACCGGCTTTAGGATGTGTGTATCGCTTCCTGACAACTCAGGGCGCGACGAGGCAAAGTCTGTAACGCTGCACCCGCGAAAAAATCATTATGGGTGCTCTCGTAAGGAGCTAATCCTGTGGCACGCCGTTTCCACGTCTACTCACATGATGCAAACCCAGCAATTGATTCGCCCAGCGAGTATGTGAATAGTGAACGCAAAGATCACCTCATCTCGTTGGGCATCTGCAAAATGATTGGCCCTCGGGCTCTGCAGAGGGTTCGAACTCGCAAATTCGACAATCGCGGCGACAAGGAGATTAAGAACAAGCAGCCATTCGACTTCGCTCAGATTGATAGCGGCGCGACTGGTTGGAGAATGGTGGCGCAAACGCAGAAGCCATGCGGTCGTGGTCGCGTCCAAGTCGGTCCCGGATGCCCGAGATTCACAATAGTTTGGTAGCAAGGCCGTGAGCACAACCGGTATGCAGCAGGAGAAACGCATGAAGAATACAGCGACTTCAACAAACAACGAGGTATTAGCCTTGCCGCGCGCCGATGCAGCTCGTGCTATCGGCGTGAGCACGAGAAGTCTCGATCGCTTGATTCAGGCCGGCGCGATTCGTACAGTGCCAGCTTTTCGGCGCAGGCTTATTCCTAGAGACGAACTGCAGCGGTTTCTTAACGAAGGAGGTCACGAGTAGCGCGCTCAGGCTAGCTCTCAGTCGTGAATTAGGCCCGCCATCCGGCGGCCTTTTCTTTTTGGACAAAACAAACGGCGCGCTGGCAGCGTCGCCGTAGAAAGGACTAATCTTGTCAGACCAACAGTATCACGTTCCCATTCCTGCGACAATTTCTTCCGTTGCCGAAGCGCGCGCGAAACGTATTTCCAAGCGTGAGCAGATTGAGAGGTTCTTTGCCGAGCGGCTCGGACAGAAAATCTTGAGCACCGATCTCCACGCTCGGTTTGGCTCGGCGGTTCGCACCAGGATCAGCGAACTCAACCGCTCCAACAGTTGTCAGCTCGTAATCTCCAACAAAGTGACTATCCTGCCTGGCGGTGTCGAGGAGTCCACCTATGTCGCGGAGGTGCGGCCGTGAGTGCGCGAATCCTCCCTATCAGGCAAATCCGTCAGAATCAATTCGCGGAAAGTTTAGGTGTGGTTGGGCCCATCCTTACCGAGTACCGCATGAAGCTTCAGAAGAAGTCCGTTGCCGCAGCAGAAACGCGCAGCCCCGAAATGGCCGACCTTGGAGCGGAGCTGACGGCTTTTGACCGTTGGCGCGCATTTGAACTCGGTCGAAACAAGGCAGACTTACACGGGGGCACGCGATGACAATAACGAAGCGGCCATCGTTCCAGTTCTATCCCGGCGATTGGCTTCACGATGTTGGCTTGCGAGCCTGTTCGCTGGCTGCAAGAGGGCTGTGGGCTGACATATTGTGCTACATGCACCAGGGAGAGCCTTACGGGTTTCTAGTCCTGCCCACAACAAGCGAGCAGAAGGACCCCGGAAAGGATACCGGAAAGGACATCCTTTATCCGGTCCTTCCACCCGTCCTTGCTCGAATGGTGGGAGCATCGCTACAAGAGACCGAGGCACTTCTCGGCGAACTTGAGGCGGTTGGGGTGTTTAGTAGGACACCTGAAGGCGTCATCTTTAGCCGCCGCATGGTCCGCGATGAGGAACTGCGGCAAACCCGCGCTACAGGCGGGTTCAAGAGTCTGAACAATCCCAAAGTCCCAAAGCCGAAAGCCGATAAGGACTCCCCCAAGGACCACCAGAAGGATACCTTCGGGGTATCCTTACCCCCATCCTTCGGGGGGTCCCCTTCATCTTCATCTTCTTCTTCAAAGAAAGAAGAGAGCCCTTCTTTTAAAGACGAGTTCACCGAACTAGAGTACGCACGGAAGTTTTGGGATGAGCTTGGGATACCCTCCACACCATCCACGCTGACCACGGCCGCTCAAGCTATCAGGCTGGTCGCCGACCGTGAGGAGTGCTCGCTCGAAGTGGCTGGCGAACGAGTTCTTGTCCGAGCCCAAGCCGCGCGCAAGGCAGGCAAGAAAGTGAACAGCTTTTGGTTCACCGATGGTGGCCATCTTGTTTCTGCCGAGGGCGCGATCGGTCTACAGCCGGTATCCGCAGAGAACAGCCTGGCGGCGCGCAATCGCAGGGAGCGACAATGAGCAGCCCGGCGCTTTCACTCGATCGTGGACTGCCGGCAGCACCGGAGATTGAAAGAGTCCTTTTGGGGGCGATTCTGGTCAACCCGGAGCTGATCTTTGAGGCGCTGGCCAAGCTCCGCATGGATGATTTCTACCTCGACGCACACCGTCGCATCTTCACTCGACTCTGCGCGATGCATGACGCAGGCCAGCCGATTGAGGAGATGGCTCTGGTCGAGGAACTAAGGGATCGCACCGAGCTTGATGCGGTTGGAGGAGTGGGATACATCGCTGGGCTCACCACGGGCGTGGTAAAGCGCTCTTCACTCGCCTATCACATTGAGCTGATCCGGAAGAAATCACGGCAGCGCTCCATCATCCATGCCTCCAATGCAGCACTGGAGGCTGCCCTGGAGGAGGGCGGGGAACCGGAAATGATCGCGGCGCAACTACAGGATACGTTGCTTGAACTGCAGACCTCCGGGGAAGGCCCGCGGCCGATCGGCGCGGTGATGACGGAGGCTGTTCAGAGGCTTCAGCGATTACAAGAACGGGACGCAGGCGACTGCCTCGGGCTTACTACCACGATTCCATCGATTGACGAAGCCACCACCGCAATCCGCGATTCCGAGTTCTGGATTGTGGGAGCAAGGCCCAATGTGGGGAAGACTCCGTTCGGGTGCCAGATCGCCATTGCAAACGCCAAGCGCGGTATTCCTGTGCTGGTGTTTAGTTTGGAAATGGATGAGATTCAGTTGGCCTGGCGTACCTTGTCCCATGCTGGTTTTGCAAAACCAGCCGTTGTGCGCGATCCGCGTTACGCGCTACGGCCTACTTGGGAAGCGATCACGAGTGCGCCGACAGCAGTCGCCTCGTGGCCACTGTTCATTGATGCCACGCCGGGGATTTCGATCAGCGAGATTCGGCATCGCACCCGGTTTGCCGTTGCAAAACACGGCATTCGCCTCGTTGTGATTGATTACGTCCAGTTGGTCTCTGCCTCGGGTAAGGGCGGCTACGAGCGGGTTTCGAATGTTGCCCGCGGTCTCCAGCGCCTGTGCCGAGAAACCCGCTGTCCGATCCTGGCCTTGTCACAGCTCAACAGAGAGGCAAAGGATTTGAGCCGGGAGCCAATGCTTGGAGACCTTCGAGAGTCTGGAGAACTGGAGCAGAACGCGAATGTGGTTCTACTCCTCCATCGGCCGCCATGTGCGGAAGACAGCACGCCCGGACGCGAGGGGAAGATCATCGCGGCGAAGGTACGCGAAGGCCGAGGAGGCGCCGTGAACGTGTTCTTCGATGAGAAGACGCTGACCTTTCAGGAGCACCGCTCATGACACACACAGGCAGAGAAATCGATGAAGGAGCGTACCAAAAACCTGTGAAGACGACAGCGTGTAAGCGACTCATTCCAAATCCGGCTTACGAGCGACGACAGGTGTTCAGAAAACACATGATTTTGAGCGCATGTATCGATAAGGCAGAGCAGAAATGGCGATAAACGGACGAAACGTAGCAGGTGATGTTACCGCACTTGATTTGCTGACGGAGCAAGAAGCGACCGCTTTTCTTCATAAAAGCGCACGTGTTTTGCGGTTCTGGAGAACTGCTGGAATCGGGCCTGCATATGTGAAGCTCGGGAAAACGGTTCTCTATGATCGAGCCGACCTGATAGCCTACATCCGGAGCAATACAGTCCAGCCTTCCGTGCGAGCCGCAATGGAGGAAAACTGTGGCGCTCATTAAACGCGGCCGATTCTACCATTACGAGTTCCAGGTCAATGGAATCCGTTTTCGTGGGTCGACCAAACAAACAACCGAGACAAAGGCAAAGCAAGTCGAGGTACGCAAGATGCATGAGGCTCAGGAGAACGGTTATCGGCCCTTTCCCAGAAAGCCCCCCATCCTGCGCGATTTCGCAACCACCGTGCTCAAAGCTGTCGACAGTAGTGCGCTGGATCCCGACACAAAGCGCTATTACCGGAATGGCTGGAGCCGCATCGCATCCACACCACTGGCTAACATGCGGCTGGATTGGATCACTACCGAGGCAGTCGAGGCCATTGAACTCAGTGGCTCGCCGTCGTGGCAAAATCAGGCGCTCCGAACCCTGAGCATGATTTTGTCGAAAGCCGCTGGGAAGCATTATCTGCATGAGAGGCCCAAGATCAAGCTGCTCAAAGAGCAACGCAGAGAGCGCATGATTGACGATGACGATGAGAAGGCGTTGCTGAAGGTAGCTGAACCAACCCTAAAGGACGTGCTCGTGATCATTCGGGATATGGGGCTTCGGCCTGACGAACTTTTCCGTATGCGTTGGGAACACGTCCATTGGGAAAAGCGTCTGTACTTCAATCCCTACGGCAAGAGTAGCAAGGCTCGGCGTTGGATTCCAATGAGTCAGCGGGTGGTCGATGTTCTGAAGGAGAGATTGCGCAAACAGTCTTTACCGAGAGCTGCATCACGCCGAAAAGTTGTAAAGCTCCCATCTTCCCCTGAGTGGGTGTTTCCCTCCAAGAGGGCGGGGTCGGGGCATCTGACAACGGTCGCCAAGCAATTCCGCGAGGCGAGATGCTTAGCGGAGCTACCAGAAAGCCTGAAGCTCTATGGTGGTCGTCATGCGTTTGGAACCTATGCGGTCGAGGCTACCGGGAACGTATTCGCAGTTGCCGATGCTATGGGACATGAGGATCTGAAGACTACGCGCATCTATCAGCATCCTGAGTTGGACACAATTCGGGAGGCTATTGATCAGCGTAATAACCGGAGGGTGATGTGAGAGCCCCCACAAAATCCCCCACAGTCAAAAACAATGCCCACCGGGGCCGGTGGGCATGTGGTGAAACGAAAGAACTTCTGGAGCCGACGATCGGACTTGAACCGATGACCTGTCGATTACGAATCGACTGCTCTACCAACTGAGCTACGTCGGCGAACCTTCTGTACCTATATTAAAGGCTGTCTTGTACTTTCGTAAAGAGTCGCAGAGATGATTCACGCCGGGTAAGTTCGTCGTTGAGTGCGACGCTGTTTGTGCACTCGTTCTATGCTTGGTTCATCTGTCAAGTAAAATCTGAGATTCTCCTTGCAATTGAATCTCGATGCTGGCGATAATGGCCGCGCACGGCGAAATAAAACGACTGTGACTCAATTCGAGCGTTCGGACGTACTCAGAATTCTGCGTGTTACGGCACGGCAACTAAGCGGGTGGCAACGCGCCGGCCTGATTGCCCGCAGCGGATCTTTCTCTTTTTTCGATCTTCTTCAAGTGAAGAAAGTTCGTGACCTTCGAGCTAAACGGGTCAAGAGCGCGACCATTCGTGCCTCACTGCAGGCGATGCAGGCACGAGTCGCGGGTATGGAAAATCCTTTGCTGGAGGCCGGTTCATTTTCCTTCGGCTCCCGCGTTGCCTTTCGCACGCAAGGCAAGGCCATGGATCCGATTGATGGTCAGCTCATTATGGATTTTAACGAGTCAGGACAGCTGGTCGAAACTCCCAATCGGTTCAGTCCGGTTCTGACCGGTGAATCGGCTATTGACCTATTTGCTCGCGGTGTGGCGCTGGAAGAAGATCCTTCCAACGCGGAAGAAGCCATATCCGTTTACCAGAAACTTTTGAGACTGGACCCGGAGCACGCTGCGGCGCATATCAATTTAGGGACTCTCTATTACAACCAATCTGAATACGAATTGGCCGAAAAGCATTATCGAAAGGCCATTGTATGCGATCCGCGTTACGCGCTGGCCTATTTTGACCTGGGTAATGTGCTCGACGAAACCCGGCGTCTGCCTGAGGCAATCGCCGCATACAAGGCCGCCCTGCAGCTTGTTCCAACTTATGCGGATGCGCATTATAATCTGGCGCTAGCCTACGAACGCTGCCGGAAGCCGCGCCTTGCTCTGAAGCATTGGCGCAGCTACCTGAAATTGGATCAGCAGGGGCCGTGGGCTGTGCATGCCCGCGCTCAATACAAGAAACTGTTGGGAGCAGAGAAACTCAAAGTCGTTTACCGCAATTAAATCTTTCTTTCCCGCACCTGTCTTTTTGTCGCACCGTTCTCTGATACAATCGCCCGGCTGTGATCTCCTTGCCACGGAGGCCGCGACTTCCAGATGACAACCACCAGTGGGCATGATTCGATACCGCAGCCATTGCTTGTCCTGAGCGAAGACGAGCAGCTCTTTCGCGACAACATTCGCAAGTTTGCCGAAGAATCGATTCGGCCTCTGGTCAGGGAGATGGATGAGCGCGGCTCACTCGATCATTCGCTCATCGAGCAGTTCCATCAGCTCGGGTTCATGGGGATTGAGATTCCGGAGCATTACGGAGGCGGCAACGGTACTTTCTTTGAGGCAATTCTCGCCGTCGAAGAGGTCTCCCGGGTAGACCCTTCGGTGGGAGTCATGGTGGATGTGCAGAACACCCTGGTCAACAACGCGCTGCTTCGCTGGGGGACCGAGGCTCAGAAACAGCAGTATCTCCCCAAAATGGCCGGCGAGTGGGTCGGGTCCTACGCGCTCAGTGAAGCGGGCAGCGGCTCGGATGCGTTCGCGCTCCAGACGCGCGCCGAGGATAAGGGGGATCACTGGCAGCTTAATGGACGCAAGCTGTGGATCACCAACGGCAAGGAATCGAATCTTTTCATCGTCATGGCCACGGTTGATCCGGCAGCCAGGTACAAGGGAATTACGGCCTTCATAGTCGAAAAGGACTTTCCTGGGTTTGTTGTGGGCAAGAAGGAAGATAAGCTTGGCATTCGCGCCTCCAGCACCACGGAGCTCATACTCGACGAATGCAGGGTTCCAAAGGAAAACCTGCTGGGCGAAGTGGGGAAGGGCTATAAGATCGCGATCGAAACCCTGAATGAGGGCCGCATTGGGATTGGCGCGCAAATGCTTGGGCTGGCGCAAGGTGCCTGGGAGTGTGCCGCCAGGTATGCCCAGGAGCGCAAGCAGTTCGGGCAGACGCTCACCCATTTTCAGGCGATCTCTTTCCAGCTTGCACAAATGGCGACCGAGATCACTGCATTGCGGCTCATGGTTTACAACGCTGCTCGTATGAAGGATGCCGGGGTTCCTTTTGTGAAGGAAGCCGCAATGGCCAAGCTCTTCTCTTCCCAAGTGGCCGAGCGCGTTGCCTCGCAGGCGGTTGAGATTTTCGGCGGCTATGGCTTCACCAAGGACTATCCGGTGGAAAAGTTCTTTCGTGACTCCAAGATTGGCAGTATCTACGAAGGAACCACAAATATGCAGCTGATGACCATTGCCAAGCTCATTCTCGGTTGAAAGCGGCGTCATGATGCAACAGAAAAGCCCTGGTTCATCCCAGGGCGCGGCAAGAGAAAAGCCGATCATTGAGCGTCGGGCATTTGCTCGGCTCGAACTCCCTGCGACTGCTTTTGCTCTCGACGTGAATGGGAACGATCTGGGGCGTGTGGTGGAAACAAGCGGGGGCGGGTTAATGTTAAGACCAGCTTCGCCGTGGGCGCGACTTGCCCTGACCAAAGATCAACAACTCGTAATCACGGTTGTTGAACCTGCCAGCGACAACAAGACCGAATTAAACGTGGAAGTTCGCTATCTCACTCTGGATAGTATTGGACTGCGATTCCTCTGACCTCCAAGCCAGCAACCCGCCAATAATCTGATTTGTAAGCAGTTATGCAATGATACCGTTCACCGTGCTCCGAACGCCTAGAAAACAGTGTTTGGATTTGTAGCATCCTACCGCCCCCATAGGAGGGGATTTTTTATGGAGAGCCGCGCAAAGCTCTTAGGTCATCCCGTGCACCCAATGCTCATAGTCTTCCCATTAGGGCTGCTCGCGACCGCGGTGGCATTTGACATTGTCGGGCTGGCACAAGGCGACACCTTTTGGTTTGGGATCTCGTTTTGGATGATTGCCGGCGGAATTGTTGGTGGATTGTTAGCCGCCGTTTTTGGTTTTATTGACTGGATTGCGATTCCAGGTGGCACTCGTGCGAAAAGAATAGGCCTGCTGCATGGCCTAACAAACGCTGTCGTAGTGTTGCTGTTTATTGCGAGCTGGTTGATCCGCACAGGTACAGGTGTTCCAACCGTGACTGCGCTGGTCCTGTCCTTTGTTGCAGTGTTTTTGGCAGCGATCGGCGGATGGCTTGGCGGAGAGTTGGTCGATAGACTCGGCGTGGGAGTGGACAATGGAGCTCACCTGAACGCGCCCAACTCGCTTTCGAAGCGACATGCAAGTGAGCCTCCTTCTGAGTATAAGCTTCCCAAAGCCGGCTAACTCTCCCGACTAATTCTCGACGGGGGCGCTGCTGTCCGCGATGATCGTGTCCAGCTTGCTGGAGGTGGTACCCTAAAAGAGTTGAGGTGACATGCAAGGCTTCAGGAAATCGGGAGAGCTTTCTTTAGAGGAAACCGCCGGAGTGGCGGTTGAGCAATCTGCGGTAGAAAAGCGAACATCAGGTGCATTTGCTTCTAGCGGCGATGATACGTTGGCGGTTATCGCGGTAACGCTAGCGGGAGTCGCGGCTTTTTTCAACCTCTACGCTACGCAGCCCCTTCTCCCATTGTTTGAGCAGATATTCCATGCCACTAAGGCGGAGGTGGGACGAACCGTCAGTGCCGCGACCCTCGGCGTTGCTATCAGCGCGCCTTTTTGCGGAGCTCTCGCTGAACGTGTCGGCCGCCGCAAGGTGATCGTGCTCTCCATCTTCCTAATAGCGGTTCCTACAATACTCGCGGCAACGGCGAGTAATCTGCATCAGCTGGTTTTCTGGCGATTTCTGCAGGGCCTTGTCATGCCGGGAATTTTCGGCGTGACCATCGCATACATTGGTGAAGAGTGGCCGCGACATCGCATGCCGCTCGTGACGTCAATCTACGTTACCGGAACCGTGCTGGGTGGTTTTCTCGGGCGCATCTTTACGGGTGTTGCCGCGACACACCGCCTTGTTCCATTCCTCGCGCCCAGCTGGCACGACGGCTTCCTCATCATCGGTGTTCTTGACGTTATCTTTGGAATTCTCCTCTGGCGCTGGCTGCCGCCCGACTCGCCGCTGCCGGCGAGCGCCGGGCGTGAAACAAACTTCACACGGCATCTGCGCAATCCGCAGTTGCTGGCCACCTACGCGGTCGGATTCAACGTTCTCTTTACCCTGGTGGGTACCTTTACTTACATCACCTTTTACCTTGCTGCTCCGCCGTTCGGACTCTCTCCTGCACAGTTGAGCCTGCTTTTTATGGTCTACCTGGTGGGACTTGTGGTCACGCCTTTTGGCGGTGTCTGGATTCAGCGGGTTGGCTCTCGTGCCGCACTTGTTTTTTCTGTCATGGCGGGCGTCATCGGAATACTGTTGACGCTCATCCCGCATATGGTGATTATCCTGCTGGGATTGGTGATGTTCTCCTCCGGAGTCTTTGTCTGCCAAGCGGCATCTACCAGCAACATTCAGCGGGAGGCGCATTCAGGCGGGCGCGCTTCCGCTTCTGGACTTTATGTGATGTTCTACTACATTGGCGGAAGCGTGGCCGGGGTGTTGCCTGGGATTATCTGGCGCTACGGCCAGTGGAAGGCCTGCGTCGCGCTGATCGTGGCAGTGCAACTAATTACGATGACCATTGCCGGAAGTATCTGGAGAGGGAAGCAGCGAGCTTAATCGGTCAACCGGGTTATTTCGACAGCCAATGCGGGGTGCTAATGACTGAAGGCAACCATGTCCGGGACGCCCAGCGCATAGTTGCCTTCACAATCAAGAAAATTATTGGAAAGATTCGGAGTGCCTGTCTTATCCTTGCGTCGGAGGCTCTTTCCCGAGGGCTTGCAGTGCCAAGTAGCTCGGACCAAATTTGCGCAGGTGTTCCAGTTGAGTGTCGAATTGATCGAAATGGGTTTCTTCATCAATTACGAGTGATTCGAACAACTGCTTGGAGGCCGAATCCATATTGGCTCCGCACTTCTGCGCCGCATTGTTATAAAAGACCACGCTCTGACGCTCCATTTCGGCGGCCATTGCAATAATCTCTGTAGGATCCGTGACTGCAGCCACCGTTCCCTTGCAGACCATCTTGACATCGCCCTTGAGAAACAGGATGCGCTCGGCGATTTTTTCGACGTGGCCCATTTCAACGATTGCTGTGCGTTTTAACAATGCCGCTAAAGCCCCGTATCCCTGATCATCCAAATGGAAATGGAAATACATGTACTGATGTACTGCTGCGAGTTCGTCGGCCACGGCGGCGTTAAGCAGTTCGATGCTGACCTTATTATCCATTTTTCCTCCGATGAATGTAACGCAGGGATTTTAGCCCTGTTTCGGTGTAAGTGCATCCTTAATTACGCGTCATTTTTGCACACGCTGACTCACGATTTTGATTATTGCGAACACCGATCCTGACAAACTGCTTTCTAAAGAAAGGTGGACGTAAAACTTCTAGGGGGTTATTGAATGATTTCCCAAGTTTTTATTCGGGAGATTCGTGGTCCTTTACGTGCTATACCCTAATGAGAGCCAAAGAACGGTATTTTCGACCAGTGGAGTAGCTTGAATACTGTAATCACAGAGCTAATCGCGTCATACGGGTACGTGATCCTTTTTCTCCTGGTTGGGTTGGAAAGCCTTGGCATCCCGCTTCCCGGAGAAACGGCCTTGATCATTGCTGCAGCTTATGCCGCGGCAGGCCATTTATCGATTTCCACAGTCATTGCAACCGCGGCGTTGGCTGCCATACTTGGTGATAACGGCGGGTACTGGGTTGGTCGAAGGGGCGGGCTCGCTCTGATAAGGAGATATGGCCGTTTCGTCCGACTCGACGAAGCAAAGATTGATCGCGTACACGGCTTCTTTCACAAACATGGCGCCAAGACGGTATTCGTCGGCCGTTTTATCGCGTTGCTGCGCACGTGGGCTGCTGTGCTCGCGGGCGTTGGGGAGATGAAGTACAGCACGTTCACCTTATTCAACATAACGGGCGGAATCACCTGGGCTGTCTTTTTCGGAACACTCGGTTACACTTTCGGACGCAATCTGCCGAAGTTGGAGCATCTTCTCGGACAGATTAGTTTTGTTGTGACCTTTGCTGTCGCTCTCTCACTGATCTTTTTTCTTGGCGCGCGCTGGGTTCGTGCACATTCGGGCGAATTCTCCGAGCGAGTTTCAAATTTCGGCGAGCGTATTGCGAACTCTCGGGGACTTAAGGACTTTCGTGCGCGCTATCCACGTGCGTGGAGTTTGATTGTTCAAAGATTTGATCCAACCGGACATCTTGGGCTGCATCTCACCCTCGGATTGATTATCAGTTTCGGCGCACTCTGGTTCTTTGGTGGCGTGATCGAAGACGTGGTCCACAATGATCCGATTACGCAACTGGACTTCATATTGCTCGACTGGTTCCATACGCATGTGACGCCGTCAACTTTCAGCATCTTTCGGGCGATTAGCTGGCTCGGCGCACCGTCAATCATTTTGGTGCTGGGCGTGCTAGTCGGCTTGGTTCTGGTTCTTCGCCAACGTTGGATTTTGCTTGCAGGGTGGACGGCAGCACTTGCGGGAGCCGCCCTGTTGGACGTTGCGGTAAAAGAGATTATTCAGCGGCCCAGACCGATCTACGCGGATTATTTCTCCGAATACAGCTATAGCTTTCCAAGCGGCCACGCCATGGGATCGCTGGTCTGTTACGGAATGCTAGCCTATTTGTTCGTCATCTTCTTTAGAAGAAACAGGCGTGTGCAGGGTGCGATCGCCTTTTTTGCCGTTTTCCTAATTGCCGCCATCGGGTTGAGTCGTCTTTGCCTCGGTGTTCACTACTTCAGTGACGTGATCGCTGGATATTCCGGTGGCGCGTTCTGGCTATCAAGCTGTGTAACGGTACTAGAGATTGCGCGTCGTCAATCCAAGATGACCTTGCATCACTAGCTCACGCAGTTTGCGCCCGTTCTTACCTTCACTATGTGGGGGCGAGCAACTAATTCAGGTTTTCTGGAATCAGAGTAAATGGGGGACCAAATAATTTTTCCTTTCGGAGCCGGGCCGTCGCGCCCGGTCTTTTTTTTTCTGCAATTTAAGTAGAAAACCTGTCTCGTTTAACGTTCTGCTTCCGTGAAATTTCAACTTTATTCCGAAGGTCAATTGATATCGCCCGCAAAGTCCGCTGCGGAGGAGATTTTCTTTGGAGCTAGTCGCGATCCGCATAATGAAAGGAACTGAGAGATCGCGGCGGAATTTTGGGGGCCAAATTGTAAAGCGACTGTAAAGCAAAATCACCTGTGGTATAACTGAATACATCCATTTCATTTTGGGGGCGTGATAGCGCGGCCTTCTCCCAGGTTGCGAGTTTCTGTTCCCAAACCATTGCCGGAGGCTGTAAGTTGGCCCATTGGAACTGTATTTCTGCTCTTGGCCACATTGCTTTTGCCTTCTATGCCGCAATCGTCCTGGTCGGTGGGGTGCTTGCGGTGAGCTCACGTAGCCTTGTCCGAGCTATGGTTGGTTTGGTCATTTCCTTGTTTGGCGTGGCTGGCCTCTATCTGTTGCTTATGGCGGAGTTCGTGGCCCTGATGCAGATCCTTATTTATGTCGGCGCCGTCAGTGTGCTGATCTTCTTCGCCATCATGCTAACCCGTGCTTCGGCCGATGGCGGCGAAGGTACCGGGCCGGGCCGACGCGGTGCTCTGCGCGCTATTCCGGCTTTTCTGTTGCCGACCGTCCTGTTGGTTCACCTGCTGTTCCGGTACAGGGTGGCCGGGGCCGACATACCCAAGAATATCCCCGTGGCCGACTTGGGTGCCGGGTTGCTAGGGTCTTACACGCTGCCCTTCGAGCTCATCTCCGTGGTGCTGCTGGCGGCTATAGCCGGGGCCGTACTGCTGGCCTTTGAAAAGCGAGGCACTAATTGAATCCGCTTGTCTACTACCAGACCGTAGCCGTGCTGCTCCTGGGCTTGGGGTTGTATGCCTTGGTCACCCGGCGCACCCTCGTTGGTATGCTTATTGGCGTGGAGTTGATGCTGAACGGCGCGGGCCTGTCCATTGTGGCGGCTGCCCAGCTCACTCCCACCGACGCCATCCTGGGCCAACTCGGTGCCCTGCTTGTCATGGGATTGGCTGCGGCCGAGGCCACCCTCGTCCTTGCTATTGTGCTCGTTGTCTCCAAACGCTTCGGGAATGCCTCCGCCGACGGCCCCCGGGAACTCAGGGGGTAGTTTATGGCCACGAATCAGACAATTGAAAGCGCCCGGGTGCTTATTCCCCTAGGAATCACCTTTCTGTCCCCATTTCTTTTGTGGTTGCTTCGCAAAGACATTAACCGCCGGGAGGCCGTCTCATTCGTAGCCGCCGCACTGTCTTTCGGAAGTGTCCTTTCTATGGTGCCCGCCGTACTTCGCGGCTCGGTTTGGACCTGTCACTTGGCGACCTTTTTCCCCGGGGTTTCCATTCGCTTCGTTGTGGATGGCCTGTCCCTGATCTTCGCCCTGGTGGCTACCTTCCTATGGTTTTTCGCCACCTGCTACAACATCGGCTACATGCGCTCGTTAAACGAGCATGCCCAGACCCGTTATTACTTCTGCTTTGCTGTGGCCATATTCGGTGCCGTGGGTGTGGCTTTCTCGGGGACCATTGTCACCCTCTACCTGTTTTATGAGGTGATCACCGTCTTCACCTACCCATTGGTCGCCCACCATCAAGATCAGGAAGGGTATCAGGGCGCGCGCAAGTATTTGGTCTACCTCATGGGCACGAGCAAGCTCTTTCTGCTGCCGGCGATGGTTCTGACCTATGTTCAATGCGGTACGTTGGATTTCAATCTGACGGATATTGCCAAGGGGATATTCCCGCCGGATGCCAATCCCACCCTGGTAGCTATCACCTACTTCCTTTATCTTTTCGGTCTGGCAAAGGCCGCCATCATGCCTCTGCATAACTGGCTGCCCTCGGCCATGGTTGCGCCTACACCGGTTTCGGCCCTGCTGCACGCCGTGGCCGTGGTCAAGGCGGGCGTATTCTCGGTTTCCCGTATCATGCTCTCGGTTTTCGGCGTGGAAATTCTGTCCCGTCTCGGTCTGGGGCTCATCACCGCCTATCTGGCCGCCTTTACTATCGTAGTGGCGTCCATCATCGCGCTGACCAAGGACGATCTCAAGGCCCGGTTGGCATACTCCACTGTGAGCCAACTTTCCTACATTATTATTGGCGTGGCTATGCTTACCCCGCTGGCGATCAAGGGCGGCTTGCTCCATATCGCCCATCACGCCTTCGCCAAGATCACGCTCTTCTTCGCCGCTGGCGCAATCTATGTAGCTACCCATCTTAAGCAGATCCCGCTCATGGACGGCCTCGGCCGCAAGCTGCCCTGGACCTTCGGCGCCTTCGCCGTGGCATCCCTCTCCATGATCGGCATGCCTCCGGTCTGCGGCTTCGTTTCGAAGTGGTACCTGGCCAACGGCGCCATCGACATTCATAACAACATCCTGCTTCTGGCTTTGCTTGCTTCGACACTCCTTAACGCAGGCTACTTCGTGCCCGTTGTTTACCGAGCCTTTTTTAAACCGCCAGCGCCCGGCGTGGACCATTCCCATTTCAAGGAAGCCCCCATGGTTATGGTGGTGCCGTTGTGTTTGACGGCGCTCATTTCCGTGACACTGGGACTTTTCCCAAGAGTCTTCACGTCCCTCGTGAACGCCTTTGGGCGATTCTAGGAGAACGCCATGCAGGAACCGAAATTACTGGGAAGTTGGCTGGATACGGCCAGGGAGAGGGCAGGGGCCTTCAAAAAGCTACTCTTTGTCGTGCTGGCAGGCCTAGTTGCGCTTAATGTCTTTATCTTGCCTCATGAGCCCCACTTCGCCCCTGAAAAAATCCCCGGGTTCTGGGCGCTCTTTGCCCTGATCTGCACGGTGATCATGGTCTTTGTGCTCAAAAAAATCGTGTACCCCATACTCGCTCAGCACGAGGAGGATAAGTAATGACCGGTCTTGAGCACCTCGGCATTCATTTTTTCCTGCATCCTGCGATCGGCTTTTTCGTTTTGGCCTTGGTAATGGCCTTCCTCAAGAACCGTCACTACATGGCCTGGCGCTGGTTACTTTTGGTACCGCCGGTTATGGCTATCGTCGCAGTGGTCGCCCTGAGCATGAGCAATACTGGGCCGCGCGACTTGACGACCTTCTCCTACCTGGGGCAGACCTTGCATCTGGGGCGGGTGGATACCTTGTCCTTGGTCTTCGCCCACATTTTCGCCGTCCAGTCCCTCATTGGCTTCATCTACGCACTGCATGTTCAGGATAAGGCCCAGCACATCGCCGCGTGCTTTTATATTGCGGGGGCCTTCGGCAGCGTCTTCGCCGGTGACTACCTGACGCTCTTCATTTTCTGGGAACTTATGAGCATTGGCTCGGTGTTCCTTGTGTGGCTGCGTCGGACCCCGGCTTCCAATGCCGCCGGTTTCCGGTACTTCCTTTTCCATGTTTTCGGCGGGCTTTTCCTGCTGGGCGGATTGCTCCTGCGCCACGGGGCGCTTGGCACCTTCGACTTCACCGCCGTCACCCCTGGGACCGCTCACTATTACGACTACATCATTCTTCTCGGCTTCCTTGTGAATGTTGCCTTCGTGCCGCTGCACGCCTGGCTGCCGGACGCCTATCCGGAGGCCACTATTACTGGCACCGTGTTCATGGGTGCCTACACCACGAAGACTGCGGTTTACGCTCTGGCGCGGGGCTTTTCTGGTTTCGAACTGCTGGCCATCGGCGGCTGCATCATGTGTCTCTATGGCGTCTTTTACGCCACGCTCGAGAACAATGCCCGCCGCCTCCTGTCCTATCACATCGTGTCTCAGGTCGGGTACATGGTCTGCGGCATCGGAATCGGAACGGCCATGACCGTGGACGGAGCCATTGCCCACGCCTATGCCAACATCCTTTTTAAAAGCCTGCTGCTTATGGCGGTCGGCTGTCTGTTCTATTCGGCTGGATCGGACAAGCTCACCGAACTGGGCGGGCTGGCCTCCCGGTTGCCGCTGGTCCTGATCGGCTACATGGTGGGGGCCGTGTCCATTTCGGGCATGCCGCTTTTCACCGCTTTTATCAGCAAGCCGATGATTATCACCGGTGCGGCCGAGGCTCATCACCCCTGGCTGGCTCTTGGCATGGAAATCGCCGCCGTCGGTACTTTCCTCTCCGTCGGTGTCAAGCTCCCATATTTTGCTTTCTGGTCTAAGCCGAAAAATGATAAGCCTTTGACGCCAATTCCCTGGAATATGTATCTCGCCATGGGGATCTCCTCCGTTCTCTGTCTCTTCTTCGGACTTTTCCCCGAGACTTTGTACAAGATGTTGCCGTTCGAAGCGGAATACACTCCGTACACCACTTGGCACGTGCTCCAGTCCTCGCTGATTATCGGGTTCACGGGGCTTGGTTTTTACGTTATGCGCCGCATCATCCCGCCGCATCCCAGCCGCAATCTGGACTTCGACTTCCTGTATCGCGCAATTGGCCGTGGTTTCGTCAAGCTCGTGAGCGTGCCGGCTGCAGCCGTGGACAACATCTGGACTGACGTTTACGCCCGCTTCGGCATGCGAGGGTTGCTCGGCCTCGGGCGCGGTACCAACGTCTTTGATGGCAAGGTAATCGACGGCGTATTGGACGGCTCAGCTCGGGCCGTGCGCGAGGGCGGCGGCGCGGCCGTGGCTCGGACCCAGACCGGACGGCTTCAGGATTACCTGGCCGCAACCGTGGCTCTGGGCTTAATTATTTTCGTGGTTGTCTGGTTTGTGAAGTAAGGATCGAACATGACGATGCAATTCGGGTTTCCCGTTCTGACGACGCTAATCTTCCTGCCGTTGATGGCGGCCGGGGTCCTGCTGTTTGTGCGCCAGGAGCGGACCATGCGTCTGCTGACCATGGTGGTGGGCGTTCTAGAGTGCTTGCTGTGTCTGCGGCTGTTTTCCTATTCTCCCCATGGCGCTGCCTTTCAGTTTGTGGAGAAGGTTAATTGGGTCCCGGCCCTCGGTATGAGCTACCATCTGGGTCTGGATGGGCTGAGCCTTTACATGGTTCTTTTGACCGCGCTCATGCTGCCGCTGTGCGTGCTCGGATCCTGGACCTATATCAGTACTCGCATTAAAGAGTTTCATTTCTGCCTGTTGCTGATGACCTCGGCCTGCATAGGAGTGTTCGCAGCTCTGGATTTCGTTCTGTTTTACGTATTCTGGGAGGCCATGCTCGTTCCGATGTACCTCCTGATCGCAGTATGGGGCGGACCGCGTCGCCGTTATGCGTCCATCAAGTTTTTCCTCTACACGCTTGCTGGTTCCACTTTGCTGTTGGCAGCGATCGTAGCTTTCCGCCAGGTGGGCGGTTCCTTCTCCATTCCCGAACTCCTGGAGAAGAGCTATTCCTTTAAGTTTCAGATCTGGGCATTTGTGGCCATGGCTCTGGCTTTTGCCATTAAGGTTCCCATGTTCCCCTTCCACACCTGGCTGCCTGCAGCCCACGTGGAAGCCCCGGCCGCTGGCAGCGTGCTTCTGGCCGCCATCCTTCTTAAGATGGGCACATACGGGTTCCTGCGCTTTTGCCTGCCGCTGACACCGGCCGCCTCAGTAGTGGCCGCGCCTGTCATGATTGCCCTCTCCATCGCTTCAATCATTTACGGTGGCTGCATCGCCTTGGGACAGACCGATATCAAGAAACTCATCGCCTACTCGTCTGTGGGACACATGGGCTTCGTGACGTTGGGCATTTTCCTCTTCAGTGTGAGCGGGATCTCCGGGGCCATTCTCCAGATGCTCAACCACGGCATCACCACCGGCGGCCTGTTCATGATGGTGGGCCTCCTTTATGAGCGCAGCCACAGCCGGGAGATCTTGGACAATCAGGGCTTGGGCAAGCACATGCCAGCCTTCATGTTCCTGCTGGGGCTGTTCTCCTTTTCCTCTCTGGCCTTCCCTGGAACCAACAGCTTCGTCGGCGAGATTCTCGTCCTCGTTGGGGCCTTTAAGGGTAGCGTCTGGATCGGCTTCCTTGCCGTACCAGGGGCCATGCTGGCCGCTGCTTACATGTTGCGTCTTCTCCAGCGGGTGACTTGGGGCGCGCCCACGTCCTTTAAGCCGTCGTGGTGGGATTTGAAACCGCGGGAATGGGCGACGCTGCTTCCACTGGCCGTGCTCGTCTTCTACATCGGGTTGGCCCCGTCTCTGGCCATCAAGACCATCGAGCCGTCGATTGAGCGAGTGCTTACCACCATGAAGAGCAAGAATATGGCAATGGGCATTAGCGAAGACAGGCACTTAGCCCAGCGACTGCACCTGCCCGCGCTGACTGTGCCAGGCGACCGGGACCCAATCCAGAAGGAGCGTCCGTAATGATAACGACCAAGCTTTTGCCGGAACTGTGGCTGCTCGCCACGATTTCCGCGCTGTTCGTCGCTAGCGTAAGCGGCCGCAAGCGGTCCGTTCTCTCCTGGCTTCCCGTAGCGGCCATTATCGGCGTCGTCATCACCGCCCTGTCTTTGGGCGTGCGCGGTGAGATACTCTTCGGTGCCTATCGCCTGGACGGTCTGTCCCAGTTTTTCAAGCTGGCGATTGCAGCGGGCTTTGCCATTGTGGCAGGCATCGGCGCTGGCAAGCGTGATTCTGAGGATTTCAGTCCCGACTACTTCATGTTGCTCGGCATATCCGCTTGGGGTCTCATGCTGCTCGCCTCATCGGTGGAGCTCATTACCCTCTATCTGGCCTTGGAACTGTCCTCTTACAGCCTCTATGCACTGATTCCCATCCGGGGCAAGGACCGGCGGGCTGCCGAAGCGGGAATCAAGTACATCATGTTCGGTTCGGCCGTTACCGCTGCGGCACTTTTCGGTCTGTCTTACATCATGGCCGCCAAGCACACGACCTATCTGGCCGCGCTGGCCTCCTCATCCTGGAGCTTTTCGAGCGCGCCCCTCGCCGTGATCGGGCTGACGCTCTTTCTGGCCGGTTTCTTCTATAAGCTGGCTCTGTTTCCGTTCCACTTCTGGTGCCCGGATGTCTATCAGGGCGCTAAGAACGAGACTGCGGCCTATGTGGCCACTATCCCAAAGCTCGGTGCCGTCGTGGTGCTCGTGCGCCTGGCTGCGCTGTTCACTCATGGCATGGAGGTGACGAACCTCTTTGCCGTCCTCGGGGCGTTGTCTATGACCGGCGGCAATCTTGCGGCCCTAGTTCAGCGCGATCTTAAGCGCCTGCTTGGTTATTCCTCGGTTGCCCATGCCGGTTATGTGATGCTCGGCCTAGCCGCGGGTTCGGCTGCTGGCCTGACTGCCGCCTCTTTCTACAGCCTGGCCTATATCTTGATGAATCTGGCCTGCTTTTACGTCGTCTGTGCGATTTCCAAAGATGGTGAGAACCCGACACTGGACGATCTGAATGGCCTCTACCGACGCGGGCCGGGTCTGGCAATGATACTGGCTGTGGCCGCCTTCGCCCTGGTCGGTCTGCCGCCAACGGCCGGATTCACGGGTAAATTATTTTTACTCTCGGCCGCGTGGGACCAGGGTTACCATTGGTTTGTAATCGTGGCCGTGCTCAATACCGCCATCTCCATCTACTACTACCTGGGCATGGTACGCCACGCCTACACGGGACAGTCCGAGGCTCCGGCCTTGACCGTGTCGAAGGGGTACATTGCTTTTGGCGGCGTGCTGGCCATGGTTGTTCTCCTCGTAGGCATACTGCCTGCCCCGCTATACGACTTGGCCGCCCGCGCGGCTGCGGCTTTGCATCCGTAGCTGGCTGAGGGCGTAAACGAGGAAAAAGGAAAGGCGCCTTGCGCGAATCGGTTGTTGCTGCCAAATCGATTCTGAGATTAGGTGCCAGTGACACGGTGCCGCATAGAAAAGTTTGTAACAACGGCAGATCGCTGGGATAAATCTCCCGGTGGAATCCAAGCAGGAAAACCTCTGGATTCTGGATCGTGGAATACGCTGCAAGGAGGAAGGTCGTATGGTGTTTAACTGGTTTCAGGCGGGAATTCTGCTCTTTTTCATGGGCGGACTGCTTTTCGCCTGTGGTCCGTTGATGGCCGGTGTGCTCCTGGCCCCCCGGGCGAAAGGCGGGGCATTGCGAGAGCCTTTCGAGTGCGGCGTGCCCACCCATGGTCAGGCTTGGGCGCGGTTTAGCGTCAACTACTATGTATACGCTCTGATCTTTTTGGCTTTCGAGGTGGACATTCTTTACCTGTTTCCGGTGGCAGCTGCTTACGGCACGCCCCAGGCCTTGAGTTCCGCCATCAAGCTGCTTATTTTCATTGCGGTGCTGGCCGCAGCTATCGTCTATTTCATGCGCAAGGGAGTATTCACATGGCCCCGCAAGATCCAGGTTGCCAAGATCCAGATTGCCAAGGTCGAGGTTGCCTCAAGACTGTAAGCACGATCGAACCGCCCTTGGTGGCAATACCGGCGGTCCAGAAGTTCGTCGATGTCTGCCGAGCCATGTCCATCTGGCCCATGACATTCGGCATTGCCTGTTGCGCCATCGAGATGATGGGCGTGGGCATGGCCCGCTTCGATATGGCACGCTTCGGTTTCGAGGTGTTCCGTCCGTCGCCGCGCCAAGCCGATCTCTTGATCGTGGCCGGCACGGTGAACAAGAAGATCGCCCCTGTCGTCAAGCGACTCTACGAACAGATGCCGGCTCCGCGCTACGTCATGGCCCTGGGCAACTGCGCTATCTCAGGCGGACCCTTCGCCATCGAGGGACAATACAACGTGATTACGGGCGTGGATAACATCATTCCCGTGGACGTTTATGTTCCCGGCTGTCCGCCCAGGCCCGAGGCTCTGCTGGAAGGGCTTTTCGCCATCCAGAAAAAGATGACGGGGCGGCGCTGGTGGCCGGAACCCCAAGGGGGGCAGTTATGATTCCCGAATGCATCGCCGCCCTGGGCGCTACCCAGGTTGTGGCTATGGACCATGCCGCTACAGGCGTGGTGGCCTCGGTGAGCCTCGCTCCTGAGACGATCCTTGATGCCGTCGCAGTCCTCGACAAAGAGGGATATCTCTTGGAAGATGTCATGGCCTCGGATCTGAAGGAAGGCTTCGAGGTCACCTATCATTTCAGTTTGTTCGAGGGGAAGAGCCGCCTTGTACTGCGGTTGATCGTGTCCCACGATGCACCCAAAGTACCAAGCATTTCCGGTATCTATCCCGGAGCTGACTGGCACGAGCGGGAGTGTTTCGACTTTTTCGGTATCGATTTCACTGGTCATCCTAATTTGCATCATTTGCTGCTGGCCGAGGACTTCGAAGGACATCCGCTGGTCAAAGCGGAAAACTCGCGAAAGGCGCTTGTGGATGTCATGCCCCAGCCTTGGCTCGTGGCCGTTGGTCTGGCTGCACCAGAGGCCCCCAAAGTCGAAAAAATACCAGCGGCAGCCGCCGGGGCTAAGGAGTAACCATGCACGACGCCTTTGATTCCGCCATTCGAGGCGACCTTTCCTCTGCCCGATTTGAGCCGGGGCCTACCGAGGACAAGCTGATCCTCAGCATGGGTCCCCAGCACCCCTCAACACATGGTGTTTTGCGCATCATGCTGGAACTCGAAGGGGAGTACATCCTGCGGGCCGAGCCCATCCTCGGCTACATCCACCGCATGCACGAGTGGATGGCCGAGCAGAAGACCTATTTGCAGTTCATCCCCAACATGGGCAGGGTGGACTACCTGCACGCAATGGCGTGGAACTGGGCGTACGCCGGTGCAGTGGAGCGCCTGGCTGGAATCGAAGTGCCCGAGCGCGCCGAATACATTCGAGTGGCGGTCACCGAGCTTAACCGCATCAGCTCTCATCTTGTCTGGTGGGGCGCCTATCTTTTGGATCTGGGCGCGTTCACCCCGATCCTGTACGCATTCGACGATCGGGAACAGATCCTCGACATCCTCCAGTCTGCGACCGGGTCGCGTTTGACATACTCCTATATCACTATTGGCGGAGTTTACGACGATGTGCCGGACGATTTCCGCGAGCGTTGCATTGAGTTCGTGAACCGGTTGCGTTCGCGGCTGCCGATGTACCGCGATCTGGTCACCGACAACGTTATTCTGCGCGGACGTTGCGAAGGCATTGGAGTGCTGCCCGTTGACATGGCCCGGCGCTACGGGGCCACTGGCCCGGTGCTGCGCGGTTCGGGCGTGGCTAGTGACGTCCGGAGGTGCGAACCATACGGGGTTTATGATCGTTTCGAATTCCGTGTCCCGACCTACCCGGAAGGTGATGCCATGGCCCGGTACAAGGTACGGCTTGACGAGTTGGAGGCGAGTTGCGACATCGTTGAACAGGTCGTTTCCAGCCTTCCCGAAGGACCAGTAACCGCCAAGGTGAGCCGGGTCTTCAAGCCACCCAAGGGTGAGGCTTGTATGGCTGTGGAAGGTGCGCGCGGGAAAATCCTCGTTCATGTCCGTTCCGACGGTGGTCTCAAGCCTTATCGGGTCAAGCTGCGGGCTCCGGGATTTTCGAACATGAGCCTTTTCAGTGAGCTCGCCCAAGGCGTCCTGCTAGCCGATGCCGTATCCATTCTTGGCAGTCTTGACCTCGTCATCCCGGAGATCGATCGATGAACGCCTTGCTTTTGCTCCTCACTCATCCGGCGGCTCGCCTAGTTCTGTGGCTGGTGCTCGTTTTCGCCTTCATTGGTTTTAATGCGATCATCCTCGTCTGGGTGGAGCGTAAGGTGGCGGGCTATGTGCAGTTGCGGCCAGGCCCACTCCACGTCGGCCCTCAAGGTCTGCTCCAGCCCCTGGTTGATGGAATTAAACTCATGGGCAAGCAGCTCGTGACCCCGGCCCAGGGCGACAAGGTTCTCTTCTGGGCTGCGCCTCTGCTGGCATTTGCTCCAGCTATAGTCTGCTTCCTGCCCTTGCCCTTTGATGCCCGGTTCAAACCGCTCCCCATGAACCTTGGGCTGGTACTCATCCTGGCTTTTTCAGGTCTTGGCGTGCTGTCCCTTTGTCTGGCCGGATGGGGTTCCAACAATAAATGGAGCCTGCTGGGTGCCGCACGATCTGTGGCTCAGGCAGTGGCATACGAAGTGCCGTTGCTGCTCTGTGTTCTGGCCGTAGCCATCTGCACCGGATCGCTGGATCTTTATGCAATTGCCGGACATCAGGGGGCTTGGCCTTGGCAGTGGTACGCAGTGAAGAACCCGCTGGCCTTCTTTATCTTCCTGGTTTGTGCCGTGGCCGAAACCAATCGCGCCCCCTTCGACCTGCCCGAAGGCGAATCCGAATTAACAGGCGGTTTTCACACCGAATACTCGGGCATGGGATTTGGTCTCTTCTTCATGGCCGAATACGCCAACATGGTGATCGTCGCGGCTGTCGCCGCTGCGCTGTTTTTGGGCGGCTGGCAGGGACCGTTCCTGCCAGGAATTTGGTGGTTCCTCCTTAAGATCTACAGCATCCTATTTTTCATTATCTGGCTACGCTGGACCTTTCCCCGCGTGCGGTTCGATCAGCTTTTGAACATCAGTTGGAAATGGCTGACCCCCCTAGCCCTGTTCGACTTCGCACTGGCCGTGATAGTAGTGAGCATCAGGAGTATGAAATGAAGCGTATTAAAAAAGCCTTTACGGGACTGAAGAGTCTGGCCGTTGGCCTCGGCGTTACGGGACGGGCTTTTTACGCCAAAAATGTCACCGTGATCTATCCCAAAGAGGAAGTGGACAACCTGGCCTCCTACCGGGGCCACGTGGAACTGGTGGGCAAGGAGGACGCCCCGGATGTACCCAAGTGCGTGGCCTGCGGCAGCTGTGCCAAGGCCTGTCCTTCTAATGCGTTCACCATTCTGTGCCCGGTTCCTCCGAAGGAAGGTGAAGCGGCAAGCGATCCGCCGGTGATGGGACCGGCTCCACAGAGAGGCGCCAAAACTCCAAGCAAGTTTATTTTGGACTTTTCCCTTTGCAGTCTGTGCGGTCAATGTGTCAAAACCTGTCCGACCAAAGGTCTTCGGTTTTCGAACGATCCCTACTTGGTGAGCTTTACCCGCGAGGATCTCAAACTCGACCTTCTGGCACGTTTGCACAGTCAGGCAGCCAACTCGCAGCCTGTTCCCGTTCCTGACACGGAGTCCGTCGATAAGTGATGTGAGCTTTCGTGACTTGGAGCAGATGCTCCGAGCGCGAAGGCAAACTTGACCTCTGGCTACCATGCCTTCGCTTTTCCTGAACCGGATTAGAGCGAGTTTCCGCGAAACAGGAACCCTGTGTGCTGGCGGGCACTCTCGCCCAGCGTTCTGGCAGAGATGCTCCATCAACCAGCACCAATTAGGTATTGTATTGTCGTGCGGGTACCCCAAATGCAGCTGACGGTGTAATATTCAGGTCATGGAATAAGCGAGTATTGCCTTTCCCGTATGGGCGTTCCCTAGTAGCGCCCTTTGAGGCTTGATGATGGATTCGGGTAAGAACTTCCTACACAAAACTCCGACCGGCATTAAAGGTCTTGATGAGATTACCAACGGCGGCCTGCCCACTGGCCGCACCACCTTGGTATGCGGTAGCGCCGGATCGGGCAAAACCATTTTGGCAATGGAGTTCCTCGTTCACGGGGTTCTCGACCACGGCGAACCTGGCGTCTTCATGGCCTTTGAGGAGACCGGAAAGGACCTAGCAGAAAACTTCGCATCGTTTGGCTACGATCTGGAACAGTTGCAGCGAGACGGCAAGCTAGTTATCGACTACGTGTCCATTGAGCGCAGCGAGATCGAAGAGACTGGCGAGTATGATCTTGAAGGACTTTTCATTCGGCTCGGCGACGCCGTCGATACGATCAAAGCAAAGCGGGTTGTACTCGATACTATAGAAGTTTTGTTTGCCGGGCTGCGGAATGATTCGATTATCCGCGCTGAACTGCGCCGTCTCTTCCGCTGGCTGAAAAACAGGGGTTTGACTGCCATTGTGACCGGAGAGCGTGGTGAAGGATTATTGAGCCGCTATGGATTGGAAGAGTATGTCGCCGATTGTGTAATTCTTCTCGACCACCGGGTCAACGAGCAGCTCTCAACCCGCCGCCTACGAATTGTAAAGTATCGCGGTACGCTGCATGGTGCTGATGAATATCCGTTCCTCATGGCCGAAAACGGCATTTCAGTACTGCCCCTGACCTCGGTTGGACTCACCCACGAGGCTCCGACAGAACGGATTTCTTCCGGAAGTGCTGAGCTGGACGAGATGTTGGGCGGCAAAGGATTCTTTCGTGGAAGCAGCATTCTTGTCTCCGGCACAGCCGGGACGGGTAAGTCTAGCTTGGCCATGACATATCTGACGGCTGCCTGCGAGCGAGGCGAGCAATCGCTCTATTTGGGTTTCGAAGAATCGAAGGACCAGATTATTCGCAACATGGCCTCGATCGGGCTCGACCTTCGACAGTGGGTGGATAAAGGACTATTGCACTTACAGACCGTTCGTCCCAGCAGCTTAGGCCTGGAAGGGCACTTAGCGTCAATTCTTCAGATTGTCAAACAGGTAAAGCCCAAAGTGGTTGTGTTCGACCCGATCACAACCTTCGTTTCGGTTGCCGAAGGCAGTGGGATGAGGTCGATGCTTACGCGGTTGGTGGACTTCTTGAAGATGCAGCAGATTTCCGCAATGTTCACACACCTGTCGACGCTCGGTGATCAGCTCGAAACTACGAGTCAGGGCGTCTCCTCCATCATGGACGTTTGGTTGTTGCTGCGCGATGTGGAGGACGAGGGGCGCAGAAGCAGCGCGCTTTATGTGCTGAAATCCCGCGGAATGGCGCACTCCCGTGAAATGCGAGATTTCATCCTGACTGACCGTGGAATTCGTTTGGGTGATAACTACATAAAAGGATTAAACTCCACAAATCGAGCCGAACAGGAACGCAGCTTCCGGCAAGGGAGGTAATGGTGGCCCCAAACACGAAGCAGTCTGTCGGGCAAGAACCTCAGCAGAAATGGACGTTGAGGTTGTATGTTGCTGGGCAGACTCCAAAGTCCGTGAGCGCGTTCACGAACTTGAAGCGTCTATGCGAAACGCATCTAAAAGGGCAGTATGAGATCGAGGTGGTGGATCTGCTGGAGAACCCAAGGCTTGCCAAAGGTGACCAGATCGTCGCAGTGCCAAGTTTGGTGAGACGGTTGCCGCCACCGGTGAAAAAGATCATCGGTGATTTAGCCGACGAAGAAAAGGTGTTGGTAGGGCTTGACCTGCGTTCAGCGCGACCCGCTTGAACGGGAGACTAGATGAGTTCCAATCCTAGGAACGACGACTTGCCTGAGAGCGGCGAGCAAGATCAGGGCTTTGACCAGACTCTCAAGGAATTCGAGAGCCTGGTTGCCAATCTGGCTAAGCCCAATTATCTCTTTCGGCTCTATGTCTCGGGCACCAGTTCCCGGTCAGCGCGGGCGATCGCGAACGTACGCAGCATTTGTGAGCAGTATCTCGCCGGTCATTACGACTTGGAGGTGATCGACGTCTACCAGCAGCCCGCGGAAACGAAAAGTGCACAAATTGTTGCTGTACCGACCCTGATCAAAGAACTGCCTCTTCCACCCCGGCGGTTCGTCGGCGACATGTCGAACAGCGAGAAGATTGTGATCGGCCTCAATCTGAGGCGCTGAGGTCAATCATGGCAGGGCAGACGTTAACATCCATCGACGCACTGATGCGGGAGGTTGAAAAGCTTAGGGCCAGGCTTGCCGAAGCCGAGAACAAGCTTGCCGAATCGCAGCAAGTTATCGACGCCATCCGGTCGGGCGAGGTGGACGCCGTTGTTGTCTCGGGTCCGGAAGGTGAACAGGTCTTCACGCTCAAGGACGCGGAGTACGCCTATCGTTCGCTGGTGGAAGCAATGAATGAAGGCGCTGCAACACTCGATGCCAAGGGCACCGTACTGTATTGCAATCAACGCCTCTCAGACCTCCTCGGAACTCCGATTGAACAGATCATCGGCGGTCATGTCACAAAGCTGGTTGCAGCCGAAGCGATGCACGATTTTGAGGCGTTGTTTGCCAGAGCCGTGAGCGGCGAAGCCTGCAATACCGAGCTGGATTTTCTTTACGGCCAGGACAACAAACTTCCAGTTTACGTTTCGCTTCGCGCGATGCATTCGGAAGCAGGGGCGCTATGTTTAGTGGTGAACGACCTTACCGAGAGGAATAAGCGCGATAGGATCATCGCAAATGAGCGGCAGCGTCTCTTTGACGTGCTGGAAACGGTACCGGCGATGGTTTGCCTTTTGACGCCGGACTATCATGTCGCTTTCGCCAACCGCGGCTTCCGTGAGTACTTCGGTGAGTCGCACGGCAGGCGGTGCTATGAGTATTGCTATGGCGAGCGCACCAAGCCATGTGAGTTTTGCGAAACTTATGAAGTCCTAAAAACCGGCAAGCCCCATCACTGGGAAATGGCAAATCCCGATGGCAGTGTGTTTTCTGTTTATGACTTCCCGTTCATCGACGTTGACGGCTCGCCTCTGATCCTTGAAATGGATGTTGATATCACCGCGCACCGACGGGCGGAGGAGTCGCTGCGCCGAGCCAACGCCTACAACCGTAGTCTGCTGGAAGCCAGCTTGGACCCGCTGGTGACGATCGGTCCTGATGGAAAAATAACTGACGTCAATGCGGCTACCGAAGGAGCAACGGGCTACACCCGTTCAGCACTGATCGGGACGGATTTCTGTGACTTTTTTACTGAACCGGACAAGGCTCGCGCCGGTTACCAACAGGTGTTCCTTAAAGGGTTCGTGCGTGATTATCCCCTCGAGTTGCGGCACCGCCGAGGTCATCTCACGCCCGTTCTTTACAATGCCTCTGTCTATTGTGATGAGAGTGGCAACGTGGTGGGCGTGTTTGCTGCGGCACGCGACATCACCGAGCGCCGACGGGCCGAAGCCGAACTGGCCAAACATCGCGAAAAGCTGGAAGAGCTGGTTAAGGAGCGGACGAGCCAGTTGGATGATGCGAACGCGCAACTCCGGGCCGATATAGAGGAGCGCAAACGGTGGGAAAAACAGCTCCAGAGACTTAATCGCACGCTTAAGGCCAAAAGTGATAGCAGCCAGGCGTTGCTGCACGTCAGTGATGAGTCATCGTACCTTCAAGAGGTGTGCCGCATTGTTACTCAGTATTGCGGTCATGCATTAATGTGGATCGGTTTTGCCGAGAACGACAAGAACAAAACTGTTCGGCCAGTCGCCAGTGCCGGCTTTGAAGACGGCTACTTGGAGATTACGAATATGACTTGGGATGACAGTGCAAATGGTCGCGGTCCTACCGGCACTGCGATCCGCACCGGCAAACCAGCAATGTGCCGCAACATTCTTACCGATCCGAAGTTTCTGCCCTGGCGCGAGGAGGCCAGTAAACGCGGCTATGCTTCATCGCTGGTGATTCCGCTCATCGATGAGAATAAGGCGTTCGGAGTGTTAAACGTCTATTCGCGGGTGCCTGATGGGTTCTCGATTGAGGAAGTCAGCATGCTTACGGAGCTGGCAGCAGACCTGTCGTTAGGTATTCGTACGCTGCGCCTGCGTGCCGCGCACGCCCAGGCAGAGGAGGCATTGCGGGCGAGCGAGATTAAGCACCGAGACCTCTCCAACTCTATTCCGGCGCTGCTTTGGGCCACTGACGCCCAGGGCTTTGCTACACACCACAATCGCCAGTGGTATGAGTACACCGGCCAGTCCATTGAAGAAGGATTTGGAGACGGTTGGAAAGACGTTATTTGCCCCGAAGATCTTGAGCGAGTCTGTAAGCAGTGGGATCACTGCGTCAAAACCGGGGAGGATTACGCCATTGAATACCGGATTCGGCGAGCCTCGGACGGCATGTATCGCTGGCACTCGGTCCAGGGCAGCCTTAGCAAGGACGAGCACGGGAAGCCTCTGGGATGGTTCGGAACCTTTGTCGATATTCATGACCGCAAGCAAAACGAAATTGCGCTGCGGGAGAGCCGTCAACAGCTCCAGGCAATTATCGACGGGGCGATGGAAACCATCATTTTCGTGAAGGACCTTGAAGGACGTTTTGTCACTGTCAACTCTCGGTTTGAGAAGATGTTGGGCATCACGCGGGATGAGGTGCGAGGAAAGACCGACTACGAAATCCTCACGAAAAATCGGGCCGATTACTACCGTGCTCACGACCAGATGGTTCTAACGACAGGCCGGCCAATGCAGATAGAAGAGCTTGCGCTGTTAGCCGACGGTAAGGAGCACGTACTCCTGGCCAACAAGTTTCCGCTCTTCGACGCCAACGGCAAGCCGTATGCGGTTTGTTCCATATCGGCTGACATCACAGACCGTAAGCGCGCGCAGGAGGCGCTGATCCGCAGCGAGAAACTGGCTTCCGTAGGCCGCATGGCATCCACCATCGCTCATGAGATCAACAACCCTCTGGAGACCATAGGGAACGTCATATACCTGGTCTCGACTAACCCTGACGTGCCTTCATCGGTTAAGGGTTACCTCGACATAGCCGTCCAGGAACTTGAACGAGTTACCCACATTTCCCGGCAAACTCTGGCCTTTCACCGCGGGACGAGCACGCCAACATTAATGGATTTACGCGAAAGCATAGACAGTATCACTGAGATCTTTGCCGGCAGGCTGGAGTCGAGAAGAATCACTGTGAGGAAACGGTGTCCGGACGTCGGGATGATCCGGGCGATTGCTTGCGAAATTCAGCAGGTAATCTCAAACCTGCTTTCGAACAGCCTGGATGCTACTCCGGAGAATGGAAGAATTGAGTTCCATCTCTCGCGAACGAATGGCAAAATACGATTTACGATCGCAGATACGGGATCAGGTATTCCGAAAGAACAGATGGCGAATATCTTCGAACCATTCTTTACGACAAAAGAACTGCATGGGACAGGTCTCGGACTCTGGGTTATCAAGCAAATTGTGGATAAGCACGGAGCAACGATTCGCGTGAGAAGCAAGATGAGTAGCGGTACAGTTTTCTCAATAGTTTTTCCAGCGGTAGAAGTTACAGAATAGCGAAGGCCCTGTGTCGAATTCAAAGAGTACGACGATATTGGTTGTTGACGACGAGCGTAGAATCGCCGACACACTGGCCGCTATTTTCCAGCAGGCGGGATACGCGGCCAGAGTCGCCTATAACGGCGAAGAAGCTTTGTCCTGCATTGCAGAAACTGAACCGTCACTGGTAGTTAGCGACGTAGTTATGCCTGGAATCAACGGCATCGAGTTAGCAAAAACGATCCAGGCGTCCCATCCGAAGTGTCAGGTCTTATTATTCTCAGGGAACGCTGATACGCAGGATTTGCTGAATACCGCAAAGCAGCAAGGCCATGTATTTGAAGTCCTCGCCAAACCTGTACCTCCGCCACTAATGCTCGCCAAGGTTGCCTTCTTGCTAAGTTCGCTCTAGTCATTGGCCGAATCCGACCAAAGTTGTAGGATGATACAAATCGTTTCAAGGAGAGCAACCATGAACGCTGTACGAATGGTCTTGTGTTTCGTCGCCGGATTCGCATTATGCCTGCTCCTACTCCATCCACGCGCGGTCAAAGCAGCGAATAGCGTTGTGCGGGTTCGACGCGTACAGACGGGAGCCATGATGAACGAAACGAATGTGGGCGGAGAGAAGATAGTCGGATTTTCCTGTGCAGCTGTGGGCGACGGAGTTCACTGCTTTATCGCCTCAGAGTAGAAACCTGTCTTGTCCTAACGCTAGGACCTCAACCATAGCCACTGATGCACTCTTAAGCTGTTCTCACTGAATCCGCCCTAGCCAACATCATGCCAGGGCGGGGTTCCTCGAAAAGATAGTTGATCGGCGGAACAGTTACTGAGCTGCTCGCCAACTTGCTGCTAGAAAGTAACCTGGTTACTTGTCGCCTGCAGCGTCGCTACTCCATCTATGTTCAGGAACCAAACTTCGGCGACATATGCAACAGGGCCGCTTGCGCCGATGTCTCCTCGTTTGAAGTGAGTTTGATATTCAGGAGTCGTGCCGGTTACCCGGTAGCGCAAGGGAAGAGGGAGAGGGAAGCGTTCCGAGCGTTTCCATTCCGCCATAACGCGATCAGTTTAGTGAGCTGTTAAGCCAGGGTACATCCGTCGGCAGTAGGACAATCCGTGGAACTAAGGTCGTATCGGTTTGCTACTACAAATGTCGTAGCCGTGGGTTCCGAAATGGGAACCCGTCATTTCAGCCCCGGAAGGTGATACATGGCGAAGAGAGACAACTCGAGACGGGTTGAGCAGCCGAGTTTGTCATAGATGTTGGTCAAATGACGTTTTACGGTGTACTCGGAGATGGAGAACTTGGCGGCAATGTCTCGATTGGAACAGCCGGAGAGAATTTCGCGGACAAATTCGAGCTCGCGCGGAGTCAACCGGAATTTCGCATTAGAGCCTTGGACGCTGGAGCGTGCCCACTCGGTGAGTATGTCGCGTTCCACCCACAACTCGCCTTTATGAACGCAGCGAATTGCCTTGGCAAAGACGGGGCGCGGCATCTTTAAGGATCACGCCTCGAGCAACAAAATGAAGCATTCGGATGATCTGCTGGCGTTCGATGCCCTCGCTCATTAAAAGGACCTTTACCTGATTCGGCATTTCCGCCAGTCGCTCTAGAGCCCGAAGCGCGGTCAGCTTGGGTATTTGCAAATCCAGCAGCAGAACGTCCGGTTTCAACTGCTCCGTGAGTTGAAGAGCTTTCTCGGCATCCGGTGCCTCGCCAACCATATTGAGCCCTTGCTCTGCTTGAACGAGATGTCGAAGCCCATCCCTGAAAACGGGATGGTGGTCGGCTATGATCACTCCAATTTCATGGTCACCCATTCTTTATTAGCCCGGACCCAGTGTAGAAGGTGACTGCTACCAGTTATCGGGAGCCCTGACCAGTGCTGGTTTAGTCAGATTTCTGTAGACGACCTGCCGGGGAAATTAGCCGAATTGTCCAAGCTCGTTTGGAATGGCTAACTGATTCGCGAATCCCCAAAAATGGGCAACACGAAAGCAAACGGGAGGAATAAGAAGTGGGGCAGCTTGCCCGCCCCACCGAGTTTTCTTGCTAGCGACCATGTCCGCCGTGATCGCCATGATCTCCATCATGACCGTGGCCGTGATCGCCACCATGTCCATGACCACCATCTCGCCCGTGCGCCCAGCCGCCGTGTTCATACCATTCACCACGATTGCGATCATGACGCCAACCATTATGGAAATCGCGATCACGCCATTTTCGATCACCCCACTCGCGGCCTTGCCAACGGTAATAGCCGTGGAAGCGATGTCCATGCCACCCGTGATTGTATCCCCAGCCCCACCAGGGGCCGACACCGATAAAGATGCCCTTGTGAAAATATTCCGGTCCCCAATACCCATAAGGAGCACAGGCGTAGGGTGAGTAATCATAATATCCCCACTGGCATACGGGCGGAGGCCCACCAACCTGTACCCCTACGCTGACTTGTGCCGTGGCGGGTGTTGGCGTTAACGCTAGAAGCATCGCCATCAGTGTGCCCAGCATAAAACCACAGATTGAAGCTTTTCTTTTCAATTTGCTCTCCACCTTTTCGTTTTTTTCTTGCAACTCAGCTTGCCTGTACGCAGCTCCAGAGATTTCTTGGCAAGCTGCTTTGATCTAACACTCGGCGAGAGCAGTAGTTGTGAAGAAGCAACCGCTTCCATTCAATGTGGAAGATCGAATATTTCTGGCCGAGGAAAGCGCGATTGAGCTTGGGCAGTCCTCGCTGACTCTCTCTGGGATACGCAGACATGTGCCTGGACATCGGCTGGCGGGCGTGACCAGTTCCCGCGTGGCGCTCCAAGGAAAGAGACTACCTCTTTTTCGCGCTTTTGATAGCCGCATCTTTCAACGTCTGCAGCGTCGCAAGACGGGAGCGGGCTTCGTGGGCCTCTGCTTCGGGCGGCCTAAGCTCCAGATAGTGATTCAGTGCCGTGGTTGCGTCGTCGTATTTGCCGCTCAGGTCCAGCGCAGAAGCGAGATTGTAGTATGCGTTCGCCCAACAAGGTGCGAGGTCAGTAGCTTTGCGAAGTAGTGTTACAGGTTCAGCAAGCTCGGGGACTGATTTAGCCAGCTTGATCTTCGACGTGCCAAGTAGAAAGAGTTGCCGCGCCTCATCAGGTGTCTTCGGGAACTCCGGGAGCGTGAGGCACAACTGAATCACCTTTCCGCGCATGAGCTCGTCGCCCGGATATTGCTGGAGTGCGCGCAGATATTGCTCGAACTTTGCCTGCGGGGACAACCAGGCCATTTCTGCTTCGAGTTTCCGTTGCCGACGGGTTTGTTCCAGGAGATCGACCAATTCTGCGGGACCGTGCCCTCTCGCATATTTAAGCGGCGAACTAATGCTGCCATAAGTTGTCTCCGCATCTACATCGGCACCGGCGTTCAACAGGAGTTTCACCATCTCAATCGTTTTTTCATTGCTCCAACCAGGTACGTAAGATGTGTCAACCGCATAAAACAGAGCCGTTTCTCCTCCACGGTCGCTGGCGTTAACGTCTGCTCCCTTTGCTAACAGTAGTTTCGTGACATCGATGTTGTGATTCTTGACTGCGATAGCAAGAGCGGCATCCCCCCTGCCCTCGTTATCTTTAATTTCAAGGTTGGCACCTCTTTCGAGAAGCAGTTTGACAATCTCTGTCTGCCCGTATGTGGCCGCGCATTGAAGCGGGGTAATATAAGCTAAACCTTTGGCGCACTTAGGTGCATTGATATCTGCTCCTTTGTCCAGCAACTCCCTGGCCGCTTCCACGTTTCCTGTGCGGACTGCATTCGCAAGGCGCTCCTCAAGACTGTACTGAGCGGAAACTGGAAGAGTGAAGGACAGAAGGCTAGTAGCAAGAACAACGAAAAACATCTTCTTCATGGTCATTTCCTGGCGCAGGTTCGTCATTTGGAGTTCGGCTCCTCTTCTCCCTTCTCGAGAATTCGGTCTGCTAACTTGTCAGTGAGATCGCTGATATTCATCCCATCAATTACGCCGCGAACTCTTTCCATCTTGTAAATCGATGCCGATAGGTCATTTGCGCGGTCGATCACAGCCTTGATCTGCTTGCGTTGCTCTGGCGTGGTGGTCTCCAGGGCCATCATCTCGCGCATCTGTTTGCGCTCGGCGCGCACCGCATCGAAGAGAGCCTTTCGCTTGTTCAGATCGTTGACCAGACCTTCGAACTTCTCGCCGGCTTTGGCCGAAACGAGTTCGAGCGTGGCTTTGCGCAGCATCGCCGACATCGCCTCGCGAGAGAACATTGCATCGATTGACATCGCGACTTCGTGGCCCAATCGCGGGTCGCAAATCGCCTGCGCCGCTCTCTCCATGTCCGGATCGACCGATGCAGGAAGCGGACGGCTCTGCCGAATCGCCTGAACCAGCATTGCGAACTGCAGCGATTTCGCAGGATCTTTCAAGTAACGCGATGCTGCGTCGTAGTCCTTCTCTTGCTCAACAAGATGGAGATAAGCTCCGTCTTCTCCGGCAATGAAAGTCTTGCCCGCGATCAGGATGTAGTTGTATGGCACCGGGAACCGCTCACCGAGCAGTCCGACCATCTCCCACCCGGCAATAACGTACTCCGCGGTCTTTGCAAGCCTGTCATCGCCCAGGTAGATTTCTTTCAGAGTGACCGGACCTCGTTCCTGCGAAATGGGGAGCGGCGGAACGATACTTTTCAAATGCTTCGCCGATTTCGAAACTTCGGGGTCAGTGATCTGTGCGTCCCAAGCCAAAGGCTCGTCCGCGCTTTTAAACGCAACTGTGTAGCCACCCGCGTAAGATGCGGTCACTGTCTCATCACGCTTTGGATTCGCGCCAGGGCTGACGACGACCGGAGGAGCATCTTTTAGAGATTCCACCACCCCTGCCTTGCGCCCATCGAAAAGTTCCTGGAGGCGTTTCGCTTCCATCGCAACCTTTTGTTCTTCCCGCTTCTGCATTTCGGCCATGACTTTCGCCAATCCACCAAGCACCTTGCCAGCCTTCTTATCTAACTCCTTTCGCTCGCGCTCTGCTTGCTTTTCCTTTTCCCTGGCTGCGTCCTTCTCATCTTTTCTATGAACGCGTTGTTCATGTTGCCGGGTTTGCTTCTCGTTATAAGGCCGCGAATTGCTGCCACTGAAATTACAATCGCTGACAGCGCTAGGCACACACTTGGGGCCATTCGCCTCCGGTATTTGTGCGAAAGCTAGAGGGCCGAAGGACAGCGCAGCAAGAAGACTGGCGATTCTAAGGTAGGAAAGAGGAAGCGGAATGTGGCATAGGAGGGTTTGATCATCTGAGAATTCAGACTCAGAACAAGCATACCTACGGTAATACCCTTTCATTCCCGAAGGTCTCCTTCAGTTCATGACATCTCTGAGTAAAAGTTTAAACAATATATAAAAAGAAATAAATCAGTGTTTGGATCAGTGAGATAGCTCGCGTTTTTGTCTGCGTCTGGGCCGTCTGCCAAATGCCTGCCCTGTACTCCACCGCCAGAACGCGCCGATCGTTAGTCGCCCCTCACTGAAGCTTTTGAGTAGCCGCACCCACTTTTCCTCAGGACAGTAGCTCTGGTGTTATCCGAGCTTGCGCTTAAAACCATGTTGGATAGAGAATCGTTTTCGGACTAGGCGCGCGGAACTTTTCAGGGCTCTGTTCGATGCCGCGAGACCCGTGATCGAGGGAAACGAGAAAAGTTGTCATGACGACTGGAAGTGGCGAAGAGATGATTTCCATCCCAACCCTGAAAGCTGCAGAACCTTACCAGCGTTCTCTTCTGGATCGCATATCCGATGCGATTTGCATATGCGACCGGGAATGGCGCGTCGTGTACCTGAATCCTGCTGCGTTCCAAATGCTTGGATTCATCGGGAAGAAGCCGGAGGAGGTGCTGGAACGTAGCATTTGGGAGCTTAGACCTGACATTGTAAAAAAGCCGTTCTACCAGCACTTCCATCGGGTCATAGAGCAGCAAGTTCCCGTGCAGTTCGAGGTGCAAGATCCGCTTAAGGGACGCTGGTTCGAGTTCTGCTGCTATCCCACGCTTGACGGCATGGCGATAATTACCCGCGAAACCACTGCGCAAAAAGAGAAACTGCGGAAGGACATAGAGGATCGTGTACGGGCGGCGGAGACACTACGTCAGCGAGTCGAGGAACTGGAAACAATCATGGATGTCGTTCCCGCAGTCGTTTTTGTGGCTCACGACCCGCTATGCGACATCATCACGGGCAACAAGATGGCCAACCAGTTCTACGAGGCCGCTTCAGGGGAAAATGTATCCGCCAACCTGGCTGAGACACGGCGAATTTCTTGTGATGGGAGGGAAGTTCAGGCCGAAGAGCTGCCAATGCAGCAAGCCGTGAAGGGCAAAGAAGTGCGGGGCGTGGAACTTGAGGTTGAGCTACCTAGCGGTAGGCGCGTGACGGCAATGGGCGGCGCCAGCCCATTGCTGGATAGTGAAGGCAAAGTTCGCGGTTGTGTTGGAGCTTTCGTAGATATCTCCGAGCTCAAAAGGGCGGAACGGGCTCTACGTGAGAGTGAGGAGCGTTTCCGTGCCATGGCGAGCGCCTCCCCCAACCTTGTAGGGAGTGGTGATGCCGCGGGTAAAGTCGATTACCTTAACGACCGGTGGTACCAGCACACGGGGCTCACTCCTGAACAGTCACTGGGTTTAGGTTTTCTAAACGCGTTTCACCCCGACGATGCCCAACGCATAGTGCAGACAAGGCAGAAAGTTATGGAAAGCGGGAACGCTGCTGACGACCTTCAGTGCCGTATCCGCCGTGCCAGCGATGGTAGCTACCGCTGGCATTTGGGGCGATACGTGCCGCTTCGCGATGCTGAAGGGAAAGTAGTCCGCTGGTATGGCACTTGGAGCGACATTGAGGAGTTGAAAGAGGCTCAAGCACAAGCTACAGAGCGGGAGACATGGTTCCGCACCCTGTTCGACACTATCCCGATGAGTGCGGTCTTAATAGAGCCTTATTCGCGAAAAGTTTTGCAATTCAACGATGCAGCGGCAGAGAGCCTCGGATACACTCGCGAAGAAGTTACCGGGCTGACGTTAGATGCTGTTGAGTTAACCTCCTCTCAACAGCTTGACCGACAATTTGCGGAGCGATTGCGTTCGCTTGCTCCTGTTGTCTTTGAGAAAAAACTACGAGCTAAGTCTGGTGCAATTCGGGATTTCGTTGTACATAGCCGCTTTCTGACCATGAATGGTCGCTTAGTAATCAATTCGGTCTTGCAGGACATAACGGAGAAGAAGGCATCGGAAGCGGCTCTCCTCCGCAGTGAAAAGCTGGCGTCAGTGGGCCGCATGGCGGCGACGGTCGCTCACGAAATCAACAACCCTCTGGAGGCCGTCACCAACTGTGTCTACCTCATTAACGGAAATCCCAACCTCCCCCCGGAACTGAAGGAATATGCGGACATTGCCGAGCGGGAACTCCATCGGATCGCGCATATCGCCCAGCGGACACTCGGATTTTATCGGGAGAACCGGAAGCCAGCCGTGACGGATGTTCGTACTTTGGTAGACGAGGTGGTCGAGCTCTATAACCCAATCTTCACGCGCAAGGATATCCGCCTGAAGATTGAACACAACGGCTACTCCAGCGAAATCTTTGGTAGAGCTGGCGAGATTCGGCAGGTCCTCTCAAACCTGCTGACGAATGCTGTTGATGCCTCCCATCCCAGAGGGATAGTGAGGGTACACACCAGCCATGTCTCACTGAAAGGTCGTGGTTACGTCCGCGTAACGATTGCCGACACGGGCACGGGGATTCCGGCCGTCAACCGGAGCCGCATTTTCGAGCCCTTCTTTACCACAAAGGAGGCAGTCGGCAATGGTCTGGGCCTTTGGGTGAGTAAGAAGATTATCGAGAGACACAAGGGGCGAATCCGAGCCCGCAGCATTGAGGGAAAAGGGACTGTGTTCTCAATTTTCGTGCCCTGCCCGGAGTAAGGACCTCCAAATCTAAGGTTTCGATTCGGTCGGAAATGCTGTCGTTGTCCAATAGCTTGATATCCGTATGTGCGGCACCACTTTCTTGACCCATTTGGGCGAGTCTGGGTGCGATGTCTGGACGCTGGCACGCATTGCCGGACACTCCGAAGACGGTTCGCAAACTCTGTTCCACCGTCCCCGCCTGCCCTCAACAGCTTTGCGTCGCCGCTGTATTTACTCTGCGGATAAGCTGTTGACTGAAGATGACGCATCACTAGCGAAGGAGATACCGTCGCAGTGAGCCGTTTATCGAGAATCGATTAAGATACGCAAATCGGAGAACTCGCGCCGATTCTTCACTGGAACGCAGGCCGCCAAACCTGTGCTGAGGCCTCCGTGAGCACATCTCATAGCAAACGATTCCCATTGACTCACTAAGAGATGTGAGGGACCATACCTTCCGTTCAGTAGCCTCGACGTGCAGGTGAACCTGAGAGGCCGTTTCTTCTGGATGGGATGACAGCCTTGCGGAGATTCAAATAGGGGCCATCATGTATCGCAGACTGACAAGATTCGCGCTGCTGCTGCTGATACTGTTCTGCGCGCTGTCTCTTGCCGTGCCAACGCATGCACAGGAACAGGTGATTGTGGTCGGCGCGGACAACAACTTCCCCCCTTTTGAGTTTGCTGATAAGAACGGGCAGCCAGCAGGTTATAACGTCGATTTGATCTATGCTGTCGCCCGCGAGATGGGAATCAATATCCGTGTCGTAGCTGGACCGTGGAATGAAATCCGACGACAGTTCGACCAGGGCAACATAGACGTTCTATCGGGTATGTTCTTCTCCCCAAACCGCGCCGCCACCATTGACTTTTCGATTCCTCATTCGGCTGTGACCTACTCCATCTTCGTTCGCAACAATGGGCCAAGGCTTCGCTCCATCGACGATCTGCGCGGGCGCACCGTGCTGGCGCAGCAGGGCGATCTCGTATCCGAGATGCTGCTCGCCCAAGGTATCCATCCCATTCTCGTGGCAGATACACAGACCGCACTGCATCTTCTGTCGAAAGGCGAGGGCGATGCCGCCGCCGTCGCCAAGATCTCGGGACTCTATTCCCTGCAAGAGCAGGGAATCCGCAACGTACAGGTGGTCAGCGATCCATTCCCGCAGCTACTCTACTGCTTCGCTGTGCGGCATAACCGGAAAGACGCTTTGCTGTCCCGCTTGAACGAAGGCTTGACCATTCTGAAATACAATGGCGTGCAGGCGCGTATCGCAGCGAAATGGCTGGGCCCATGGGAGCAGGAGACACAGTTGAGCCGGTACCTTCTCATCATCGGAGCGCCCTTGGCAACCCTGCTAGCCCTGTCCTTGGCGTGGTCCTGGATGCTGCGGCGGCTTGTTCGCCAACGAACCGCATCGCTGCAGGTCGAGTTGGCAGAGCGCCAGCGCGCAGAAAGGAAGTTGCAGGAAGCGAATCGGACACTGGAGACCACTCTTAGCGCTTCACCGGTAGCCATCATTGTGTGCGACCTGGAGGAGAGAGTTAAGGTTTGGAACAAGACTTGTGAAGTACTGTTCGGGTGGACAGCCAACGAAGTTGTTAACCGCCCACTCCCGACGGTTCCCGTCGACATGGAGTACGAGCATCAGGAACTGCTGCGGAGGACGCGACAAGGCGAGATCATCACCAATCTCGAACTGAAGCGACGAAGGAAGGACGGCAAGCTCCTGGAACTTAGCGCATCGATTGCGCCTCTGCGAGACGATCAGGGGTGCGTCATTGGCACACTGGCAGTATATGCCGACCAGACCGAACGCAAACTCTTGGAAACGCAGTTGCTCCAAGCGCAAAAGATGGAGAGTGTGGGCCGCATGGCGGGCGGGGTAGCTCACGATTTCAATAACCTTCTTGGCGTCATCCTGGGACACGGAGAGTTGCTCACAGGAGAGATTCCATCCGATTCGCCCTGGCATGAGCGAGTGGAGGAAATCGTGGAAGCGGGCCAGCGGGCGGCAGCACTCACCGCCCAACTACTTGCCTTCAGTCGCCGTCAGATTTTGCAGGCTCAGGTTGTGAACCTGAATAGCCTGTTATCAGATACCAACAACATGCTGTCTCGGATGATTCGCGAAAGCATCGTGCTCCAACTACAGCTAGACGCCAGAGTGCCGAACGTGAAGGCTGATCCAGGGCAACTCGTCCAGGTGATCCTCAACCTGGCGGTGAATGCACGCGATGCAATGCCAGCCGGCGGAACGCTAACCATTACCACCAGCAATGTTGACTTTCCGACTGATCATAACGATCAGGGAACGGTGGTGCCGGCGGGCCGTTATGTGGTGCTGACCGTGAAAGACACCGGGATCGGCATGAATGCCGAGACACGGGCGAGGATATTTGAGCCGTTCTTTACAACCAAACCGCCCGAGATTGGTACAGGACTGGGCTTGGCTACGGTCCACGGTATCGTCAGCCAAACCGGTGGCTATATCTCGGTGGAAAGCGAACTCGGAACTGGAGCAATCTTCAGGATCTATTTCCCGCAACTGCAACCCGAAGAGGTGAATCCCGAGATCACTCCGCGGCACTTGCCAGAACAAATAGAACGAGGATCGGAAACACTCTTGCTCGTCGAAGACGCCATGGCGCTGCGCACCATGATCGGCGAAAACCTGTGCAGTCTCGGATACAAGGTTCTTACCGCCGCCAACGGAGTTGAGGCTCTGGTATTGGCACGCGAGTACAAGGAGCCGATTCACCTGTTGATTACCGACGTGGTTATGCCGCTCTTGGGCGGGATCGAACTGCAGAAAGAAATGCTAGCTCTGAGGCCGGGAATCCCGGTGCTGTTCATGACCGGATACGCCGATGAAACCCTGGAGCAAAGACAGAGCTCGGCTAGCGTGGTTGTGATCCAAAAGCCGTTTCGGATGGACGAACTGGCATACACCCTGCGCGAGATCTTCAACGGTACCCGCAACGCCTCAACCGACGCAGCCTGAGTCCAAGGTTCTGTCCAATGCCCAGCGGCAGCAGGTTCTCCAGCGGGCGCGTACCCATGCTTCTATTCATGGCTTCTGTTACGCTCTCGGGCCGGATTGGTACCGAGAAGAATGGTTTGCCGGAACAATGGCTAAGATGGCGGGGTGCTGTGGTCACTTCGGGATGAACTGCGCGAGGCCGTCGAGCCATAAGCCCACCCAAAATTGAGGCAGAGTAGCCGCAATTTTCACCGCAATTCCAAGTTGAAAAGGGAAGCCAGAAGTCTAACTGATTGATTCTCATGGTAGGAGCGCCAGGATTCGAACCTGGGACCCTCTGCTTAGAAGGCAGATGCTCTATCCAACTGAGCTACGCTCCCATGTGATTTGCAATTGCGACAAGACTATTTTAACCGAAATTCGCGGTAATTTGTGGTTTTTTGCCCTGCGTTAATCTCCAACCCGATGGTACCACTGAGAAAGGTTTTTTGCCAAGGCAGGTACTCACTCTAATGATCATCTGCCTTGGCTTTTGTAACGAAAAGTTTACACTTTTCCTCGATTTGAATTGTTAAATAGTAATCTGACTTACGTATTAATCAGTAGAACGATTAGCTACCGTTCTGGATCATGCTTTGTCTTTGTTTGAGGGGCACCAACCAGTGCCCCTCTTGCCTAAGACAGAACGATGATTCAGGCAAAACAAAGAAAAGAAATATATCTTTCCATCTCCTTTGCCTATTTTAGCTACAAAGGCAAATAATGGTCCCTTCCTTCTCCCGCAGAGCACAATTCACGACAAAATTTGGCATTCGGGTGGTCCCTTCACAAAAAGGCTTAAAGTACTCCAACCTAGTTAATTGGCCTAATCTAGCCACAATCTCTCCCAAACAAATTGCAACATGGGACGCTGAGGACCCCATGTCAAGGGCGGAGTAAAAGTAGGCCAGTAGGGCGGAGTAAAAGTGAGCCAGTAGGGTCAGCGATGGAACGGGGATTTGCGGGGGAGCAGGACTCTGGAGCGTAGCGGAAGAGGCCCCGCTCCCCCG